>Ga0209048_10005344_pt1 | contig 12141 bp, 12 predicted proteins | sample FrelakmetCRP12CR_FD_187146 | JGI IMG/M metagenome (GOLD analysis project Ga0209048, IMG submission 187146) | Freshwater lake sediment microbial communities from the University of Notre Dame, USA, for methane emissions studies - CRP12 CR (SPAdes)... | ecosystem: Environmental > Aquatic >... | reverse complement strand
GCTTTCGCCGGAATGACGATTCGGACTGAAGGGCAATTTATAGACAGATTTCTAATCCGTCGTTGACTGTTGATCCAATTTATCTCCCCGTGATTTGGTATGTACATGGTCGAAGAATTAAAAACTCATCCATGTTTAAGCGATAGCGATGACGAGGTTGAGTCAAGTAAATATCCCTATAAACCAATGATCGGGAGGGAACAACAAGGCTTACGTTAGCCCAGGAGAGGACGATCAGAAAGGAGACAAAGGTAATTAAAAAAATCTGTCCTCAAGCAAGGATGGGACATGGAAACCTACCTTGTTTCAGGATCGAGATTCATGGCAGATCGGATCGTGTTCTCAATGGTCTCAGGCGTTTCCCCAGGATGCCCAATTTGGAAATCTGCGTGAACCATGATTCCAAGGCGCTTGCAATTTTTCATACACCGGAAGGCTTTAAAAAAGCTCATGGGGGTTGTCAAAATTCCACCACAACAAAAAGGGCTTTTTTTGCAAGCATCCACAAATTCCGCTCCCTAATTGTTTCTTTGACCCAGCGGCAACGCGGAAGGACCACCTAAAAATTGTCAAAATTTTCGAGTGTTCCATCCTGACGGGATAGCTTTCTTTCAGATAGGTTCAGGATCCAGGAAGCAATATTCCTCCGGGTGAGGGGTGGAGGGAGGCGTGAAAACATCGAGGGATAACTGTAAAATTCTCTGCGTATTTTCTGGACATGCTGCTCCAGTTCCTGAGGGGAACAGAACTTCGGTTTGAAGTAACAGATGATTCCCGGCCATCGCTCGATTTCGTCGATGTCGATGATTCTGTTTTCTGCTTTCATACGGTCGTAAAGAGGCGTCCCTTTATGAGGAGTCAGGATATTAAAGTAGGCTACAGGAACCTTTTCTTCCTTCAGAAATCCCAACGTTGAACCGAAGACCTCCACGGTTTCTGTGTCCCAGCCAAAAATGAAGTTCAAGGAGTAACTGATTCCCCATCTACGCAGGTTAGACAAGATCTCTTTGTATTGCTTAACCTGGTTTACTTTCTTATTCATCCCAGAAAGTGTAGACTGACTGATACTTTCTATCCCCATATTGACATGCAGGACCCCGCTTCTTCTGGCAAGTTCTATGAACTTCTGGTTTAGGCAGAGATAGGCTGGCCAGAGGCTTGACCACGTTATCTTCAAGGGGATCAGGGCTTCCATCAATTCCATGGTATGGGTGAGATTTCCTGCAAAATTGCTGTCTGCGAACAGCAGGTTTTTTGCCCTGCTCCGTTTAACTTCTTCAACAACTTCATCGACGGGGCGGGTGCGGTAATTCTCGCCGAGATAGAAGCGCTCCGAGCAGAACTCACATTGGAAAGGACAGCTCCGAGAAGATTGGACGGAAAAAGTTTTGAAGGCGCTATATTGGCGGAAATCGAGGAGATCGTAGCGCGGAAAGGGGAGATTTTTCAGGTCCTGCAATCTCTCCGCACGATAGATCTTCTGGAGTCGTCCCCTCATGGCATCTTCAAGCATCATCGGCCAGATCGTCTCTCCCTCGCCGACACCCACAGCGTCACAATGTTCAGAGGCCTCCTCTGGATAGAAGTAGGTATGGGGGCCACCCATGATCACCGGGGTTCCCTGTCGCCGAAAACGGTCGGCAATTTCGTAAGCCCGATAGGAATCGATGGTCCAGGTCGTAATCGCAACGAGATCTACAGGACCTCTGAAATCGATGTCCATCAACTGCTCGTCGGCGAGCGTGATCTCCCATTCACCAGGGGTAAGGGCGGCAAGATAGGGCAAGGTTATTCCCACAAGAGTTCTCTTTTTGGTCTTATGGATCGTGAGATTTGATCTTGACCGATAATGAGACGGTTGAATGATGAGCAATCGGGGGGCCATTATTTTTTATTTTAACCTGCGGCTTGGGAGAACTTCAACCTCAAATTATTGTAGATACCCGCGGGCATAGCCCGTGGCACTCATTTCAAAACACAAGCTAGGCTTGACGCCCTGTGGGCGAGTTCCCATTCACCCACGGGCAAAGCCCGTGGAACTCTGCCCTTGGGGTTATTAGAAAGGCAATCGCACAAGATCTGGCTCGCATGCTCGCATGATTGTAAACGTCATTGCATCATCGCCATCGGAATCAGGATAGGAAGATGATCAAACGCTTTTCCTACTTGACGTCATGATTAGGAGGCGATATTGTAATTTTGCGTGTGTTAAGTTAAGTTTTTAACAAGATGAAACGGCAAGCGGTCGAATCGGCGAATTAAAGCGAAGTAAATTGCGTTTCCACTCTTCGCTGCTGAGGGTCGAGCACCATTTCAGAGAAAATCTAAGCGATGCTGATGAATGGTCAGCTTAAACAAAAAAGGGTCGCCCCCTGGGGGGGGCCAAACGCATTTCGTGAATTGAGGATGGATGGATGCAGGTGATACTCGCTCAACCCCGTGGATTCTGTGCCGGCGTGGTCCGCGCAATCAAGATTGTGGAGCGTGCTCTCGATATTTACGGAACAACCGTTTACGTATTGCACGAGATTGTCCACAATCACCATGTCGTTGAAGATTTGAAAAACCAGGGAGCCTTATTTATTGAAATGCTCGATGAAGTTCCTACGGGTGCGGTGACCATCTTCAGTGCCCATGGTGTATCGACGGCGGTGGTGAAAGAGGCGGAAAAGAGAAATCTGAAAGTCATCGATGCCACCTGTCCATTGGTGACCAAGGTCCATCTCCAGGCCCAACGATACAGCCGCCAAGGTTTCGAGGTCATCATTATCGGCCATCCCGGCCATCCGGAGGTGGAGGCCACCCGGGGCTGGGTCGAGGGCTCCGTTCATGTGCTTTCAGGGAAGAACGAAGTGGAACGGTTAACGGTCAACAACCCAAATCGTTTAGCCTATGTCACTCAAACAACGCTCAGCCTTGACGATACCCGTGAAGTGATCGATTCTTTAAAAAGGCGGTGGTACAATATTCAAGGTCCTGAGTTAAGCGATATCTGCTATGCCACACAAAGCCGACAGAACGCGGTCCGACAACTGGCAAAGGACATCGACTTGTTATTAGTGGTGGGGGCTCGCAACAGTTCCAATTCGAATCGTTTAAGGGAGGTTGGTGAACAGAGCGGCTTGCCCGCTTATCTGATAGAGGATATGAATGAACTCAACCCTGGATGGTTCGCGCAAAAGACCCGGGTAGGCATTACTGCAGGAACCTCTGCACCCGAGGCCATGGTGGAAAAGGTTTTAGAAAGGTTGCATGCGTACGGTGTAAGCATCGTGAACCAAATGAAGGGTGAGCCTGAAAAAATGATTTTTCGCTTACCGGAATCTTTATTCCCTCAAAGTGAACCCCGTTAGAAATTCTAATGGGGCATTAAACTCCGGTGGAATTATAATAAAATCTAATCCCGATACAGCGGCACTGCAGCGCAGCGGGCATTATTTCTAACGGGGTGAATAGCAGGAAACGACCATGGGTATCCCCTTGATTCAACAATATCGCGTTTCGCGCTATTTGATCAGCCAGAAGCTTTACCGAAGGCGGCGCTATCCCCTGGTCTTGATGTTGGAGCCCTTGTTTCGCTGCAATCTGGAGTGTGCCGGCTGCGGTAAGATCGATTATCCCGAAGAGATCCTGAATCGCCGTCTGAGTGTGAAGGAGTGCCTTTCTGCGTCCGATGAATGCGGTGCGCCGGTCGTGGCGATTTCTGGAGGAGAACCTCTGATCCACGAGGAGATGCCCCAGATTGTCTCAGGCCTCATCAGAAGAAAAAAGTTCGTCTATCTTTGCACTAACGGACTATTACTGAATACTCGTATCAAGGATTATACCCCGTCTCCCTACTTCACCTTTTCCATCCATTTAGATGGCTATCGGGAGAGGCATGATGCTTTGGCTTGCCGCCAAGGGGTATTCGATTCGGCAACGGAGGCCATCAAGTTGGCTTGCGGGAAAGGGTTTCGGGTCACCATTAACTGTACCCTTTATGAAGGTATCGCAGCGCAAGAGGTTTCAGATTTCTTTGACTTTATCATGAGATTGGGGGTTGAAGGCATCATGGTGTCCCCTGCTTATCGATATGCACAGGCGCCGCAAAAGGACATCTTCCTGATGAATACGCGAAGCATAAGCCTCTTCCGCGAGGTCCTGAACCTCGGCAGGGGTCGAAAATGGAAATTCAACCAGTCAATACTATTCCTCGACTTTTTGGCGGGAAATCAAGCCTACACGTGCACCCCATGGGGTAACCCTACGCGGAATGTCTTCGGCTGGCAGAGGCCTTGTTATCTATTGACGAAGGAAGGCTATGCATCAAGTTTTAAGGCCCTTATGGACGAGACGAATTGGGAAAATTATGGCAATGGTCGCAATCCCAAGTGTGCCAATTGTATGCTCCATAGTGGTTTTGAGCCGACGGCCGTTAACGATGCTTTCGGGCACCCCCTCAAGGCCCTTCGGGTCTATCTCCGTGGTCCTCGTACCGAGGGACCCATGGTCCCAGAACGAGCAAACTCTTATTGGGATCCATCAGCCTCAAGATAGGGATTAAGTCTACAAAAACATTCCAGTGATAGCCGGATTTAATTTCAAACCCAGCTTATTAAGGCAGATGGCGGAAAAGTTCATTTGGAATATATTTTGACCCTGGTTAACAAGCAATAAATTTGTTAAAATGTCCAAAGGTGGTTCCCAGCTAACCCATCCGAATTCTGGATTTTGATATTTAAATTCTTGAGAGGACACCGTTGGAAATTAAGCCTCAAAAGAGAATCTTCGTTGGATTGCTAGTCTTTACCTGTGTCATTCTCCTCATTCTCATTTTCCTCCTCTGGTACGTTCCCATGGTGGGGTTGAGAAATATTCACTCCTCCCTCCCCCTAATCTTCAGCTTCGCCCTGGCCTTTCTGGTCTTGATCATGATCTCAGGCGGCCTCCTGCTTGTCTCCACCATCGTGCGAGGGAAGGACATCTTCCTGTCTCATAAGCTACGAGGCCTGGTTGCAAAAGTCCTTTTTCCCCTCATGATCTTGATGGGGAGAGTCGTCGGCATATCAAAAGAAAGAGTCCGGCAGTCTTTTGTCGAATTGAACAACCATCTCATCCGATCGAATAGCCATCGGGTCCGGCCCGATAAACTTTTGATCCTCCTCCCCCACTGCATTCAGGATTTTGACTGCGAGATTAAGATCACGGGTAATATTAGAAACTGCAAGGGCTGCGGAAAGTGTGAAATTAAAGATTTGATTGAACTCTCGGATCAATACCATTTAAAGATCGCCGTGGCTACGGGCGGAACGCTGGCCAGGAGAATTGTTTTGGAGAACAGGCCTGAGGCCATCGTGGCCGTCGCCTGTGAACTGGATCTGACCACCGGCATTCAAGATGCTTATCCGATTCCAGTGATCGGAATCTTGAACGAACGTCCCAACGGACCCTGCATCAACACTAAAGCGGATATTGAGAAGGTGAGGAGGGCCATCCTGGACTTTGTTGAAGGCCCCCGGCCCCCCGGCCGATCGGAAAAGTTGAATGTCGATTCACCCAATTCATCCGATAGGCCCATGGGAAATCCCCCCAGGGATCATTCTTGATGGATATCAATCGATACCTGCAGGAAAAGAAGGAGAGAGTGGATTCCGCTCTGGAGAGAGTTCTCCCGAAGCGAGAGGAACTCACATTGAATCTTCACAAGGCGATGCAACACAGCCTCTTTGCGGGAGGGAAACGGATTCGTCCTATTCTATCCATCGCTTCCTTTGAGGCCGTGGGAGGAAAGGGAGAGAGGATCCTTCCCTTTGCCTGTGCCCTGGAAATGATCCACACCTACTCTCTCATCCACGATGATCTCCCAGCCATCGACAATGACGACTTTCGCCGGGGAAAACCCACCTGTCACAAAGTATTCGGAGAAGCGATCGCCATTTTGGCAGGCGATGGCCTCCTCACAGAAGCCTTCAGACTGATGACAAATCAGCCTGCAAAAGATCACTCTTCAGGTAACGAAGCGTTGGTGCTCGATCTGATCAACGAGGTCGCCCAGGCGGCAGGAGTTTTAGGGATGGTGGGCGGCCAGGTGGTGGACATTGAATCAGAGGGGAAAGCAGTGGATCTCCCTACCGTCCAATACATTCATACCCATAAAACGGGAGCGATGATCTTAACTTCGGTTCGGGTGGGAGCGAAATTGGCAGGCGCCAAGGAAACCCTCCTCAGGGCACTGACCCGCTACGGGGAGAGCCTCGGGCTGGCCTTTCAGGTCGCTGACGATATCCTGAATGTCGAAGGAAAGGCTGCTTTAATGGGAAAAAAGACAGGAAGCGACCTGGTTAAGGGAAAAGCCACTTATCCTTCCGTGTTGGGAGTTGAAGAATCGAAAAAAAGGTCAAAGGAATTGGTGGAGATGGCGGTCGATGCCCTGAAGCCGCTGGGTCCGGAAGCCGATCCGCTCAGGGAGATTGCTCGTTTCATTATTGCGAGAGAATATTGATGGATAAACAAAGGATTAGACCTATTTTGATCAACTGACTCCACAGGGACTAGAACTTCTTGTGCCTCGAGTAGAATCTTCCTTTCCAGGGTGAACCTGCTCCAACCCAAAACCGGATTGCCGACGACCAGGTCATGGCGAGATACAGAGCCGCGATCACCGGCAGAGCCACGGCCCATCCTCTGGATTGCCCGTAGAACTTCAGAGTGGGAAGATAGCTTAGGATCAATGCCGCTAAGGCACAGGCGGAAATGATCTTCGCGCTGGCGGTTGGAAAGAATAATCCCGCAACCGGCAACCAGAATACCGTCAGCATAATCGCAGTTGTCCCCGCCAGTAACACCGCCGAGTAACGGAGCTGAAAAAAGGCTGTCCGTGCCACCATGTTCCAAATCCCCTCCAAGTTTCCATAAGACCTCAGGCTGCGAACCGAGTGGGTCAAACCGATCCAGGTTCTGTAACCGAGCGACTTGACTCGCTTCGCCAGGGCACAGTCATCGATCAATTCATGACAGATCGCCTTAAATCCACCGATTTCTCTGATCAACCGGGCTTCTAACAAAATGCATCCTCCGGCAGCCGCGGCCACACCCCTGAAACCGGAATTGGACAAATGAAAAGGATAAAGCATCTTGAAGAAGTAGACAAAGGCGGGCATGAGCAACCGTTCCCAGAAGCTGACCATACGCATTTGGGCCATTAGGGAAACAAGATGAAGATGGTTTTCTTTCAATTTCCTGCGCAGCCCCTGGACGATGCCCGGCTGGAGTTCAATATCGCCATCGATCAAGAGGACCAAAGGGGTGTCCACATGGCGAAATCCCTGCTCAAGCGCCCAAAGCTTACCGCTCCAATCCACCGGTAGTGGTTCACCGGATAGGATGCGCAGGTTCTTCATCCCGGAGGTCTGTGCTACCGTGACCGTTCCGTCCGTGGATCGGTCATCCACCATGACAATTGGAAGATTATGTCCCTGGGTCTTCAAGCTTGACAAGGTCGTGCGGATGACTTCGGCTTCATTCCGAGCAGGGATAAGCACGGTAATATCACTCAAATCAGCGTCGGGAGTGGCCGCGGGAGAATCCATATACTCACGGGTCCCCCAGGGACGCCAGGGAAGAAGTATGATCGCTAGCCAGATGAAAGCCCCAATCGCAGCAAGATAATTCCAGACCATGAGTTAGCCTCGGCAAAAAAAGAAGCCCCTTCCCTTCAAGGGGCCAAATTTGAGACCTCCACACTTACACCCAATCCATCCGAAAAATAATAGAAACCGAGCGATGACAAGCATTATATTCATACCAAGAATATTGTCAAGATTGGGGCCACCTCCCTACCCCCTCCCAGAGGCACCAAAGGTGACGTTCAGTTGAAGCTTTTGCTTTGAGGTCGCTTTTGGAGGAGAAACGTTGAAGCGAGGCCGGTAAACGCCAGCATCGCACAGATGACAAAGGCGACGGTATACGAACCGAGCGCATCAAATATATAACCGGCCACGATCGGGCCAATCGCAGCTCCGATTGAACCAACCAATGCTCCTGTGGCGAGGATGACTCCGTGCGACCGAGTGCCAAATAGCTCTGCGACGAGGGGTGAAAAGAGAACTTGCATGCCGCCATAGGCGAAGCCGAATGCAATTGAAAAGAGATAGAGGGACCACTCTGAATGAGACGGTATCAGCCAGACGAGAGACAATCCCATTAATGAATAGCTGACCCCTAACGCAATCTTGTTGCTAAAGCGATCGGCGATGTTACCCATGACATTCATGCCCACAATGCATGCGCCACCGATGAGCGACAAGGTTAAGGCAGCACGAGTCGCTGGAATATCTTGTCCTATGGCGTGGATGACAATATGCACAGTGATAGAAACCAGACAGAAGAGAAATGAGAAATAGAGCAAACAGAGCAAGGCGAACTGTCTGGTGCGAACAGCTTGCCGCAGAGTAAGCCCTTCGTTTCTTTGATCAGCCAATCCAATGGCTGGCTTGCTATTTTTGCCATTGAGTAATTGGTTGGGAAGACTCCTGAGAAATTGAGAAGCGGCAACCGTGACAATGAGAGTGACGATTGCTATTACAAGGTAAGCGCTCCGCCATTGCCACACGGAGATCAGGGTGCTGGCGATAGGCGGCACAATCATTATTCCTAGACCCATGCCCGATAGCACGATTGCGTTCATCCTGCCTCGATTGGTAGTGAACCATTGGGGGACGAGGGAAAGTAGGGGAATATAAGGGCTCATGCCGATAGCCACGAACACACCGAAATAGAGATACAGTTCCCATGTACGGGTCAGCTGTGCCATCAAGAAATAGCCGAACCCAAGGATGATGCCGCAGAAAGTCATGACCCACCGGGGCCCAAGCCTTTCGCTTAAGCTCGCTGAGAACACACACAGGATGCCAAATATAATCGTGTTCAGCGCAGATGCGCCGGATGTAATTGTCCGTGTCCAGCCGAATTCCTTTATGAATGGCCCAAAAAATACTCCGAAGCAGTTAAAGGTCCCCCATATCACCATCATCATGATGGAGGCAGCGCTGACGATGACATAACCGTAATACAATCGAGGTCTATCGTTATTAATCAAGTCCTGCCTTTCCTCCTTTGGCTTACCACTGCGACAGGCGCTGAATCTATTTTCTGTGAGCTTAGTATCCAATGATATTTTAAGATCTCACGGTCTGCACTGAAATGATCTTCGCATATCTTCGAGAACAGGATGCCTGTTTATCGGCCTCCTTATCCGTAACGCGGTTACGAAATTGTAAAAGACAAAAATGATAAGAACTCGTTTTGAAGTGAGTTGAATATAACGAACACCGGAGTGGAATGTCAAACCGAAAGGGCAGCAAGAGATAAGGAAAGATTTTCAGACCGCTAATGCAGATAAGGGTTACTAAACGGAACCTTCTATCGTGGGGGCATTCTGCCGGCCAACGGCTTCGCGAAGAAGGAGATCGGACTCAGTTTCTGGTAACTCCTCTTGATCAAACTAATCTTTTCTCAGTTTGCTTGGGAAAAGATCGTGGCTAGATCTCACAACGAATGTCCCCTGCCTAGTTTCACCCTTAATCATCTCTTTCCATTAGAGATAATCGATTCCACCCCTCGATGGAGCCGGCGGGGCAAGGAATTTGAACGGTCCTGATAATAAGAAGGGGTCACTTTCATTCCTTAAATCATCTCTGGAAGTAATTCCGATATGGTAAGTTCCAGGTTCTGTTGGAAACTCAGGCCACTCATCCGGGATAATCAACTCCGTCTTCCCCATGACCAGTTTTGAAAGGACCCCCGGTGTTGTCTCCCACGAAAAGCGCCCAGGTTCAAGAAGGGTTTTGTCCTTGCTTACATATACTCCGTAGCTGCTTGCTTCGGGAATGGATTCCCACCAAATTCTTCGTCTATGAATCAACGGCGCCATTTCCCCTCTCCTCCTTAACTGAAATGCTTCTATGGAACCATTCGCACGATACCCTTCTTCCAATAGAATTGATTTGACCAATGTCGCGGTCTCTTTAGTGGCTATCAAGCCCTGCAAAAACAAACTCTCTTCGGTTTCCTCTAAATCATAACTTGTAAAGACGATCCCCGCCGATTTCGCCAACTTTCTAACGGAAATTTTGGCTTTGCCGAGATGAAGCTCCTCCTTTAGGTATCCTATCAGGGATGCTGCTTTTTTCTTGTTTCTTGGCCAAAAAACCTCCGCCGTCCCGGACATCGACTTCTCTGACATCATCTAAAAGCCTCCTGGACCTATGACCTAGGGACAAACAATCATGCAATGGCTCTCTGGGCCAAATCTCTCACCGATGGTTGTCTTTTCCTTCGCTGTTCTCCCTCGCCCGTAACCTGTATAGCAATTTCTCCCCATTCAATTGAGGTTGCATGGTCGGACTAACTGGGAGGAATTGAGTCACGCCAGTAAAATTCATGAGCACCCATTTCCAACCCATTTGCTCTTCAGCAGGCACCATTTAGGCGGCTTTCGAGGAGGGGTCCTTCAGAAGATGACTCTGGCTAAAAAAGGCCTTCCTGATCCACATCTTTTCCCTGTAAATGCCCTCTAATAAAGATTCCTGCTGATCTGTTACTTTCCCGTTTTCATGAAAATACTTTTCTACTGCTTCAACAAATTGCCTTTCCCTCAACGTCAATTCTTGCCGCTCTAATAATGATCGGATACATTTAAATCGTTTCTGATCCATCTTAGTACTCAATTTGATTGTGAGTTTCTTTTTGAAAATCTGGATTCTAATACTTCATAAAGGCTGATCAATCCTTCCTCCAAAGCGTGATCGATTACGGAGGATACATTCGAGGCATTCCATTTTCTCATGAGATTCACCTGGGTTCCCATTACAGTTTTTTCACTAATAGTAAGCTCCTCCGCAATCTCTTGATTCTTGTAACCTTCCGCAATGAGATAGAGCACCGATCGTTCTCGTCGAGTAACCATGGGGGGAAAAACTTTAGATTCCCTTGACGCCATTTAAATCTCTCCTCCTTTCTAATCAAGCTAAATCCAGTAGCAATTTCCGAATGGACTGCGCCTCCGCCTTCGAATTCATTGCTTGTTTTTTGTAAGCTTCGGCCAATTCGTAACATCCAGACGTCCGCTGATCTGTGAATATTGATCTATCTTCTGAACCTCCTTCCTGAACCCTAAAAGATCAGAGAGACCCGAACCGAAAAGAAGCAAAATGAAATCTAGTCCAAATTACGGAACATGAAACCCAAAACACCAAACATAAATAATAATAGGAACACAAGAGCAGTTGTTATGGCGCCTCCCATTTTTCCTCCAATTTTCTAAAGAATATTTTTATTAACAGGCCCTTCACATAAGATCCAACCCTAACGAATGGTTTGGCTTCATCGGAATTTAAGCGAGCCAACATTCATTAACGTATCAATCCTTATGCCAAAGCTTCACTATCATTATAAGTAGTTGTAACTATGTTGTTTTCCGCAAGCTTCGATATGCTTATGAAGGCTAGAAGTGGAACGGTTTTTCACAAAAATCCTGACTTGCTTCTCCAAAAAGAAAAAATGTTTCCCGCTTCCTTAATGATTAGTGTTCAACCTGTTGTAGGTGAGGCAAGATTTCAAAGCCACCTTCCGGGAAAAAGTTCGGGCAGGGCTCTCATCAAAAAAGAGTTTGTGGACAACTTTGAGATCGGCCGAGATGAGAAAGGATTTCTTGAGAAGATATTACCAAAGACGCGGTTCTATCTTAGCTGAGTCAGCAAACGATGGTGGACCCCTTGATATCCTATTAAGAGTATCTATTCGTCCCTAAAGAAGTTCGTAAACTTCCCTTTCCCTTTTTAAAAGATGGGGTTCGATCCTCCGTGTCCACTGCGTTTGAGCTGCTTTTCGGTAAGCTTCACTATTTTGTACGTTTATGTTCTCGTGTTCGTAGACTGCAATGTATTTTGGGCCCTTACCAGTATTGATGGCTCGCTTGCCCCAGAGGACCCCTGGCACATTCAGAAGAGTGGGAATGTGTTCTTCGTTATACCACCGATTGAATTCCTCCTCCATCTCGGGCTCTACATCAATGCGCACAATTAGAAGGACATGGTTTTTCGATTTCATTATATCACCCCTCTCTTCCTTTCTTCCTGAAGACGTCTCCTTTATATCCCA
>Ga0209048_10005343_pt1 | contig 12142 bp, 9 predicted proteins | sample FrelakmetCRP12CR_FD_187146 | JGI IMG/M metagenome (GOLD analysis project Ga0209048, IMG submission 187146) | Freshwater lake sediment microbial communities from the University of Notre Dame, USA, for methane emissions studies - CRP12 CR (SPAdes)... | ecosystem: Environmental > Aquatic >... | reverse complement strand
CTCGCGGGCCGCGGCGAGCCGACCGGAGAACTGGGCCGGGGGGACAGGTCCTGGGCGCCACGGATCGCGCGCGGTCGGAGCGTCGACCGGCTCGTGAAGCTCTACCGGCGCAGGCTCGGACGGCGCTATCGCTCGGGTGACGGACTCGGAGCGCTCCCCTCGGCTGAAGGAAACGGCGAGACCGCCGGCGCGCTGGGCTCAGGGCCATCGGCGCTTGCGGGTTGGATCCTCTCGTCTCGACGTCGGCGAGACCAGTCGCGGATCTCGAAGAGAACGACCACCGCCGCGATAAGCAACAAGATCAGAAGCATTGCGCCCTCGAGGACCAAGATTGTCGTTCGCCGCGGCGGAGCTTTCGGGGACGCGGATGCTAGCATGCACCCCGTGTCCGGTACGAAGAGCAGGACCGCGCGGAAGCCGGTGGCCGCACGAACCGGGATGGCGGGCGGGGCGACCACCGCGCCACCGCGGGCGGAGCGGCAGAGGGCGCGCCGCGCCGTCGGCCGGCTCGAGCGGGCCATGCCTGACGTGAGCATCGCGCTCCACTTCGGCAGCGATATCGAGCTCCTCGTCTCGGTGATCCTCTCGGCCCAGTGCACGGACGCGAGGGTGAACGAGGCTACCCCCGCGCTCTTCGCCGCTTTCCCCGGCGCTACCGACTACGCTCGCGCGCGGCCCGAGGACCTGTGGCCCTTCATCCGCCGCCTGGGGCTCTTCAGGAGCAAGGCCCGGAACATCGTCCTCGCCATGCAGGCGATCGAGCGGGGGCACGGGGGCCGGGTCCCGCGCACGCGCGAGGGGCTCGAGGCGCTGCCGGGCGTCGGAAGGAAGACCGCCGGGGTCGTCCTCGTGCACCTGGGCGCGGGGCACGCCTTCCCGGTCGACACCCACGTGGGGCGCCTGGCGCGACGCCTCGGATTCTCCACGGAGACGAACCCCGACAAGGTGGAGCGGGACCTGATGGAGCTCCTGCCCGAGGAGCGCTGGGCGACCGCGCACCAGCTCATGGTGTGGCACGGTCGACGCGTCTGCCACGCCCGCAAGCCCGCCTGCAAAGGGTGCCCGCTCGCCGACCTGTGCCCGCGCCTGGGCGTCCCCTCGCCCGCCTAGCCTCGCGCCCCCGCGGATCTACAGAGCCGAGCGGTGGGACGGCGCCTTGCGGATCTCGTCGGGCGACTCGGAGTCGGACTGGCGCTCCGCCTTCAGCTTCTTCATCCGCCGGCGGATGAGCTCCCGCTTGAGGCTCGAGATGTGGTCCACGAAGAGGGTGCCCTGGAGGTGATCGAACTCGTGCTGCACCGCGATGGCGAGGAGGCCGTCGCCCTCCAGCTCGAAGGGCTTGCCGTGGTAGTCGAGCGCCCGGACCCAGACCTTGGCGGCCCGGTCCACGTCCTCGGCCTCGCCGGGGACGGAGAGGCAGCCCTCCGTGTAGGTCGTCGCCCCCTCGGTCCGCACGATCTCGGGGTTCACGAGATGGATGAGCTTCTGCCCCTCCTGCCGCGGAGAGGTGTCGATGACGATGCAGCGGTGAAGCTCGCCGATCTGCGGGGCGGCGAGGCCGACTCCGTCCGCCGCGTACATCGTCTCGGACATGTCGTCGAGCAGGCGGCGGATCGAGTCGTCCACCCGGGCTACCGGGCGGGAGATCTTCTTCAACAGCGGTTCGGGCCAGATCAGGATTTCGCGAGTCATTGCAACGCTCCAGATGGCCCTGAAGATAACCCGGAGCGGCCGCGGCCGCATCATCAGGTGATGCAGAAGGGCTACCCGATGCCGAGCGCCTCCACGTACTCGGCCCGGAGCGCGTCATCGGCAAGGACGTCCCGGGCCTCGGCGATGACCCGCCGGACCTCCTCGAGCTTCTCGGGGAGCCCGGGCTCCCGCAGGCCGTGGAAGCGGCCGGCGTCGAACTCCGCCAGGAGTCGCTCCGCGGCCTCCCGGACCTCGAACGGCGTCCCGTGGCGGGACAGGCCCAGGATTGTGAAGTAGTCGGCGCGGCGGACCTGATCGAGCTTGTCGCGCAGCCGGGCGAGATCGATGGCCCTCCCGCCGCTTTCGCGCGAGTCCCGGCCGTGGAAGCGCGAGGCGAGCGCGCCCACCATCACCAGGCCGGCGAGGACCTGGCGGGTGGGAAGGGGCCCGAGAGGGCTGCCTTCGACGATCTCATCGAGCGTGCGGAGGCCGTCCGCGAGCGCCCGGACCTGCTCCTCTCCCTGCGAGAGCCCGAGCTCCGAGGGCCCCGGGGCATGCGGCGCCGGCGCGAGCAGGGTGCCAGGGCCGCCGAGGACGGAGCCGAGCCTCGGATCGACCCACTTCCGGCGCACGCCGTCGAGGGCGAGCGCGAGCGGCCCGCGGCCGAGCGCGATGCGCTCCTCCGGAGGTACGCGTGCCGGCGCGTAGCGGAACGGGACGGCCACCTCGCCGAAGAGGGCGAAGACCACCTCCTCGGTGCGACGCCGGACGAGAGGGGTGAGCTCCTCGGGCTTCACGAATCCCCGCTCGAGGAGCAGCAACGCCGTTCGCCTGGGCGAGAGCCCGGACGCGGGCCCAACCACCTGCCTGTGCTGCTCCCGGGTGAGGAGGCCGAGGCGCAGCGCGACCTCCTCGGCCCGCTCCTGCGGCGATCCGCTCGTGGCCCCGACGACCCGCCCGTCCTCGAAGTAGAGCGAGCGCGGGGTCGAGCTGCCGAAGTCCAGGCGCCCGGTCAGCCTCCCGCGAGCCGCGAGCGCGAGGAGGCGCGGCATGGGTGCCTCGGAAAGCGTGCCGGCGACCACCTCGGCAGGGGGAGGAGGGAGCTCCTGCTCGGGGAGGCCACGGGGTTCGGCGGAGGGCTCCGGCGCCGGCTCGACGTCCTTCATCTCGCGCGGGGGGGCGAGGGGCTCGACTGGCGCCTCGGGGCCAGTCCCCCGCAGCTTGGCCGTCTCCCGGGCGCGGCGTCGCGCCTTCTCCTCCGGCGCGGGTCGGGCTTGGCTCCCTTCCTCGAAGTCGACTCGGGCGCCTTCCTCTCCTTCCGCCGCCCGCTCCACCGCTTCCTCGCGCTCCCGCGCCAGCTCCTCGGCGAGCTGCCGGGCACCGGCCTCGGCAGCGAGGCGCTCCTCCTGTGCGAGCCTGCTCGACTGCTCGGCGAGATGTACTGAATCCCCGACGGCGAGGCGTCGCGCCTCTTCCTCGGCGTCCTCCTCCACGGCCGGGACGACGTCCTGCGCGGCCGTTGTCGCGGCCGGGGCATGGTCCTGCGAGGCATCCACGCCAAGGGGCCCCACGGTGGCGGAGGGCTCCGGCTCGACAGCCAATCGCGCATCCAGCGGGGCGGATTCCGCGGCGCCGGCTTCGTCCCGCTCTGCCTCCTGCCCACGAGTTGCTGTGGCCTCCTCGCTTCGACGGCGTGCCTCCTCCTCGGCAAGCTGGGCCTCCACGGCGAGGCGCTCGGCTTCGGCCTCGGCCCGGCGGCGGTCCGCCTCCTCCTCGGCCCGGCGAGCGATCTCGTCGGCGAGCTCCTCGGCGCTGGGCTCGTCGCCCCGGTGCTCGTCGGCGTCGTCGCGCGTGAGCCGATCGAGCTCGGCGTCGATCTCCGCCACCAGCCGGTCCTCATCCGCGTCGCGCCTCTCCTCCTGCAACGCAGGAGGCAGGTCCGCCTCGGTGGCACCAGCCAAGGCGGGAGCCGGCGGTGCATCCCGACCGGCCCGCGGGGGCTCGAGCCACTCGGCAATCTCGACGCGTTCCCGCCTCAGCTCGGCGGCGCGCTTCTCGAGCGCGGCGGCGGCGGCGCTGCGGCCCGAGGAGGGCTGGGCGGCAGGCGACGGGCTGCCGGCGACCGCGCTCCCGCCCGGGAGGGCGGTGAGAGGGACGCGCGCGACAGGCTTTGCGCCTGTCTTCCCGAGCGCGATGCGCAGCTCCTGCTCCAGCCGCGACGGATCGAGCGGGAGCGGAACGCGCACCGCGCCCGCCGGAACCTCGTCTTCCCTTCCGAGCACCAGGATCGGCAGGCGCCGTCCGTCCGGGTCTTCCACGAGCCGTCGCGCGAGGGCCACGCCGCCGCCATTCTCGCAGGCGGCGGAGAGGACCGCGACCGCTGGCCGCTCCTGCTCCGCGAGCGTGATCGCGTCGGCGATGCTGGTCGCGAGGATGGCCTGGTGGCCACCCCTCGAGAGCACCCGCTTCACCGCACAAATCTCGGCGATGTCGTCGTCGATCAGGAGGACGCGCGCCACGCTGGCCGGATGATGCCACGTCGGGCGGCGGCGACCAAAGGGACGGTGATCGGGTCCCGGATCTCACGCAAGGATTGGGCCCTCTCCTCAGAGCATGGAGTGCGGGTCCACGTCGAAGCGGACCTGTGCGCCCCCGGGAGGGTGGGCGGCAACCGGCGCCAGGGCGCGATGGACCCGGCGCAGCGCGGGTGCCTCCGCCGCCTTGAAGAGCAGGTGCCACCGGCTCCGCCCGCGGATTCGCTCGATGGCCGCCGGAGCCGGGCCGAGCAGGGTGACCCCCGGCTCGAGTGCGGGGCGGGCCGCCTCGCCGAGCGCCTCGGCCGTCTGCCGGGCTCCGGCCTCCGACCCTTCCACCCGCACCGCCAGCATCCGTCCGAACGGGGGATAGCCGAGCGCTCGCCGGTTCTCGAGCTCCACCTCGGCGAAACCGAGGTAGTCGTGCCCGACCGCGAAGGCGATCGCCGGGGAGTGGGGGTGAAAGGTCTGGACGATGACGCGGCCTGCCTCGGCGCCGCGCCCTGCGCGTCCAGCCACCTGGGTGAGGAGCTGGAAGGTACGCTCGGCGGCGCGAAAGTCGGGGAGCGTCATTGCGGTGTCGGCGAGGACCACTCCCACCAGGGTCACTCCCGGGAAGTCGTGCCCCTTCGTCACCATCTGGGTGCCGACGAGGACGTCCACCTCGCGGCGAGCGAACCGGGCGAGCACCTCCGCAAGGTCCACCGCTCCCGCCACCGCGTCGCGGTCGAGGCGGGCCACGCGCGCCCCGGGCAGGAGGCTCCGGACCGCCGCCTCCACCTGCTCGGTCCCGACGCCGATCCCGGCGCGCTCTCCGTTGCAGGCCGGGCACACCGGGCTCATCCGCTGCGAGGCGCCGCAGTAGTGGCAGAGCAGGAGGCCGCGCCGGGAGTGGTAGGTGAGCGACACCGCGCAGTGCTCGCAGCGCTCCTCGCGCCCGCAGTCGCGGCAGATTACGAGCGTCTGGAAGCCACGGCGGTTGAGGAAGAGGATCGACTGCTGGCCGGCGGCGAGCGTCTCCGACAGGGCGTCCGCGAGGGGAGGGTAGAGAAGCCCCGGCGCGGGAGCGTGCCGCCGGAGCCGCGACAGGTCGACGAGCTGGACCTCCGGCATGGGGCGGTCGTCGATGCGGTGGGGGAGGGCGATGAGCTCGTACTTTCCCCGCCGGGCGTTCTCCAGCGTCTCGAGCGACGGCGTGGCCGAGCCGAGCAGGCAGACCGACGACTCCATCCGCGCCCGGACCACGGCGAGATCCCTCGCGTGGTAGGCGGGCCCGTCCTCCTGCTTGAAGCTCGAGTCGTGCTCCTCGTCCACCACCAGGATCCCGAGGTCCTGCACCGGGGCGAACACGGCGCTGCGAACCCCCACGCAGATTCCGGCCTCGCCGCGGCGGAGCCTCAGCCATTCCGAGTGGCGCTCCGGGTCGGAGAGGCCGCTGTGCAGGAGCGCCACCTGGTCTCCGAAGCGGGCGCGGAAGCGGCCGGCGAGCTGCGGGGTGAGCGCGATCTCGGGGACGAGCACCAGGGCGCCCCGGCCCGCGGCACGGGCGCGGGCGATCGCCTGCAGGTAGACCTCCGTCTTCCCCGACCCGGTGACGCCGTGGAGCAGGAAGGTGCGGAACTCGCCGAAGGCGGCCGAGACCCTGGACAGCGCCTCGGACTGGGCGGGCGTGAGGGCGAGGGGCGCCTCGGCCGCCGGGAGCAGGGACCCGCTGCCGGCGACGGCCGCGACCGTCTCGAGCACCGCGAGCCCCCGCTTCGCGAGAGCGGTGAGACCGGCTCGTCCGCGGGGAAAGGCGGCGCGGAGCTCCTCGACCGGGATGCGCCCGCGCGCCAGCAGGTACTCGAGGATGGCTCGCTGGGCGCGGGCCCGGGGATCGAGGAGGCCGATCCCCTCCGCGGCGGCCGGGGCGGGAGCCGCGTACTCGACCCCGCGCCTGGCGGGGGCCGCCGCCCCCCTGCGGGCGTTCAGGCCGGGAGGCAGCGCGGCCCGCAGGAGCTCGCCGGGCGGGGCGAGGTAGTAGTCCTCGGCCCAGCGGACGAGGTTCAACAGGGGCTCGGTGAAGGGAGGGAACTCGTCGAGGACGTCGACCAGGTCCCGGAGCTCCACCCCGGGGGGAGGGACGGTCGGGAACCCGACCACGTAGCCGGTCGCCCGGCGGCTCTTGCCGAAGGGCACGGCCACGCGGCTGCCGAGCGCCACCTCCTCCCCCAGGCGATGCGGAACCCGGTAGGTGAAGGTGCCGCGGACGGCGGCGGCGACGGCGACCTCGACGAGCACGGAGCGGCCACTCTAGCAGCCCCCTCCAACCCCCGCGCTCCGAGAGGAGGCGCCGCGACGGGATCTCAGGGGAACAGCGTGTCGGGGATCTTCGGGTTCGCCGCCACCTTCTCGGCCGTGAGGCGCAGCGAGAGCGCTCCGCCCTCGTAGACCTCGACGGCGCGGGGGAACAGGTCGCCGCCGACCGGCGAGCCGTAGTCCAAGAGGCGAACGTCCGCGAGCGGGCCCGCGAACGCCGCCACGAGGCGCACCGGCTGGAAGCTCTGCTTGTCGATCCAGGCCTGGGGGCGCTTCTCGCGAGGCGGCGCGCCGAGGACGTAGGCCACGCGCCCGCCCATGTGGCCCAGGTAGTCGTCCGAGAGCGGGATCCCGAGCCGGAAGAGCTCGTCGGCGTACGCGCGTCCGGGATCGGACCCGGCAGGGCGTGTGCCCAGGAGGGCGCAGGTGGCTTTCACGAGGGCCACCACGGCGGGCACGCGCTCGAGCCCCTTGCCGCCCGCGAGCTTGCCGCGCGCCGACGACAGAAAAGGCCTGTCGGGCGAGCCGGAGGCGGGGAAGAGCTCGAGCCGGCAACGCCCGGGGGCCTTGATGGAGAGCACGGCGGGGACGAGGAGCTCGGAGCCGGAAAGGGGCAGGCCGGCGGCGGCGGACAGCGCCCGGGCGGCATCGCCGCTGACCGCGAGCGTTCCTCGAACCTCGAGCGAGGCGAGCGCGAGCTCCTCGCGCCTCTGCGCCATTCGCTTCAGCACCGTCGCCGGTGGAAGGAGGTAGGCGAGCGCGGGAGCGGCGGAAACGAGGAGGGAGGTCAGGATGGCGGCCCGCGCGCCGCGCCTCATCGAACGACCTCGCGCAGGTAGTCGAGGAGCGGGGCGCGGAGGTCCGGTCGCTTGAGAGCGTAGGCGATGTTCGCCCTCAGGTAGCCGAAGCGGTCCCCGGCGTCGTAACGCTCCCCCTCGAAGCGGTAGCCGAGCAGCCCCTCGCTGCGGGCGAGCACCGCGAGCGCGTCGGTGAGCTGGATCTCGCCCCCGACGCCGGGCCGTACCGCCTCGAGGATCTCGAAGATGGAGGGCGGGAGCACGTAGCGTCCGATGACGGCGAGGTTGGAGGGTGGGTCGACCTTTGGCTTCTCCACCAGCTTCTCGATGCGGATCGTCCGGTCGTCGAGCGCCTTCCCGGCGGCGACGCCGTACATGCAGGCCTCCTGCAGCGGGACCTCCATGAGCGCGATGGTGCCGAGCCCGTGGCGGGCGTAGCAGCCGGCGAGCTGCTCGGTCGCGGGGACCCGGGCGTCGATGATGTCGTCCCCGAGCATCACCACGAACGGCTCGTCTCCGACGAGGTCCTTGGCGCACAGGACGGCGTGCCCGAGGCCGAGAGGCTCCTGCTGCCTCACGGTGACCACGTTCGCCATCTTGGCGATGGCCCGCATCTGATCGCGCAGGGCCGTCTTGCCGGTCCGCTCGAGGTGCGCCTCGAGCTCGGGGGCGATGTCGAAGTGATCGACGATCGAGTCCTTGCCGCGGGCGCAGACCAGGATCACGTCCCGCACGCCGGCGGCCACGGCCTCCTCGACGATGTACTGGATGGTGGGCCGGTCGACGATCGGCAGGAGCTCCTTCGGGACGGCCTTCGTCGCCGGGAGGAAGCGGGTGCCGAGGCCAGCGGCAGGGATGACGGCCTTGCGGATCTTCGCCATGGCCGGGGACTCTAGCTTCCGGGGCGCGGGCGGGGAAGTCCCGGGACGGGGCATTCCGTGTGTGGAAGTGCCCCACGGACTCGGCCGGGCGTGCGCTTGCCCCGCGATCGGCCGGTGGTATGGTGCCGAGGTGCGCCGCCTCGTCCTTCTCGCCGCGCTCGCGGCCGTCGGACCGGTCGCCCGCGCCCAGGTCCCCGTGGTCCAGGGGCCGCAGCCGCCGACGCCGACCGACTACGTGTACGCCCGGTCTCTCGCACTCTCGGCGTACCGCGGCCTCTCGGGCGGCAACGACGGCATCTTCTACAACCCCGCGGCCCTCGCCGCCCAGCATCGCCTGGCGATCGAGACGGAGGGCCTGGTCGCGCGCGGAGGGTCGGAGACCACCGCGACAGTCTTCTCCGGCTCGGTGGTCGACTCGACCGCCGGGCCGGTCACCGGAGGCTTCGCCTACTCCTACGTGAAGACGATGGGGTACCAGCCCCGGGGCGTGTACGGCGGCGCGACCGACGTGGCGCTCGCGTTCCCGCTCGGCAAGACCTTCTACGTCGGCGGCACGATGAGCTACCTCAACCTCTCCGGCCCCACCAGGAACGTGAACTGCGTGAACATCACCACCGCCGTCTTCTGGCAGCTGCAGAAGATGGTCTCGCTGGGAGCCGTCGGCTACAACCTCATCAACACCTACCACCCCGACCTGACCCCGCTCGCCTTCGGTGCGGGCATCGCCATCGGCCCCCCGGACACCTTCCACCTGACCGGCGACTTCTACCGCGCGTGGGGGACCTCGGTCCGCAACGTCTGGTCGGCCGGAGGCGAGGTCTTCCTCTTCGACGTCGCGGCCGTCCGGGGAGGCTGGACGTTCGACCCTGGCCGGAACTCGCAGCTGTGGTCGGCGGGAATCGGCTTCGTCGCGAACGGGTTCGGGATGGACTTCACCTACCGCCAGGCCTTCGGCACGTCGGGTTACCGGGTCATGTCGGCGGGATTCAAGGTCGAGATACCGAACCCGTAGGGGCGGCCGAGCCTCAGGGCTTCGCCTCCCACAGCGGGAGCACCACCGGCGCCCCGCTCGTCGCGTTCGTCCCGCGCCAGACCTTCACGCCCCACACCTCGCTCACGCGATCCGCCGTGAGGACCAGGTCCGGCTCGCCGTCCGCCACCACCCGGCCCCGCGACAGGACCAGGATTCGGTCGGCGGCAGCGGCCGCCAGGTTCAGGTCGTGGAGGACGGCCACCACGCACAGGCCGGCGCGCGCTGCCACCCCGGCCATCTCCATCGCGCTCACCTGGTGCGCGAGGTCGAGGAAGGCCGTCGGCTCGTCGAGGAGCAGGACGCGCGGCTCCTGGGCCAGCGCGCGGGCGAAGAAGACGCGCCGCCGCTCGCCGCCGGAGAGCGAGTCGAGGCGGCGCGAGGACAAGCCGGTGAGGTCGCAGGCCTTGAGAGCTCCGTCGACCGCGCCGTGGTCGAAGGGGCCGGGGATGGCGAGCAGCCCCTGGTGAGGGGCGCGCCCCATCATCACCGCCTCCCGCACGGTGAAGGGCCAGGGGGCCTTCGGCTCCTGGGGCACGAGCGCGCACACCCTGGCCAAGGCGCGGCGCGGTGCCGCGTGGGCGTCGAGGCCCGCCAGGCGGACAGAGCCGCCCGAGGGCGCGAGCAGGCCGGCGGCGAGCCGGAGCAGCGTGCTCTTCCCCGCGCCGTTCGGCCCGACCAGGGCGACGAGCTCGCCGGCCCGCGCCACGAAGGAGACCCGGTCGACGGCCGGGCGCGAGCCGTAGGAGAAGGAGACATCCGCCGCCTCCACGAGCGGAGTGCCCGCGGCGGGCAGGAGCAGGGAGGATTGCCCCGAGCTCAATCCGCCTCCAGCGGCTCGAAGCCGAAGAGGCGCTCGGCGTTCCGGTGGTAGACCTCCTCCAGGACCTCGCGCGGGAGTCCCAGCCCCTCGAGGGTCGCCTTTCCCTCGGGCGTCGGGCTCGGGATGGCCGCATCGCGGGTCTCGAAGAAGCGCCACGTCGACTCGAAGAAGCGCCGGATCTCCTCCACGGACCGGGCCGGACGCCCGGTCCCGAGGACCACCGCCTTCAGGTCGGGCTTCGGCCCCTCGATCCACTGGAGGTCGGTCGCGAAGAGCACGCGGTCCGGGTGCGCGGCGCAGGCGGCCCTCATCGCGGCGGCATTCGCGCCCAGCTCCCCGAGCCGAGCCCCCGCGTCCACGTAGAGGTTCGGGAGGCGGTCGAGGAGCCGGCCCACCTCGGCCGGGTCCTCGGCGTCGTCTCCGAAGTGGACGCCGACGATGGCGAGCTGCGGGTGGCGCTCCACCACCCGGACGAACTCCTCCAGGACCTTGCGCCGCTCCGGGAACCGCTGCCGGTCGCCGTACCGAGGGAGCGCGCCCGGGCTTCCGGCACTTCCCCCGTCGGCGGCATCGAAGGCGTTCCTCGCGTCCCCGGCGTGGACCGCGACCGGGATCTCGAGCCTCCAGGCCATGTCCCAGATGGGCTCGAGCTCGGGGGAGTCGAGGGGAACCCGGCGGCCGGCCGCATCGCGGACCTCGAGGCCAAGAGCCTTGGGGACCGAGAGGCCGCGTGCGCCGATGGCGCGCCCCTGGACCATGCGCACCACCTCCCGGCCCGACCAGGCCTCGCCGCAGCACTCGGCGAGGTCGAGCTCCATGAGGACGGCGACCCGTCCGGGGAAACGGTTCGACTCCGCCACCTGATCCTCGAGGCCGTCCCCGACGTGGCCGCCGGCATAGTTCACGATCCCCCGGATTCCCTGGGTCGAGGCGAGATTCATGGCGAGGCTCAGCGTCCCGGGACCAGCGTGCTCGCGGGCGTCGATCTTCCAGACGTCGAGGCCGCGATACCCGGCGTGACGGTGCGGCCGGCCCTCCAGGGAGGTGGAGAGCGCGAGGACGACGAGGAGGATCACGGCCGCGAGGGAGACGATGGCGATCCAGGCGCGGCGCGGGGTCATGAAGGGCATTGTACGGCGCACGCCCTAGCTCGTGCGCTCCGTCCGCCGGAGGAGCCACAGGAAGAAGGGGCCGCCGGCGAGCGCGGTGAGGGCGCCGACCGGCGGCTCGGAGCCGAGGGAGAGGAACGCGAGCCTCGCCAGGAGGTCTGCCAGGAGCAGGAAGGCGGCGCCGAAGAGCGCCGCGGCCGGGACGAGCAGGCGATGGTCAGGGCCGAAGGCGCGCCGGAGGAAGTGGGGAACGATGAGGCCGACGAAGCCCACCATCCCGGCGAGCGCCACGGCGGCACCGGTCGCCATGCTCGCGGCGAGGAACACCGCTCCCCTCGCGCGACCCACCTCGACGCCGAGGGAGGAGGCCTCCTCGTCGCCAAGCGAGAGGAGGTTCAGCTGCCCGGAGAGAGCGACCAGGGCGGCAAGGGCGAGCCCCATGAGCACCGCCCCCGACGCGAGCGCGCCGGGGGACGCGTAGCCGAAGGCGCCCGTCAACCAGTAGAGCATGCGCGCAGCCTGCTCGGCGGGCACCGTGACCTTGACGAGCGTGATCACGCCGGCAGCGAAGGCGTTGAAGACGACGCCCACGAGGAGCGCTGCCTCCGGGACGAGCCGCCCTCCGATGCGCCCGAGCGCGAAGACGAGCGCCGTCGAGGCGGCGGCCCCGGCCGCTGCGCCGATGGCCACGGCGGACCCCGAGCCCGCGAACAGGCCGAGCGCTGTCGCCGGCCCGACGAGCCCCGACGCCGCGAGCACGAAGGTGCCGCCGAGCGCGGCGCCGCCGGACACGCCGAGCACGAACGGGTCGGCGAGCGGGTTCCTCAGAAGCGCCTGCAGCGCCACCCCGGCCGTGGCGAGCGCCGCGCCCACGAGCGCCCCGAGCAGGGCCCTCGGGAGCCGGAGCCCGAGGAGGATGGCGCGGTCCGGCTCCACGCCCGCGAGCGCCCTCGAGACCGTTACGGGCTGGGGGCCGAG
>Ga0209048_10005342_pt1 | contig 12148 bp, 8 predicted proteins | sample FrelakmetCRP12CR_FD_187146 | JGI IMG/M metagenome (GOLD analysis project Ga0209048, IMG submission 187146) | Freshwater lake sediment microbial communities from the University of Notre Dame, USA, for methane emissions studies - CRP12 CR (SPAdes)... | ecosystem: Environmental > Aquatic >... | reverse complement strand
CTCGCCCAGGCCCTGACCGATCAACGCGGAGGTTGGCGCGAGCATCTCCTGCATGCCGGGACCGCCCTTGGGACCTTCATATCGGATCACGACTACGTCACCGGGCTTGATCTTTTCGGCCATGATCGCCTCCATCACTTCGGGTTCGGAATCGAACACGCGCGCCGGGCCGGTGATGGAGGGATTCTTCAGTCCCGTGATCTTGGCTACGCAGCCCTCGGGAGCGAGGTTGCCCTTGAGAATGGCAAGGTGTCCCTGCTTGTACATCGGGGCATCCCATTGCCTGATGACGTCCTGATCCTTGCTCGGAGCATCCGGCACATCCTTCAACTCCTCGGCTATCGTCTTGCCGGTAATGGTCATGCAGTCGCCATGCAGCAGACCATGCTTGAGCAACATCTTCAGTACCTGCGGCACACCACCTGCGCGGTGAAAATCGACGGCCACGTATTTGCCCGAGGGCTTGAGATCGCATAGGACCGGGACTTTCTGGCGCACGCGTTCGAAGTCGTCGATGGTCCACTCGACCTCGGCGGCCGAAGCGATGGCAAGGAAGTGCAACACGGCATTAGTCGAGCCACCGGTTGCCATGACCAGTGCGATCGCGTTCTCGATCGACTTGCGCGTGATGATGTCGCGTGGGCGGATGCCTTTTTTGATTGCATCGACCAGCACGCGCGCAGACTCGGAGGCAGAGTCGGCTTTCTCCGGGTCGGGAGACGCCATCTGCGACGAACCCAACAGACTCATACCCAAGGCCTCGAAGGACGAAGACATCGTATTCGCCGTATACATGCCACCGCAGGCGCCCACGCTTGGACAGGCGTTCTTCTCGATGCCGTCGAAGTCTTCCTTCGACATCTTGCCGGCGGTGAACGCGCCTACCGCCTCGAACGGGCTCACGATGGTCAGCGCTTGACCCTTCCAGTAGCCGGGCTTGATGGTGCCGGCATAGACGTATATGGCCGGCACGTTCATGCGCGCCATTGCTATCATGCCGCCGGGCATGTTCTTGTCGCAGCCTCCGACGACGAGTGCGCCGTCCATCATCTGGCCATTGACCGATGTCTCGATGGCATCGGCGATGACTTCGCGCGAAACCAGTGAATACTTCATGCCCTCGGTACCCATGCCGATGCCGTCGGTGACCGTGGGCACGCCGAACACCTGCGGCATTGCCCCGGCGTCCTTCAACGCCGCCATCGCGCGATCCACCAGCGGCTGGATACCTGCGTTGCATGGGTTCAGCGTGGAATGTCCATTCGCCACACCGACGATCGGCTTTTCGAAGTCCCGGTCGGTGAAGCCCACGGCGCGCAACATTGCGCGATTGGGCGAACGGGCCACGCCGTAGGTAATGAGTTTGGAGCGCCAATTGTCAGCCATTCGAATCTCCTCGCGTTTGAAGTATTTTAGTTCTGAACGGTACGCAGTTTGAGCAAAGTTTAGCCTAGCGTCTAATATATTGTTCCTACCCGATTGATACGTTCGCCAAATTACCCTCCCACCCGTGCCATGGAGCTGCGTCATCTGCGCTATTTCGTCACAGTCGCCGAGGAATTGCACTTCGGTCGCGCTGCACAGCGCCTGCATCTCTCCCAGCCGCCGCTGTCGATGCAGATCAAGGCGCTCGAGCAAGAGTTGGGGGTGCAACTCCTGCTACGCACGCAACGGCGGGTAGAGCTGACTCCCGCCGGCGCAGTGTTTCTCGATGAAGCCAGAGATATCCTGTCACGCGTCGAGCAGGCGAAATCGGCGGCGTTGCGGGCAGCCCGTGGGGAGGTAGGAGAGTTGACCGTGGGATTCGTCACCATCGCGGACTACAACCTGCTGCCACAGGCACTGCTGCAGTTTCGCGCGCAAAGCCCCGGCATACGTCTGGTGCTGCGCGAAGCGACCACCGATGTGCAGCTGCGCGACCTCGCCGCCGAGCGCATGGATGTGGGCTTCTTGCTCTCCCCGGTGAAGGACGAACGGCTCGACGTACTGGCGCTTCTGCGTGAGCCGTTGATCGCGGCACTGCCTGAACGGCACCCGCTGGCACGCGGACGCCGACCAATGTCCCTGCAGGGACTTGCCGACTCGCCTTTCATCATGGTCCCTCGACACGTGGCGCCAGGGCTGTACGACGACGTGGTGAGTTTTTGCCGTCAGGCAGGCTTCAGCCCACGAGTGGAGCAGGAGGCCGTGCAGATGCAAACGATCGTGAGCCTGGTATCGGCCGGGCTGGGAGTAGCGCTGATCCCCGCATCGCTGCGACATATCGGCCGCAAAGGGGTCGCCTATCGCGAGCTAAGCGAAGAGAGTCCCCTCACCGAGATCGCGCTGGCTTGGCGCGCAAAGGATGCGCGCCCTGCGCTCCAGCGTTTCGTCGAGGCCGTGAGGCAGGGAGTCTCGCCAAGCGCAAACCGGCGTACACGTTGAGATGTCGATCAGTTTCTTGCATGGCACGCAGGGCGAGACAACCGCACAGCTCGACGACGAGTCGAGGACCTTGGAATTGGGGGCGCGGCTCGCACGCGCCCTGCGGCCGGGCTTGCGGATCTATCTTAGCGGCGACCTGGGCGCGGGCAAGACAACCCTCGTACGGGGATGCTTGCGTGCGCTGGGGTACCAAGGCAGAGTCAAGAGCCCGACGTTTAGCCTGGTTGAACTTTACGAGTTTTCTAGATTATACTTATATCACTTTGATTTTTATCGCTTCGAAGATCCTAAAGAATGGTCTGATGCAGGCTTTCGAGATGCGTTCTCAGGTTCGGCGGTCTGTATCGTCGAATGGCCCCAAAAGGCGGCGGGGAAGCTGCCCGCACCAGATCTCGAAATCATCCTGGAGCACGTGGGCGTAGGCCGTGCGGTTCGTATCGCTGGCCAGACTGAGCAAGGCGAGTTATGCATAGAAGAACTGGTCGCATGACATGAGCTGGCCGATTTGCATGCGATGGATACGAGTGAGCCGAGTGTTGGGCATCATGTTTGGGCTGTGCGTCGTGCCTGCACTGGCGGCGCCCGCTCAGGTGTCGGCGGTGCGAGTATGGCCTGCTCCGGACTACACCCGCATTACGATCGAATCCGGTAACCCCATCGAGTTCGCCGTCTTCATGGTGAAGGATCCGAGCCGCCTCGTGCTCGACCTCGAAGGGGTGCAGATGAGCTCGACTCTCGAGGCTCTGCCCACTCGCATCGGCAGTAACGATCCGTTCATCAGTCAGGCCAGGGTTGCGCGCTACAAGCCGGGTGTGGTGCGGGTGGTGCTGGATTTGAAGGCCGCCGTCAAACCGCAAGCATTTGCATTGCGTCCGATCGGGGAATACTCGCACCGTCTGGTGATCGATATCTATCCCGCCCAGCCGAGAGATCCGCTGATGGCATTGATCGAGCAACAAGAGCTCGGCCCTGCGGCAGCGTCGAACGATGCTGCCCCGGAGCATGCTGCCACCAAGCCACCACCAGGTTCCGGGCCAGCTCTCGAGGCTACTCCAGGCTTAATTGCCGACCAGCCCTCGGCTAAGGACCCAGCTCCTGCAGCCATTCCGCAAGCGGGCATGATCGCGCAAAGCAAGGCGGCGACCGAACCAGCGCCAAATCGGCCGGAGACTCCAGCGAAGTCTCGCAAAGGCAAGGCCGCACCCGAAGTCGCCCGCTTGGTCACTATCGCCATCGACGCCGGACACGGCGGGGAAGATCCTGGCGCCAGAGGCCGCTACGGCACCTACGAGAAGAAAGTCACGCTGGCTATTGCGCTTCGGCTCAAGACGCTCGTGGATGCACAGCCAAATATGCGTGCTGTGCTCACGCGTGACGGGGACTACTTCGTACCCCTTGGCGAGCGCGTGGCCAAAGCGCGTCGCGCTCGCGCAGATCTGTTCGTTTCAGTTCACGCCGACGCTTTCATTCGGCCCGATGCGCGCGGGTCGTCGGTATTTGCGCTGTCCGAACGGGGCGCCACTTCCGCTGCCGCGCGTTGGCTGGCCAGGAAAGAAAACGAAGCCGACCTCATCGGCGGGGTAAACCTCGACGTGCCGGATCCCTACGTCAAGCAGGTGCTGCTCGACCTCTCGCAAACGGCTACGATCAACGACAGCATCAAGCTGGCTAAGGCAGTCCTGGCGCAGATCGGGGACATCAACGCTCTGCACCGCCCTCGCGTCGAGCAGGCCGGCTTCGCGGTGTTGAAAGCACCTGATATCCCTTCCATCCTGGTGGAGACGGCGTTCATCAGCAATCCCGGGGAAGAGCGGCAATTGAGCAAATCCGATTACCAGGACAAAATGGCAGACGCGATTCTTGCCGGAATCCGAAAGTACTTTGCTGCCAACCCGCCCCTGGCAAGGGCGAAAGTTGCCTCAAACCCCTGATTCGAGGCAGCACCAGCACCCGGCCAAGAGCCGTAACGGCCCATTTAACCCGCAAATGGGACCTCGCGCCTGTTGCCTCAACCCATCCCCTGCTTTAGGATGGCAGTGAACCCCTCGCGCTGCCCGGTGTCTCTTCCCCTCTTAGTCCCCGTGCCACCGAGCTGCTACCTCAAGGAAACACCATGGAACAACTAAGGATCGGACTCCCTCCACGGGATGCCACCAACCCAATATCACGGCTCCTGTTTGCTCTGATCGCGATTCCCATCGTGTTGGCGATCGCTGCCGCGGTCATCTTCGTCGTACTTCCGGTCCTCGGCATCATCGTCTCGGCCGCGGTAGGCGGCATCATTCTGGCGCTGGCCGGGCTGCTGATGATGGTTCCTTTCATTCTCCTCGCCGGCACTATCCTCGCCCTCATGGCTCGTGCGCACGCCCGCAAGCCCCGGACCGTACGCGCCCGCACATACTGGCATTAAATCGCGATACCACCCTGGCAAGTGGCGGTTAGCGCGATCCTGCTTGCGGCGGGTGCGGGAAGCCGCTTCGGCGGGCGCAAGTTGCTACAGTCGCTGCCCGACGGCACGCCTATCGGCATTGCCGCTTTTCGCAACCTGCGCGAGGCAATCGGCCGTGTAGTGGTAGTCGTCCGTGATGGGGACGAGGAACTCGCCGCGCGTTTTGTGCGGGAGAACGCGACTATCGTCACATGCAAACTGGCCGTCGATGGCATGGGTCACAGCCTGGCAGCCGGCGTTCAAGCCGAACCGGATGCCGATGGCTGGATAGTTGCGCTCGGGGACATGCCGCGTGTGCGACCCGATACGATTCGCGCGGTCGCTGAAAAGCTGGCGACCGAGGCAAGCGTAACCGGGGCAAGTATAGTTGTGGCGACCTACCGAGGTGAGCGTGGCCACCCAGTAGGTTTCGGGGCTCGCTTCAGGGAAGAGTTATTGTCTTTGTCCGGCGATACCGGCGCGCGAGCGTTGCTAAAGCAACATGCCGACCAAGTCGCGCACCTCGATCTCGACGATCCCGGTGTACTCCAGGACGTCGATACTCGCAGCGATCTTGCGCGGTTGACAGGAGTCGCGACTAGGTAAGACGACCCCGAGTCTTCACCGTCACGGCCGCAATGTCATACCCTTCACAGTACCAGTAATCCGGTACGTACCCTTGACTGCGCTGGCGCTCGAGCGCAACTCTACGAAGACCTTGCCCGTGACGTCGGCGTCGGCGCTCACCTCGCCCTGACCAACTGCGTTCAACGCCCCGGCCTGCAGTTTCATCCCACTGTACTGATAGCGCTGGTTCACCAAAGTCAGATTGCCTGACAATTCTTCGAACTTGGTCTTGCCTCCGGCGACTCCGTCACGGGACGTCGACTGCAGGACTCGAACCAAGTCCAGGCCCGACAAATCCCCTTTCCTGACCATGAACACCGATTCAACGCGCGGTGCCTGAAGCAATTTATCCAGCGAAGCGCCTTGCGCAGCCACGCGGCCTTTGGCCTCCAGCCTGCCACTCGAGGGGATATCGGCGCTGAAGGCCTTCATCGCCGGCTCCAGGTCGATACGTTGAAGCTCGAATTGTCCTTCGAGATTCCAAGCGTTCCCCCAAGATAGTGTCCCGCTGCCGGTGCCGTGACCGCCATAGACCGAGTATTCGAACTCGCTAACTTTCATCTCACTGCCGCTCACGACACCCTTGGCAGTGAAATCACCCAGTTCCACGCCCGCCGCCAGGGGTACCTGGAAATTTCTGCCGCGCAGGACCACTTCGATATCTCGCTCACGCGGCGCGATCTCAACGGTAAGGTGGCCATCGCTCGTTTCGATAGTGGCGGCTTTCACGCTGCGATCGGATGCGAGCGCAATGTCCGCATCGAAACTGGGCAAGGGTACATTCTTGACTTCGAGCTTTGCGCCTTTGAGTGTCACTCGATTGATCGCTATGTTGGCACCTTTGCCTTCTGCGTTGCTCAGCCAGCCCTGCATCCGCACGAGTGCTTCTTGTGGCGCAGTCAGGTTGTCCAGCTGAAGCTTGCTGATCTCTTTCTGGTCCCCGAAAGCCGAGCCCAAACTCATATAGGCGATCACCGTGGGAATCTTAACGTCCTGGGTATTTCCCACGGTAACGTTGTCCAGGCGCAAGTGAAAGCCAGGGAAAAGCGAAGCATGCACGTTGCCGATGCGTACGGGTTCGCCGACTGCGTCGGAGGCCGCTTTCTCGATATTGGGCGCATACGCCGACATCGGCGCAAACTCGATCAGAGCAAACGCCAACCCCACCACCGCGACGACCGCGACCACCGCGATCTTGGCCGGGCCAAACCCTTTCTTGCGCTGGCCCTGCCCAATACGTTCGATCTCCGACTTGCGCCGATCGCGCTCTTCCTGCTCTTTGCGCCGACGAGAGAGTTCTTCCTCGCGCGACCGCTGCTCCGCCTCACGGCGTTCACGCTCGCGTTTCTTACGTTCGCCTTCCGACTGCTTCTTACGTTCTTCCTGCTCCTTGGCGCGCCGTTCCTTCTCTTCCTGTGCCCTGCGTGCAGATTCCTCGCGCGCGTGTTGCTCGGCATCCTTGCGGGCACGCTCGGCGGCAAGCGCCAGCTCGCGGGATTCGCGGTCTGACTTTTCGCGTGCTTCGCGCTCGGCACGATCCATCGCGGTACGCGCCTCTTCCTCCATGCGGAAGCGACGCTCCTGCTCCTCGAGAGCTACGCGAATGGCCTCTTCCTTGACTACGAACTCCTTCTCGACTTCGGCCTCGGCACGCTTCAGCGCCTCGAGTTCCGTGTCGAAACTGCGTGTGACGCCGGAAGCCGACGCATCCTTGCGGCCGATCGCCGGGAACGACGATGCTGCACGCGAATCGTGTTCGCGAGACTTGCGCTCCTCTTCCAGCTGGCGTGCCCGGTCGGCTTCCTGCTGGCGTGTTCGGTCGGCTTCCTCCCGGCGTGCTCGGTCAGCTTCCTCGCGACGCCGGCTATCATCTGCTTCCTTGCGCTCGCGCTCTTGTAACTCTTGGCGAGCACGCTCTTCCTCCCGTCGTGCACGTTCCTCGTCCGCGCGACGCTGACGCTGCTCCTCTGCCTCGCGTTGCTGGCGTTTTTCCTCTTCCTCTCGACGCTGGCGCTCTTGCTCCTCTGCGCGCTGCGCCGCCTCTTCCTCATCCAGAGAGGGCAGGCCGGCCTGTTCTCGACGGTGCTCCTCCTCCAAGCGCTTCAGCAGTTCCTCCGCCTCGCGCTTGTGCTTCTCCTCGAGCTCGCGGCGCAGCCGTTCGGACTCTTCCTTGCGCTTGCGTTCAGCTTCTTCCTTGCGCCTGCGCTCCTCTTCTTCTTCCCGGCGCTTGCGTTCCTCGTCCTCGCGCCGCTTGCGTTCTTCCTCCTCCTTGCGTTTGCGTTCCTCTTCCTCGCGCCGCTTGCGATCCTCCTCTTCTCTGCGTTTACGCTCTTCCTCCTCTTTGCGCTTACGTTCCTCTTCCTCGCGATGCTTGCGTTCTTCCTCTTCTTTGCGTTTGCGTTCCTCTTCCGCTTTGCGCTTATGCTCTTCTTCTTCGCGGCGCTTGCGATCCTCTTCTTCGCGCCGCTTACGCTCCTCTTCTTCCTTGCGTTTGCGTTCCTCCTCCTCGCGGCGCTTGCGATCTTCCTCTTCGCGACGCTTGCGATCTTCTTCCTCGCGGCGCTTGCGATCTTCCTCTTCGCGGCGCTTACGTTCCTCCTCCTCCTTGCGCTTGCGCTCTTCTTCTTCGCGGCGCTTGCGATCCTCTTCTTCGCGGCGCTTGCGATCCTCTTCTTCGCGGCGTTTGCGTTCCTCTTCCTCCTTGCGCTTACGCTCTTCGTCTTCTCTGCGTTTGCGATCCTCTTCTTCCCGAGCTCGCTTCTCCGCTTCGACTCGTGCCCGTGCCTCGGCCTGAATCTTTGCGCGACGTTCGACTTCCTCTTTCTCCCGACGCTCCGCGTCGAGCCGATCCTGTTGGAGCTTGCGTTCCGCAGCCTCTTTGGCCTCTCGAGCACGCCTTTCCGACTCCTCCCTTGCGAGCTTGTCCGCCTCGACCTTGCTGCGCATTTCGGCCGCCAACTGCTCGCGCTTCTCTGCTTCCAATTTCGCGCGCTGCTCTGCCTCGTTGCGTACCCTCCGACCCGCCTCCTCCAATTGGGCTTTGCGAGCAGCTTCCTCTCTGGCCCTGCGTTCGGACTCTTCGCGCGCCTTCGTTGCGGCTGCCTCCGAGGCTTTGCGTGCAGACTCCTCGCGCTGGCGCTGCTCCGTCTGCGCACTTTGATAGAAACCAGGCTTGGCGGATTGGGCCGGGCCCAGGATGGTGGTGAAATCCAGATCGTCTGCGTAAGACGTGCTCGGCGGAACCGTGCTGCTGCCCACGTCCCCCGGATTGGTGAATTCCTTGACGAACCCTCCCTCGCTGAGGGAAGACAGGATCTTGCGTAACTCGACTTCCGGCACTTTCGCCTTGTCGGCCAAGTCAGCAAGCGCGGATTTACCGTCAATCAGGTTCAGGACGCGATACTGGTCCTTAGAGAGGCGATTGGCCTTGTTCTTGATCTCGAGCAGACCCTTGCCCGTCTTGGAGAATACGGCTGTCCTGTTCATCGCTTGATGTTGTTTGCGCTTGCCGTCGGAAGAGGGCGTTAAGCGTCGTGCTCCGGTCTACTGTCTCGGGCCCGCAGCCACAACGCGAGCAGGCGGCGACGCCTCTCCCGCGCCCGCCCACTGGCTATTACACCAAAGGCCGAGCGGCGCAGACCCTACGTTAGTCCAGCCGGCACCTACAAAGAGTGAGAAATCCGTGCTTTAGCCACGGTCCACCCACCCCCGGACGCCGTGCTCTCTTAGAGATACTGACCCGAGGCCCCACGCAAGAATAGTGCCGCCCGCCCCAGATATGGGCGAGCCGGAAAGGAACCAGCCAGCGATGGACTAAATCGCCTTGACGATATCGTCGACCACCTTCTTGGCGTCCCCGAACACCATCATGGTCTTGTCCATATAGAAGAGCTCGTTGTCCAGGCCGGCGTAGCCCGCGGCCATCGAGCGCTTGTTCACGATAACGGTTCGAGCCTTGTACGCCTCGAGGATAGGCATCCCGAAGATGGGGCTGCCGGGGGTCTTTGCTGCAGGATTGACCACGTCGTTGGCGCCCAGGATCAAGGCTACGTCGGTGGTCCCAAATTCCCCGTTGATGTCTTCCATCTCGAACACCTGTTCGTAAGGCACTTCGGCCTCGGCCAGCAGAACGTTCATGTGGCCAGGCATGCGGCCTGCCACGGGATGGATCGCATAGCGGACATTCACGCCCTTTTCATGCAGCTTGTGCGCCATTTCCTTGACCGCGTGCTGAGCGCGTGCGACCGCAAGGCCATAGCCAGGAACGATGATGACGGACTCGGCATTGGACAGGAGGAACGCAACGTCGTCCGGACTACCGGAGCGCACCGCCTTCTGCTGCCCGCTAGTTGCTGCGGCACCCTCGGCTGCACCGAAGCCGCCGAGAATCACGCTGAAGAAGGACCGGTTCATCGCCTTGCACATGATGTAGGACAGGATCGCGCCGGACGATCCAACCAGTGAGCCCGAGATGATCAACATCGTATTGTTGAGCGAGAAGCCGATGCCCGCGGCCGCCCAGCCCGAGTAGCTGTTCAGCATGGAGATCACTACCGGCATGTCGGCGCCCCCGATGGGGATGATGATGAGTACACCCAGCACGAACGCAACCGCCGTCATCACGATAAACGGCAACCAGTGGTCGCCTTTGTCGGCGAGGAAAAACGCCAGTCCGAAGCCGATCATGACGAGCGCCAGCGCAAGATTCACCCAATGCTGGCCCTTGAATACCACTGGCGCGCTGGAAATCTTGCCTGACAGCTTGCCGAAAGCGATCACCGAACCCGAGAAGGTCAACGCACCCACGAACGTTCCGATGAACAGTTCCAGCTTGTTGCCACGAGGAAGCGGATCGTGAATGCCAAAGGCCGACGGATTGTTCACAGCGGCAATAGCGATGAGTACCGCCGCCAATCCCACCAGAGAATGCATGGCCGCCACCAGTTCCGGCATCTGCGTCATCTCTACTCGACGCGCAACCACCGCGCCTATCGTGCCGCCTATTGCAATGCCCAGCACGATCAGCCAGATGTTGTGGGTGATGGTGAAGGTGGTGATAACGGCGATCAGCATGCCGACGATGCCGAACTGATTGCCACGCCGCGCCTGCACAGGTGAAGACAGCCCCTTCAATGCCAGAATGAAAAGGACGGAAGCGACGAGGTAAAGCAATGCGATGTTGTTCGCGGTCATATCAGGTCTCTGGTATGCAGGCGGAGGATGCGAGGGAAGAGGTCAGGCGTACGCGTCGGGTCGTCGCTCCATCTTCCGTTCACGCCTCCCGCTTGCCGTCCTTGGGTGTCTTCTTCTTGAACATATCCAGCATGCGCTGGGTGACAAGGAAGCCGCCGAACACGTTGATGGATGCCAACGTCACGGCCGCGAGGCCGAGGATCGCGCCGAAATCGGTCTGCTCCGGCCCTGCAGCCAGCATGGCTCCGACAATGATGATGCCGGAAATCGCATTGGTCACAGACATGAGTGGCGTATGGAGCGCAGGCGTTACATTCCAGACCACGTGGTAACCGACGAAGATCGCCAGCACGAATACGGTCAAATTGATGGTAGTTGGGTCGGTCATTTTTCCCTCGGCAGTCGATTCGCAACAAAGCACGAATCACGAGTTACGAATCACGAGTTACGAATCACGGCCTTTTCACCACTTCTCCTCCGATGCACACAAGCGAACCCGCGATGATCTCGTCTTCGCGATTCAGCGTCAGTGTGCCGGCCTTGGGGTCGAGCATAAGGCCCAGGAAGCTCAGCAGATTACGGGCATACAGCGCGCTGGCATCCGCTGCAACCAGCGCCGGCAGGTTGGCAATCCCGATGAGCTTCACGCCGTGCTTGGTTACGATCCGGTCGCGCTCGGTCAAAGGGCAGTTGCCGCCTTGTTCGATAGCCATATCCACCAGCACAGAGCCCGGCTTCATGGCCTTGACCGTGTCTTCCTTCACCAGCACCGGAGCAGGACGACCGGGGATAAGCGCAGTGGTGATCACGATATCGGCGGCCTTGCAGCGTTCGTGCACCAGTTCGGCCTGCCGGCGCATCCAGTCGGCGGGCATCGGTCGCGCGTAACCGCCGACACCTTGGGCAATATCGCGTTCCTCGTCGGTCAAGAAAGGTACGTCCAGGAACTTCGCGCCCAGACTCTCGATTTGTTCCTTCACCGCGGGTCGCACGTCCGAGGCCTCGATTACCGCCCCCAGCCTCTTGGCAGTAGCGATCGCCTGCAGCCCCGCGACACCCGCTCCGAGTATGAGTACTCGCGCAGCCTTCACAGTACCGGCGGCGGTCATGAGCATTGGCATGAAGCGCTGATATTCGTTCGCCGCCAATATCACGGCTTTATAGCCACCGATGTTCGCCTGCGAAGACAGTACGTCCATCGGTTGGGCGCGCGTAATCCGCGGTAACCATTCCATCGCGAAACCGGTCAGGCCTTGATTGGCGAAGCTCTGCAAGCCAGCCGTGTCGAACGGATTGAGCAGCCCCACGAGAATCGAGCCCGACTTCATCTGCGGCACTTCCTCGGGCAGCGGCGCGCGCACTTTGAGCACGATCTCCGTCTGCCCGTAGAGTTCAGCCGCCGTAGGAACAATGACTGCACCGGCGTCGACGAACTGCTGGTCGGGCACGGATGCGGCCACCCCTGCGCCAGATTGG
>Ga0209048_10005341_pt1 | contig 12149 bp, 13 predicted proteins | sample FrelakmetCRP12CR_FD_187146 | JGI IMG/M metagenome (GOLD analysis project Ga0209048, IMG submission 187146) | Freshwater lake sediment microbial communities from the University of Notre Dame, USA, for methane emissions studies - CRP12 CR (SPAdes)... | ecosystem: Environmental > Aquatic >... | reverse complement strand
CGGATGCGCAATGTCGGCGTGATCACGACCGCGGACGCGATCAACTGGGGCTATACCGGCCCGATCCTGCGCTCGACCGGCGTTCCCCGAGACCTGCGCAAGGACACGCCCTACCTCGCCTACGCCGAGCTCGACTTCGAGGTGCCCATCGGCATCAAGGGCGACAACTACGATCGCTATTACGTCCGCATGCGCGAGATGGACGAGTCGGTGCACATGATCCGCCAGCTGGTGGACCTGCTGCCCGCGGGGCCGATCAACGTCGACGATCCCCGCTGCGTACTGCCGGAGAAATCGCTGGTCTATGCCGAGATCGAGTCGCTGATCACCCACTTCAAGCTGATCATGGACGGCCCGCGCGTGCCAGCCGGCGAGATCTACGTCGCCCATGAAGGGGCCAACGGAGAGCTCGGCTTCTACCTCGTCAGCGACGGCAGCGGGACGCCGTACAAGGTGCACGTGCGCGCGCCGAGCTTCGTGCACATGGGCGGCGCGCACCTGATGCTCAACGGCGGTCAGCTCGCCGACATCGTACCCACCTTCGGCTCGATCAATATGATCGGCGGGGAGTGCGACCGATGAAGCACCTGATCCCCGAGTTCGACGCGATGCGCAAGCGCTACCCCGCCGGCGCAGAGTCTTCACTGGTGCTGCCCTGCCTGCGCCGCATCCAGGAAGACCGCGGCTTCGTGGCCGACAACGACATTGCCGAGCTGACCGAGTACATCGGCGTGCCGCGCATCCAGATCGAAGAGGTGTTGTCGCACTACACCCAGTTCCGGCGCGCACCGATCGGGCGCTGGCACGTGCAGGCATGTCGCAACCTGTCATGTTCGATGCGCGGGGCCGAAGGTGTGATCGAACAACTCAGCCGCAAGCTCGGCATCGCCCCCGGCGAGACCACCGCCGACGGCCGCTTCACGCTGAGCACGGTCGAGTGCCTGGGCTCCTGCGGCACCGCGCCGGTGGTGATAGTCAACGACACGTACCACGAGAACATGAGCCCGGCCCGGCTCGATGCGCTGATCGAGGGGTTGCCCAAATGACGGGCAGGAAGCTGCTGATGACCTTCCCGGTCACGGCCACCTCGCACCTGCTCGCCGACTATCGGGCGCGCGGCGGCTATGCCACGCTGGAGAAGGTGCTGCGCCAGATGCGCCCGGAAGAGGTCACGAAGGAAGTGACGACCTCCGGCATCCTCGGCCACGGCGGCGCCGGCTTCCCGGCCGGCCGCAAGTGGGGCGTCATCAAGCTCAATGACGGGCAGCCGCACTACCTGTGCGCCAACGCCGACGAAGGCGAGCCCGGCACCTTCAAGGACCGCTGGATCCTCGAGAACGCGCCGCACCTGCTGCTGGAGTCGATGCTGATCACGGCCTACGCGCTGCAGGTGCGCAACGCATTCGTCTACATCCGCGGCGAGTTCGACCTGCCCTACCGGCGCCTGGCTGCGGCGGTCGAAGAGGCCTATGCGGCCGGCTGGTTCGGCGAACGCATCCTCGGCACCATCTTCTCCTGCGACATCGTGATCTACCGCGGCGCCGGCTCCTATGTATGCGGAGAGGCGTCGGCCCTGATCACCTCAATCGAAGGCAAGAAGGGCTACCCGCGCAACCGCCCGCCCCGCCTCACGGTGCGCGGCCTGTACCAGCAACCGACCGTCATCAACAACGTCGAGACACTGGCCAACGTGACCGGCATCGTGGCGCACGGCGCCGAAGCCTTCCGCAAGGTCGGCACCGCCAAGAGCCCGGGCACGCAACTGGTCTCGATCTCCGGCCACGTTCAGCGGCCCGGTGTGTACGAGGTCGAGTACGGCTACCCGCTGGCCAAGTTCATCTACGAGGACTGTGGCGGTGTGCTCGGCGGCGGCAAGCTCAAGTGCATTGTCCCGGGCGGTATCTCGACCAAGGTGCTGACGGCCGCGGAGATCGAGCCGCTCACCTACGACCACGCCTCGCTCGCCGGGGCCGGCTCGGGCGTGGGCTCTGGCGGCATGGTCGTCATCGCCGAAGGCACCTGCATGGTGCGCCTGCTGCAGATCCTGCTGCGTTTCTACCACCACGAATCCTGCGGCCAGTGCACGCCGTGCCGCGAAGGCATGGGCTGGATGCACCGCATCATCGACCGCATCGTGGCCGGCGAGGGCCGGCCCGAGGACATCGAGCAGCTGATCCGCATCTCCAAGGCCAACGACGGCACCACGATCTGCGGCATGGGCGACGCGGCGGGCTACGCCACGGTGGGCATCATCGCCAAGTACCGCGACGAGTTCGAGTACTTCATCGAGCACAAGCGCTCGCGCCTTGACGGCCGGCTCGAGGTGGCAATCCCATGATTGCCTTCTTCATCAACGGCCAGCCGGTCCAGGCCGAGGACAACCAGACCGTCATGCAGGCGGCCAAGGCCAACGGCTTCTTCATCCCCTATTTCTGCTGGCATCCGCAGCTGTCGGTGCCGGGCAACTGCCGCATCTGCATGGTCGAAGTCGAAACCGAAGCCGAAGGCGGCGGCTGGCTCGACATCGCCTGCAACATGCCGGTGACCAAGGGCATGCGCGTGCTCACCGATTCCGACAAGGTGCGCGCGCGCCGCAAGGAGACGCTGCAGTTCATCACGCTGAACCACCCGGTCGACTGCGGCATCTGCGACAAGGCGGGCGAATGCACGCTGCAGGACTACCACTACGAGTACAACGGTGCGCCCTCGATCTCGCGCGATGCCAAGGTGCACGCCACCAAGCACTTCCCGCTGTCCGAGCGCATCGTGCTCGACAACGAGCGCTGCATCTTGTGCTCGCGCTGCGTGCGCTTCACCCGCGAGATCTCGAAGTCCCATGCGCTCGGCGTCCAGAGCCGCGGCGACCATTCGCTGATCCGCCCAGTCGAAGACGGCGCCTTCGAAGCCGACCCGTACTCCGACAACGTGGTCGACATCTGCCCGGTGGGCGCGCTGCTGTCGCGCCAATTCCTGCACAAGGCACGCGTTTGGTACCTCAAGCCCACGCCATCGGTCTGCCCGGGCTGCGAACGCGGCTGCAACGTCAACATCTGGCACCGCAAGAGCGAATGGAAGCTGAAGGCGCTCGACGCGAAGCAGAACGCCCGCATAGACCGCGTCACGCCGCTGGAGAACCCGGCCGTCAACGGCCCGTGGATCTGCAACAAGGGGCGCGACCTGGCGCGGATTCTCGAGCGGGCGCGCGCCGAACAGGCGATGCAAAAGGGCCGGCCGGTCGAATTACAGGCCGCGATCGACAGCGCGCGTGCGCTGATCGGCACGGCGCGGCAGCCGGTGGCGCTGGTGTCGAGCTGGGGCTCGAACGAGGAGCTGGCGGCGTTCCATGCGGCGCTCGGCCAGCGGTTCGCCTGCTACGTGAAGCCCGACTGGCTGCCGGTACCGGGCGAGCGGCTCGAGGACGACCTGCTGATCCGGCCCGACAAGAACCCGAACCGCGCCGCAGCGGGCGCGCTGTTCCCCGCCCTGCCCGCTGACGTACAGTCCGCCTTCCCGCCCGATACCGACCTGGTGCTGGTGTGGGGCGAGGGCTTCAGCTTTGCGCAACTGCCGCCGACCGCCCGCATCATCTACCTGAACAGCTACCTCCAGCCCGAGAACGGCCACGCCGACGTGTTCCTGCCCATCAGTGCGCAGACCGAGCGGGCCGGCCACTACACCAACTTCCAGGGCGTCGTGAGCGGGTTCGAAGCCTGTTTCGCGAAGAAGCCCGGCGTGGCCGATGCGCAGGCGCTGTTCGCCGCCATCGCCGCACCTGCCGGAGGGTCGAAGCCATGACCCAAGACCTGCTCGTCTACGTCGTCTTCATCGCCTACGCGGTGGGTATGCTGATGACCTTCGGCACCCTGCTGACGTGGGTCGAGCGCAAGCAGGCCGCCGTGATGTCCGACCGCATCGGCGCGAACCGTGCCTACGCGCGCATCCCGTTCACGCAGATCTAGCTGATCTGGTGGGGGCTGTTCCACGGCATCGCCGACGGCCTGAAGATGCTGGTCAAGGAAAACTTCAAGCCGCGCACGTACGACTGGTACGCCTACGCGGTGGCGCCGTGGGTGGTGTTCACGCCGGTGCTGCTGGTGTTCGGGGTCATCCCCTTCGGCGGCATGCTCGACCCGGGGCGGCTGTTTCCGTCGCTGGCCGAGTGGTTCGGCGGCCGGACCTACCCGATGCAGATCGCGCGGCTCGACGCCGGGCTGCTGATCGTGTTCGCCTTCAGCGGCATGACCATCATCGGCGCGATGCTCGCGGGCTGGTCCTCGGCCAATAAGTTCTCGCTGCTCGGCGGCCTGCGCGCGGGCTCGCAGATGATCTCGTACGAACTGGTGATGGGCCTCACGGTGCTGGGGCTGATCCTGATCTTCGGTACCGTCGACCTCGGCACCATGGTCCAGAAGCAGTCGGGCACGGTCCTCGGCTTCCTGCCGGCCTGGGGCGTCGTCTACCAGCCCTTCGCGGCGACGCTGTTCCTGACCGCCGCGATCGCCGAGAACAAGCGCATTCCCTTCGACCTCCCCGAAGCCGAATCCGAGCTCATCGCCGGCTACTACACCGAGTATAGCGCGATGAAGATGGGCCTGTTCATGTTCGCCGAGTTCATCGAGATCGCGATCATCGGCGCGCTGTTCACGACGCTGTTCCTCGGCGGCTACAACCTGCCGTACATGAACGACGGCGGCTTCGCCTTCCCGGGCGGCCACGTCGTCGCGATGAGTCACGGCGCGGTGGTCGTCACCCAGCTCGTCGTGTTCCTGGTCAAGGTACTCCTCGTCTGCAGTTTCCAGATCCTCATCCGCTGGTCGCTGCCGCGCTTCCGCTATGACCAGGTGCTGAGCTTCGCGTGGAAGTTCATGCTGCCGCTGGCGCTGGCCAACCTTACCGTCACTGCCGTGCTGGTGTGGTCGCACTCGGGAGCGCCACAGTGAAGACGCCCTACAAGCGCAAGCAGTACTGGAACGAGCCCGAGATGGGCTGGTACGAGCGCGCCTACCTGTTCGAAATCCTGCGCGGCCTCGCGATCACCGGCGGCGTCTTCCTGCGCAACATGGGCAAGTGGATGACCGGGCGCAAGGGCGCGCTGACCACCTATTATCCCGAGGAAACGCGCGCCGACTACGCGCAGGGCAACCGCGGCAAGCACGTGCTGACGCAGCGCCCCGACGGCAGCCCGCAGTGCGTCGCCTGCAACATGTGCGCGACCGTCTGCCCGGCCAAGGTCATCGAGATCGACGCCGCGTTCGATCCCGACGATCCCGCGCACCCCAAGTATCCGTCCCGGTTCGAGATCGACTATTCGCGCTGCGTCTTTTGCGGGCTGTGCGTCGAGGCCTGCCCCGAGGACGCGATCCGCATGGTCAAGGAAGTCCCCAACCTGCCGTCATTCGACCGGCGCGGGATGTGGCTCGGCAAGGAAGAACTCCTCACCTGGCACCCCCTCTCCGACGTCGCCAAGCCCTATCCGGCGGCGCCAATGCGGGACAAGACGCGAGGTCCGGCATGATCGAGAACCTGCTGCAGCACCTCGACACGCTGCTGCTGTACGTATTCGCGGCCTGCGCGCTGCTGAGCGCGGTGCTGATGCTGGTGCTGCGGCAACCGATGCGCGTCGCCATGGCGCTGATCTCGACCATGGTCTTCCTCGGCGGGATCTACGGACTTCTTGGCGTGCACTTCATCGCCGCCTTCCAAGTGCTGATCTACGTTGGTGCCGTGATGGTGTTCATGGTCTACGTGATCATGCTGCTCGAAGTCCGCGAGTCGGCGGGAACCGGGCGTTTTTCGACGCTGGTCATTCCCGGCACGATCGCCACGATCCTGTTCGTCGGCGCGCTCGGTTACGGTGTCTGGCATGGCTATCCGGCGCTGATCAAGGCCGCTGCGGGCGCCCGATTCGGCATCGCCCAGTTCTCGATCTCCTTCCTCACCGAGTACTGGCTGCATTTTGAGCTCACCTCGGTGCTGCTGGTCGTGGCCGTGGTCGCGGCACTGGCGGTGATCAAGGTCAGCCGGAGGGCGCATGGATAAAATCCAGGTCCTGCTCGCGCTGTCGGTCGCCCTGTTCGCCGTGGGCCTGCTTGGCGTGGTCATCCGCCGCAACATGCTGGTGATGCTGATGTGCATGGAGCTGATGCTGAACGGCGTCAATCTGTCGCTGGTGACCTTTTCCCACCAACTGGGATCGACCGTGGGCGCGGTGCTGGTGTTCCTGATCTTCGTCGTCGCCACGGCCGAGATCGCGATCGCGATTCCCATCGTGCTGATGCTCGTGCGCCAGAAGCACACGCTCGACATCAACACCTTCACGAACCTGAAAGGATAGCGTGTGAAGCACGTGCTGACCCTGATCGTCGTCCTCCCGCTGGTAGGGTTCCTGCTGAACGGCTTCCTGGCGACGCGCTTCGGCGGCAACCGCGTCGGCAAGGGATTCGTCACGGTGACCGCCTGCGGGCTGCCGATCGTTTCGTTCCTGCTCGCCGTGGCCTGCCTCGTCCGGTTGCAGGAAGCGGGCTACCAGCCACTGATCGAGACCGCCTACACCTGGGCGGTGATCGGCGGCAAGAGCTTCGAAATCAGCTTCTACTTCGACCGGCTGACCGCGGTGATGACGCTGATCGTCACCGGCGTCGGATCGTTGATCCACATCTACTCGGCCGGCTACATGAAAGACGACGAGAGCTACGCGCGCTACTTCGCGTACCTCAACCTGTTCCTGTTCTTCATGCTGATGCTGGTGCTCGGGCGCTCGCTGCTCGTGCTGTTCGTCGGCTGGGAGGGTGTCGGGCTCGCGTCCTACCTGCTGATCGGATTCTGGTTCGAGGATCCGGAGAAGGCGGCCGCAGGCAAGAAGGCCTTCATCGTCAACCGCATCGGCGATGCCGGCTTCCTGCTGGGCATGTTCCTGCTCTATCAGACGCTGGGCACGCTCGACATGGATCGGATCAACGCCGCGTTCAATGTCGCGACGCTGCCCGCGGTGTCGGCCAGCCTGGTCGGGATTCTTCTCTTCATCGGTGCCACCGGGAAATCGGCGCAGATCCCGCTGTACGTGTGGTTGCCCGACGCCATGGCGGGTCCGACCCCGGTTTCGGCACTGATCCACGCCGCGACGATGGTCACCGCCGGCGTCTACCTCATTGCGCGGCTTTCGGGCATCTACCTGCACGCCCCCGGGGCGTCGGCACTGGTGGCGGGAATCGGCGCCGCCACCGCATTCTTCGCCGCGACCATCGCGCTGGTGCAAACCGACATCAAGAAGGTCCTTGCCTACTCGACCGTCTCCCAGCTCGGTCTGATGTTCGTCGCCCTGGGCGTCGGCGCCTACGGCGTCGCCGTGTTCCACGTCTACACGCACGCGTTCTTCAAGGCCTGCCTGTTCCTTGGCGCCGGCAGCGTCATCCACGCGCTCTCCGGCGAGCAGGACATCATGAAAATGGGTGGGCTGGCGAAGAAGATCCCGGTGACCTTCGCGACCTTCGCGATCGCCACGGCCGCGATCGCCGGCATCCCGCCGCTTGCCGGCTTCTTCTCCAAGGACGAGATCCTTTGGTTCTCGTTCGCGAGTGCGCGCGGCGGCTCGACTTTCCTTTGGCTGGTCGCCTCGGCGGCCTCGCTGATGACGTCGTTCTACATGTTCCGCCTGCTGTGGCTCACGTTCTTCGGCGCGTCGCGGATGTCGCACGACGTCGCGCATCACGTGCACGAGTCGCCGCTGTCGATGACCGGCGTACTGGGTGTGCTCGCCGCCCTGTCCGCGATCGGCGGTTTTTTCGCGCTGCCGCACTTCCTCGAGCCGATGCTGCCGCTGCCGGATGTGGTACCCGCATTGCATCACTGCGAGAAAACGCTGATCGGCATCGCCGTCGTGCTGGCCTTCGCCGGATTGGCGGCGGCCGCCTACCTCTATGGCGGCGGTGCGCGCCGGGCCACCACGCTGCGGGAGCGGTTCCCGCTCGCCCACGGCTTGCTGCTCGGCAAGTATTTCATCGACGAGGTCTACGATTTCCTGATTTCGCGTCCGCTGCTGTGGCTTTCCGAGCGCGTGTTCCTGCGCCTGGGCGACCGCGTGCTGCTCGACGGAACGCTGAACGGTCTCGCCGCCTGGGCGCAGCGCACGGCCGGCTCGCTCGGCCGCATCCAGACCGGCAATCTGCAGCTTTACGCGTTCCTGGCGCTGGCCGGCGTCGTCGTCGCGCTGGTATGGACCTGGGCCCATGTTTGACGCTGCCCTCCTCAACATCGTCGTCTACCTGCCGCTCGCCGGCATGGCGCTGCTGCTGGCCGCCCCGGCCGGACAGGACTCGTTCATCCGCCGGCTGACGCTGGCGCTGATGACACTCCAGTTCGTGGTGACCGCCTACCTGTACGCACGCTTCGACCCGGCGGTCGCCGGCCTGCAGTTCGAGACGCGCCTGCCCTGGATCGCTTCCTGGGGTGTCTACTACCAGATCGGGCTCGACGGCTACAACGTGCTGCTGGTGCTGATGACCGCCTTCCTCGGGCCGCTGGTCGTGGCCGGCGCATTTACGGCCATCCAGAAGGACGTCAAGCTCTTCTACTCGATGGTGTTCCTGATCCAGTTCGCGATGCTGGGAACCTTCGTCGCCCAGGACCTGTTCCTGTTCTACGTGTTCTGGGAAACGATGCTTATCCCGATGTTCCTGATGATCGGCATCTGGGGCGGCGAACGGCGGATCTACGCGACCATCAAGTTCTTCCTCTATACGGCCTTCGGCAGCATCCTGATGCTGGCGGCGTTGATCTACCTCGTCCTCTCGTTCCAGGCGACGACCGGGATCACGTCGTTCGCCTTCGCCGATCTCTACCAGTCGCGGCTGCCGCTCGACGTCCAGTGCCTCCTGCTCGCCGCGTTCGGACTGTCGTTCGCGATCAAGGTGCCGATGGTGCCGTTGCACACCTGGCTGCCCGATGCCCACGTCGAGGCGCCGACCGCCGGTTCGGTGATCCTGGCCGGCGTGCTGCTGAAGATGGGAACTTACGGCTTCATGAAGCTGGGCTTCCCTCTGTTCCCGGACGCGACCCTCGCATTCACACCGGCAATCATGTTCCTGTCCGTGGTCAGCATCGTCTACGGCGCCTGCGTGGCACTGGTGCAGACTGACATCAAGAAGATCATCGCGTACTCATCGATCAGCCACCTGGGCTACGTGATGCTGGGGCTGATCAGCCTCAACCTCTACGGCATCCAGGGCGCGGTGATCCAGATGGTGAGTCACGGCCTCACGGCGGCCGGCCTGTTCCTGATGGTGGGCATGATCTACGAGCGCTGCCATACCCGCGAACTCGCCGACTACGGCGGACTCGCCAGGATCCTCCCCGTCTACTCGGTATTCTTCGCCATCCTGACGCTGGCCTCGATCGGCCTGCCGACGACCAGCGGCTTCACCGGGGAGTTCCTGGTGCTGCTGGGAGCATTCGGCGCGGCATGGCAGCAGTACGAGCAGGGTGCGACGCTGCCGCTGGTTCTCTCGGCGACCGCGGTAACCGGCGTCGTGCTGGGAGCGCTCTACATGCTGTGGTTCGCCCAACGCTTCCTGTTCGGCACCGCGAAAGCGCCGTACCAGCCCTTCGGCGATCTCGACCTGCGCGAGCGGACGATCCTCGGCATCATCGTCGCCGCCGTTTTCCTGCTGGGACTCTTCCCCAATGACGCGATGAAGAAGACCGAGCTGGCCGCCAGGCAGTTCCAGCAGCTGGTGAGCACGTCGCGAACGGGCGTCCGCGTTGCCGCGGAGCGTGCGCCGGCATCGATCGCCGCCGAAACCAGCACGCCATGGAGCGCAAATGCGCGCACCGGGAGCACGCCATGAGCTGGGGCGCAATCGCCACGCTGATGCTGCCGGAGAACCTGCTGCTGGCCGGCATCGTGCTGCTGATCGGGGTCGAGATCCTGCTGCGGCCGCCACGCGGCGATCTCGTGCTGTCGCTGCTCGCCGTCGCGGCGGCGGCTGCCGCGGCGCTGTGGCTCTACACCACCGGTGCCAGCGCCGAGCCTTTCCCCGGTCATTTTTCGGTGTCTCCGGCCACGCTTCTGGGCAAGGCCGTCGTGCTGGCGTTGTCGATCCCCGTGCTGCTCATCTCGCGGGACGAGTTTGCCGAAGGCCCGTTCCACATCCTGCTCCTCTCCTCGCTCTACGGCGCCTGCCTGCTGCTCTCCAGCGACAGCTTCCTGACGCTGTTCATCGGCCTCGAGATCATGTCGATGCCGGTCTACGTGCTGGTGCTCCTTGCCTACCAGCGACCGGAGAGTGCCGAAGCGGCGCTCAAGTACCTGGTGCTCGGCGGCACCGCCAGCGCAGCACTGCTGATGGGCGTTTCCCTGCTGTACGGCGGCAGCGGGACGCTGGCGATCTCCGCGTTTACCAAGGCGCTGGTGTCGACTGACACCATGGCCCGCGCCGGCATCGTGCTGGTGATCGTCGCGTTCTTCGTCAAGGCGGCGGTCGTTCCCTTCCACACCTGGGCACCTGACGCCTATGAGGGAGCGAGCGTCCCCGTCACCGCCTACATGGCGACGATCATCAAGGCCGCCGTCCTGCTCGCCGCCGCGCGTCTGTTTGCCGCAGCCCCGATGCGCGGCTCGATCGCGGACCTGCTCGCGCTGCTGCCGCTCGTTTCCATCGTCTGGGGCAACCTCGCGGCGATGCGCCAGCAGAGCTTCCGCCGGCTGATCGCGTACTCGTCGATCGCGCATGCCGGATATCTCTTCTATGCCTTCCTCGGCGCGGGTCCGACCCGGTTCGAGGCGGTCCTTTTCTACGTGCTTGCGTATGGCGTGATGAACCTGCTCGCGTTCGCGGCACTGCCGCCGCACGCCGACGATGCCGCGCGCGATCGGCTCGACAATTTCCGCGGGCTGTTTCACCGGGCGCCGCTGTCGGCGGTGCTGATCGCCATCGCCATGCTGTCGCTCGCCGGCATCCCGCCGTTCCCGGGCTTCGTCGCCAAGTTCCTCATCTTCAAGAACGTGATCGCCGCCGGCTACACCCTCTATGCGGTGCTCGGCCTGGTCGGCAGTTACCTTGGCATCTACTTCTACCTGCGCGTGATCCAGCTGATGTTCATGAGCGAGGATCAGCCGGCGGTAGCGCATGGCAAGCCCGGCACGCTGGCGCTCGGCGCCGCGCTGGCCTGCCTCGCCGCCGCCGTCGTGCTGGGCGTGTACCCGGCCTCGATGCTGGGCCGTTTCTAGGGCCCCGCGCAACGCGGAACCAGGAGGAAAGACCATGACGCAATCGCTGCAGTCCGTGCTGGAAAAACACCCCTTCGTCCGCGAGTTCGACCAACCGCACATCGCGCAACTCGCCGCGCTGGCGAAAGCCGTCCATTTCGATCGCGATCAGGTCATATTCCACGAGGGCGACGAGAACGCCGACTTCTTCCTGGTGGTCAAGGGCATGGTCGCCATCGAGATCGATGAGTCCGAGCAGGTGCTGCGCGTGCAGACGCTGTTCGAAGGCGACGAGTTCGGCTGGTCGGCCGTGCTGATGGGCCGCGGCAAGCTCTTCCAGGCGCGTGCGCTCGAGCCCACCGACACGCTCGCGTTCGACGGCCGCCAGCTGCTAGCCACGTTCAAGGACGACCCGGCGTTCGGCCTGGCGTTCACCCTGCGGCTGCTCGGCGTGGTATCCGAGCGCCTGCAGGGGACGCGGCTGCAGTTGCACGACATGTACTCTGTCGTCGCCAAGCGCGCGGGTACCTGAGATCGCGCCGCGCCAAGGGGTTGCAGGGCCAGACCCTCGACAGCATGCGGGAAGGTCTCAATCGTTGGTACGCCGGGAATCCCGACCAGTTGCAGCGACCGGTCATCGAGACCCTCTGGTTCGAAATGGCCGTGCCTGGACTTCAGAAAAACAAGTAGCGGAGAATCCTGATGAAACGACTTGAATGGATGGTAGCCATCGTGGCAATGGCGGGCGTGGTGGGATGCACGGACATGACCCCGCAGCAGCAGGGAACCATGAGCGGCGCGGCCATCGGTGCCGCAGGCGGGGCGGGCATCGCGGCTATTTCCGGGGGCAACGCCTGAAACGGTGCGGCTATTGGCAGCGTCGCTGGCGGTGTCGTTGGCAACATTAAGGGTAGCAGGCGGCAATAGCGGAACGACCCATACTCCA
>Ga0209048_10005340_pt1 | contig 12150 bp, 9 predicted proteins | sample FrelakmetCRP12CR_FD_187146 | JGI IMG/M metagenome (GOLD analysis project Ga0209048, IMG submission 187146) | Freshwater lake sediment microbial communities from the University of Notre Dame, USA, for methane emissions studies - CRP12 CR (SPAdes)... | ecosystem: Environmental > Aquatic >... | reverse complement strand
AAGAAGCGCCGCGCCACGCTGGAGCTCGCCAAGGGCTACCGGGGCGACGCCAGCCGGCATTACCGCACCGCCAAGGAGGCCGTGCTCAAGGCCGACCAGTACCGCTACCGCGACCGCCGCAACCGCAAGCGCGACTTCCGCCGCCTGTGGATCACGCGCATCAACGCCGCGGCCCGCATCAACGGCCTGTCCTACTCCCAGTTCATCCACGGTCTGCAGCTCGCCGGCGTCGAGCTCGACCGGAAGATCCTCGCGGACATCGCCGTCCGCGACGCGGACACGTTCCGACGCTTTGCCGACCGCGCCCGTGAGGCGCTGGCGGCCGGCTGACCGAAACGCCGACCCACCAGCACCGCCACTCGGGCGCCGCTCCTCAGAGGACGGCGCCTTTTTTGTTTCAGATGACGATCACCAGCCCCCACAACGACAAGCTCAAGGAGATCCGCAAGCTCACCCGGCAGCGCCGCGCCCGCGAGCAGGCGGGCCGCTTCGTGGCCGAGGGCGAGGATCTGCTCGCCGCCGCCGACGCGGCGGGCTGGCCGGCGCTCGAGCGCTTCTGTGTGGCCGGCAGCGGGCTCGACGGGGTGGAGGTCGAGCCGGAGCTGCTGGCCGCCGCGTCGGGCCTCGGCTCGGGCACCCGCACGCTCGGCGTGTTCGCGGAGCGCTGGGCACCCGCGCCCGCGGGGCCGCTATGCGTGTACCTGCACGGGATCCACGATCCCGGCAACGTCGGTGCGGTGCTGCGCTCGGCCCAGGCGTTCGGCGCCTCGTGCGTCGCGCTCGGGCCCGGGACCGCGGATCCGTTCGGCCCCAAGGCGGTGCGCGCCAGCATGGGCGCGCTGTTCGCGGTGCCGCTGGCGCGGGCCTCGGGCGAGCTCGGCGAGCTGCCGGGGGAGACGATCGCGCTCGTGGCCGGCGCGGGGGTGGCGCTGAGCGAAGTGCTGCAACTCAGTTCCGGGGGCCGGAACTCAGATGCAGCGCTTCCCGCTCCTGGCGGGCTACCACCCCTCACGATCCTCGTCGGCTCCGAGCGCGACGGGCTCCCCGAGGCCCTCACCGCCGCCGCCGACCACGTGGCCCACATCCCGATCCGCACTCACTCGCTCAACGCGGCCATGGCGGCGACCGTGGCCCTGTACGAGCTCACGCATAGGATCCCGGCCCCATGACCGAGCGCTTCGATCAGATCCGGGCCGAGGCCGAAGCGGCGATCGCCGCCACCACCGACAGCGTCGCCCTCGAGCAGGTGCGGATCCAGTATCTGGGCCGCAAGGCCGAGCTGCCCAACCTGCTGCGCGGCGTCGCCGAGCTCCCGCCTGAGCAGCGCGGCGCCGTCGGCAAGGCCGCCAACCAGGCCCGGCAGGCGCTGGAAGCCCTGATCGAGCGCCGCGCCGAGGAGCTCGCCGCCCGCGAGCTCGACGCGAAGCTGATCGAGGACCGCGTCGACGTCACGCTGCCCGGCGACCCGGCGCCGGAAATCGGGCGCCTGCACCTCCTGAGCGCCACCCGCCGCGAGATCGAGGACGTGTTCATCGGCCTCGGCTTCAACGTCGCCGAGGGACCCGAGATCGAGACCGTCTACTACAACTTCGACGCGCTCAATCACGACATCACGCACCCGGCTCGGGAGCGGACGGACACCTTCTACGTGAGCGACAACGTGGTCCTGCGCACGCACACCTCACCGGTGCAGATCCGCGCGATGGAGCTGGGGCCGCCGCCGATCTACATCATCGTCCCCGGCCGCGTCTACCGGCGCGACTCCGACGTCACCCACACGCCCCAGTTCCACCAGATCGAGGGCCTGGCCGTCGACACCGACATCACGCTGGCCGACCTCCAGGGCACGCTGCTGGCCTTCGCTCGGGCGATCTTCGGCGATGAGCGCCAGGTGCGCCTGCGCCCGCACTTCTTCCCCTTCACCGAGCCGAGCGTCGAGGTCGACGTGTCGTGCTTCAACTGCAAGGACGGAATCACCGCCGACGGCCGGCGCTGCCCGTTGTGCAAGGGCACCGCCTGGATCGAGATCCTCGGCGCCGGGATGGTCGACCCGAACGTGTTCGCCTACGTGCGCGAGCACGGCTATGACCCCGAGCAGGTCCAGGGCTTCGCGTTCGGGATGGGGATCGAGCGGATCGCCATGCTCAAGCACGGCGTGCCCGATCTGCGCCTGCTGTTCGACAACGACGTCCGCTTCCTGGAGCAGTTCGGCTGATGCGCGTCCCGATCGAATGGCTGCACGAGTACGTGCGCCCGGCGCTCAGCCCGGCGGCGCTGGCCGAGCGACTGGCCATGACCGGGACCGAGGTCGAGCGCGTCGAGCACCACGGCGTCGGCGCGCTCGCGCACTTCGTCGTCGGCCGGGTGCTCGAGGCCAAGCGCCACCCCGACGCCGACCGCCTGACCGTCTGCATCGTCGACACCGGCCACCCGGCGCACGCGACGATCGTGTGCGGCGCGCCCAACGTCGCCGCCGGCCAGAACGTGGCCGTGGCCACCCCCGGCGCGGTGATGCCCGACGGGAGCGAGCTGACCGCGGCCAAGCTCCGCGGGATCGAGTCGCAGGGGATGATCCTGGCCGAGGACGAGCTGGCGATCGGGACCGAGCACGCCGGGATCATGGTGCTCGCCGACGGGCTCTCGCCCGGATCGCCGCTGGCCAGCGTGCTCACCATCGCGACCGACGTGCTCGAGCTCGAGATCACGCCCAACCGCCCCGACTGCCTGGCTGTCTACGGGGTCGCGCGCGAGGTCCACGCCGCGACCGGCGCCCCGCTCGAGCCGCCGCCGTGGTCCGAGGACCCGGGCAGCATCGGCCCGGTCGACCCCGCATTGATCGAGATCGAGGTGAGCGCGCCGGACCTGTGCCCGCGCTTCACCGCGCGCGTGTTCGAGGACGTGAGGATCGGGCCCTCGCCACCGTGGCTGAAGGCGCGCCTGATGGCCGCCGGGCAGCGCCCGATCTCCAACGTCGTCGACATCACCAACTACGTGATGCTGCTGACCGGACAGCCGCTGCACGCCTTCGACCTCGACCACGTGGTCGGCAACCGGCTCACCGTCCGGCGCGCCGAGGCGGGGGAGAAGGTCGACACGCTCGACGGTCAGACGCGGACGCTCGACGCCGACATGCTGCTGATCGCCGACGAGCGCGGTCCGACCTCGATCGCCGGCGTCATGGGTGGCGCTCGCTCCGAGGTCGAGGCCGGCACCACGCGCGTGCTGATGGAGGCGGCCACCTGGAACGGCCCCAACATCCACCGCACCTCGCAACTGCTCGGCCTGCGCAGCGAGGCCTCGGCCCGATTCGAGAAGCAGATCCAGCCCGAGCAGGCGATGTGGGCCCAGGCGGTCGCCACCCGGCTGATGATCGACCTGTGCGGAGCGCGCGTGGTCCCCGGGACGGTCGACATCGGCGGCCCGGGGCCCGATCCGATCACGATCCGGCTCCGCGACGCGCGCGTCAGCGGCCTGCTCGGCGCCCCGTTCCCGCGCCAGCGCAGCGCCGAGATCCTCACCGCGCTCGAGTTCACCGTCGCCGACGCCGACGACGGTCTCGACGTCACCGTGCCGGCGTTCCGGCGCGCCGACATCACGCGCGAGGCGGACCTGATCGAGGAGGTGGCGCGGCTCGGTGGGCTCGAGCAGCTCCCCGCGACGCTGCCCTCGCGCCACAACGCGTCGGGTCGCCTGACCGCCCGCCAGCGGCTGCGCCGGCGGGCCTCCGATGCGCTGTGCGCGCAGGGGCTGCACGAGATCGTCGGGTGGAGCTTCGTCGCCCCCGAGCTGACCGACCGGCTGCGGCTGCCGGATGACGACGCTCGCCGCGGGGTCGTCCAGGTGGAGAACCCGATGTCGGTCGAGCACGCCCAGATGCGCACCACGCTGCTCGGCTCGCTGCTCGACGCCGCGCGCCACAACCGCGCCCACGGCCGCTCCGCGGTGCGCCTGTTCGAGGCCGGCGCCGTGTATCTGAAGAGCGGCGGCCACCTGCCGCGCGAGCCCCAGCACCTCGGCGCGGTGGTGCTCGGCCCGGCGCGGCCGCTGACGTGGCGCGATCCCGATCCCCACCGAGCCGACTTCTTCGCCGCCAAGGGCGTCCTGAGCGGACTGTTGGACTCGCTGCGCGTGCCGTGGGCGGTCACCCGCGTGAGTGAGCCGTTCCTGCACCCGGGCCGCTCGGCGGCGATCGCGGTGGCCGGCCGCGGCGTCGGCTGGCTCGGCGAGGTGCATCCGCTCGTGGCCGCCGAGTGGGAGCTGGAGGAGCCGGTGGCCGGCTTCGAGCTCGACCTCGACGCGGTCATCGAGCACGCCGTGACCGTGCCGATATACGTCGACCTGACCAGCTTCCCCGAGGTGCGCGAGGACCTCGCCGTGGTCGTGCCCGACTCGGTCTCCTCGGCCGACCTGCTCGCCGTCGTGCGCCGCAGCGGGCAGCCGCTGCTGGCCGCGGCCGAGGTGTTCGACGTCTACCGCGACCGAGAGCGGCTCGGCCGGGGCAGCGTCTCGCTGGCGCTGCGGCTGCTGTTCCGCGTCGCGGACCGCACGCTCACCGACGAGGAGGTCGCCGCCGCGCGGGCGACGATCACGGCCGCGGTGGCCGAGGAGCTGGGCGGGAGGATCCGTGCCTAGCGTCGCGGTGTTCGGAGCGGCCGGATTTACGGGCGCGCTCACCGCGCGCCTGTTGTTCCGTCATCCGTCGTTCGAGCTTCGGTCGGTGACCGCGCGCTCGGACGTCGGCCGGCGGCTGGACGATCTGTATCCCCATCACCGTGTTCCGTTGACGCTCGAGGAGCTCGACCTCGACCGCCACGCCGACGTCGACGCCGCCGTCGTCGCCTATCCCCACGGCGCCGCCGCGCCCGTGGTGGCCGCGCTGCGCGAGCGCGGCGTGCGGCTGGTCGACCTGAGTGCCGACTTCCGGCTGCGCGACGCGATGGTCTACGGAGCCTGGTACCGCGAGCACGAGGCGCCGGAGCTGCTCGAGGAGGCGGTGTACGGGCTGCCCGAGCTCTATCGCGAGGAGATCCGGAGCGCCGACATCGTCGCCAATCCCGGCTGCTACCCGACCGCGACGCTGCTCGGCCTGGCGCCGCTGGCGCGGGCGGGGCTGATCGCCGACGTCGTCGTCGACGCCAAGTCGGGCGTCTCGGGCGCCGGCCGCGCGGCGACCGAGAAGACCCACTTCGTCACCGTGGACGAGAACGTCGCCGCCTACGGTGTCCCGCGCCACCGCCACACGCCGGAGATCGAGCAGGAGCTGGCCGAGCTCGGCGCCGACGTGCGGATCACCTTCACCGCTCACCTGCTCCCGCTCGACCAGGGTGAGCTCGTGTCCTGCTACGTGACCCCGACCGAGGACGGGAGAGGGGTCGGCCTGGCCGAGCTCGAGGCGCTCTACGCCGAGGAGTTCGCCTCCGAGCCGTTCGTCGAGCTGGCCGGCGGGCCGCCCGGCGTGCGCGACGTGCGCGAGACGAACATCTGCCGCATCTCGGTCCACCACGACGAGCGCACCGGCCGCGTGATCGTGTTCTCGGTGATCGACAACCTGTGGAAGGGCTCGGCGTCGCAGGCGGTCCAGAACCTGAACCTGATGTTCGGCCTCGAGGAGGGGGAGGGGATCTCATGAGCGCGAGCGACTTCTTCTCCAGCCGCTGGATCGATCAGCCCGAGCACGTGAGCGTGCTCGAGGGCGGCCTGCCACTCGGGTTCCGCGCCGCCGGCGTGGCCTGCGGGATCAAGGCCAGCGACAAGCCGGACCTCGGGATGATCGTCACGAGCGCCGCCGAGACGACGAGCGCCGCGCGGTTCACCCGCTCCGGGGTGCTCGCCGCCCCGGTTCTCGTGACGATGGAGCGCTGCCGCCTGGACGGGATCCGGGCGGTGGTGGCCAACTCCGGCAACGCAAACGCGGCCACCGGCGGCCGCGGCCTCGACGACGCGGCCAAGATGCAGGGCTCGGGCTCGATCGTGGCCGGCGTGCGCGAGGACGCCGTCGCCGTCGCCTCGACCGGCGTCATCGGCGTGCCGATGCCGATGGAGGTGGTGACGCGCGGGATCGCCGCCGCCTCCGGCGCGCTCAGCCCCGACGGGGACACCGCCTTCGCGGAGGCGATCCGCACTACCGACGCGTTCGCCAAGCGCGCGACGCTCGAGGTGCGGCTGCCCTCGGGCACGGTCAGGCTGAGCGCCCAGGCCAAGGGCGCCGGCATGATCTCGCCCACCTTCGCCACGCTCCTGTGCTTCGTGCAGACCGACGCCGCGATCACGCCCCAGACCTGCGACCTGCTGCTCGGGGTGACCGTCAAGCGCTCGTTCGAGCGCATCAGCGTCGACGGGCAGCTGTCGACCAACGACACCGTGATCCTGCAGGCCAGCGGTGAGTCCGGGGTCGTCGTCGAGTCCGAGACCGAGGACGAGCTGCGCCTCGGCGAGGCGATCGACGCGCTGCTGCGCCAGCTCGCGCTGCTGATCGTGCGCGACGGCGAGGGCGCCCGGCGGGTGGGTCGCGTCGTCGTCCGCGGCGGCGACCAGCGCGCCGTCGAGGCCGCCGCGCGGGCCGTGGCCGACTCGCCGCTGGTCAAGACCGCGCTGCACGGGGGAGACCCCAACTGGGGCCGGATCGCCCAGGCGGTCGGCATGGCCCTGCCGGGCACCGCGCCGCTCGCGCTCGACATCGCGATCGAGGGGATGCAGGTCTGCACGCGCGGGGCGCGCTCGCCGCACGATGGCGAGGCGCTGGCCCGGCTCGTGTCCCGCGACGAGGTCGAGTATGAGATCGGCCTGCCCGGCGAGGGCGCCGAGACCGAGGTGTTCTTCTCCGACCTCAGCCACGAATACGTGACCATCAACGCGGAGTACACGACCTGATGGCCATGCGCGACGCATCCACGCTGCTCGAGGCGCTGCCGTACATCCGCGAGTTCCACGGCAAGACCGTGGTCATCAAGTACGGCGGCGCGGCGATGACCGACCCGGCGCTCAAGGAGGAGTTCGCCCGCGATGTCGTGCTGCTCAAGTACGTCGGGATGCGGCCGGTGATCGTGCACGGCGGCGGCCCCGAGATCACCGCGTACATGAAGCGGCTCAACCTCCCGGTCGAGTTCGTGGACGGCCTGCGGGTCTCCGACGCCGCCACCGTCGAGGTCGCGAAGATGGTCCTCGTGGGCAAGGTCAACAAGGACATCGTGCTGCTGATCAACCGCCACGGCCAGCCCGCGGTCGGCCTGTGCGGCGACGACGGGCTGCTGTTCCGGGCCTCGCGCCAGGCCGCCCCGAGCGGCCAGGACATCGGCTTCGTGGGCCGGATCGAACGCGTCGACGTCGACGTGCTGACCCATGTCGCCCAGGACTACATCCCGGTCGTCGCCTCGGTCGGAGCCGACCGCGAGGGCAACTCCTACAACATCAACGCCGACGAGGCGGCGGGCGCCGTCGCCCGCGCGCTCGGGGCCTACAAGATCATGTTCCTGACCGACGTGGCCGGATGGCTGCGCGATCCGGACGACCCCTCCAGCGTCGTCTCGGAGACGACCGCGGATGCCGTGCAGGCGGCGCTCCCCGACGTCGGCGGCGGAATGCGGCCCAAGCTCCAGGCCTGCCTCGACGCGATCCACGGCGGCGTCTGGAACGCCCACATCGTCGACGGCCGGGTGCCGCACTCGCTGCTGCTCGAGCTGTTCACCAATGCCGGCCAGGGCACGAAGATCGGACCGGCGAGCTGAGCATGTCGCTGTCCGAGCTCCAGGCGCTCGAGCGCGCCCACGCGATCCCGACCTACGCCCGCTACCCGGTCGAGTTCGTGCGCGGGTCCGGCTGCCGCCTGTGGGACGTCGATGGGCGCGAGTACCTCGACTTCCTGTCCGGGATCTCGGTCCTCAACGTCGGCCACTGCCACCCGCGGGTCGTCGAGGCCGTGCAAGAGCAGGCGGCAACACTGCTACACGCGACCAACCTCTACTACACCGCGCCCGGCCTGAAGCTCTCCGCGCAGCTGGCCGAGAGCTCGCTCGGCGGCAAGGTGTTCCTGTGCAACTCGGGCGCCGAGGCCAACGAGGCCGCCATCAAGCTGATGCGCCGCGCCAAGCCGGGCGGCGAGATCGTCGTCCTCCGGGAGGCCTTCCACGGACGCACCTACGGCGCCCTCTCGGCGACCCCGCAGGAGGCCAAGCAGGCCCCGTTCGCGCCGTTGGTCCCCGGCTTCGTCGTCGTGCCCAAGGATCCCGAAACGCTCGACCGCGCCGTCGGCGAGCAGACCGCCGGCGTGTTGCTCGAGCCGATCCAGGGTGAGACCGGCATCAACGTCCTCTCCGACGAGCTGCTGCTGGCCGCGCGCGCCGCCTGTGACCGGGTCGGCGCGGCGCTCGTGTTCGACGAGATCCAGTGCGGGATGGGACGGACGGGCTCGCTCTGGGCCCACCAGCAGACCCCCGTCGTGCCCGACGCGATGACGAGCGCCAAGGCGCTCGGCGGCGGGCTGCCGATCGGGGCGCTCGTGACCGGCGAGCGCCTCGCCGACGTCTTCCAGCCCGGGGACCATGGCTCGACCTTCGCCGGCGGTCCCGTGATCGCCTCCGCGGCCCTGGTGGCGCTCGAGATCTGCTCCGAACCGGGATTGCTCGAGCGCGTTGGGGTGCTCGGCGCGCGGCTCGCGGCCGGGCTCGAGCAGCTCGGCTTCGTGGCCGCCGTGCGCGGGCGGGGACTGATGATGGCCGTCGACCTGGTCGATGGCCTCTCGGCGCCCGACCTGGTCCGCAAGGCGCTGCTCGAGCAGCGGCTGGTCCTCAACGCGACGGGTCCGGGAACGATCCGCTTTCTGCCCCCGCTCATCGTCTCGGAGGCCGAGATCGACGAGGCGCTGGGGCGACTTTCGGCACTGGCCTAGGCCCAATCCGATTCAGATGGGAGACTAGGCGCCCGAATGGCTCCCGACGCGCACGATTACCTGCTGCCCGGGCGGGTGACGCTCGAGGACGCGGGCGAGTTGCTGGGCGGCCGGCTGGAGCTGCGCGAAGGGGAGACCCGAAGCGCCGAGCGGCGCTTCTACGACACCTTCGACGGCCTGGTGCGGGCGGCCGGGGTGGAGGCGTCCTGGGAGGCGGGTCGGTTGTCGCTGACTGGCGCGGGCTCGGCCTCGGGCGCGGGCTCCGGGGAGGTGCTCGCCGCGGCCGAGCTCGCGGAGCCGCCCGGGCGCCTGCTGGCCCACGAGCTGCCGCCCGGGCCGCTGCGCGATCGCCTGAAGCCCGTCATCGACGTGCGCGCGCTGCTGCCGCTCGTCCACCTGGAGAGCGAGGTGCGCGAGCTCGGCGTGGTCAACGCGGAGGACAAGCTCGTCGTGCGGCTGGCACTCGAGCGCCCGGCCGTGATCACGCGCTCGGGTCGCCGGATCGCGCTGCGGCCGCGGGTCAGGCTGTTCGGCGTACGCGGCTACGACGAGGAGCTGGCCGAGGTTCGGGACGCCCTCGACGACGACCTGGGCCTGCCCCGGGCCGAGCACACGGTGCTCGACGAGGCCGTGCTCCGCGCCGGCGGCGTGCTCGGCGGCGTGTCGTCGAAGATCGACGTGGACCTATCGGCGGGTGAGCGCTCCGATGTGGCCGCCGCGGCGGTCCTGGGCCGGCTGGTCGAGGTGATCGAGGCGAACCTGCCCGGGACGATCGCCGATGTCGACGCCGAGTTCCTGCACGACTTCCGGGTCGCGGTGCGCCGCTCCCGGGCGCTCCAGCGCGAGCTCAAACGCGTCTTCCCGCCGGCCCAGCTCGCCTTTCATCGCGGCGAGCTGCGGTGGCTGCAGCAGGTGAGCGGTCCCGCGCGCGACCTCGACGTGTACGTGCTCGACTTCGACGAGTTCCGCGCGTCGGTGCCCGAGCAGTTCCAGGCCGACCTCGACCCCCTGCTCGCGGTGCTCCGCGGCCGCCGCCTGACCGCGCGGCGCGAGATGGTGCGCGAGCTGCGCTCCGACCGCGCCCGGGACGCGATCACGAGCTGGGGCACCTTTCTGGCCCGCCTTGAGTCGTTGCCCGAAGAGGACCGGCCCGACGCCGCCCGGCCGATCGCCGAGGTGGCGGGCGAGCGGATCAGCAAGGTCTACCGGGGGATGGTGCGGATGGGGCGGGCGATCGACGCATCGACCCCGCCCGAGGCCTACCACGAGCTGCGCAAGAAGGGCAAGGAGCTCCGCTATCTGCTCGAGCTGCTCGGCGCGCCGCTGTTCCCGGGCGAGGTGGTCAAGCCGATGGTGCGCTCGCTGAAGTCGCTGCAGGACGTGCTCGGCCGCCACCAGGACCGCGAGGTCCAGGTCGCGACCCTGTGCTCGCTGGCCGAGGAGGTCTCGGCACTGCCCGGCGGGGCCGCCGCGCTGATGGCCATGGGCCTGCTCGTCGACCGCCTGCTGATCGACGAGCGCGCCGCCCGCGGCGAGTTCGCCGCGACGTTCCACGAGTTCGCGGGGCGCGAGCAGCGCAAGCTTGTGAAGGAAACGTTCTCGTGACGCGGGTTCTCGCCACCTACAACATCAAGGGCGGGGTCGGCAAGACCTCCGCCGCGGTCAACCTGTCCTACCTCGCCGCCCGCGGCGGCGCCCGCACGCTGCTGTGGGACCTCGACCCCCAGGGCGCGAGCACCTACCTGTTCCGCATCCGCCCCAAGGTGCGCGGCGGGGGCCGGCGGCTGATCCGGCTCAAGACCCGGCCCGAGGACTCGATCAAGGGCACCGACTACCTCGGCCTCGACCTGCTCCCGGCCGACTTCTCCTACCGCCACATGGACCTCGCCCTCGGCGGCTCCAAGCGGCCCACGAACCGCCTCGCCCGCGTGCTCGCGCCCCTCTACAAGCACTACGAGTACATCTTCCTCGACTGCCCGCCCAGCATCTCGCTCGTGTCCGAGAGCGTGTTCGAGGCCGCCGACGCCCTGCTCGTCCCGATCATCCCGGCGACCCTGTCCTCGCGCACCTTCGAGCAGCTCGAGGAGCTCGTCGCCGGCGGCCCCCAGGTGCTCGCCTTCTTCTCCATGGTCGAGGTCCGCAAGTCCCTGCACCGCGAGGTCATGGCCCAGCTCCGCGCCCGCCACGTGACGATGCTGGGCGCCGCGATCCCGTCGGCCGACGAGGTCGAGCGGATGGGCGTGGACCGCTCCGTGGTGGCGGAGATCGCCCCGGGAGGGCGGGCCGCGCTGTCCTACGAGGCGCTGTGGTGGGACGTGAAGCGGCGGTTGGATGCGGCGGGGGTGCGGGACGGGGTCAGGTCTTCGGCGGCGGGCGGTTCGTCGGCGTAAACACCGGCGGGGGAGGCCGCGGCGTGTTCGGTAGGCGGTTGGCTACCGGCCTAACGTGGCATCTCGCTGCCCCGCGGAGGTTCGGCGGAACGTTTGGCCGGTAGTACCGGCGTTTCGTTGCCCGACGGTCGGCGTGGGCGGCGAGATGCCACGTTTGGCCGGTTCTCCGCCCGTGAGTCCGGCACCGCGGGGGAGGCTGGCCGATTTCGTGCGACGGGCGGGCAGAATCTGCCCACCCTCCGTCCGTCACACGTGGTCAACCCGCTACTTCGAGGACGGATACGTCCCATGGATTGCACCAGCAACAGATCTGTGACAGCGACCACCGCCACGCCGCCACCGGCACGCGCCCAATACTCTTCGCCACTGCTCATGGCCGACGACCCGAACAACCTCCTCACCGCCACCTACCTCGCCGACCCGGTTGAGGTGCGGCGCGTGCTGCTGCTCTACAGCGGCGGGCTCGACACGAGCGTGATGCTGAAGTGGATCCGGGACCAGTACGGCGCCGAGGTCGTCGCCCTGACGGTCAACCTGGGGCAGCCGGGGGAGGACTACGAGGTCGTCAAGGGCAAGGCGCTTCAGATCGGCGCGGTCGAATGCCACGTCGTCGACGCGCGCGAGGAGTTCGCGCACGAGTACGTGCTGCCGGCGATCAAGGCCAACGCGATCTACGGCCTCGGCTACCCGCTGTTCACCGCGCTCGGCCGGCCGCTGATCGCCAAGCTCGCGGTCGAGTACGCGCGCAAGACGGGCTGCGACACGATCGCCCACGGTTGCACCGGCAAGGGCAACGATCAGGTCAGGATCGAGGCCACGGTGGCGACGCTGGCGCCCGAGTTGAAGGTGATCGCCCCGGTCCGCGAGTGGCGCATG
>Ga0209048_10005339_pt1 | contig 12151 bp, 12 predicted proteins | sample FrelakmetCRP12CR_FD_187146 | JGI IMG/M metagenome (GOLD analysis project Ga0209048, IMG submission 187146) | Freshwater lake sediment microbial communities from the University of Notre Dame, USA, for methane emissions studies - CRP12 CR (SPAdes)... | ecosystem: Environmental > Aquatic >... | reverse complement strand
AAGACGATCCAGGCCATCCATAAGGCTGGCGGAGAAGTTATCGGCGTCGGAGCACTCTGCAATCGTAGCGGAGGAAAAGTGACTGCAGAGTCACTCGGAGTTCCCAAACTCGAGAGTCTTCTTAGTCTCAAGATGAAAATACACAAAGAACCAAGATGTCCTTTATGTGAGAAATACGGAGTTGAATCGGTACGCACCGACCTGGGAAAAGGAAAAGAGTTTCTCTTCCGGATTGGAAAACCGATGAAGTAATTTGTAAACAGTAAGATTAACCAAAGCCAATTGCTCAAACCGGGCAGTTGGCTTTTTTATTTTTTGCATTTGCAGTAATGAAAGAAAAAATGATACTATTTTTTTATGTTTAAGAAAATACCGGAAGAAATCAAAACAATATTGCAGCAATTGGAAGAAGCCGGTTTTGAAGCGTATATCGTAGGCGGATGCGTGCGTGATTTGATAATGGAAAATCCCGAGTACTCGGGACCAAAAGACTGGGATGTCGCGACTAATGCCAAGCCGGAGGAAGTGATGAAAATATTTTCCACCTTCGCCGGAGCTACTGCAGACAAACCCGCCGCTTTTTATGAAAACGATTTTGGGACAGTGGGAATAAAAGTCAAAAGTCAAAAGTCCTGGCCACCGGCCAGTCCGCCTTTGGCGGAAAAAGTCGAAAGTCAAGAAGAAATAACTGAAGTGGTGGAGGTGACAACTTTTAGAATAGAGTCGAAATATTCAGACAAAAGACATCCGGATGAAGTAAAATTTGCCGATACGCTGGAAGAAGATTTGAGCCGAAGGGATTTCACGGTGAACGCTATGGCGATTAGAGTTTCAAGTGACAAATTACAAGAGGCAAGAAAATATAAGAAATTAAAACTCGCGAATGAAGAACGAATCAAGGCGAATAATAAAGAATACGAAATTGTGGATTTATTCAATGGACAAGAAGATTTGGAAAAAAAAATTATCCGGGCGGTGGGAGATGCTAAGGAGAGATTCGATGAAGATGCATTGCGGATGATGAGAGCGGTGCGGTTCGCGAGTACGCTCAATGGAAGTCTAAAGTCTAAAGTCCAAAGTCCAAAGTCGTGGAAAATTGAGGAAAAGACTTACGAGGGGATAAAGAAGAATGCCAAAAATCTGGAACATATTTCCCAGGAAAGGATAAAAGATGAGCTGACTAAAATAATTCTCTCCGCTAATCCATCGGAAGGGATTGAAATGCTCCATGAAACGGAATTGTTATCATATATAATTCCCGAGTTGGAAAAAGGTGTGGGGGTAGCGCAGAACCGTCATCACATATATACGATTTATCAACATTCGATGTTGTCGTTAAAATTTTGTCCGTCGGAAAAATTGGAAGTGAGACTGGCTTCTCTTCTTCATGATATCGCCAAGCCGCAAACCAAGCGGGGCGAAGGAGAATTTGCCACATTCTATAACCACGACCATGTCGGCGCCCGAGTGGCGGAAAAGATTCTCACCCGACTTCGATTTTCCAATGAAGTGATTAAAAAAGTAGTAATGCTCATCGACAATCATATGTTCTACTATAATCCGGAAGAAGTTGGCGACAGTTCGGTTCGCCGACTCATCCAGAAAGTCGGATTGGAAAATATGAAAGACTTGATGGATGTGCGGATCGCCGACCGGCTCGGATCAGGTGTTCCCAAGGCCAAGCCGTACAAATTACGTCACCTGGAATATGTCATTGAAAAAGTATCCCGTGATGCAGTTTCAGTTAAAATGTTGAAATTAAACGGTAACGATTTGATGAACGAATTGAATCTCAAACCTGGTCCCAAGATCGGAGCGATTTTGGATGTGCTGCTGGCCGAAGTGATTGAAGACGCCTCAAAGAATAAAAAAGCTTTTTTGCTTAAGCGCGCAAAAGAATTAGACAAAGAAGACTTGGAGAAACTCCGCCAAATGGCGAAGGTGAAGATCGAAGAAAAGAAAGAAGAGGAAGACAAAGAACTGAAAGACAGGCATTGGGTGAAATAGGCATGTAGCGTGAAACTTGAATCATATATTATAATGTGGGATGAAAACAATCGATTGGTATAAAAACATAATAGATTCTTCAAATGGCGAATTTGAAACAATAGTTTGCCCTTTTTTATTCGGCGGAAAATGCTCAATCTACGAAAAGCGCTTTAGCTGCTGCCGGAATTATCCTGAAATAACAGGCTATTGCAGCCAATCTAAGTGCAAATCACATAATATAGACTGCGAAAATTGTCGGGACAATTGCTGCCGAAGGATCCTTGTTCCTCATGGAACGAAGATCACAAAAAAATTTATTGGAAAATGGATGGATATTTCTTGTGAGAATTGTCGTAAGTTATTTAAATAAAAAAAAGGCAGAGAATCAAATATCCACTGCCTTTTTAAAAAGATTTACATCGCCTGCTTCTTTTTGAACAGGTCATCCAAATCTTCCTGGGCCTTATTCTTGGTATAATGATAATCCGACTCCATCTGCTTCTTTTTTTGAAATTCCGTTATTTCTTTTTCACGTTCCTTTTTCCACTGTTCAAGGTCGACTACTTTGGAGGATTTTTCAGGTGTTGCAGGTTTCTCAATCTTGAGCTCAGATTTCTCCTCGACACCATCATTAATTCTGGTTTCTTCTATTTCTCCACCTTCAGTTTTCCGGCGGCGGATGACCGGCCCTTCATACGGATTACCCATAATTTTAGATTAATGGTTATGGCAAATACCAACTAGTCCATTATAGCAAAAAGCTATTAATAGGGTAATGTACAAAAATAAAAAAGGCAGTGATTAGATTCAACCACTGCCTTTAAATTTTATCACCCCCCCCACTTTTCTTGTACTTTATTTTGACTCAGCCTAATAATTTGTTTTTTCTAACAGGAGCCAGACTGCTCACCAAGCTTCCAGAAAAAATGTCCATTATAGATTTGATAATATTTATCAAATTTTGTTGGATCTGAGGTAATTTCGTATACAGCTTTCCAATCCTTGATTCTATAAGGCTCATCAATATCCGGCAGTCTTTCTTCGTCCATATGGGGGCACAAACGTCCGGCAAAAACCCATAATTTTTCAGGAACAATTTCGCCGAAAATTTTATCACAAGTCATCAGGACGGGATGTCTGTGATGATTCGTGTCTGAAACAATTGCAGTAGGAAAACCCTGTTTAACAGAAAGAAGCGCAAGAGCAAAACCGAAAGGAACATAATCATCATGTTTGTAAGGCATCATTAAATCTGTCAATACCAGGTCGAATTTTTGAGAAAGGATTAATCTTTCTGCATCACGTGGAGTTGAAACAGTAATCACTTCATTTCCCTCCAGTGCTTTGATTGCCCAAGCTAGTTGTTCCTGTATGTCATCAATAACTAAAATTTTCATTTCACTCTCCTTTTTCTTCATAATTACTCCCGAGATCGGTTCTTGTTTTAATAATTGGCTGAAAATTATAGTGGATAGCACTTGTATCCCAGAGACTGGCCGACACAACTGTTGTATCGCATAGTATTTTCGGTACGACGCTCTTTTTCTCCGTTGATAATCTCCTCGGCTTTTTCCGGATTGATCAGTGCCTCTCGCACTACATAAAGAGTTGTATAGTTTTCAATGCCTTTCAAACCATGCTCCGTCGTATGCATCCGGAAACTGAACGGAGCATCTTCAGTCATGGGCTGAAATCCATACTTCTCAATAATCTCAACTAACTCCGGCTTACCAGGAGTGTAGCTCCTAACTCCATTAGTGAAATTAAGAGTTTGGTTGTAGATTTCAGACTCCAAGATTTTCCATGTTCCAAATCTTTCATCCAGCGTTGCTAGCAATTCTTCCATCATTTCCTCCTCCCACGTTTTTAGCCCGTCGGCTATTTGGTTTTTAAAGATCTCTCCCTAACTGGGAGTGAGACGGGAAGGACGTATCCTTCCGGCCATCACTTCTAATTAGTTCTTCAATAGAGCTAGGAGTAATCTCAATTGAGATCCAATCAATGGATATTCCCTTATTCCCGTGGGAAATCGGTTACATCTCGGATTTATCCCCAGCCCCTTGTTGTCAATTTTCATTTAACACGCTATTATATCACCAAAAGGACAAAGTTTCAATAGAATACCAATAATAGAATAAATAATGTCCATAAATATAAACAAAAGGAAATAAAATAAAAATGTACATCACGGAATTAGATAAAAAAATACTCTTTGAGTTGGACAAGGATGGCAAAGCCAGTTTTTCAGAAATTGCCAGAATTCTCGGTACGACGCCCCAAGTGGTGAAATACCACTTTGAGCAGTTGATGGAGCGTGGCATCATCAAGCACTTCTGGGCGTTCGTCGATTATGACAAAGCCGGATACTCGTTTTTCTGGGGTTACTGGATCAAATTTTCCGGACTCACCAAAGAGAAGGAAGAAGCGATGTACGCGGATCTGGCCGAAAATAAATATATCCCCATCATCATGCGCTGCGACGGATACGCGGATGTGATGCTGGGAATCATCGGCAAAGATCTTTTCCATCACAATGAAGTGCTTCAGGAAGTTTTTACCAAATACGCCGAGTACATCGCGATGAGTGATATTGTTGTCGGACTGGGGTTCGTGAAATTCCCCCGAAGCTATTTTATCGGCAAGAAAAATGAACACGGACATTTCGCGCTCTCTGGCGGAACGACAGAAGTGGTGAAAATTGATGAAACCGATCGGAAAATACTTTCCATCCTCCAGATGGATGGCCGGATGGAATTTACCGAGATCGCCAAGATATTGAACGTTTCAGTCGGGATGATCCACAAGCGGTTCCGGAAGCTTGAGAAAAAAGGAGTGATCTCGAAATTCACCTACACGCCCAACTACGAAAATCTGGGAATGAATCTCTACCGCGTCTTGTTCAAGATCTTCCAGTTTGAGAAAAAGCGGATGGATGATTTATATAAATTCTGTCTTGAACATCCGAATGTCGTGAACTATGTGAAAGTGATGGGCAACTGGCAGCTGATGCTTGACATCGAAATCGAAGGACGGAGCCAATTGCGCGATTTGATACGCGAAATGAAACACGAGTTCAAGGACATCATCTATCAGATAGAGATCAACGAAGTATATAAAATCGAAAAATTCACGCAGATGGCGGTGGAATATCCGGATATATTGAAAAATAATAATCATCAAAAAGAAATTTCTTTCGATGATCAATAAGCCTAGCGGAAAGGATTTACGATAGGATCCAGCATTACTGAACAAAAGTTCAGCCGGACCAGTCCCACGAAAGTTCCAGGTGAGTTAGTTTCGGATAAGGGTTAAGGGTGAAAGCTGGATTAAAAGAAAGCGAAAAAGAAACACAAAGTAGTAAAAAGGCAGTGACCTAGATGGGTCGCTGCCTTTTGATTTAGATGAAATAAACTTACTTCTTCTTTTTCTCCGTTGAGATTAAGGCCTTGAGAACCCGACCCCAATCTTTCCCTTTTTCTGGATTATCATTGACGAAAGGGGTATGGACGAAGAAAGCCTTAGTCTTGTTGACGACGAAGTTGGGTCTCAACGTGTCGTCCCAGTAGCAGTTCCAGCCTTCAATGCTGTTACTGCCATTTCCGATACCTAATTTGTCCAAGGCAGCCGACATGGCTCCCTGATGGTGATTGGTGTCGGTTACAACGGCGCAATATTTCACTCCGACCGAGGCCGCTCGAAGAGCCAATACGAATCCGTAGGGCACCTGGGCTGAAGGGTCGAATGCCCGATCAACCAAAGTATCGTGGCTCATGGGCATCATTAGATCCGATAGAACAACGTCAAATTCGCAGCCAGGTATCAGGATAGAAATTACTTTGTCGTAATTATCGACGCAGGTTAATTCTCCCATTTCCACAAGGGTTTCCTTTGCGGAATCCAAATGTTTTTGCTTGTCATCAACAACTAATATATTCATTTTTTTCTCCTTCTCCTCGCCTTCCTGATTCTTCCGCAACTGCAGAATATAAAGCAGGTAAGATTATGGAGTGTCATCCTGAACGTAGTGAAGGATCTTAGGATTCTTCACTATGCTCAGAATGACTAGAAGTTTGGAAACGATTTATTAATGAGCTAGGGATTGATATCCCTTTCAAAAGACATTTTTGTAAATATCCTTTGAAAGGGAGGCAGTGATCGTGTTAGATCACTGCCATTGTGGTTTAATCTTCGAGTATCAACTTCTTTATTTTATTTTCATTAGAATAAATGAAATTTCCATGCCCCCATCCTGGTTTCCAGTCTGGTTCGTTTTCTGGATGTCTCTTAAAATTTTCTTCACCCAGAGTTTCACCCCCCTGGATAAGGGATCTTACAAAATTTTCGAGATTTTTATCTCTCCTCATGGACTCTTTCAAAATTTCAATTTTTAATTTTCCCATTATTGTATCAGGGTCTGCATTATATCCCGGCAATGCCAATTTCAGACCAGAAAAAAGATTTTCTAGCACAAATTTTCTCAAGCCTCCGCCAAAATTGATGTGCTCTTGAATTTCTTTTGGAATATATCCCCTTTCATATTGCCGAGATAATTTCTCCATTTCATTCTTAAACCGATCCGGCCATCCAAAACCTTGGTAAATTATTCCCCAAATGTTGAGGGTTTCTTCGACCATTACTTCAGCAATTCGACCAATTATTTCCTTAAAATCTTCTCGAGTCCATATCATTTTTCTCATTTCTATTCTCCTTTTACGTTTTCCGCCCGTCGGCTATTTTAAAGAACTTCTCCTTAATAAGGAGTGAGGCAGGGAGGACGTATCCATCCCCGCCATCACTTCCTACTAACCTAGCGATTCTTTGCGGATCCTACATTGAGGACCGGCCTCATAGATTTCCTTTATCCCCGTGGGGCATCAGTCTTCCTAGAGACTCCTGAATCGCTATTTGATTTTCAATCTTTAGCTTAACAGTGTAGTATACATCATTTTTGATAAGATGTCAATAAAGCACACAAGAATGTACAAACAATGACTATAAAAGGCTAATAAAAAACTAAATTAAAGTATTAAATAGTTGACAAAAGATTTGACAAAAAGGCTATTATACGATATAATAGGATAAGATATGTAATTTTTTGTCATTCTGATCCCGAATACTCGGGAGAAGAATCCAATTATCTAAAGACTGTGAGATCCTTCGCTCCGCTCAGGATGACAAGAATATTTGCTTAATATGTTGGAAAAGGAGCTGGAAAAATTCGGACTCAATGACAAAGAAGCCAAGGTATATCTTGGCCTTTTGGAGCTGAGTGAAGGCTCAATCCAGGATATCGGCAAGAAATCCGGAGTCGGACGGACGACGGTGTATTATATAATTGAAGGCTTGAAACTGCGGGGACTGGTAAGTGAAATCAAAAAAAAGAGCAAAACGGTTTTTTTTGCCGAAGACCCAAGGAAGCTGGAAGCGGAATTGGATGAAAAGAAAGACAATCTCAAGAAGATCATTCCAGAACTGTTGTCTATTACCAACATTTTGGACAAGAAACCAAAGATTAGATATTTTGAAGGGGAAGAAGGAATAAAAGAGGTATACAAAGATACTTTGAATTATCCTGACCAGGAAACACTGGCTTGGGCCAGCCAAGACTACTCCAATTATTTTGACGCCAGTTTCTTATGGAATGAATATCTGCCGAAAAGGATCAAAAAAAGAATATGGCAGAGGACGATTGCGCCGGATACGAAAGAAGTGCGCTCTTTCGCTGACCAAGACGAAAAGCATCTTCGAAAAACTAAATTGGTTTCTCCGGAAAAGTTTCCTTTTGATGTCGAGATAAACTTATACGGTAAAAGTAAAATTGGAGTGATGTCCTTCCGAGACAAGATCGGAATGATCATTGAAAGCGAAGGAATATATAAAACTCTCAAAAGTATATTTGAACTTAATTGGGAATACTTGCCGGAAAAGAAGTATAATAATAGTAACAAGTCGCAAGTTCCAAGTGACATGTTAGAGGAAAGTCTAGAACAATTTTCACAATAAGCTATCCAATATAAACTAACAACTATTCCAATGGCATCACAAGTATGTCACATCATCTACGCTAAAAGATATCTAGACAAGAATCCCAACAGTGAGATAGAAAAAGATCATTTCTATCTGGGATGCATCTTTCCTGATATACGCCAGATAGAAAAGAGGCTGAAACGTTCCGAAACTCATATGCGTTTTCCGATAATCAATCTGGATTTTTCCGGTCTCAATTCCTTTGAAGCCGGCTGGAAATTTCATCTGTATTGCGACATGCGCCGGGATGAGATCATGCGTAACGCGAAGTTCTACGATCTCAAGAACAATCATAAAGAATCATGGACACGTCCGGCAAAACTTTTGGAGGACGAACTGATTTATGACCAATATAATAACTGGGAAAAGATAATCGCGCTTTGTAACAATCCACCGTACATTGAGATGGGTTTGAATATTCCGGTTGAAAACTATAACATATGGTATGCGATGGTTGCCAAATATTTCGAGAAAAAACCCGATTCAAGGACTATGCGAGTTTTTCTCAATAAGCTCGATAGCTATGGATTTCCTCTGGACGTTGACCGGATAATAGCCGTAAAAGAAAAGATTGCAAAGAATGAAAAAGCTACACATATTTTGACACAAATTCTTGATGAAATCGCCTGAATGTGCAATAATACGATATTATGCGAGGGCAAGTGGTGAAATTGGCAAACACGCAGCGTTCAGAGCGCTGTGGGAGAAATCCCTTGGAGGTTCAAGTCCTCTCTTGCCCACTCAAATAAGAATTAAGAAGTACGCGTCCCGCAATGGCGGGATGCCCGCAAGGGCTTGGGAGTTCGAGTCTCCCCCAAGGCACTTAAAATAAACAACCAGAAATCACGTGACGTATTGTTATGTTGGGAGTTTTCGCTATTCGTCCATGTGCTAGCATGGGTATGAATGACAATCCCGCAGAATTGCGGGACGAGTCTCCCCCAAGGCACAGCGAAAAAGTTACAAGTTACAAGATTCAATAATCGAATGAAATAATATGCAGTTAGAAATTAAAAATATCCGCGTCAATCCGACCATGGCCATGCGACGAGCTGGCTATGTTTTTCAATATCAGGAAGGGAACGAGATGAGCTTTGTCCGCGTTTTGGCGAGAGCCGGTTACCCGCGCTTTCACATCTATTACCATCAGGAAGAAATGAATATGATTATGAATCTTCACTTGGATCAGAAGAAAGAAACCTACGGTGATTCGAACAGACATCATGGAGAGTATGACAATACCGGCCCAGTGATGGAAGAAGCGGAAAGATTAAAAAGAGCGTTTGGAGTTTAATATTCTATATGAGTAGCAAATGCCGGGGTGGTGAAATGGCAGACACGCTAGCTTTAGGAGCTAGTGGGAGCAATCCCATGGAGGTTCAAGTCCTCTCCCCGGCACCAGCAGAGATAATACGCGTCCCGCCACGGCGGGATTCTCGCAAGAGATTGAGAGTTCGAGTCTCTCCTTGCCCACATAAAATATTCCGGTTACTGCCAGATGCGAAATAAAACCAGGTTCTCTTTACGCAGACCAATAATCATAATTTGTACACGTCTCGAGTGCTCGGAATTGGAGCAATCCCATGGAGGTTCAAGTCCTCTCTTGCCCACAATGAAATGTATTATATTCCAACCAAAGGAGAGTTATAGGAAAGTTTTATGAAAATAATCAAGATTGAAAAATCCAAATACGGAAAGAGACTGGATATATTCCTCAAAGAGGAAGTTTTTTGTAATGAAGAAATCAGCCGTGGCAAAATCATAAAACAGATAAATGACGGATACGTATTGGTCAACAATAAATCGGCCAAGCCAAGTTATAAACTGAAACAAAATGATGAACTGAAAGTCAAAAAAATTGCGTCTCCTAAAATACTAAAAGCCAATCCAAAAACTTCAATCAATATAATATTTCAAAACGAAAATTTCGCGGTGATCGACAAACCGGCCGGCATCACTGTTCATCCATCGCCGGCAAATAAAGATAATACCGGTACGCTGGCAAGCGGCCTCATGAATGTTTTTCCGCAGATAAAAAATGTCGGAGACAATCCTCAGGAACGGCCGGGAATCGTCCACCGACTAGACAAAGACACCAGTGGGTTGATGGTTGTCGCGCTCAACCAAAGAACATTTTTCGAATTGAAGAGATTATTTTCAGAAAGGAAAGTGAAGAAAGAATACCTAGCGCTGGTCCAAGGCAACGTGGAAAATAAAACAGAAATCATCAATCAACCGTTGGCTCGTTCGTCATCGTATAAAAAGCAGGTAGTCGCCCATAGAAAAACCAGAACCCAGGCTAGGGAAGCGGTGACTGAATACAGACTCGAAAAAAGATATGAAAAGTATGATTTATTATGTGTAACGCCAAAGACCGGACGGACCCACCAGATCCGCGTCCATTTGGCTTCTCTCGGTCATCCGGTAGTCGGAGACCGAACATATTCAAGCAAGAAATACTTTGGAAGAAATCAACCGACGAGGCAGCTGCTTCATGCCGAAGAGTTGTCATTTAGCTTGGCTGGCAAAAAGTATGATTTTAATTCTCCTATGCCTGAAGATATGGCTGAATTCATACAGTCCAGAGAGGGCTCTTGACAAGTTAAGATATTCCGATTAAGATATAAATAATGTCTCCGGATGCCTATCCCCAGGGCGCCGGGATTTCCAATCCCCATTGACTGATGGCTCCGGGCTCGCGAGCGATTTACCGGAAGCCGAACCTCCAACCAAAGACTCCGAAGCGGAACAGTGCAGGCTAAGTTTATCTCCTTTTCACAGCCTCACAACGCTTCGGAGGCTTTTTCTTTTTTAGGGCAGTCTGTATAAAGTTGAAGCTTGACGAAAACAGCTCGGCAAGGTAACATAAAACACAGCTTTCCCAGTTTTCTGGTTAATTTTTTTATTTTAAGTAATACCTCGACCAGTCGGTAAAATGACTAAACGAGCATAAATCTATGGAAAAGAAAATAATCGAATTCAATCTTTCTCAAAGGAAAAAGAAAGTCCCCGATCTGAAGGCGGGCGATATCGTAAAAGTCCACCTTAAGATCAAAGAGGGCGGCAAGGAAAGAGTGCAAATCATCGAAGGCCTGATTGTCGCCGTGAAAGCCAAGCAAAGTTCTTCACCGAAAATTACGGTCAGAAAAATCTCTCACGGAGTCGGCGTGGAAATGATCATCCCGATATATTCCGACAACGTTGCCAAGATCGAATTGATGAAACGGGCCAAGGTGCGCCGGGCGAAACTTTACTATGTCCGGGGTCTTACCACCAAACAGAGCCGGATGAAATATAAAGATATTTCTACGTTCGGAGCGCAGAAAGAAGAAACGGCAGCAGATGAAACCGGCGAAACAGCAGGAGAAAAATCAGCCGAAGCCCCGGAGAAAAAGAAAGAAGAAGCCAAAGCCCAAGCAAAATAAATTGTCAGTTTATTGATTCTTGGCAGATTTCGTTTTTTCACGTGAAACATTTACCTGCCCAACAAAACCTTGCTATAATATTTTCAGACAATAATTCCTCGCATCCCATGTCATCTTGATAGGAGCACTTTAAAACGCCTTCGTGGTGGAATTGGTATACACACACGCTTGAGGTGCGTGGGCATTTATGCCATGCGGGTTCGAGTCCCGCCGAAGGCACATTGATCAAGAAGCGGCGCTGAAATTATCCCGGGCAATTAGCTCAGCTGGTTAGAGCGCTTCGTTTACATCGAAGATGTCGTAGGTTCGAATCCTACATTGCCCACATGAACTATCGTTTATACATAATCTATAACGAAAGTTACAAAAGTTTTACACATAGGTTTCCTCCAGAGGCCCGCTATTCCAAAGCGTCAGCGAGGCGAGCGGACAAGTGAGTCCTACATTGCTCACATTGATGAGCGTTCATTTATCGAATATAATTTAGTTACTAATCGCCTGGGTAGCTCAGTGGTAGAGCGAAGGACTGAAAATCCTTGCGTCGGCAGTTCAATTCTGCCCCCAGGCACTAGGAAAGATCAAAAATCAAATATTAAATATCGAAAATTTTATATTTGATAAGTTCGCCGTACGAGTTGCTTGCGGGCCTGCCCGCCGTAGTCTCGCTTCGGCGAGACGAAGGCGGGTATCGTATAGCGGCTATTATGCGT
>Ga0209048_10005338_pt1 | contig 12151 bp, 7 predicted proteins | sample FrelakmetCRP12CR_FD_187146 | JGI IMG/M metagenome (GOLD analysis project Ga0209048, IMG submission 187146) | Freshwater lake sediment microbial communities from the University of Notre Dame, USA, for methane emissions studies - CRP12 CR (SPAdes)... | ecosystem: Environmental > Aquatic >... | reverse complement strand
ATGATGGTGTCCGCTTCCAGCCATAAGAGCGCGGACTCTTGATAGAAGTCGTCCTGCCGGCGCAGCCGGGCTGCCCAGGCGCGCGATTGATAATAGAGAAGCGGCGCAGCGATCGTGGTCTCCTGCAGGGAGCGCCACTCGCGCGCACTGTGCGACTGCATCGCCGCGGCAATGCGCGCAAATTCGTCGCGAAATTCGGTCTCGGTCAGCAGGCCGCTGCGCGCGGCCAGCACATCGCCCAGATACTCGGTCAGGCCCTCGTAGACCCACAGCATCTCGCCGATCATGGGCGTTTGATAGTCGGGCGTGGCGAGGCCCGCCGGGCGGCGGTATTTTCCGTTCCAAGAATGCACGTATTCGTGCGGCAGCAGATTCGCCTCGGCGCGACGAATGGGGTCGTCGACCAATGCGCGCAGCGGCGAGCGATTATCGCTCGACTCGTGATGCTCGAGCCCGTCCGGCATGATCTGGTCGGTTAGCGACCACAAGAAATCATAGTGATTGTAGTGGGTCGCACCGAACAGCGCGGTTGCCTCGCGCACCAGACGCCGGTAATGCGCCTCGGTCTCGGCGCTCATGTGGAGCGCGACCGGCGTGTCTGCGGCGATGTGCAGGGTCACCGCCGGCGTGCCGCCCAACGGCAAATCCCGAAAATATCGGCCGGCGAGCAGAGTCGAATCCATCAGCGTCGTGAGCGACACCGGGGCGAACTCGACGCGGTCGGGACCGGGCGAGATGATCTCGAGCGCGCTGGCGAATTTCCAGCCCGGCGGCAAACGCACCGATGCCTGGTAGATCAGGTCGTCGCTGCGCGATCCGGCGGGGTAGAGCAGCAGCTGATTCCATTCCACGATCAACAGCGATTCGGTCGCGGCTCGCGGTGATTCGAGTCCCTGCACCACCCCGTCCGGTGCCGGTGCGGTGAGTATTTCCAAATCCGCCTCGAGTTGCGTCACGCCCTTTGGAATGTCCAGGTGAAACGCGTTCAGATCGACTGAATCGCGCCGCCAGGGCAGCGTTTGGCCGTTGGCGGTGAATCGCTGACCGCCGAGCGAGGTCAGAGGACCCGCGGGACTATGGCGCCCCGGCAACCACTTGGGATACACCAGGGTCAACGGCCCGGCCGATACGGGCAGGGTCAAGTGGGCGCTCATGATTCCGCGCGGCGCTTCCCGGGTATCGACCGCGATCCGCGCAGGCGGCGCCACCTCGGCCGCGGGACCGGATGCTGGCAGACCTGCGCAGATTAGAATGCTCGCCACCGCGATCGACAAACCGCAGAGTCCACGCGGAATCGGTATGGCCATGCTGGTCGGTCCTAATTAAATAAGGGCAGCGCTCAATAACGGTAGCGGAACGCCACTTCCATGAAACGTCCGATCGCGCCGGCCTGGTCGTACGAGGCGCTGTAATTCTGCCCGCCGTAGGTCACGGTGTTGAGGGGCGGCAGCCTGTTGGTCACGTTGGTGATAGTTCCCGTCAGCTGCAAATGTTCATTGGCCTGGTATTGTCCGTAGACGTTGGCATAGCCGAAACCGGCCACGTAGCAGTGCGGATTGGTGGCGCTCAATTGTAAGCAAGTGGGTGTGGAACCCGGATTCGTGAGCGAGGCGTCGATGCCTTGCATCGCGCTGCGGTAATTCATCGTGGCTCCGAGCGAGAGCGGTCCCCGCGTCCAGTCGACATTGAACGAACCGCGGTTGGCCGGGGTACCGGTGGAGCCGCTCAGCGCCGTCGGGCCCACCGTGCCCACATAGTGATAAGTGGTGTCGCCGAAAGTCTGTTGCTGCTGGATGAGGTGCGTGGCATCGATGCGTGTGGTCAGCTGACCGTATTTGCCGAGATCGAACAGGGTCTTCCAGCCAAGATCGATACCCGCGGCGATCGAGTAGGAGGCATTCACGTACGGCGTCAGATATTCGATGATGGGTCCGGGCAGCGCGGAGCCCGGCGCCGACGGAGTGCGGATCGCGTTCTGCAGCGAGTACGGTTCGGATGCGATCTCGTGATCTCGACGGATGTAAAAATAATCGACCGTCATGGCATTGTGCTGGAAAGGCTCGGCGATGACGCCGAAGGTGAAGCTGCGCGATTTCTCCGGCACCAAATTCGCATTGCTGCGGGTCAGGAGCGCCACCGAGCTGCCGGGACCGCCGCAATCGCCGTTGGCGCCGGTAACGGGGCAGCGCACGGGATCGACCGGGGCAGGCGCGACGCTCGATGCGGATCCGGCGTTGCCGCTTTCTGAGATGCCCGGCGCACGGAAGCCGAGCGCAAAGGTTCCTCGAAACGCCAATTGCGGAATCACGGTCCACTTGAATCCGAGTTTCGGCGTGAATGCGGTACCGGCGGACGTATTGTAGTGATCGACGCGTCCGGCGGCATCGATCTCCAGGGAATTGAGCACCGGCGCCACCAGCTCGGTGAACGCGGCGGACACCGTCTGTGAACCGTGCGCGTAGAAGCTGCCGTCCATCAAAATGTTCCCCGCGAGGGCTCCTGGCTGTCCCGGATTATTTACATGAAATGTGTGCACATCGACGCCGACCGCGAGCGATGCGTCGCCCCCCGGCAGCGCGAATATCTTGCGCGACCCGTTGGCGGAGATGAACGCAACGTCGGAGGTTGGCGTGTCATGCGTCTGCGGCACCAGCGCACCGTTGGCGGCAGGCGAATTGAGGTAGGAGTACTGCCCGACGCGGTAGCCGTTCGCCAGCGCCGAATAAAACGCGGGCACGGACAAGAAGCCCTGGTAGGTGATTCGGGTGACGTCCCGCACATAGCCCACGCTTGCCGCCACATCCCAGGCGCCGATGGTGTTCGAGAGATCGTCGACCAATCGGTAGACGTCGGTTCCGTACATCGTGTGCTGTCCGGGCAGGTTCGTCAGAGCACCGAAGAACAGCGCTTGACTGCCTTTGTATTGCGCCAAATTGGCGGCACCGTAGAACGCCTGCGCCGCCGAGTAATAAGGGCTGGCGGGATTGAACGGGTTGTCCAGGCTGTTTGCCGGCAGCACCACGCGGGTGGTGGCGGGGTCGAACTGGTTGACGGTGCCGGCCGTTGCGCCGGCCCAGGCGAAGGGAACGAGAGCGATGCCCACGTTGTAGGAATTCGGCTGCCGATACTGCTCGGATTGCGACAGGTAGTACGAAGCCGAGAGCGCGTTGGTCCAATCACCGGAAAGGCGTTGCGTCCAGTGCGCCGACACGTCGAGCCCGGCGGTGCGCGGTTGGATCTTCTTGTAGGCGTTGGTATCCCATGCGCAGCCGCCGCCGCCGTTAGCGGCCAGCGCTACGTTCTGCGCGCTGCACCCGGGCAGCTGAAATGGCGTCTGGTTCTGCACCACGCCACCGCTCACCGGGATCACCTGCCCGGGCACGGTGTAGGTGGTGAGGGGGTTCGGCAAATTGCCGTTGATGACGCCGCCGTAGAGGTTCGGACCGCCCCAGTAGGTCAAATCGGACGCAGAAACATAAGAGCCGCGCGCCAGTTGAGGGATCGCCTCCTGATGGCGACCTTCGATGCTCACATAGAAATTGTGTCCGTCGGAATTCAGGTTGCCCAGGCCGTAGATCGCCGAGAAGCGCTGCGACAAGCCGTCGCCGCGATCGGTCGAACCGGCGCCGCCCGTGAACTCCAGACCGGTGAATTCCTTCTTCAATATCACGTTGACCACGCCCGCGATCGCATCCGAGCCATAGGTTGCCGAGGCGCCGTCTTTCAATACCTCGACGCGATCGACTATCGCCATGGGCAGGGAGGAAATATCGACGAACTGCCGCTGACCGTCGTCGGAAAGCGGATACGCGGCCATGCGGTGACCGTCGACCAGCACCAGCGTCGCATCGACCGAAAGCCCGCGCAGCGCCACGCCGTCCGCGCCGCCCGCCATCGCTCCGCTGAAGGCTTGCGCGAGCGTGCCGGAGTTATCGGCCGAGACGGTCTTGATGACGTCCGCAATCGAATTCAGGCCGCTCTTGGAGATTTCGTCGGCGTCGATGGTGGTGACCGGGGACGGCGACTCGCTGTTGGTGCGGCGAATGTAGGAACCGGTGACCACGATGGTATCGAGGGTGGTAGGGGATCCTGCACTGTTGGTGACAGGGGGACCCTGAACGTCGGCGCCGGCAAGGACGGGTAATGACCAAAGACAGCCGCAAACCCAGCCGACAACGCGTTTATTCATGCGGAATCCTCCATTTTTTGGCTCACTCGATTGCCGGCCGCGTCCGATGTCCCGCGCCGCCGCCACCAGCGAATGTAATCCGATTCACAAGTCATTGCAATGACATACTCTTATCGCAATACGGGCTACAATGCGGCTGCCGGACCAATGTTTGAGTACCAGACCATCGTGCTATTTTGGATCGTTAACTTAGGATTCGCGCGGTGAAATCCCTTTACGAAAAAACCATCGCGTTCGTTCTGCAATACATCGACGAACAGAAGCTTCGCGAGGGCGATCAACTTCCCACGGAAGCGCAACTATCCTCCTTGGCCGGAGTCAGCCTGGTCACGGTGCGCCGCGCTCTGTCGGAACTGTCCGCCCAGGGAGTGGTGCGCCGGGAGCAGGGGCGCGGAACTTTCGTTGCGCGTCCGCGAGTCGACGCTGAAACCACCAAAATCGGCAGCCTGCGCAATGGTCTGCATCTGGATGCCCGCTCGAGGCTTCAGACCCGCATATTGGGTTGCGGCGCGCGCGCTTGCACCGCCGAGGAAGCCAAGCGATTGGGATTATCCGTCGGTGCGACCGTATGGGAGGTATCGCGCCTGCGGCTGCTGAACAAGCGGCCCATGATCTGGGAGCAATCCGTGGTCCCCAAAATACTGGCGCCGGATCTCGCCGCTCATTTGGTTGGGCCCGGCAAACGTTCGCTGTACGACGTGCTCGACGAGGAATTCGGTCTCAAGGAGGCGCGCGAGGAGCAAACCTTGGTGTCGCGGCCGGCGCTCGAACGCGAGCAGGAACTGCTCGATATGATGAGCTTCGAGTGGGTGGTCGAAGTGTCCGGCGTGAGTTTCTCGGCGCGTCATCAACCCATCGACGCATTCAAGATGGTGTTCGTGGCCAAGGCATTCGCGTTCCGCCTCGAAACCGCGCCCAAGTTCTTTGTCGAGGCGGTCGAGATTACGGAGAGTCCTCGGGTGCGCAAAGCTCAATGACCGTCAGGCTGGGATGCGCGAGCAAACTCGTGACCGGCCAATTGATGTCCTGTACGCCGCGCTCAAGGGCGGTCCGCGCCGCCTGCTTGTGAGCACCGGCGATCAGCAATAGAACCTGGCGCGATTCCAGCAGGGTGCGGACCCCCATGGTGATGCCATGCGTCGGGATCTGCCAGTCGCCGGCGGCTTGACCCGATTGGGCCGCCCGAGTCGAGTGCGCCAATCGGGCGACATGCGTGCGCTGCTCCCATGATGCGCCGGGCTCGTTGAACGCGATGTGCCCATTCGTTCCCAGGCCCAGCACGCATACATCAATACCGCCGCAAGCCGCGAGCGCCGCGTCATAGTCGCGGCATTCGGCCTCAAGATCCGCCGCGTCGCCGCGCAGCAGGCGCACCCGATTCGTGGTCAATGCCAAGGGCGCGATCAGGTGCCGATGCAGAAACGCCGCATAGCTGTGCGGGTCGCCAGGCCCCAGACCGCCGTATTCGTCGAGATTGAAAATCCGCGCTTCGGCGAGACTCATGACGCCGTTTCGGCACCTGCTCAGGATCTCGGCGTACAGCCCGAGCGGCGTGTTGCCGCTCGGCAGCGCGAGCGCCGATCGTGGGTTGTGGCGCAATTGGTCGGCCACATGGTCCGCCGCCGCGCAGGCAAACGCCCGCGCCGTGTCGGTCCGAATCATTCGCATCGCGCAGCTCGCGTTACATACTCCCGATACAGCGCCGCATACTCCTGGGCGGCCGGCCGATTCGGTCTGGTCGTGCGCAGCGACGGCGAGGATCGCGCACCATGGGCCGCCGCGACATTGGACATCCGGCGTGCGAGCAGCGCGGCGCCGATTGCCGCCGGCGATTTGTCGGGCACCGCCACCACGACGCGATCGAGGATATCCGCCAACATCTGACTGCTGCTCGGCGAGTGCACGATATTGCCGCTGACTCGGACCGACTCGACGGGAGAGATTTCGGCCAGCACATCCACGCAACGCCTCACTTCATAAAACACGCCTTCGAGATAGGCGCGTGCGATGTCGCTGTGGGAATGACGCAAATTCAGGCCGAAGATGGCACCTTGCAAGCGCGGATTCCATAATGCACCTTGTTCTCCGCCGGCCAGATAGGGCGCGAAGCACAGACCGCGGGCTCCGGGAATGGAGTCGACCGCGTAGCTGTCGATCTGTCCGTCTTGCCAGCTGAATAAATCGCTCAGCCAGCGATAGCCGGTGCCGCTCGCCAACAAATCCATTTCACGTCCGTACCAGTTGTCCGCCACGTGCGGCGTGACCAGATACCGTGCGGATGGATCGAGCCGCAATCCCTTGTCCGCACCGATGATGACCGCGCTCGAGCCGAAGCTGACCGACACAACTCGCTGGTCGAGCCCCGCCATGGCGTAGGCCGCGCACACCGAATCGGCGGCGCCGGCGCTCACCGGGATGCCCGGGTGCAAGCCGAGAAGCGCCGCACCGGCTTCACTTAGCCCGCCGGCGAAGGAGTTGACGCTTTGGACCGGCGGCAGCAAGGCGAGCGGAAGATTCCAGAATGCGCACAGGTCCTTGCTGAAGCAGCGCTCTTTCAAGTCGTATATCCCGTAGCCCGCGGCGGTGGAGGGCTCGGTGATGCGCACGCCCGTCAATTCGGACAGCAGATAATCCTTGGCGGACAGAATGGTGCGGATCTGGTCGATGCGATCCGCAAAGTGAAACTGCAGCATGGGCGCCAGATAGCGGCCGTCGATGGGCATGCCCGTGCGCGAGTACATGTCGGCGCGTTGCTTTGGGTCGAGCCGTGTCGATGCCCATGCATCAGCGCGCCCATCTTTCCAGGTGATCGCAGGCGCCAAGGGACCGCTGTCGGAAAGACACACCAACGTCGGCAATTGACCGGTCAGACCGATCGCTGCGATGCGCTCCGTCCACTCGGCGCCCCGGGTTCGCGCCACCGTTTGCGCGAGCGGGCGCATGGCGCTCGAGGTCGCGTGCAGCCAATCGGCCGGCGCTTGCTCCGCTTGATGCGGAAGCGCGCCGCTGGTGGGAAAATCTGCGGCACCCTCGCCGATCAGTTCATCGTCGAAACCGATCGCCACAACCTTGACCGAAGAGGTTCCAAGATCGATCCCCAAGACGATCGGCGAGGCCGCTTGGGACTCAGACATGGGTCCGCAGCAGTCCCGCCACCTGGTCCGCGGCCGCCAGCGTGCGATCGATATCCTGCTCCGAATGGGCGAACGAGACGAACAGATTCTCAAACGCACCGGGATGGAACAGCACGTCGCGTTCCAGCATACCTTCCCACCACGCCCGGAACAGCTCGTGATTGGCGTAACGCGCGGCGTCGCGATAGTTGCGTATGGGTTTTTCCGCGAACCACACTTGCAGGACCGGACCTAGGCCGACTACATAGGCCGGCAGTCCATGGCGGCGAAAAATGGCCGATAGCCCGTCATAGAAGCGCGTACAGCGAGCAAACAGCGCCTCGTATCTTCCGGCTGCGCCCAATTCGTCCAGCGCTGCGTTCGCGGCCGCCACCGCGATACCGTTGGCGCTGTAAGTGCCCGCCATCGACACCGTGCCGTCGGCCACGAGTTTCATGATGTCGCGTCGGCCGCCAAGCGCGGCCACCGGGAATCCGCCGCCCAAACCCTTGGCAAAGACTGAAATATCGGGCTTGATGCCGAAGATGCCCTGAGCGCCGCCGAACCCCAAGCGAAAGCCGGTAATGACTTCGTCGAAGATCAGGACGATACCGCGCGAATCGGCCAGCTCGCGCATCGCCTGCAGGTAGCCGGGCTCCGGCAAAATGCAACCCGTATTGCACATCACGGGTTCGGTCAATATGGCGGCGATGGCATCGCCGTCGCGCGCGACCGCGGCGCGCAGCGCCTCGATATCGTTCCAGGGCAGAATGATTAATTGCTCGCCGGCGGCCCGCGAAAGCCCCGGGCCCTGCGGAACCGCGATCGGCCGGTGATCCGGTCCCGCCTCGTCGAGCCGCGGATGTTTGCTCCAATAGACGGCATCGGAAAATCCGTGGTACATGCCTTCGAAGCGGATGATCTTTTCCCGTCCCGTGAAAGCTCGCGCCAGACGCAGGCTGTAGATGACGGCCTCTGTGCCGGTATTGCAGAGCCGCACCTGCTCGACGCTCGGCACGGCTGCAATGATCTTCTGCGCCAGCAACGCTTCCTGAGCAGTGGGCAGCGCGAATACCGTGCCGCGATTCTGGATCTGCTCGATCACCGCCGCGGTCACCTTCGGCGGGCGATGCCCGAGAATCATCGGTCCGAGCCCCAGCAGGTAATCGATGTACTCGTTTCCGTCGACATCGTAAAGATGCGCGCCCTCGCCGCGCTCTACGAACAGCGGGTAGGGGTCCCACCCGGACCATGGAGCGCGGGCGGTGCTGTTGACGCCGGCGGGAATCAATTCGCAAGCCGCCTTGTAGAGTGCGGCGCTGCGGATCGAACGCGCCGGATTTTGATATTTCATGATGTTGCCCTCGTCCTTAGCGCGCCGCGGACGAACGCGCGGCATCCAAAGAGTTGAAAAAACGCACGCCCTTGAAACGGTGCAAATAAATCGCCACCATGGCCCCGATGGTGATCGAACCCAGGCCGTACAGGATGACGGTCAAGTTGACGGCGCCCGTCACCAGCGACGCGATGAGCACTGCAATGCTGAACAAGACGCCGATCAAAGGCAGCAGTCCGCCGAGAATCACGTCGGCAAGGCTCGATGTCATCCTTGCATGCTGCTGCCACAGCGCTGCAGCCGCGGTAATCCCGTAGAACACAATGGACACCAGGCCGAGACTGCTCGCGGCGTTGGTCAGCGCGGCGGAAATGCTGGTGGTGGAGAGCGCCAGCGCCAGCAACAGGAGGTTGATGCCGCTCATTGCCAAGGTCGCAGCCCAGGGACTGGAACTTTCCGCCCGGATCAGTTGAAAGAATCCCGGCATCACGTGATCGCGGGACATCGCGAGTCCCACACGCGACGCCGATACGACGGCCGACTGCAAAGAGGCGAGGGTGCCCGTGAGGACCACCAGCGCCATCAGCGAATCCCACGGCTTGCGCAGAAGCCGACCGCTCACCGCGGACAGCGCGTTGCCCGCGTGCGCATGCAGCTCATCCGGCGAAAGCACGCTTTGGAATGCGAAGGTGGCGACCGAATAGATCAGCGCCAGCATCATCACGCTCGCTAACGCCGCCTTGCCCGGGTTATTGACGCGGTCGATGGTTTCCTCGTTGACATAGATGGCCGCGTCCCAGCCCGAATACATGAAACAGGCAATCAAAATGCCGCCCATCAGCCCTTTCATGCCCCCCATGCCGCTCCACGAAAACCAGGTCCACGAGAATTGCGCCGCGGCGGTGCCGTGCGCGAGCCCGATCAAGGCGATCGCCGCGACGATCAAGATCACGGCATATTCGAACAGGACGATTGCCCATTCGAAACGCGCAACGATCTTCAAGCCCATGATCGCGAGCGCCGTGATCAGCAGATTCCACGCCGCCCCCACGATGAAGATGGCCCAGTGGTTTTCGATCAGCGAGGGCGCCAACAGATCGATGGTGTAGATTCCCGCAGGAATCGTCAGCGTGGTGGTCCCGAGCGTGTAATACAGCAAGATCATCCAACCCGACAGGAACCCCAAATAAGGATGGAATACCTTGGCGACCCAGGTGTAAGTGGCGCCCGAACTTTGATCCCAGCGATTGAGGCGCTGGTAGGCAATGGCGATACCGATCATCGGAACGAAGCAAATCAAGATCGGAACGACGCCGCTGTAGCCGCTCACCGCAACCAGGCCCGCCAAAGTCACGGCCAGGGTCTGCGACGGTCCCGAACTGGACAGACCCATGATGATGGCGTCGCCCAATCCGACACGCGCCGACCGGTTGTTCGAGCTGATCATTTGCTGCACGGGAAGCCGAGCGCGGGAGGGTTCGGATAAAACATTAGATCATTATAATGACTAGGACGCAGGGCATCAACCGAGGCGCGGAGCTCGCTGCGGGTTCTCAACGGCCAATTGAAGCCGGAATATCGGTCTTGCATGAAAGCGCCAGCGGGCTTTCATCACCCGACGTGGCGGGGGCGCAGCGCGAAAAACGCAATGGACGCACCATGGTCGTGCCCACCTCGAAGCCGTCCACCTGACCGGCGCCGTTCCTGGCAAAGCGCAGCGCGTAGGTGCCCTCGCTCAGATCGCCGACGAAGATATCGGGCAGAATCGATTGGAGCTTCTGGTCGGGAAACATCCACTGCGTGCGGGCCAGGTGGTCGTCGCGGATCCCCAAGGTCCAAGATACGCCGAGATCGGCGCTGTAATAAGTGCCGACGTACTGCGAGAGATTCGCTTCTCGCGATCCGGCTTGCGGCATGCGATCAAGCACCTGCGGGTCGGAATCGTCATCCGTGAGAGTGACCGAGACGCCGGTCGCGGCGACCTGAAAGGCATAACGCGTGGTGGAATTCTCGCCCCGGAACTCGCCGTTTCCGAGGTAGCGCAAGCGCCGCGGGGAATCACCGTCATTGAGGGCAAGCGCTCCGGCAATCGGGACAAAGCGCAAATATTCGAACGTTTCGGCATTCCAATACGTGCCGGCGTAGGAGGCGATTTGCGTCGGGGTGGGGGCGAGGGGCGGGGAGCGCGGGGGCGCTCGCTCTTCCGAGTGCAGGTAGATGTCCGCGACGCGCTCCGACAAAGCAAGCGGATCGAGATCGCCGACCATATTGCAAAGGACGATCACGCTCAGTTTCCGCTGCGGAAAGCGCAGAAAGCTCGAGCGGTATCCGACCCATTCGCCGGTGTGCTGCACTCGTGCAATGCCGCGGTAGCGGTCGAGGATCAGACCCATGGCATACGGGGTCTTGCTGCCATCGGATCGGACACCAAGCTCCTGAAGCCGCTCAATGGCGGCCGCGCCGCCAACCTGACCGGTGTAGAAATTCCGGTCCCAGCGAGCCAAATCCTCCACCGTGGTCATGACTGAACCGTCTCCCAGCTCTTCGAAATTCGACATGTCGATTTCGAATCCACCGCGGGCCCGCGGCGCATAGCCGGTGGCGCGTCGAGGTACGATCATTCGGTGGTCGTCATGAAAATGGGTGCTGTTCATCCCCAGAGGTCCAAAGATGCGCTGACGCGCAAACTCACCCAGACTCTCGCCGGCGAGCCGCCGCACGACCAGCGCCAGTAAGAAATAGTTCGTGTCGCTGTACAGGTATTGGCGGCCGGGAGTGAAATTGAGGGTCTTTTGCCGTGCAATCAGCGCAAGGGCATCCTCAGCCGTGGTCTGATCGATTTCCGGGACGCCCGCGAGGTCGAACAGATCCGTGTAGCTGCGCAGGCCGCTCAGGTGGTGCAGCATGGTGCGTACGGTGATCGGCGCGCCGTACGGGGGGAGCTCCGGAATGAACTTGTGAATATCGTCATCGAAGGACAGCCTGCCGTCCTCAACAAGCAGAATGATGCTCATGGCCGTGAATTGCTTGGAAACCGAACCTATATCGAACACGGTTTCCGGGATGATCGGCACATTGAGCTCGAGGTTCGCTGCGCCGTATCCCCTGGCGTAATCGAGGGCGGTATTGCGCACCACCGCAAGCGCGCATCCCGGCGAAGCGGGGGTGTCCCATGGCGCAAAGATTTTGTCGATGCGCGGGTCGGGAGTGTGTGCCGTACAGGGCATCCCGATCAGCGCAATCAGCCAACACGCCAAGGGAATCGTTTTCATGGATCGGATCTTATAGAGTTCATGGGGCCCGGCGATCGTCCATGGAATATGTCAACTGCACCTTTTATGCGTGGGTTTTATACAACATATTCTTAAGAGTACGTCGAAACGGATATATTTCGGCAAATACCTGCAGTATTTACCTTCGAAATCGTTGAAAATGTGTGTCGCAATTCCGATCTCGCTGTTGCGGGAAAAGCACAAAAGGGGTAGGACAATGATCGATCCAGAAGTTGCGCGA
>Ga0209048_10005337_pt1 | contig 12151 bp, 11 predicted proteins | sample FrelakmetCRP12CR_FD_187146 | JGI IMG/M metagenome (GOLD analysis project Ga0209048, IMG submission 187146) | Freshwater lake sediment microbial communities from the University of Notre Dame, USA, for methane emissions studies - CRP12 CR (SPAdes)... | ecosystem: Environmental > Aquatic >... | reverse complement strand
GGCGTGAGGCCTTGTCGAGGTTGTTGTACATCGATGGATCCGAAAGAAGTTTCTGAAGGGAGCCGTTTCCCTGGTTAAGTTTGCCGCTGAATTCATTCAATGAGAATGCTGCATCAGACATCTTGGCATATAAAGCGGGATCTTTTATAAATTGCTTGAGCGAACCATTAGAAGTCTCATATTCCTTCAGGCTTACCGAAAGGGCCCTCGTAGAATCTTTGAGGTTGTTATACAGGGTGGGATCGTTCACGAATTTTCCTAAAGACCCCTCGCTCTTATCGATTTTTTCGACCAAGAGTCCGAGCTGCTTGACACTATCGGTCACCTTGGCGAGTGATTCCGCCGTCGCATCGACAATGTCCTTGATCTCGAGTTGCACTTTTCCCTTTATAATGTCTCCTGGCCTTATTGTCTCGCTATTATGAGCACCGTCACTTATCTCGACATACTTGTCACCCAGCAGTCCCATAGTCATGACGGTCGCTACCGAATCTTTTCTGATGAACGTCGTAGCACTCTTGCTGACCGCAAGCCTCACGAGAGTGCCGTATTCAGCATGCAGATGTATGTTCGATACCGATCCCACCTCTACTCCGGCGAACCAGACCGGAGAGCCGTTCCTGAGACCCCTGACGTCCCTGATCTGGGCGAATATAAAGATCTTCGGAGAAAATAGAGATTCTATGTTGCCGGCGAAGAAAACGGTCACCAGGATCACCATGAGGGCAGTGGTTACTACAACGCCCACCTTAAGCTTCGACCACATGAGCTGTTTCTTTATATCAAACATCTTTTCCCCTTTTTACCGCATCAATCGAACTCATGCCTGAATTCGTTCAGGAATTCCTGGATGTCCGGATTCTCTGATTGTAACAGACCGGGCCGGTCTCCATCAAAGATAATTCTCCCGTTCTGCAGGAAAAGGAACCGGCGCGCCACCTTGAAGGCATCGATGACCTTGTGAGTGACGATGATCATTCCCGTTCCTTCCTTGCACAATTCGTTGATGAGTCTACATATCTTGTCTGCATTGACCGGATCGAGACCGGTCGTCGCTTCGTCGTAGAGAAACATCTTAGGCTCAAAAGCTGCAAGAGATCTGGCTATAGCGACCCTGCGGTGCATGCCGCCGCTCAGTTCGTCAGGCATCAGATCGATTGCGTGTTCGACGCCAACGATTTTAAGAAGCTCTGCCACCTTGACGAAAATCTCTTCCTCTGACATTTTCGTGAATTCCCTAAGACAAAACGCGACATTTTCTCTCACGCTGAGTGAATCAAAGAGTGCACCCTCCTGAAAAACTATACTGAACTTCCTGCGAATTTCACTGAGTTCATCCTCCGGCTTGTCGGTAATGTTCGTCCCATCGACTATGATATGCCCCGAATCGGCTCTTATAAGCCCGAGTATCAGCTTCAGGATCGTCGTCTTTCCTTCCCCGCTGCCCCCTAGAATCGCCACACGCTCATCTGCACCAATGTTTAAAGAAGCGGCTTCCAGAACAGGTTTCGGACCGTAGCCGAACGTGACATTATCAAAGACGATCATAACGAAAACCCCAGGACATAAAGTAATATTCTTGTAAGCACAAAATCGGCCACGATTATCATGACGATGGACAGGACTACCGCCGTTGTAGTCGAACGCCTCAACCCGACAGCTCCCCCACGTGTTGATAAACCCTTGTAACAACTAATAGAGGAGATGATGTATCCGAAAACGAAAGGCTTGAAAGCCCCCAGGAATACATTACCAAAGGTGAGTTCGTACTGAATCGAGTTCCAATAGACGTACCCGCTCTGATGACTTACATAGACAGCAATATACCAGGCCCCGATAAGGGAGACGGCATCGCCGATAAGGGTAAGGGCGGGCAGCATGATGATGGAGCTAAGTATCCTCGGCGTGACAAGCTTTTTAATCGGATCGACACCAAACACCCTGAGCGAGTCCACCTGATGGCCCAGAATCATGAGACCAAGCTCGGAGGCCATTCCGGCACCCACTCTTCCCGAAAACACGAGGGCAGCGGCAACAGGCCCTATTTCGCTGATGATAGAGATACCCACCACTTTTCCGGTATACATTTTGAGTCCCATTACCGAAAGTTCCGCAGCAAGCCGGAGAGAGAGGGCCATCCCGATAAAAAGCAAAACAAGGCAGACGATGAGCAGCGAACCGGCCCCGCAGTAATCCATCTGTTCGATAAAATCATGGAAATAGAATGGCCTTCTGAACACGCCTATTAGACCCTTGGCAGAAAGAAGGTAATATTCCTGCAGATCGTCGACAGTGCGCTTCAGGTCTTTTTTCATTCAGGCACCCTTTTCCATCTGCGGTGGATCCAAAGCCATTCAGCCGGGTGTTCCCTGATAAAATTTTCGATATAGCTGCTGAAGGCCTTTGTATCTTCAATGAGCGCCTTTTCCTCATCCTTATCCTGCGAAAGGACGACTGCTGGGAAGATCGTACCGACGTGCCTGCCATTGTCCCGGTAGCTAAAGGCGGGGACTACCGCCGCTCCCATCTTCCGTGCGATAAGAGCGGGGCCCTTCATCGTCCATGCCGGCCGCCCGAGAAAGTCGATGATGAATCCTTCCTCGGGTAATACTGCTTGGTCCATAAGTATGCCTATTCCCCTGTTTTGCCTTAACTCTGAGACGATGGCCATCAGGGCACCCTGCTTATAGATGATCCTGTTTCCATATCGTGCTCTTGCCCTCTCCACAAGCCGGTTGAGATAAGGATTGTGCTGCGCCCGTGCGATTACCGCAAATGGCTCCACGCGCGCGCCGAATCCAAGGGCGTTCATTTCCCAGTTCCCGCAATGGCCGGTAATGAACAGTATGCCTTTGCCCTTTGCCTTGGCATCCAGATAGTTCTCAAATCCCTTAACCTCCATGGAATCTATCATCTTTCTACCCAGGCCGAAATAGATCTTGATCACCTCGACAAGTGATCTGCCGAGGTTCATGAAGCTTTTGCGGGCGACCCAATAGGGAGAAGCGTCCACCTTCAACCCTCCGGCCTTCACCGCCTTTTCAATATTATCGATGGCGATCTTTCTCCTGCTGCGCCAGAGGTAAAATACGAGCGCTCCCAGCAGATCACCGGCTTTAAGGGCTACAGGTCCGGGCAGCACGGCAAAAGGAAACGCCAGGGCAACGACAATCGCCGCCTCAACAAACCACTGAATCTTCTTCACTTGTCCTCTCTGTCGCCGTCCTTCTTTTCCTGCTTCTCGTCCTCTGTCCCCTTTTTCTTTTCGAGGGCTGCAGAAATTTCCTCAAGCCGCTGCATAACGAGGTAATTCACACTTCCCTCGGGATATGTCCCGTCATCCTTCAGCTCTCCAGCCGGCATGCCGGTGAGGAGTTCGAGGCCCTCTTCGACTCTGTCGATAGCGTATATTGAGAATTTGCCATTTTTTACGGCATCGAGCACTTCCTGCTTGATCATAAGGTGCTTTATGTTTCTGCGTGGGATAATAACCCCGTGGTTCCCATCAAGTCCCCTCATCTTACATAGATGATAGAACCCCTCGATCTTTTCGTTGACCCCGCCGATTGGCTGAACATCACCATTCTGATCCATAGAACCGGTAAGGGCAAAGCTCTGCTTGAGAGGCACGCCCGAAATGCTGCTCAGCAGCGCATAGAGTTCAGCGCATGTTGCGCTGTCACCTTCGATCATCTCGTAAAGCTGCTCAAACGTAATGGATGCCGATAGGCTTATTGGTTTTTTTACGGCATATTTCGACCCAAGATAGCTCGTAATGATCATAATCGCCTTTTCATGAATGCGTCCGCTCATTTTAGTCTCACGCTCTATGTTGACAACCCCGGCCTTGCCGACATAGGTTTTTGCCGATATCCTTGAGGGCTTTCCAAAGCTGTAATCGCCGAGGTCCAGGACCGCAAGGCCATTGACCTGGCCCACTTTCTCCCCCGATGTATTGACGATAAGGGTGCCTTCCACCATCATTTCCTGAAGGGTCTCTTCGATCCTGTTTACCCGGTAAATCCGTTCGTCGAGGGCCTTGAGGACATGTTTTGCGCCGATTAGGCGGCTGCCCTCTTTTTTTGCCCAATAGTCGGACTCGCGCAAAAGGTCGGCGACTTCGCTAAACTTGGTCGAGAGCTTATCTTTATGGGCAGCCAGCCTCGATCCATATTCCACAACCTTTGCCACCCCTTCATTGTCGAAGGGCAGCAGATTATCGTCTTTCTGGCATGAAGCGATAAATGCGGCATATTTCACCATTGTATCAGGTGTCCTCGCCATCCGGCTGTCAAAGTCAGCCTTTACCTTGAAAAGCTCGCGGTACTCATCGTCGAGATTGTAAAGCAGATAGTATAAATAAGGAATGCCTGTGAGAATGACCTTCACACTGAGGGGGATTGCCTCAGGCTTCATCGCGGTGGTGCTCATGAGACGATACTGCTCCCAAACATCTTCAAACCGAATCTCGCGGTTCTTAATGGCCCTCTTCAGGCTGTCGTAAGAAAATATATTCTTAAGCAGGTCAAGGGCATTGATGACGATATACCCTCCGTTGGCACGATGGAGCGACCCACCTTTCATCATTGTGAAGTCGGTCAGAGCGATTCCATACTGGACCTTGTATTCAAGCTTGCCGAAAAGATTGAGATAAGTCGGGTTGCTTTCGAATACTACGGGAGCGCCCATCTTTTCGCCGTTATTGACGATCACATTGACAAGATACCGGGCGAAGGAGGTCTCGGGCTTGGGCATCTTCAAAAAAGGCAGTGGCGAGGGTGCCTGCTCCTCAGCTGTTTTGAAATCCTCAAGATGAGAGAGAAGGTCCTCCTTGACCGCTTCAAGATAAGCCTGTATCTTTGTATGGTCTCTATATTTTTCCCCGAGTTCGTCGATTAAATGACCGACTGCTCCGAGGGCGATTTGACGTTCAAGCTTGCTGAGCATATCCTTCAAAAGCTTCTCCGCCTCACGCACCGAACGAGCGATATCATTGAGCTTTTCCTGAAGCATCTTTCCTATTTCTGCCGCACGGGACTTGGTACTTTCATCGAGTGCAGCGAATTCCTCTTCAGTAAGCGGCTCCCCCGATTTTTTGACGGGAACGATGAAGAGCCCCTGCGGTCCGCGCCTGATGGCGAAACCCTTGGAAAGGGCCTCTTCATCGAGACTCGAAAAAAGGTCCCGCTGCTTTTGCTGGAATTCCTCTACAATGTTACTGCGCTGCTTTTCGTACTCTTTAGACTCGAAGACCCTGGGGATCTCCACAGTAAGACTTTTGATGAGATCACTCATGTCCTTTTGAAATACAGCGGCCCTACCCGGTGCGAGCGAAATAGCCAGTGGTGCATCGGGATCCTTGAAATTATAGACATAACACCAATCGCTGGGGACCGGCTCATGAGAGGCCTTTTCCAACAACATGGTCCTGATCGCGCGTGACTTGCCAGTGCCGGCCTCACCGAGTGCAAAAATATTGAATCCCTTGTTTGCCAGCGAAAGCCCGAAATCTATCGATTTGAGCGCCCTCTCCTGTCCTATCAACTCGCTCAGATCAAGAATTTCCTCAGTTGTTCTAAATTTAAAGAAATCCGGTTCACAGCATCGGTACAATTCGTCGTTCGTCAATTTGACTGCCATGAGTTCCTCCCCCATTTTTATCATCCCGGCTTACCCGGATCATTCTTCGAAACGGGCTGCCGACAAAAGGCAATGCACAATATGATGCCGCGCCTGTGACTTGATAAATAAACTTAACCGCTCACAAATCTACGTTGCTTATTTTGCCCTGGGATGATGGTCGATATAGGCCTTCCGAATCCTCTCTGCCGAGACCTTCGTATAAATCTGAGTCGTCGAAATATCCTCGTGGCCGAGCATCTTCTGTACGGACCTCAGATCCGCCCCGCCGTCAAGCAGATGTGTTGCGAAAGAGTGCCTGATGGTATGTGGCGTTATCTGCAGTCCAGCCAGGGATCCAAGCTTCTTGAGCGCCTGCCAGAACCGCTGTCTCGTCATGGGCCTGCCCCTGTTGGTGAGAAACAGAAAAGGCGATTGTCTGCCCTTGAGCAGAGACGGTCTGAGTTCCAGTACATATTGCCTGATCTTATCTGCAGCCCGGTGGTTCATCGGAACTATCCGCTCCTTCGATCCCTTGCCGAAAACTCTCAGAAATCCGGCCTCGAAGTTGAGATCATTTACTTTGCTCGATATGAGCTCGCTCACCCTGAGTCCCGATGAATACATCAGTTCGAGCATCGCAGAATCCCGAATAAAAGTCTCGCTCTTTATCTCTGTTTCAAACAAAGTCTTTATATCTTCCAGACTCAGTGCCTTCGGCAAGCGGTCCCACTGTTTTGGGCTTCTCAGGGTTTCGGTAGGGTCCTCGAAAATGATCTTTTCGGTAATGAGATATCGGCAGAACCCTTTGATCGAAGAGATAAAACGGCATACGCTTGCCGTGGAATATCCGGTATCCTTAAGCCTTCCGAGATAATTGACGATATCCTGGCGCGTAAAAGAGCCTGAATCCCTGCCGCCCTCCGAGAGAGATCCGAAAAAGCCCTTTAGATCAGTGGTATAAGATGCTACAGTATTTTTGGAAAGCCCCCTCTCGACTGAAAGATATGAGATGAAGGATCTAAACACATCCACAGACCTTTTTCTCTCCCATGCATTCTTCTATGCCCGAAAGTGTCTTCATCTTATCGTATAACACACCCGCTATCTTCAGCAGGTGCTTCGTGTCTTCCATATTATAAGTAAGAAGCCTCTGCATCGCCCCAGAGCTCCCCCTTCTTGCCTGCTCCCATAGCTTCACGGCATCGTAGCCGTTCATTCCCCTGACACTCTCCTGTCTCTCAATGCCAAGCATCTGCTCGAGTTTCTTGAGTCCCCCGTTCATATCTAGCCTTCGCGCCGTAAAACAGAGGTCGAAATGGGGAATGTTGAACTTTACTCCTGGGAATGTCCTGAGCAAAAATGGAATATCGAAGGCAGCCCCATAAAAAGTGATCAAGCATTTGTAGCGTTGAAGTTCGCGGTTCAGATTTTCGACGGTAAGGTCCTCATCCCGCACAAGGCAACGGCAGTCGTAACCGTCGTAAAGCCCTACAACGGTCGCATATCCACCAGCTCCCGGCTGCAGGCCGTTCGTCTCTATATCGAGACACACAGCACCGGCACCGAATACCTCAAAAAGACGCCAGTGTTCCCGTCGTTTCAGGATCCGGGCGAAGTATTCAGCATTGCCGATGCCAAGTTCAATAGACGAACGCATCAGAAGGTCGTCATAACCAATTTTCCTTTCAGGACTGATACCGTCTATCTCTTTGGTCTCCAGGAAATCATCCCACGTGAGAATACCTTTTTTCCAAAGACTGCGTTCGAGTTTTTCCCCAATACCATTGAGCAGGGAAAAAGTATGGCGTATCACACAATGCTCCTTTTTGCTTTATTATAACCTTTATGAGCAATCATAACAATATTGATAAATTGGAGTAATCTTGAAATAGACTTACTTCACAAGAAGTTCAGTACGCTCACCCCGTGTGCCTTGAAGAAACAGAATGCCGGGACTGTGAATCCAGCATGTCCCTGTCCCGCTGCCGAAAGACCTTGGGCGCTACCCCCTCAAGGATAAAATTGACGCCAGGATCAAGGATTCCTTGCTTGATGATGAGGTCTTCCGCGTAACCGCTCAGAAAGATCGCTTTGATGGCCGGGTTTACAGTCCGAATCTCCTCATGGACTTCCCTCCCATTTTTCTTCGGCATTATGTCGTCCACAATAATTAGTGATATCCTCTCGCTGTGCTCGGCAAATTTTGCACCCGCATCTTGCCCGTCCACCGCCTCAATCACCCTGCGTGCATTGTGGCTCAGTATCGTAAAGATAAGTTTCCTTAGCCCGTGATCGTCCTCTGCGATGAGTATGGTCCAAGTGCCACCTCCTGCCGCTTCGGCTTCAGATGTTCCGAGTTCCTCTGCTGCAGCCCGTTTTACGAGAGGCAGATAAATCCCGAAGGTCGCGCCGAGTCCAAGTTCACTATAAACGACGATCTGCCCAGAATGCTGTTTGGCGATACCATACATCATCAGAAGCCCAAGGCCGGTTCCCTTCCCCTGCTCCTTGGCGGTGAAGAAAGGCTCCAATGCCCTCTGTCACGTCGTGGCATTCATCCCTTGCCCTGTTTCTGAAACCGACAGAAGTGCGTATCGACGCTCCTCCCCATAGCCATGCGCCGCTATGGGCCTCTGATCCAGGCCTGCACTTCCAGTCCTTATCACGATGCGACCTCCTTGGGGCATCGCCTCGCGCATTGATGACGAGGTTCGTAAGGATCTGCTCAATGGGGTTAACAATCCTGAGAATTCGGGAAATGGCGGTAGATATTGAATTATGTTTGGTAGCGGCAGAGATCACAAGAAGAGCAAGTCCGTGAAGGGCAGCAAGTTTATCGAAATGTTGTGTCAAAGCATTCGAAACAAAGCATATGAATCGGTTTATCTGACTTTCGTGCCAATGCCCCCCATTATTCTTACTAACAACCAGTCTATCACTCTCTTTAATGAGGAAAGAATATCATACTACTATACTCTTGCCAGTTTTCTTCTCTCTTTTGCGCTCCCTTCATTATTGTCGCGCAGTCAGCAAGGTCAATGCTTTTGGAACACTTCCGACGAGTTTGTCAAAGAACTTCAATGCATCGGTTGATTGCTGTCTTTCTAAACAATTACCCATGAGAATTAGCAAAATAATCTTGACATTAAATTTCTATCCGGCGTATATTTATAACCATGTTTATGGCGATGCTCGTCATCAAGAGAACCATTGGTAAGGCTTGGCATAGAATGCCGTGGCTGAAGGGGTATTCTCTCAGCTTTTAGCAGAAGGCAACCAGAAAATCTCAGAGGCCACGGAACAATCTCCGTGGCCTTTTTATTCTGCCTGGCAAAATATATGCTGACAAATGTGTGCGGTAGAATTGGAGAAGAGTATGCTTAATGATTTTAAGCTTCAGCCGAACATACAGTTTCCCGAGCATGCACATTTAGCTGAGCAAATGACGCTCGTCTTGGAGGGTGACCTAACCTTTGCCTCTGAGGGCAGGACAGTTGTTTTCAGTATGGGCCATGTCATCGCTATGCCCTCCAATGCGACACATTCTGTATCTACCAGCAGTCCGCCGGGCCAGGCAGTGGACTCGTGTTCACCAGTCAGAAAGGAATATTTATAAAAAATGAGGAAATTTGATCTTAAAGTGCTCTTGCTGCTAGCCCTGGGACATTGTATGACCGATATCTACCAGGGCGCTCTTCCGGCGGCATTGCCATTTCTCAAGGATAAGCTCAGCCTTACTTATACCTCAGCGGGGATCATTCTGATAGCATCCAACCTTGCGTCATCAGTGGTACAGCCGTTATTTGGCTTCTATTCGGACAGGAAGGAGAAGCCCCTGTTGCTCCCTATCGGGTGCCTCTGTGCCGGACTTGGGTTTTCACTTCTGGCCTTCCCTTCGAATTATGCTATTGTTCTGCTGCTCGTTCTCCTTAGTGGGTTCGGAGTGGCTGCTTACCATCCGGAAGGATTCAAAACAGCATCCTATTTTACCGGCGACAAAGTCGCTACCGGCATGTCGGTATTTTCTGTCGGTGGAAACCTGGGGTTTGCCCTCGGACCTATGGCTTCTTTGTTCATCCTCAAACACTACGGCCTCTCGTTTCTTCCGTGGATGATTGTGCCTTCATTGCTGTTCGTTGTGCTTATTGGTGTGTTTTGGGAAACAATCCTAGTCCCCGGCCGGGTGAAAACCACAGAGCAGAAGAGGCCTCTAAAGAAATCGCAGAATTCGGCTTATGCATCACTGTCACTCGTAATCGCTACAGTTATAATGCGCTCATGGACTCAGTTCGGCCTTATAACATATGTCCCTTTTTACTATATTGATTATCTGAAAGGCGATCCCATGCACGCTGGCAAGCTTGTCTCGACTTTTCTCCTGAGCGGGGTCCTCGGCACGCTTATCGGCGCGCGTCTCGCCGACCGATGGGGTCATAAACGCTTTGTGATAATATCATTCGCCGTGGCATCGGCAGTGTTTCCTCTCATCTTTGTTGCAAAAGGATATGCCCTGTTTCTGATATTCGGTCTTTTCGGCTTCGTCCTCATCTCCTCGTTTGCCGTCACTACAGTAATGTCACAGCGACTGCTGCCGGGAAATGTAGGTATGGCATCGGGTCTGACTGTCGGCTTCGCAATCGGCACGGGCGGCATTGGCGTCACAGTTTTAGGCGTTATAGCTGATGCTTACGGCGTTCCCGCCGCGCTGAAATTCATCACCATACTGCCTATACTGGGATTTATTATAAGCCTGTTTATACGTTATCCATCATTTCAAAGAGACCAGTGACGGTACTCATTTTTTATCACAAACATTTATCCCTTCTGAAAAGGCCCAGCATCCGGACGGCAATGACATTTATTACGACAAGGACGATCGGATATCCCTATCGCCATTGGATTTTAGTCACATACGTCAACTACCCGACACAGATGCTTTTGCTTTTAGTCGGGCTTCCGCATCAACGACAGCGGGCACATCGGGCATAGCCCTGAACAGTAGCCCCGTCGCCGCAAGCGTGCCGCGGTTACTCAGCCGGTTCGGAGCAGTTCCCGCCCCAGCCGTATCACCACCAAAAGCCCTCAACGGTATCACGTCGGCCGCATTTAGGAGCAGAGGGGGAACACATTCACTAAAAGGGTCGTTTTATTGACCGCAATCTCCGCCGTCATACTTGCCATATGCTCCCGTGGCGGCAGCAAATCTGAAAAACAAACGTAGCCCATTGCTTTTCACCGTGGGGATTATGCGCTCTCATTCACCAGCGCAATCACGCGAACGGGGGCCGCTTCGGTCTTGAACTTCACCGGCAACGCGCAGACTTCGAACGTACTCATGCCGAGCAGGCTTTCGAGGTTTGTCAGATTCTCTATGATCAGCACATCTGCTGAGAGCAATTTCCGATGGATAGGGAACGGCGTCCGGTCAGGACCAGCGGTATCCAGGCCCACAATGTTTACCCCGGCCTTCACGAGTGCCCCGGCAAATGATTCCGTCATATCAGGATAATCGCGATAGTAAGACGCATGGCGGTACTTCCTGGAAAACCCGGTCAAAACAAGGACAATATCATTCTGCTGAAGGTGAACTCCCAAGAGCAGATAATCGTCTATCCTTTCTTTGCCCCGCGCGTCGATCAGAACTCCCCGCCCTATGAATTTCTCGACTGGGATTTCCGAGATAGATTTCCCGTTTTCGATCATATGACGAGGGCTGTCCATATGGGTCCCGGTATGCATGCCCATTTTCACCTGTGAGAGAGCAAACCCCGCTCCGGGGATGTCAGTCAAGCGGCTTATCTCCGATCCGGGATCGCCCGGATACACAGGCATGGCATCATCAAAAGCATGGGACAGGTCGATGAGCTTCATGGCAACTCTCTCATCAGACGAGTCCTCGTTCCGCCAACTCGCTCTTTATGTATGCGTAATATATTGGGGCAGCGATGACGCCTGCTATGCCGAAAGCCGCTTCCATCGCAATCATCACAATCAGCAATTCCCACGCATGGGCATGAATCCGGGCACCTATAATACGGGCATTAAGAAAGTATTCGAGTTTATGTATCACAATGAGAAAACCCAGAGATGCCCCTGCCACCGAAAACGAATAGCTCAGGCTGACAATTACAATTATGGTATTGGAAATGACATTGCCGATCACGGGTAGCAGGCCGGTGATGAACGTAATGGCCACCATTGTTTTAACGAGCGGCAAGTGGATGCCGAACAGCGGCAGCAGAGCGCCCAAATAAATCGCCGCAAAAAGAGAGTTCAGAGCAGCAATGCGCACCTGGGCAAAAACGACAAGACGGAAGGCCGTGCCGAACCGCGCTGCACGCCCTGCCAACGCCTGGGCAAGAGGGCGGGATTCATGTAACGATACTACTTCTCTGAGAGATAGAAGCGCGCCAAGCACCATGCCTATCAACACATGAAGGATGACGAGTCCGGCTTCTTTTCCCATCACCTGCAGTTCCTTGGCATGGTCCCTGAGCCAGAGCACAATCCCTTCCCCGAGCCCTTCAGG
>Ga0209048_10005336_pt1 | contig 12152 bp, 7 predicted proteins | sample FrelakmetCRP12CR_FD_187146 | JGI IMG/M metagenome (GOLD analysis project Ga0209048, IMG submission 187146) | Freshwater lake sediment microbial communities from the University of Notre Dame, USA, for methane emissions studies - CRP12 CR (SPAdes)... | ecosystem: Environmental > Aquatic >... | reverse complement strand
TTCTTCATCACGCGGAGCAGGAGCGGATCCATGCCGCCCTCCTGCGCGCCGTCGTCGAGGCGCCGGTCCTGGCGGAGAAGGGACCGGCGTGTGAGTTCGGCACCGACCCAGCTCAGCGGCTGTGGCGGGAATGTCGGCTCCTTCGCGTCGACGAAGCACAGACGTGTGAGGGCGGTGTCCTGCCCGAGGACCCGGTCCCGCAGAATCTTGCCGCCCGTGTGGCTCGGCGCGACGCCGTGCCCGTTGTAACCGAGCCCGTAGTGGAGCCGGCCGTCGAGCAGGGTGCCGAAGAGCGGCACGAACGTGACGGTGATACCGACCGGTCCACCCCAATGGTGACTGAACGGAACGTGCGCCAGTTGCGGAAAGGTCCACTCGAACGTTCGTCGAAGTCGGCTGCGGACCTTCTCGTCGCTGTCGAAGCGAGGCTCGATGCGGCCGCGGAAGCGGATCACGCCGTCGCTGCCACCCCAGAGAATCCGCCCATCGACGGTACGGCGGTAGTAGTGGACGAAGTTCCGCTTGTCCTCGATGCCGCAGTGGCTCGCCCACCCGACCTCGTCCCATTGCGCATCGGTGAGCGGCTCGGTGAGTCCCACGTAGGTGTACAGAGGTACGACCTTTGCTCGGAACCACGGTGTGTGCGCGGCGAACGCGTTGGTGGCGAGCACGACCTGGTCGGCGAGCACCTCGCCGCCGGGAGTGCCCACCCGGATTCGCCCATCGGCGTCGTCGATCGACGTGACGTCGGTGTTCTCGAAGATCGTCGCACCCATGCCCTCGACGACGCGGGCCAGGCCGTGGGCGAGCTTGGCCGGGTGCAGCACGCCGCAGTGCTCCTCGCGCAGCGCCCCCAGGTAGGTGGGAGAGTGCACCTCGGCTTGTGCCTCTTCGGCTGACAGCCGGGTGAAGCCTGCCAGATCGAGTGCCTCCGCCGCGGCGAGGTCGGCGTCGACGCGCCACTGTTGTCCCGGATTCGTCGCGACCACCATGAGCCCCCCGGAGCGCCACTCGCAGTCGATGTCGCGTGCTGCCACGGTCATGCCGATCTCCTCGACCGACGTCGCCACCGCGTCGTGCGCGGCCTTTGCCGCTTCGTCGCCATGGTTCTTGCGCAGATGGGCGAGGCTCATGTCGAGCAACGTCATCGCGAAGCCACCGTTCCTACCGCTCGCGCCGTAGCCGACGACCTCGCGCTCGACGAGCGCTACGCGCAGCGCCGCATCAGCCTCGAGGAGGTGGTATGCGGTCCAGAGTCCGGTGAAGCCGGCGCCGATGATGACCACATCGAACGTGTGATTGCCCGTAACCGGAGGCGCCGCCGCGCGCGCGGAGGTCTCCAGCCAGTAGATGCTCGACCCGTATCGCTCGTCCACCACTTGATCCTCTCCTGATCGCATCGGTGCCTCGGTGCTCACACGCCCAGGTCAGTGAGCGCCCGATCGATCCGCGCGTCGCAAGTCTCGGCGAAGCGGTGCCAGGCATCGGCTGCCGATTCCACCAGTGCATCGGCTTCGTCCCACAGCTCGAGCTCCACGGGGTCAAGCACGGTTCGGACCGCCGCGAGCGCGTCAGGGTCGGTATCGACCCGGTCGCGTAGCTCGGTGCTGCGCTGCCAGTGCTCGACATCGGCGAGGAACTCGGGGACGACCGGTACGAAGAAGGGCACATAGACGCCGACGCACGGTGAGCCGAGGCAGGCCCACGCGCGCAGCGGCCCGCCGTCGAGTGGGAGCTCGCAGACCATGGACGCGGTGGTCGACTGGAAGCCCGGGATGTGCATGCAGACGGTGACGCCCGCGAGATCGTCACCCAGCACGGTAGGAGGTGCAATCGCCATGTCGTGGCGTCCCGGCGCTCCCCACGGGATGGTGCCGTGGTGCCGGAGCGTCGCGACCGCGGTCGCCGGGTCGGGATCACCCAGCGTGTAGGCCGTCGTCGCGGCCAACCGATGGTCGGCAAGGCGGGTGTCGACGGTCGGTTCGTGCCACTCGTCGACCGACGTGCCGGGCGTCAGCGCAATCGACGCCCGTGTCCAACGCGCGCCGATCGTGTACCGGTTCGAGATCGCGGCTCGCTCGGTGATCGGTTCCGCGGCCCACTCGCGCCCGGACGTCTCGATCACCCATCCGCCGCGGAGGTCGCACAGGAGGAATGACGAGTCATAGGGGTCGTCGTGGTCCGGGTCGCAGCTGCCACCCTGGCCGTGCCGTTCGAGCAGCGTCGTCAGCACGTCCAGCCCCTCATCGGCGTCGCGGGCGCGTTCGAGGGTGAGGCGCACGAGGTCCATGCCGATCAGCGCGGCGGGACCAGACAGGTCGCGGCGGCTGTAGACGCGCTCGTTGCCGATCGCCAAGCCGTGCTCGTTCAGGCCGTGCTCGGCACCGAAGAGCCACGTCGGACGGGAGAGGACGACACCGTGGGTGGGTGCATCGGGGATCTCGAGGTACTGAGTCGCGAGTGACGAAGCAGCCGCACGGGCCGGGTGCCACTCGACCACCTGCGGCTCGGTGGGGGACCGATCGGAGTTCTTGGCGAAGAGCGCGCCAGCGGTGCTGATCGTGGCGAAGGTGTCGCACATCCCCGCCAACTCTAGGACTGGCTCGGCACCCTCGCCCGGTAGGTTGAGGGTGGTGCCTACCATCTCGGACGCCGACCTGGAGAAGGTCGAGGTCGCGATCGGGCGAGCCCTCGACACCGACGATCACGGCGATCTCACCGTGCTCGGCTACGGCGAGGTATCGGTCGCCGTCGGATGGCCCGCGGACGTGCCGCAATGGGCGTGCAAGCGTCTCCCGCCCTTCACCGATGCGGGCGCATACCGGGGGTACGCCGCGCTCGTCGAGGAGTACATCGAGCGGATCACCGCCTCCGGCGTGGCCGTCGTCGACACCGAGGTCCGCGCCCTCCCAGGACCCGGCCGCTCGGTGGTCGGCTACCTCGTCCAGCCGGCGCTCGATGCGCAGCTGCTCGGCCCGCAGGTGCTGCGCGTCGCCGATCCCGAAGCCGGACACCCCTTGGTCCCAGCTGTGGTCGAGTCGGTGCTGGCCTGCACCGACAGCCGCACCGGCATCGACGGTCAACTCACGAACTGGGCTTGGATCCACGAGCGCGCCGTGAACATGGACGTCAACACGCCGTTCATGTGGGACGAGTCGGGCAAGCCGTTGCTCGACATCGACATGTTCATCGCAGCGCTGCCGTGGGTGGTGCGGGCGACCCAACGCCGAGCCGTGGCCAAGATCGTCGCCCGCTGGTCCACACCCCGCTGGACCCTGCTCGACCTCGCGATGAACCTCTACAAGGACGACCTCGAGGCGTGGATCCCTCAGGTGCTGGCCGCCTCCAACCCGCACCTCGATGACCCGATCGACGCAGCCGAGCTCAAGGCGCTCTATACCAAGGAAGCCTCGCTCTGGGTGAAGATGCACCGACTCAAGCGCATCGACCGCTGGTGGCAGCGGCACGTCCGTCGCCGTCGCTACGAGTTCCTCGTCGCACCGACGACCGACTACGCGTGAACCGCCACACCCGGTATCGCGCGTCGTGCTGGCGCTCGGAGGGTGGATACCCCGCAACCCGTCGCGGGACCCTCGCCGTGGCCCGACACGCGTGGCCGGGAGCCGCTATCGCCAGCAGCCATCGCGACAGAGGATGCAGCGGTGCACCGAGACCCTGCCGATGCGGATCTCCACGACGCTGGCCCCGGCCGGCTCGTGGCCCCGAGCGATCGCGAACTCGACACCCGGCGGGCCGGTCACGTCCAAGCGGAGCCCGCAGCCGGGACACTGGATGACACGGGGCTTGGCCACGCGGACCACACCTGCCACATGAAGAACTCTAACCACACTCGATGGCCAAGTGGCGGCAACGGGCGCGCCGTTGGATCGTTCTCGAGGACGGGTTCGCGGTGGGCGAACCGCCACATGCCCCGTCGCCAGAGCGGGCTCGCCACGACGGGGACCGGCACGGTCGAGCTGGCGTGCCCGGCGAGATCGTGACTTTCTCCTCTGTGACCGTTCGCGAAACATCGCGATGATCGCCTGACGTCAGAGGAAGATGGAGAGGTTGTTGCGATGAGTGCAGAGCAAGCGAAGGGAATGAGTCGGTCTCGCGAGGCGTGGGCAGCGCTTGGTGACGAGTTCGTCGACATCGGTCGTCGGTTCCGCGAGGACTACGAGAAGGTGAGTGAGACGGCCACCACGGGTACCGAGGAATCGCAGAAGTCGATTGACCGTGCGGTGAGCGCGATCCGCAAAGCCGTCGACGGCACGGCCCGGGCGATCGGGGAATCGCTACGCGATCCGAAGATCAGAGAGGAGACCGAAGAGGCCGGCTCGGCCCTGCTGCGCGCGGTGGGGGTCACGCTCTCGGAGCTCGGGCAGAGCCTGCAGCGCGACGCCGAGCGCGAGAAGGAGCAGGCCGGGAGCTAACCCGCAAACGGGGTGACCACGACGTCCGCGTGACTCAGGAATCCGAGCGCAGCGCCTCCGCGATGAGTGCCGGAGTCAGTTCGCCGACGGGCGCTCGGGGTCCCCGGAGGGTCAGTTTCGGATGAACGCTTCGCGTCCGACCGACGCTTGGGGACCGTTCGTGGACGGTTCGTCCGCGCGCGTCGCCGAGACGCACATCTCCTGGCTGCTCCTGATCGGCGATCGCGCCTACAAGCTGAAGAAGCCGGTGGCCTTCGAGTTTCTCGACTTCTCGACGCGAGAGGCACGGGAGGCTGCCTGTCGGCGCGAAGTCGAGCTCAATCGTCGTCTTGCACCGGACGTCTACTTGGGCGTCGCTGACGTGAATGGTCCCGACGCCAAGCCGTGCGATCACGTCGTGGTGATGCGCAGGATGCCCGAGGCGCAACGACTCTCGGCGCTCGTGCTGCGGGGCGCCGATGTGCGTGATGCAGTGCGAGCACTCGCCCGACTCCTCGCGAGCTTCCACGCAGGCGCCGAGTCCTCCGCCGAGATCTCGGCGGCTGGAACGGCGGACGCGATCAGGGCGCGATGGGAGTCGAGTTTCGTCACGATGGCGCCGTTCTACGGGAACGTCCTCGACGCAAGGCTCGCCGCACGGATCGAGGATCGTGTCCAGCAGTACCTGGCAGGCCGTGAGGCGCTGTTCGCGGAGCGCGTGGCGGACCACAAGATCCGCGACGGCCACGGCGACCTCCTCGCGGACGACATCTACTGTCTCGACGACGGCCCTCGTGTACTCGACTGCATCGAGTTCGACGACCGTCTCCGGTATGGCGACGTGCTGTCCGATGTCGCCTTCCTCGCCATGGACCTCGAGCGGCTCGGCGCGCCGGGGCTCGCGGTGAGCTTCCTCAGCTGGTATCGGGAGTTCGCAGACGAGCACTACCCGGCGTCGCTCGCGGAGCATTACCTCGCGTACCGCGCGCATGTCCGATGCAAGGTGGCATGCCTTCGCGTCACCCAAGGTGACGAAACCGGTGCCGATGACGCGGCCGCGCTCCTGGAACTCGCCGCCGATCATCTCGAGCGCACGCGCGTGACCGCGGCGCTGGTCGGGGGACTGCCCGGGACGGGGAAGTCGACGCTCGCGACGGCCCTCGCGGACCGCCTCGGGTGGAGCGTCGTTCGGTCCGACGAGGTGCGCAAGGACCTGGCGGGCCTCGGCCACGGCGCCCGAGCCGGAGCCGGCTACCAGGAGGGGATCTACTCGCCCGCGAACACGCAGCGCACCTATCGGGAGGTGCTCCGTCGGGCCCGGGTGCTGCTCGGCCGTGGCGAATCCGTGCTGCTCGACGCGTCGTGGAGCAGCGCCGCCGCTCGAGACGATGCTTCGAGGATGGCCCGGGAGACGTCGGCTGAACTCCACGAGCTCCGCTGCGTGGTGCCTGCCGAGATCGCGGCCCATCGGCTCGAGGCGCGCACCGCGAGCGGTCGCGACGCCTCCGATGCGACCCCCACGGTTGCGCAGCGCATGCGATTGGGCGCCGACCCATGGGAGCAGGCGATCCCGATCGATACGACTGACAGTCTCGCGGAGGCCGTCTCGGCGGCCATGGCCGCCGTGGGCGTCGAGCGGCGCGACCCCGATGGGCCGGCCGTTCGGACCTGACGCCAGGAGTGCGGGCGTGCTCCCCGGACACCGCTGGGGTGACTTTCGGCCCTGTCGAGTGCCGGGAAGTCGTGCTTCGCTCGTCATAGGTCGTCGAGCGAAGGAGTCACAGTGTTTCGAGCAGCTGTCGGTGATCGTTTGGTCATCAAGGGACACCATGTCGGGGATCCCGACCGGGACGCGGAGATCATTGAACTGCACGGCGAGGACGGCGGTCCGCCGTGGTTCGTGCGCTGGAGCGATGACGGCCATGAGGGCCTGTTCTTCCCGGGTTCCGACGCCGTCATCGAGCACCTGCCGCACGGCGGGTGAGCCTTGGCGGCGATGCAGGTTCGGCAGATCCTCGACGGTAACGAAGCGGTGGCGCAGGTCGCCTACCGCTGCTCCGAGGTGATCGCCATCTACCCGATCACGCCGGCGTCACCGATGGCCGAGCATTGCGACGCCTGGGCCGCGGCGGGTCGCCCCAACTTCTGGGGCACGGTCCCAGAAGTGATCGAGATGCAGTCGGAGGCCGGCGCAGCCGGCACGCTGCACGGCGCGGCCACACGCGGAGCACTCGCGAGCACCTTCACCGCCTCGCAGGGCCTGCTCCTGATGCTGCCCAACATGTTCAAGGTCGCCGGCGAGCTCTCGCCCGCGGTGATCCATGTCGCGGCCCGCTCGATCGCCACCCACGCGCTCTCGATCTTCGGGGATCACAGCGACGTGATGGCCGCTCGCACGACGGGATGGGCGATGCTCGCATCGGGCTCGGTTCAAGAGGCGGCCGACCTTGCGCTGGTGGCCCACGCGGCCACACTCGAGTCGCGAGTGCCGTTCCTCCACTTCTTCGACGGCTTCCGCACCTCACACGAGATCTCGACTCTTCACCCACCGACCGACGGCGACATGGCCGAACTCGTCGACGACGGGTGGGTTGCGGCCCACCGACGGCGGGCCCTTGACCCGGACCGCCCGGTGCTGCGCGGCAGCGCCCAGAACCCCGACGTCTTCTTCCAGGCGCGTGAGGCGTTGAACCCGTTCGTGGACGCGGTGCCGGGGATTGTCGAAGGCGCGTTCGCCCGCCTCGCGGAACGGACCGGGCGTCAGTATGGGCTCGTCGAGTACACCGGGGCGCCCGACGCCGAGCGTGTGGTGGTCCTCATGGGTTCGGGTATCGGCGCCGCGCTGGAGGCCGTCGATGCTCTCGGCGCGGCAGGCGAGAAGGTCGGGGTGCTCCAGGTCCGCCTGTACCGGCCGTTCCCGGTCGACGCGGTGCTCACGGCCCTGCCCGAGTCAGTGCGTGCCGTCGCCGTCCTCGACCGCACCAAGGAGCCCGGCGCGCCCGGCGAGCCACTGCGCCTCGACGTCCTTGCGGCACTCGCAGATGCCGCGAACCGCGGCGTACGCCCGCTGCCGCGCGTCGTCGGCGGTCGTTACGGTCTGTCATCGAAGGAGTTCACGCCGGCAATGGTGCGGGCGGTGCTCGACTCGCTCGAGTCGGGTGAACCACGCGATGGCTTCACCGTCGGCATCGTCGACGACGTGACCCACAGGAGCCTGTCGGTCGACTCATCCTTCACGACCGATCGCGCCGCGCTGCGCGCGGTGTTCTACGGGCTCGGGAGCGACGGTACGGTCGGCGCGAACAAGCAGACGGTGAAGATCGTCGGCGAGGAGACCGACCGCCACGCCCAGGGCTACTTCGTCTACGACTCGAAGAAGTCGGGTTCGATGACGGTGTCGCACCTGCGCTTCGACGACGCGCCGATCCATTCCACCTACCTCGTCCGCGATGCCGACTTCGTGGCGTGCCATCAGTTCGCCTTGCTCGACCGCGTCGACGTGCTCGACGTCGCCGCACCCGGTGCGACCTTCCTACTGAACAGCCCGTACTCGGCCGACGCGACCTGGGACCATCTGCCCAGGGAGGTGCAGGAGTCGATCCTCGAGAAGGGTCTCGACGTCAACGTGATCGACGCGCACGGCGTCGCGCGAGACGCCGGTCTCGCCGGCCAGATCAATGTCGTGATGCAGGTGTGCTTCTTCGCGCTGACCGGCCTGCTGCCGCTGGGCGAGGCGCTCCAAGCGATCCGTACATCGGTGCGCGGGGTGTACGGCAAGCGGGGCGGTCCGGTCGTCGACGCCAACCTCGCGGCGATCGACGCGACGCCGGCAGCGTTGCAGCGCCTCGTCGCCCCAACCGCGGTCACCGCCACCCGCCCTCGCCGCTCCCCGGTCCCCGCCGATGCATCTGACTTCGTGCAGCGTGTCACCGCACGCATGCTCGCGGGCGAAGGTGATCTGCTGCCGGTCAGCGCCCTCCCCGTCGACGGCACCTTCCCCACCGGAACCGCCCGTGTGGAGAAGCGCTCGCTCGCCACCGAGATCCCCATCTGGGATCCCGATATCTGCATCGACTGCGCGCGCTGCGCCCTCGTGTGCCCGCACGCGGCGATCCGTATGAAGATCCACGACCCTGCCTCGGCGGGGCCGTCGGACCGCGCTCCGGACGCCGGTCTGGCGAGCAAGCCGTTTCGATCGCATGACCATCCAGGCCTGCTGCTCACGATCCAGGTCGCGCCCGATGACTGCACGGGTTGCGGGGTGTGCGTCGACGTGTGCCCGGCCAAGTCGAAGTCCGAGGCCAAGCACAAGGCCATTGACATGGAGCCCATCGCCGAGCACCTCGAGCGCGAACGGGCCCGGTTCGACGCGTTCCTGCGGCTCGAGAGTGTGCCCGACGGTCTCCTCGACCCGGCATCGGTGAAGGGCTCACAGGCGCGCGAGCCGCTCTTCGAGTTCTCGGGTGCCTGCGCCGGATGCGGTGAGACCCCGTACCTCAAGCTCCTCACGCAGCTCTTCGGCGACCGCGCGCTCGTCGCGAACGCGACCGGCTGCTCGTCGATCTACGGTGGAAACCTCCCGACGACACCGTGGGGAACCGATGCCGCCGGACGCGGCCCGGCATGGTCGAACTCCCTGTTCGAGGACAACGCCGAGTTCGGGCTCGGCATGCGCATCGCACTCGACCGACAGAACGCCACCGCCCGACGACTCGTCACCGAGCTCGGCGCGACCCTCGGCGAGGACCTCGCAGCAGCTGTCTTGGCGGTCGACCCCACGGTGCCCGTCGACGACCCCACCCTCGCGGCCCAACGCTCCCGTATCGCCGACCTCGACGCTCGTCTCGCCCGGCTCGCCGTCCACCCGGACGCGCCGGTCGCCCGGGCCGCACGTGAGCTCGCACCCCTCACGGGCACGCTGGTGCGCAAGAACGTGTGGATCGTCGGGGGTGACGGTTGGGCGTACGACATCGGGGCCGGCGGTCTCGATCACGTGTTGGGGTCGGGCCGTGACGTGAACGTGCTCGTCCTCGACACCGAGGTGTACTCGAATACCGGCGGACAGGCCTCGAAGTCCACCCCGCGTGCTGCGGTCGCGAAGTTCGCGTCCGCCGGGAAGCGCAACGCGAAGAAGGACCTCGGTGTCGAAGCGCGACGTTACGGTGACGTGTACATCGCACAGGTCTCGATCGGTGCGAACGACATCCAGACGGTCAAGGCGTTTGCCGAGGCAGAGGCATGGCCGGGTCCGTCACTGATCATCGCGTACTCGTCCTGCATCGCCCACGGGATCGACATGCGGACGTCGATGACGCACCAGCACGATGCAGTCAGGTCGGGCTACTGGCCGCTGTATCGCTTCCATCCCGGCACCGACGAGCACACCCACCCGTTCCACCTGGACAGCAAGGCTCCGTCGATCCCCCTCGCCGACTTCCTCGACGGCGAGGGACGCTTCTCCATGCTGTCCCGCGCGAATCCGGATCACGCCGAGGAGCTGCGTGCGCTCGCGCAAGCCGACATCGATGAGCGGTGGCGCTACTACACGCAACTCGCCGGGATCGAGCGCAGCCTGGCCCATCTCCCGATCGAGCATTCCGACTGATGGACTGCAGCCAATGACGCGACGCAGCCGATGACCGACCTCACGACCACCTACCTCGGCCTCGAGCTCACGAGTCCGCTCGTTGCGTCGGCCGGTCCGCTCACCGGGCGACTCGACACCCTCGAGCGACTCGTCGCGGCCGGTGCGGCGGCAGTGGTGCTGCCGTCGCTCTTCGAGGAAGACATCGTTGCCGCCGCACTGGAGCGCCAGCAGCTCTTCACCCAGGGAGCCGAGGTGTTCGCCGAGGCGTTGACGTACCTCCCCGAACCGGAAGGCGCGGATGAGCTGGATCGGCACCTGCAGCTCGTCGCCGACGCCAAGGCGAACCTCGGCGTGCCGGTGATTGCGAGCCTCAACGGCACGACGCGTGGCGGATGGATCCGCTACGCGTCGGAGCTCGTGGGCGCTGGAGCTGACGCGCTCGAACTCAACGTCTACGGCGTCGGTGCGAACCCAGACGACACCGCCGCATCGCTGGAGATGGAGCTGCTGCGCCTCGTGCGGGCGGTGCGCGACGAGATCCCGGTTCCGCTCGCCGTGAAGATCTCACCGTTCTTCACGACCGTCTCGCATTTCGTGGGCCAGGTTGCGGCCGCCGGCGCCGACGGGGTCGTGTGCTTCAACCGGTTCTACCAGCCCGACCTCGATCTCGAGTCCCTGGCCGTCACCCCGACCCTCGACCTCTCGACCTCGGCCGAGCTGCGTCTCCCACTGCGCTGGATCGCCCTGCTCCACGGCCGGGTGTCGTGCTCGCTCGCGCTGTCGACCGGCGTCCACACCCCGGCTGACGCGGTCAAGGCGCTCCTGGCGGGTGCGGACGTGGTGATGGCCACCTCGTCCCTGCTCGTGCGGGGTCCCGAGCACCTCGGGGCCCTGCACCGTGGGCTCGCGGCGTGGCTCGACGATCACGAGTACGAGTCGGTGACCCAGGCCCGGGGCAGTGTCAGCGCCCGATCGATGTCGGACCCGGCGGCGTACGAGCGCGCCAATTACCGACAGGTGTTGCACCGCTTCACGAGCACCTACGACGTCTGACCTGGTGCACCGAGCTCGACGGACCGCGAGTTGAAGAGCCCGAGCAGGGACCGGGCCCGGGATGTGGTCGCGGCGATCTGACGGTCTGCGTCGCGTGCCGAAACGGGGCATGATCGACTCATGACGTTGACGTTCGGGCGGGCAGACACGGCCGAGGAGCTCGATGCGGTCTACGGCTTTCGCTACACCGTGTACGTCGAGGAGATGGGCCGGTACCAAGGCACCGCCGATCATGTGCATCGGCGGCTCGTCGAGCCCGAGGACGAGCACAGCTGGATCTTCTTCGCCCGGGAGGGCGACGAGGTCGTCGCAACCGGGCGTGTCACGTGGGGCGGCGGTCACTTCTCGGACCGTCAGATCCGCCAGTACTGCCTGCGTCCTTTCCTCGATGAGGTCCCGGGCGAGTTCATGGCAGTCGGCGAACGTCTCATGGTCGCACCCAAGTACAGGGGTACCGGGCTCGTCGACGACCTGATCGCGCGTGCCCAGGACCTCGGTGGCGCCAAGGACGTCCGCATCGTGTTCGGCGCGTGCGAACCGCATCTTCTGTCGCTGTACCTGGGTATGGGCCACCGCACGTACGCGGACAAGAACATCAACAGCGCGGAGGCGGGGTACCTCATCCCGCTCGTCAACTTCCCACAGGGCACCGATGCTCTGTTGGGTGTGGGCAGCCGTCCGGGCGCTGAGCCGCCGGTGATGCCGAGCTGCCTCGAGCCGATCTTCTCGGGCGGTGGCGCGGTGCTGAGCCCGACGCTGCTCCCGTCGGGGGAGTACCAAGACGAGGTCCACCAAGCGCTGCAACAGCTCGAGCACGACGGAGTCTCGGCCTTCGACGGGTTCACCGGCGACGAGGAAGCGCGGTGCCTGGCGCGGAGCAACATCATCCAGTGCGACGCGGGTGATCACGTGCTCAAGAAGGGTGGTGCCGCGCGCAACATCTTCGTCGTCCTCGATGGCACCCTCGAGGTCTTCGACGAGGAGCGCGTCGTCGCCGTGCTCAGCCCGGGCGACGTGTTCGGCGAGATGGCGTTCCTGTTGGAACGTCCACGCGGGCTCGACGTCTACGCGGCGACCGATGATGCCCGCGTCCTGAGTTT
>Ga0209048_10005335_pt1 | contig 12152 bp, 9 predicted proteins | sample FrelakmetCRP12CR_FD_187146 | JGI IMG/M metagenome (GOLD analysis project Ga0209048, IMG submission 187146) | Freshwater lake sediment microbial communities from the University of Notre Dame, USA, for methane emissions studies - CRP12 CR (SPAdes)... | ecosystem: Environmental > Aquatic >... | reverse complement strand
GAGACTCAAAAAATCAAATTGCCGGTGCCTCCTGATGCTATTGCCGCCTACGGCGTCACGGACACCGCGGTCATTAACAGCGGCCAGATAACTTTCACGATGCCCGCTACCCTCCATTACGGGAACATCAACGCTATCAGGGTGCAGGATATTATGGTCAGGGAAATTGTCCTGCAAAATGCCTGGCAGAGACCCATTTATTTTGCCGTCACTTGCGGGGATGACACCAAGGCCGGCTTGGGCGATTACATGAAAATTGAAGGTTTTGCTGCCAGGCTTATCCCCCAAAAGAAGCAAACGAACCAGGCCGCTCCTTATTATATCAACGAACCCTTGATGAGAAAAAATCTCCTCGAAGACCCCTCTGGTTTCAGCAAAACCTATCAGAACGGCTTCACATTCAGGGGTATGAACGATAAAAATATCTTTTATGATGAAAACAGTGAGAGGATGATTCTGAATTCCCGGGGTTCTTTTATAATGCTGGCGACTCATTATCTGTACGAGGCCAGTGACAAAGCGATGTGCCTCAAGGCGCTGGACCGCATGGATAGGTTGATACCCAGAAACGTGATCAAAATGGACTCCCGGCAGGAATATTACCTGGGGCTTCTTTATGAAAATGCCGGAGACACCGCGAAATTCCGCGAGATTGCAACGAAGGTGGAAGCCGAACTGCTTGCTCAAATCAGCGAAAAACCTGTTGACGCCAACGAGAATAACAATATTTACAGAACGCTCATCGATCTGTACGAAAGGACACAGGAATACCAGAAAGCAGCCGATCTGCTGGAACCCCTGCTTACAACTTATCCGGGTGACCAGGGGCTGAAGGCGCAGATAGAGAGGTATCAAAAACTGGCAAAACAGCCAAAGCCGGTCTCAAAATGAAGTTTATTCATCTGTTCGTTCCCATCCTGAATCATCTGAACGGAGGATAATATCCGTCAGAAGAAAGGCAGTCTACATGGCAAGAGCTTTTGAATTCTCAGAGGACACTAAGAGAAATGCTTTTTTCAGGCAGTGGAATTTATGCGCCCACTGCGGTAAAAGTCTCATCAATACGTACGACCACGCGCATCATGTATGGCCAAATCAATCGGGGAATCGGTCTGATCCGGAACATTCCTGGATAAGCAGCCTGGATAACTGTGTAATGCTCTGCGACAGCTGCCACGGGAGGGTGCACGAAAACGGTAATTTCAGAACGGGAGCGGTTGCTTCACCCGATAACTTCCCGTATTCCCACGGCCGCCAAACCTCCCTGCATAAAGCCTGGTTGATCCGCATGAAGCACCTCTTCTGGAGCATTTAGAGGGTAATAAGTATCTGCTGTAAATTTGTTGATTTCAGTTTCCCCGCCTAAATGGTATCTTTCCCCCTCGGGAGTGCGGGGGGCCGCAGCCGGCGATACGACTTTCGTCGCATTCAAGAGGAGATAAAAACAGCGGCCCGCCTGGTTAACCTTTCCCCGAGTCGCCGCTCTTTTCATGAGCGCCGATAAACACTCTCTGTGCCGAAGCACCTTCGATGGCCTTGACCGCAATTGACTGGACTTGCAGTATTGCGTCGTTTGCTTTCTGAGTGAGCTGCCGGATGAGCTCCTCCTGCTCCTTGATTTTATTCTCCAGAGAGGTGATAATTTGTTTTGTCAATTTTCTCTCCCCCTCGGTTTCTCTGGAAGCAAGTTCAGCCTGATGCTTGTAATTGAGCTCCAGTTTCTCCCTTGCGGATTTTTCCGATTCTTTGATTGCTTTGTCCAGCTCCTGCGGGAATGATTCAACTTTTGATTTTAATTCATTCAATTCTTTTTCCCTCAATGCAAGGGCGGCTTCTCTTTCCACCAGCTCTTTATCTAATTGCGATTTGCGGGCTTCGTACAAATCAGAGTCTTTCTTGCGGTTGAGCTTCAGTGCATAGGCATATTCTTCTTCTTCTCTTTGCCGTTCTTTTTTTATTTGAGCATCACGTTCTTTTTTCTGCAGATCATACGTCTCCTGCTCCTGTTTCCATTGGAGCTTTTTGCCGTTGATCTCTTCTTCAAAGGCTTTTTTCTTCTCTTCCATTTCTGCTTCAAAAGCCACCTTCTTTTCCCGCTGAGCCAATATAAGAGCCGCCAGGCTATCCACACTCACCTTGATTTCATAAATCTCGGCCAGGCGTTGTGATTCGATATCAATAGCCTGCTGCAAATCGGTAAGCTTTTTATGCTCGGCGAGGAGGCGTTCACCGAGCATGTCCAGCGTTTTTACGCTTTCAAGCTTCATTTCGCCTAAGGATCTTACGATCTTCTCGGATGTATTCTGTGCGGCTGCTTCAATAATTCTGGCTCCGTCTTCCTTAATCTTTTCAGTTTTGCGGTCTGCCGGCTTTTTTTGCCTGACAGCGCTCAGCGATTCGTTATGGGCTTCGAGAATTTCATTCTTGGTGGGGTTTTTTGCTGAAATATCTTTTGTCATATGGGCCTCGGCTGTATAATATTTAGATGATTTTTTAGACTATCAGTACAATTATCAACTTGATGAATCTCCAGCGGAATGCCGCGCTGTTAAATGATTACTGATTATTCTGCCGCTGACCCTTCCAACCAGTCAAGGGGGAGCTCATTCAATTTCAGCGTATTTCTTCAGGCAGGGTACAAGATCATCAGTAAAACATCAATGCGTCCTAAACAAATCGGGTATTGTCTGGATATCCCAGACGTGATCCCTCAAAATATTATCTTAAGAATCTTCCTATCGAAATACACAGCTCTGAAAGCATGCGCGCTGAAGAAACGAGAATCGTAGTGACAAAACTCGGATTAAATCCCCTCGGCTAAATATACCTTTATCCAGAAGGATAATCAAGTTTTATACTTACGGATGTTTCAGTCTGATGGGATTTGAATCCCGGATCGTTTCCCCTTGCAAAATTGCCTGCATATCTGATGCTTATATTTGCATGACCGGTCCGCCGCCTCAACTTCAACAGGGAAGGTTAAAGGTTAAACAGATAGGCCGGATGAATGCAGCTACTGACAAGGCAGGTGGGAGGTTCATGATTGAGTATGCTCTTAAACCCGCGGGGGCAACCCCTCTTGATGTTGAACCGTGCCATTTATAATGTTATAATTATGCCGGATGAGTTGCTGTTCCCCCTTATACGAGCTGAGCATATTTTGGACTGAAAAAGAGAGTTATTATAGAGAGAATTTACCCGCGCGTTCCAATCTTGACAATCCCCTTAAAAGTAGCTACCTTTTACGCGATTATCGTTCTGGACACACCTGGTGCGCGCAAGTGGATGTGTGTTGCTTTTGAAATGGTTGCTCCGGAACTTAAATATTAATCAAACTCCACTCTGAGGGATAATATGAAAAACAAGATCGATCGTCGCTCGTTTATCAAGGGTAGCGCTGCTCTGGGAGTCTTGACTGCAGCGGGCAGTTCTCTTTTGTCCCAGATTCTGACTTCGGAAACGGTGCCCGGCGCCATAGACATTTCGGTGGTCCAGGGGAACGACTATTTTTTAAACGCCGTGAAAGCCGTGGATTTGCTGGGTGGGATGAATAAATATGTGCATAAGGGGAGCACCGTCGGGATGCTGATAAATTCGGTCTGGGATCATCCTGGTACATACACCAGTCCGGATGTGTCGCTGGCAGTGGTGAAAATGTGCCTGGATTCAGGGGCCAAGGCAATTTATTCAATCGAAGGAGCCCCCTCCGCTTATTGGAAAAGGAGCAAACTATGCGATAAGTTCAAGGAGGAGATAAAAAATCTAAAAAATGACGATGAAAAGAAAAAGGTCAAAATCGAAAAGGGGAAATCTCTCAAGCAGGCCGAAATATCAAAGGCCCTGCTAGAGTGCGATGTACTGATCAATGTACCGATCGTAAAGCATCACCAGGGGACAAACTTTACGGCCACACTCAAGAACATGATGGGTGCCTGCAATCATTCCACAAACAGGTTCTTTCATCAGGGGTCGGGCGCAAAGGGGGGGTACGACGATGTGCCTTTTTTGTCCCAGTGCATAGCAGATGTGAACCTTGTGCGCCAGCCGGATTTGTACCTTGTCGACGCCACTGAGTTTGTCACAACCGGCGGGCCTGCCGGGCCGGGTGACCTGAAAAAGCCCGGGAAAGTCATAGCAGCGAAGAACAGGGTTTCTGTCGATGCGTATTGCTCAACCCTGCTGGGTTACAGACCCGAGGATGTGCTTATGATTAAATACGCGTATGACCACGGCATGGGCGAAATAAATCTGGCCAAACTGAATATAAAAGAGGTGAAAGCCTGACCGACTATTAATATCCGTATTCGCACGGATATAGGCTTATCAGATGAAAAAGACCCTTTTCCTTTCAGTGATTTTGATTTGCGCATTTGCTGCATTAAATCCGGCTTTTGCGACAAAGGGAGATCTGACGGCGTACCTGCCAAAATCCTCGGAGATCGGGAAGTGGAAAAGGGCCGAGCCGGTTGAAATATTTGCCGGTGAGGATCTGTTTTTATTCATCGACGGCGGCGCTGGAATCTATTTCGAATACGGTTTTATACAGGCCGCTGCCTGCCAGTACAGTTCCGGGCCGGGGACATCAATTAAATGCGAGCTGTACGAGATGAAAGATGCCGGAGGAGCTTATGGAATGTATACCATTAACTCCGGCCACGTCGGTACAGAAGTGAATATCGGCGACGAAGGGAGGTGGCGTGACTATTACATCATATTTTGGAGGGGCAAGTTCCTGGTCTATTTAGTCGGCAGCGATACAACTGCCGAAACAAAGGAGGGGATGCTCTCGATTGCTGAAGCTCTTGATAAAAGCATCAAAGAGCCTGGCAGAAAACCGACCCTGGCCGGCTATTTGCCGCAGGACAGCCTCCTAAGTGAGAAATATATAAGGGGTGTTTTGGGCCTCTCTTCAGTCTACATTTTCGATGCAAAAAACATTTTTCAGGTGACCGAAGGCGTTATAGGCGAATACCCCGGTTACAAGATATTCGTTTTCAGGTATGCCACGCCCAGGGATGCCGGACGATGCATTAATAACGCTAAGAAGTCTGTCGCTCTGAACCCTCAGTTCACCGGTTTCAGTGAAACCGGGCTTCTGTGCATGGCCAGGGACAGAAAAGGGGGGAGGATCTGTTTCGGTCAGGTTGATGAGAACATTCTGGTGGCGCTCGTTGAAAAAGAGTCGGATGTGTCAAAGATTTACGACATGGCCAGAAAACATATAGAGAGTAAGAGAGGGAGAGAAAAACTCGAGTGAGATGCCGGGGCTTTTAAAGCCTATGCCGCCTCCGGATCAATAATCAGCCCTTTGCGTAAGGGCCTGACAAAAAAATAAAACCCCAGTCATTACTGACTGGGGTTTTTGTTACGAGCGGTTTGCTGTGTGTTACTTGAGTAAAACGGTCTTCTTCAGATCCGTGAACGTTTTGCCGGGTTCGCTGAGGCTTGTGGCCTCCATCCGGTAAATGTACACGCCGCTTGCCATATCAACCGCGCTCCACTCGGCTTCTTTATAACCTGCAGCCTGTTCTCCATCGATCAGTGTAGCAACGACTTGCCCGAGCATGTTGTAAACTTTCAGGCTAACCTTGCTGTCGAAAGGAAGCTGATACTTGATGGTGGTGGTGGGGTTGAACGGACTTGGATAATTCTGACCGAGGGAGTATTCCTTGGGCAGATCTTTCGTGCTTGTCAATCCTTCTCCGGGCGGCGGGGGCGGCATTTCTCCGTCAGGAACGATCTTTATGAGCCCGGCTGGGGGTGGAGGAGGAGTATAGAACAGATTGCCGGCCTGATTGCATTTCACCCAGTATGCTCGGCCGGGCTCAAGCGTTGTGGCTACGACATAGGCTATTCCGTTGTAATAGAACCAGTTGCTCGTGACTATTCCCGGAGGAATGCTCGTGACTTTTGCAACCGGATAATACACACCAGGGCCTCCTAGCATATTCCAGCCGGCGTGTACCGCAGGATCTGGATCTGCAACACCCTGGACAGTATTGGTCATAGCGCTTCCTATCTTCACCCAGTAACCGACTTTTGTTTCCAGCGTGGATGAGCCGACATAAGAGGTCGTATATTTATATGCTGTCCCTGATGCGGTGGGGAATACTGCCGATACCGCCATGTTGCCAAGGGTTACAGGCAGTGATACCATCTTCCAGCCCGGCGTGAGATCGTAGCTCACTCTCCTGATGTTGGAAGGCTGTTCTTTGTCATAATCCCAGCCGCAATAAAATGCGGGATTGGTGCTGCCGAACTGGCTGTGCAGGACAAACGTACTCTGGGCGTCACTGATGTTCTCGAGGTGGTTATTTCCGTATCCGCCCTTACCGCCTTCGTTGTCACCCCCCTTGATACCGAACTTGAATACCTGGCCGATCTGGCCTTTGGTACCTATACCGAGGCTCTCTGGAGCGCACTGGACTGTTATCGTGTAGATCGAATCTCCGGCGACCAGGTCCCCGTGCGTTCCGTCGTCCCACATCTTCTTGTCAAGATTGAAAAATAATCCAAAGTCCCAGTCGGTTGTGCCGGGATTGCCCCAGCCGCCCACGGCAAGGCCGTTCAGCCAGACTCCCCAAATGGTGATGGAATCTCTGACGCCCTCGTGGACATTGAACGTGCCTGCAATATCGTGCAATGTGTCGCCCTGCTCTATCTGTACAAAAACGGGTTTTATGTTAACTTCGTACTTGACCGAAACAGGCTGTGAAAGAGTACGGGAGTTCGGGAAAACAGGTTTTCGTCTGGCCTGTATTACGCTCGCAGCGGAATCGTAAACTGTGCATGTAGCGCCCGGAGGTGCGAACTGGCGCCGTTCCGCTTCATTATTAGTAGGGCCGCTGTAATAGAAATTATAATAACTCTCTCTTACATCCACGCCGTTCTTGTGGACATAATATTGGTAGTCCATCGGTCTGCCAATTTTTGTGACTATGGTATCAGTTATCGAATAAATATTAGCTAACAGCTGTTCCATGGCCTTCGACTTTCCCGCACTCAGGGTGGTTCCGAAGTACCCGGATCTGACCTGGAGGGTGTCGCCGATGTTAAAGCCGCCTGTGGAAATTGCGCGCCCCATATCTGCAACATAGGTAATGATAACGGTATCGGGGTTATCAAGCTGCGATGGCCGTTCATCGTTGAAAAACACCCACTGTAGGGTGGTATCTTTCTTACCCACCGGAACATTAAATGAGCGGTTGGAACCACCCTGGCGTTCATCACGGCCCCAGTCATATCCGATGAGGAATTTGTAATTGAGTACGTCCCCTGCATTGAAATTGGCCTTGGGGATGCGCACTGCGCCTGACCAGAAGCCGTTTGCGGCTATCGTGTATCCGTCGCCGTTGCTTGCGTTTGATTCTCTGGTGAGATAGAATGTTGGCGCCCAGTGCAGCTCACCAGCGTCCGCTCCGCCTCCGCCGCGTACACCGACTGTATCAACGTCGTTGTGGAATAAGAATGATCCTGAGCTAATCGGTCCGTGCATGCTGACGCGAAAATAAACAACCATGCTGTCAGCAGAATGATCCGCCCACGGCCTGAAGTACTGTGGCCGACCCCCTGCACCGTTGTTCCAGAATTCCACAGGGACGACAGTGTCCGCGTCCGGAACGATGAACTTACGGTTGCCGGAAATGGAGCCGGGATAAGGTGCTGTGAGGTCATTTTCCCATCCGGTTCCGCTCATATAGTTGATCACGTATTTATAATTCACAGTATCGTTGGTGCTAAGAGTTACGGTTTTCGACCAGTAATCACCGCCGATACTTGTCATATTATTTTGCACGTCGTTTCCCCAGGTTATTGGGGAATTGTGAATAGAGGAGCCACGTATCTGTATGGTTGAACCAGTCACAGGTATCGTATCCGGAACAGTCGCTGTATTCAGGATAAACGTTACGCTGTGAGTTTGCGCGTGCACAGCTTGCCATTGACCCGCTCCCCCGAGCATAAGCAATGTCACTAAAAATAACAATGTATTTTTCATAATACCCTCACGAATGATGGAATGTTTTTTATAGTAAAAAAAAGTCAGTTAATTTTTAAATCTACACTGTTGCCTTATCACCCCCTTTGTCAGTGCAATTTAATATTGTTGGATTACTGTTGCGTTTCACAAATAGTTATAATTGCCAATTTACTGGTTATCTGTCAACCTGCAATGAATTGATTCTATTTTAGTCCGATCTTCCTTCGGAGAGCTTAGTATAAGGACGCCGGATGTTTGGTCAATATTGCCTAAAATGAATTTTAGGTTTTTATGTCTCTCGGTTTAAATTATTTCTTAAGAGAAAGAGTACTAAGGTCTAAAGAGAAAATAGTATAATGACTGGTTGATTTATTACTGCGTTAGACCATACGTAAGATCACCGCCCGCACCTTTCGCGGAGAAAAATATCAAAGAATTGGTACGTGTTGATTCGAGATATACCTCAAATTAAGAATGAAAAGCTTCAATGTCAAGTATATTTTCATAATATGTAGTAGAAATAGACAAGACATTAAAAAATCTGCGGTTTTTTAATATTTTTGGGCAAATATTGCCAACCGTATCATTCGGAAATCCTCATATTTCAATAAAAAACGGGAATATGTGAGGCTCCCGGATAAGCCAATTTTATCCCTTATTCAGACGGTTTTATCTTTTTTATATATATTATTTAGAGATTTTTATCATGGCTTCAATGCTGAATTCGGCTATGTTTCTTGACATCTGATTTCTGATTCATTATTTTTTAAGCGGAAGAATGGTTCTATACTTGATGGAACCGAAAACAGGCAGATAAAGTAAAAGGCGACGTCAGGTTATGTATTTTAAACGACTCTTGGCGATTGCGTCCGCGGATACGGAATTAATTCTTCGAAAGTGGAAAATATCCCTTAAAAAGTGCGAGTGGGGAAAGTCGGGTCAGACTTCTGATTTTTTCCGTGCCGGCATCCCGCGGTTTCGGCCGGGTATTTTCCTGGGCGTTTAGGGGGGACCTCATGGAGCAAATTTTTAATCTGATATCCGGTTGTCTTGACCGGCGGCATAAGTGAACACTGTTACTCTTGGGATGATTATTCATGAACTCCTGGCATAATAACATAATCAACTCGGATGAAGCAGTCTCCAAGCTGCTGAAGGAGACAAGGCGCATCGCGGTTTTGGGAATAAAGATCGAAAAAGATTTCGACAAGCCGGCATTTTATGTGCCCGAATATCTCCTCAGGGCGGGATTTGACGTAATACCGGTCCCGGTTTTTTATCCCGATGTCACTCAGATTCTTGGGAGGAAAGTGTACAGAAAATTAATGGATATACCAGGTGAAATTGACATGGTGAACGTTTTCCGCCGCCCTATCGATCTCGCTGCCCATATGGAAGACATAATAGGTAAGGCACCTAAAGCTGTCTGGTTTCAACTCGGGATCAGGAACGATGCAGTTGCAGAAGATCTGGCGCGCAGAGGCATCAAGGTCGTGCAGGATATGTGTTTGATGGTCCAGCACAGAAGACTGGCAGTTTAGGATCGCCTTTCATATTTTGAAATAAATCACCCGCCTCACTTACTGGGGCCGTATGGGTGGCCCTGGAATTATACCAGTTGGTCTTTGGGCGGAGCGCCACATTACCCAGGTGGTTTATTGTCCTACTTGATTTTATCCTCCGAAGCGTATCTCTAACGAAAAAATTTGACTGGGAAGGTGCATTCCGCGTTCAGTAATATTTTCCTCTGATTCAGAATGTGAAAAAGCGTCAAGAGATAGGCACTTGACCTGATAAATAATAGCGCAGGTTTGCTGCCTGTCAATATGACTCATTTCGGGATTTTCCACCCCTCGCTTATTCGCGGCAAAGATGCCCGGATTTTCGGAGATTTTATCTCCTATTGTTTGCGGGGAAATTGAGATTTCGTGTCATAAATCAGTTCCCCCCCAAAGGGGATGTAATATCTACCGGTGGAACAGTAAAAATTTCCTGGTCAAGGTTAATCATGCACCTGTGAAGAGAATCTTTCCCTTCTTGAGAGAATAAAGGCATTTTCCAAGAAGTTTAATAAATTTTAAGTGGCATGGGATTTGTAAAATAAGAGCGGCCACGAGTATGGTGCAGATAAATATATGAAATTTCAAGAAATCACAAAGAATTGCCTGTTGCTGGTTCTTCTCTGTTTCCTGGGCATGATCAGGGAAAATGCTATTGCCCAAGCAGAAGATGCAGAAAACAGGTACCTAACAATCGACTCACTTCTCAGCATTAAGGTGAGCACAGTTGCCAAATACGATCAGACAATCCAGGAGGCGCCGGCGTCAGTAACAATTATCTCAGCCGAGGAGATTGAGCTTTACGGCTACAGGACACTCGATGAGGTTCTTATGGGGGTGCGCGGTTTTTATACAAGCTATGACCGCAATTACTCGTACCTGGGTGTGCGCGGATTCAGCAGGCCGACTGACTTTAATGACCGCGTGCTTCTCCTGATCAACGGCCACACTATAAATGAAAACGTGTACGGGGGGGCGCCGGTCGGGACTGAGAGCGGCATAGATCTGGAAACCATCGAACGGATCGAAATTGCCAGGGGGCCCGGATCGGCCCTTTACGGGACAGGGGCTATATTCGGAGTCATCAACCTGGTCACCAAGAAAGGAAATGCAATCGACGGTGCCCGTATCAGTGCCGAGGGGGGAAGCTACGGCAGGCGCCAGATTTCCCTAGGTGCCGGTAAAAAGCTGGACAACGGTTTGGATATCGCCGTCTCAGGAATGTGGTGCGACGTCCGGGGGCATGATCTGTACTTCTCCGAGTACGACAGTGCGGGAGGTTTCGCGCGTAATCTTGATTGGGACAGCCACTACGGGGTTTGGACATCACTGCGCTACAGAGATCTTGAGCTCTCCGGGAATATCGTTTCTAGGGAAAAGGGGATCCCGACTGCTTCGTACGGTGATATCTTCAACGACAGCAGGGCACAGACCCTGGATGAACGCAAATATGCGGAATTGAAATATCAGAAAGATCTGGATAAAGATAAAAATATCATGCTGCGCCTCTACTATCATCATTATGACTACAGGGGTACCTATCCTGCCGAAATCCTGAATTTCGACGCGACCGACGGTAACTGGTACGGGGGGGAATTGCAGTTCCGCTGGGATGTATTGGCCAACAACCGTATCGTTGCCGGTTCCGAGTACATAAGGAATCCGCGGGCAGATTACCGGGTATGGGATATCACCGGAACGCAGTTTGATAATAACTACCCCTATAACCTGTTCTCATTCTATTGCCAGGATGAGTATCAGTTGGCGGAAAACCTCCTGCTCACATTGGGATTGCGCCGCGATGGATACTCAAGCGCCGGAAGCTCCACCACGCCCCGGTTTGCGCTCGTTTACCACCCCTTCAATTCGGGCACGCTGAAGCTGCTATATGCGGAGGCTTTCCGCGCCCCGAATGTGTACGAGCTCAATTTTTTCGATAATTACAACGGTTTTAAAAGCAACCCGTCTTTATCACCGGAAAAAATCAAAGCAACGGAGGTTATCTGGGAACAGCGCCTGAGCGAAGCCGTGATGGGCGGTATTTCCGTATTCGACTATCATATGAGCGACCTGATTGACACCGAAGTTGATCCTTCGGATTCCCTCATGCAATTTAAGAACGTTGACCGTGCGAAGGCAATCGGGGTGGAACTCGAGCTTACAGGCAGGTTTGGAACGGGGCAGACGGGGTATGCAAGTTACAGCTATCAGGAAGCCAGAGACCCGGATCTTAATGAAGTTTTGACAAATTCCCCGAAGCAGCTGTTCAAGTTTGGGCTATCCTCGCCCATAGTCCGGCATGTGCGCGCCGCCCTGGAACTTTATTATGAAACCGGCCGCCTGACTGTATACAATACGATGACAAACCCATTCTTCCTGGCCAATCTCAACATCGTGGCCGGACCATTCTTGGACGGCTTCGTGGGCTCTTTCAGGGTCAGGAACCTTTTTAGTGCCGCCTACGGCACTCCGGGGGGATTGGAACATAAACAGTCTGGTATCGAACAGGACGGGAGAAATTATTTATTCAGGATAGAATACAAGTTCTAAAATGGCCAAACTCTCTCGGCTGGCAGGGGCTTTAATTGCACTCACGCTTGCGGGGGCCGCATCCT
>Ga0209048_10005334_pt1 | contig 12152 bp, 12 predicted proteins | sample FrelakmetCRP12CR_FD_187146 | JGI IMG/M metagenome (GOLD analysis project Ga0209048, IMG submission 187146) | Freshwater lake sediment microbial communities from the University of Notre Dame, USA, for methane emissions studies - CRP12 CR (SPAdes)... | ecosystem: Environmental > Aquatic >... | reverse complement strand
CCCGCGACGATGACCTGGATCAGGAACGAGACTGCGAAGCAACACTATGGTGCTCGCTGCAGTCATCAGACAATGTGCGGCACGTAGTGCTTGGTATCGACAGGCGACGCTGCGGGCCGCTTCCGTCTGTGTGATTTGACGCGAACGGAATGTCGGTGCGCTAGCGGTGTTCTGCCCGCAAGGTTGCAACCGATATCCGGACCAGTGCGGCCTGCACGCCGAGTTGCTTTACCTGCGTTTCGGTCAGGCCGGCGTGTGGGTTCCAGTCGATGTTGAAGATGCGGGCGATAAACCGCGCTCGGCGCAAGGCGGCCTCGAAGCGTTGTCGGAATTCGGCGGCGTCGGATGGCACCACTTCTGCGGTTCCGGTCAGGCGCTGGCGGTGCAGGCACAGCTCGATCGGCCCTGGGGCGTGGTAGTTGCGCCACCACTGTTTACGCGGCGCTTCGCCGACCAGGATGATGATGGCATCCCCCATGTGATGATACGCGACCGGGATCGTGAAACGACGGCCGGTCTTGCGGCCGGTGACCGTAATGAGCATCAGCGCTGGGCTGAGAAGCCAATGAAACGGTGAGCGCAGGATCGCCGCGCACACCGGGTTCAGCCGGGTAGACAATTGCACCAGTGTCATACCCCTCATCCCTCCGTTTCCCCGCAGTGGCTCGCCGTGGTGCGTTGCGCAGCCGGGTAGGCGTCGATGTAGGCCATGGCCCGCGGGAAGAGCGACTGCCTGATAAGCTGGAAGAGTGGTCCGACCGGCCACAGCGGCATCGTTCAAACGGTGATGTTCTCCGGCCCCCAGTAGGCCTTCATCGAAGTCACTTTGCCGCCGATGTTGAATTCAAACAGGTCGATAACGTGGATCTTCATGCCGGTGACGCTGACGCAGAAAGGAAAGGCTACCGCATGACCAGCGCAGCGGGCTGGCCCGGTGAGTTCCAGTTTTGCTCCAGCGCCAAAGGCTTGCTGGTAGAATTCGACGATGGCAGCGATGCCGTGGCGTACCTCGCTGCCCACAGGGTCTTCCACGGTGGCGTTCTCGGCGTAGATTTCCTTGATCAGGTTCATGTCGTTGTTCGCGAAGGCCTGGATGTATTTCTCAACTACGGCGATTTTGTCGGCAGCTTGCATGGAATGTCCTCCCTCAAAGTCGGGCACGCTCGGTGACCCCCAGCACGATCTCCATTAGACACACCGCACGCTCACGGCGCGGGAACAAGGCCATAACGCGCCATCACCGCAACTTCCACCAATCCCGGGAGATCGCCCGGCGGCAAGCGGCCAAGCCGGGAGACCTGCGCAGCGTTCGTGCGCCATGCGGATCTGGCCATTCGCGGCCGCGCACAGCCCGAGACGGGGCGTATGGTAGATGCCGTTTCCATGCTATCCGCATGAGCGACATGAGGGACAAGAATGGACATAACGATTCGTGACGCTGAGCCGGCCGACGCACCGTTCTTGGCTTGGGTCATGTTGGCCGCGGCCCGTTCGCATCGGCCGCTCTCGTTTTGGGACTACGCGTTCCCCGGGCCCGATGCACCGCGGCTCGAATACATCGCCGCGATGGCGCTCGCCGAGCCGATCTGTTTCACCCACTACGGCGGCTTCCTCATCGCAGAGCACGACAGCGCTCCTGTCGGGGGCCTGAGCGCCTACGATTCTGCGAGCAAGGGAATGGAGACGTTCCTCGCTGCGCTGACACGGCTGCTCGAGGCACGTCAGTGGTCAGCTGAGCATCAACAGCTCCTGGGGCTGCGCACCGCGGCGGTCACAACGTGCATGCCCGACTCTCCGCCTGGTGTATGGGTGATCGAATGGGTGGCCACGATACCGAAGGCGCGAGGTCGTGGGGTTGCGCATGCGCTCTTACGCGAGATCCTCGCCCGCGGCCGCGTGGCTGGCTACACGAAATCCCAGATCAGCTATCTCATCGGAAACACGCCCGCGCAGCTTGCCTACGAGCGCGTCGGTTTCGAAACCGTAGAGGAGAAACGTCATCCGGACTTCGAGGCGGCTTTCGGAGCACCGGGGGTCGCTCGGATGGTACGAGACCTCTGAGCCACCTGTCCGCGCCGTATTCATGATCTGACGAGGATTTCCAGGGCGCAGATTTGCGAATTGCAGAACCAGGGACAGAAAGCCGACAGCCACCGAGATCGCGCCTCGACAGCGGCTGTTTCGCCTAAGCGGTGTGCCTGCACTGCCCGCGCAACGCGGTCGGATGGTGAGTGACGCGGCTGCTACGCGTACATGATGCGGGTGATCCAGTCGGCGACCATCGCAGGCTTGCCTTCACCCTCGATTTCGACCGTCATCGTCCGCGTCGTCTGGATCCACGGCTCCTTCAGCTCCACCTTGGCGAGCACGCTGCGTGCGCGGATGCGGCTGCCCACTTTGACGGGGCTCACGAACCGCACCTTCTCGAAGCCGTAGTTGAGCCCCATGACGATGCCGGCGTAGCGCGCCGGATCACCTTTGGGGATCGATGTGTCGAGGTGCGTCAACAGCGAGAGCGTGAGAAACCCGTGTGCGATGGTCGTGCCGAACGGCGTTGCCTTGGCGGCCTCCGGATCGACGTGAATGAACTGATGATCAATGGTGACATCGGCAAACTGATTGATGCGGTTCTGGTCGACGGTGAACCACTCTCCGACGCCCTCTTCCTGCCCCACGGTGGACTGGAACAAGGCAAAGGCTTTCTGTGCGGTTGTGCTCATAGTCTTGAGACCTTTATAGGCGTGGCAAAGGTCTGTCCAGCTCGGTCGCCGCAGTGGTCAGTTCCCGAGGTCCCGGGTCTCGCCCGCGTGGTAGCGCTTGAGCACGTTCTTCGCGATCAGTATGCTGCGCGGATTCAACTCCGCAGGGTGACGGACCGAGGCGACGAGGTCGAGCGCAACCCACCCCGGGACGCCTTGCCAGGAAAGACACGGCGGTAGGGCGATGCCCGTTACTGGGCAGGTGGACTAGTGCTGCGTCGTGTCCATCGAGTGGATAGTCGTCGGCGTGATCTTGATGAGCACGCGTGGTGTGGTGATGCTTTGCTGCGCTTCGGGCTCTTCGCAGCGTCGGCGCCCATGTACTTCTGGTAGATGGCGGTGGTCATCTCCTGGACCCCGGTGGTGACGATCTCGGCGGTACCGTCGAGCAGGACAGCCTTGTTCTTCAGCGGAGCCTCCATGACGTCGACGGTGACGGCTACATGTCGGTTGCCGCGGATGTGCTTCACCTTGGCGGCCCACGTCCGCGTGCAGCGATTCACTGCGGCGATCTTGGTTGCAAGCGCATCTCGTTCGTGGAGGCGAAGCCCAGACTCTCGTACAGGGCCCGGCCCTCATCTGAGGCATGCAACGACACCAGCGCGCTGTGGCGCTCCTGACAGCACGCGAGAATGGCCGTCAGCAGTTGCCGCGCCAGTCCTCGCCGCCGGTGTTCCGGCTCGGTGTAGACGTTCAGGATGTAGGCTTCCTCACCACCGTTGGGCCAGCCGGGTCGTGGGAGCAACGGGCGCACGACGACGCCACCGCCGGCAACGACCCGGTCGGTGTGTTCAACCAGCCACCCCGTATACGTGCCAGCCGTCAACGCGACGGCCAGGTGCTCCCGCGCACCGGCTTCGAGCGCGGCGGCGTCTGCACCATCGAGGATACCCATGTCGTGGAACATGGCGACGCGGTGGTGTGCAATCACGACCGCGTCGCCGGCGGTCGCCAAGCGAATCTCATAGCTCATGGGCGTGACACTACCACTCGACCGCCGCGCGCGACGACCGTGGAGTTTCCACGGCTGTGCGCGTCAAGGCGCTAGCCCGGATTAGCTGGAGTGAATGACGGAACGCCCCGTATCCGACGCCCCGCGGACCGTTCCCAGCGGGCCGTTTTTGTCCTTGCTCCCACGGCGACAGCCTATGGCAGGCCCCTTTGGGCCTTGGGCCTGCCAACGGCGTCCAACAAACACCGATGCACCGTCGCACGCCGCACCCGGGCGTGACCCTGCGCCGCCAGCCGCCCGTGCTGCCATGGGCGTCGTGTTGGAGGAATGAGCAATTTCACGCTTGATTCCCTGCGGCAGCGTTCACCTCGAAACTCACAGTGCGAGTCCAGCGGCTGCAGGGCGGCACGTGGGTGCCGGCGCTGCTGACGCGGCTGTCCCGCTGAGGTAACAGTTTGCCGGGGGTATCACCGGCGGCGATCGGGAACCCGGGGGAGTTGCCGATTCACACTCTCTCGGCTGCTCTTCCGATGAACCGCGTCGCTTCGCGCTGCAGCCACGCGGCCCATTCGTTGATGCCCTGTCCGGTCTTTGCTGACATCTCGAAGATCTGGATGTTGGGGTTGAGCCGGCGCACCCGCTCTTTCACGGCATCCATGTCGAAGTCCGACAGCGCGAGATAGTCGATCTTGTTCACCAGCAGCACGTCGCTCACCGTGAACATCAAGGGGTACTTGAGCGGCTTGTCGTCGCCCTCCGGCACGCTCAGGATCATCGCGTTGCGGACCGCCCCGGTGTCGAACTCTGCCGGGCAGACGAGGTTCCCGACGTTTTCAATGATCACCACGTCGAGTGTTCCGAGGTCCAACCCGTCGAGCCCCTTGGACACCATTGACGCGTCCAGATGACAGAAGCCGCCAGTGTTGAGCTGGATGGCGCTGATTCCCCGGGCGGCGACGCGCTCCGCATCGACGGTCGAGTCGATGTCCGCCTCGATGACCCCACACCGGAGGCTTCCCTGCAGCGCCTCGATGGTCCGGAGAATCGTGCTCGTCTTGCCAGCACCCGGCGCGGACATCAGGTTGAGCAGGAAGGTCTTCTGCTTCGCGAGCCGGCGGCGGAGCGCCTCGGCCACTGCCCGGTTGTCGGCGTGAATGTCCTCCTTGACCTGAATCAGCCGTACGGCCTCCATCAGACGACCTCCAAGTTTTCGATGACGTATTCGCGTCCGGAGACGAACTCGCAATTCGGCTGTCCGCACGCCGGGCAAGTCACTTGACCGAGTTCGTGCCGCTTCACCGCGAACGAGTGACGGCACGCATTGCAGCGCAGGACGATCGGCGCCCGCGCCATCGCCAGCTGAGCGTTCTCCGCGAGGGTACCCCGGCTGAGATAGTCGAAGTAGTGCTGGATCCACTCGTCTTCGAGATCCGAGAGCTCGCCGACCCGCAGGTGAATGACGACGACCTTGCCGACGCGGTGTGCGGCGGCGTGCCTGAGCACGACGTCGAGGATCCGCTCTGTCACCTGGAGCTCATGCATGCTCGGAGGGGGGCGTCGTGGGGCGCCGGGGCAGGTGTTGATGGCCCACGTCCTTCCCGGTTTTCGACGGCGATCGTCTTGGCCAGTTCGCGGGCGGACGGCAGCGGCGTTTGCCGGTCGACCCGCTTGAGCCGGAGCGCCTCCTGATCGCAGGTGATCGTACACACGCCGCAGCCCAGACACTTCTCCCCGTCGACCACGGACTTCAACTGCCGCGTGTCGAGCGTGATCGCACCGAAGACACACCGGTCGACACACTTGCCGCACATCAGACAATCCTCGCTCGACTCTGCGGTGAAGTTCGATGGCGCGACCGCGTCGGGATTGTCCCAGCGCGTGCGGCCCCGCAATTGGGAGCAGCAGCACGGGCAGCACAGACAGATGACATTGTGGCCGGCCTCTTCGTGGTTCTCCGTCGTGCCCACCAACCCGAGGTCCTGCATCTCGTCGAAGTATTTCTTCGCCTCCGCAGCCGTCACTTCCCGCCCGACCCCGATGTTCTGGAAGTACAGCGCCGAGGTCTCCATCATGATGCAGAAGCCGACCGGCGTATGATGCTTGCATTCCCTGGTGCCGAGTTTTTCGGTTCTCGTGCGGCAGGGACAGGGAACCAGGGAGAGGTTGCTCACCGCGTCAATGATCTTGTGTGCTTCCTCCGTGTCGAGGATCTTTTGGCCAGACAGGAGCGTGCGCTCAACTGGAATCACACGCAGCACCTGGGTGCCCATCTCGGAGCTTTGGTAGTACTTGTAGAATTTCTCGTCGATGAAGAATTGCTGATACAGGTGCGCCGCTTCGACGTCATGCGGTCCCACGGGTTCGGTGAACTGGTGATGATTCACCAACAGCGCAAACACCGGGAGTCCGTAATTCCCGGCGAATCCGATCACGCTCCCCTTGCGTGCGAGGGGGTCGAGGACATCCGTCACCTCCGCAGCGCTCTTGCCCGCGGCCCGTGCGATGTCCTCCGCGCTCAGCATGGACTCAGCGACGTCCGCCAAGCTCGGTGCGATGGCCATGGGCATCTTCAGATGCTGAACGATCTCCGCCTCGGCCGGGGTGTAAAGCAGTGCGAGGTAGTTGATGAACGCCGGCGAGAAGCCACCGTTCGCCTTGGGTGCGGTCATCGGGCCCGCGTCGAGGTTCTCCGCGATCTTGAGATATGCCGACTCACTCATCTTGGTCCTCTGTCAGTCACGACTCCCATCAGCCTCTCAGCAGGTCGCACATCGTCACCGCCTCAGACCTTCTGCACTTCCACGGTTACCCCGCGCGTGCCGAAGGGGTGGCGGGTAGAGACTGTGCCGTCCGTCACTTCGGGTAGGCCGGCACCTCGTTGAGCAGGTCCAGCGCCTGAGCCGGTTGCAGCAGATCGAGGATCTCGGGCGGGAACTCTGCCAGCGAGAAGGACTGGACATCAGTCATCTGCTTGACCCCACCCACGATGGCCCGCAGGTCGTACTTGCTCTGGTGGACCGGTGGCACGGGCTTGTCGAGTTTGAGCAGACCGTAGGCCGCCATCATCGCTGTGCGTACCGAGGTTTCCACGGTGAAGACCGCGTCATCTGGAATCTCCACGAACTGCCCGATCAAGGCCAGGTTCGTGCACCCGTCAGGAATCACCTTGGGCCGGTCGCTGATCTTGCGGGGCATGAACTGGCTGGTGACGTAGGGCATCATGGCCGTGGCCACATGGCAGTGCGGCAGAATGCGGTCGATCTGGTCCTTCAGGCCGATGTGATAGAGCAGCTCCTGCATCATCTCTGCGCCGGTGCAGTCGCGCATGGGCTTCTTGATGAAGTCTCCCGGGCGATCGCTGTAGATGGCATAGGCCCAGAAGACGTTCACCGTGTCGGGCTGAGTCGGGTAGTACTTCCCGTAGGGAATGAAGGACATCAGCCAGCTGGAGTCCTTGATCGTAATGACGCCGCTGGTGCCGGCCTTGGTGCCTGTCCGGTGCTCCAGGTAGTCGAACAGGGTGGGATCGTCCTTGACGGTGACGAAGAAGGAGACCCAGTTGGTCTTGTCGATGTCGCTGATGAAGCGGGCCGGGTTGCCAAACCGGCTGTCGCGCGCGGCCAGTTTCTCCCACAGCGAGAAGCAACCGCGGTCGACCATGTCGTCGTTGATGGGGGCGACCGTATGGGTGTTGCCCGTGGTGGCGTTCTGAGTCAGGGAGCCGGTCGTCACGAAGACCAGATCGTCAGCGGTCAGAGCCAGCTTGCGCGTCCCCCGCGCATCTTTGACGTGCAAGCCAGTCACGGCTATTTGGCCGCCTTCTTGACGAAGATCCAGGTCGGTGACTTCGGTGCCGGTTTCGAAGCGGACACCCATGCCTTGCAGCCACACCAGCAACGGCTTGATCATGGAGTCGAACTCGTTGAACTCGGTGTGCAGGATGACCTCTAGCTCCTCTATACGTTCCACGGCGTGGATGAATCGAGTCAGGTAGCGGCGAAACTCAATCAGGCTGTGATAGTCCTTGAAGGCCAGCATCGTGCTCCAGCAGTACCAGAAGTTGGATTCTGTGAAGGCGGGGGTGAACCAGTCCGTGATGGTCAGGTCTTCCAGCTGATCCTCGGGTGTGACCAATAGCTTCAGGAATGCCCGAGTGTCCTCCGGATTGAGCTTCATGGATTCGTAGTCATTCTTCTGCCCACACTTTTCCATGATCCGCAGCTTGGATCGGATGGGTTCGCGAAGGTTGGCTTCACGGGTTTCGTCGAGCACGGTGCGGCCGGGACGGATGAGCGAGGGCACCTTCGCGAACAGGTCCCACAGGCATTCCATGCGCGCTTCCAGTTCACGTTCGCCCCGACAGGTGAAGCCCCGCTCGGCGTCGCCGGCGGCGTCCATGGCACCGCCCACTACCTCGAGCTGCTCGTACACGGTGATGTGGTCGCCGGCCATGTGGCCGTCGGTGGCCAGGTAAGCCGCAACAGCCAGACCACCGAGGCCGCCACCGACGATATGTGCGCGTTTACGGTCAATGTCCGGTGGCACGTTGGCGTTGGGGCGGTCGTAGTTGCGCATGACTTCTCCTTCTCTTGTCTGTCAATCGGCGTTCAATTGTGACCCGCGGCTTGGCGAGATCGTTCCTCCCGCGACGCTCCCGGCAACGCAGAGGTCATGCGCTCTGCCGGCGCACGGCATCGACGACGCGCTCAACCTGCTCACGCTGGCGGTCGAACTGGGTGGCCACGTGCTCGTCATGTGCCATGACCGTCTCGAGATGGATGTCGCCGAACCCGATGACACCCATGTCCGCGTACGCCTTTTGCACCTTCGGACCCCACAGGCCGATGTCCTTCATCGTCGGAACGATCCGCGTGAAGAGATTCGTACGGAACATCTGCATGAGTTCCGATTGATCCACATAGCGCGTGCACTCGTCCACCGGCAGGCCGAGCGTCTCCCACACCTCTTCGGCCCGGAAGCGATCGCGCAGCAGATAGCAGCCCTCGACCGCGAATTCTTCGCGCTCGTCGCGCTCCTTCTGCGTGAGGTGGGGGTAGTAGTCGCGCAGAGTCAGGCGCCCGAAGGCGACGTGCCGCGCTTCATCCTGCATCACGTACGCCGTCACCGCTGCCGCCAGTGGGTTCTGCGACTGGTCGCGGACCAAACCGAACGCCGCCAACGCCACGCCTTCGATCAGCACCTGCATGCCAAGGTAGGTGAAGTCCCAGCGCGAGTCCGACAACGTATCCGCGAGCAACGTGCGCAGGTGCGGATTGATGGGGTAGGCGAGTTCGAACTTCTCGTGCAACAGCCGCGCGTAGGCCTCGACGTGGCGCGCCTCGTCGATCACTTGCGTGGCCCCGTAGAATTTCGCGTCCATGCTCGGCACTTGTTGGACGATTTTGGCGGTGCACACCAAGGCCCCTTGCTCGCCGTGCAGGAACTGCGAGATCTGCCACGCTTGGAAATGGCGGCGTACGCTGGCCTGCTCCGCGTTCGTCATGCGATTCCACATCGCTGAGCCGTAGATCGGAATGGTGTCGTCCGGCAATTGCGCGGGGTTCTCTGGATCGAGGTCTTGCGACCAATCGATTCGCTCATTCGCATTCCACTGCAAACGTTTGCCCTTCTCGTACAGGTTCAACATCTTCTCGCGGCCATCCGCGTATTCCCAGCGAAAGGCGGTGTTGAAGGATTGGGCAACGGTCCACTCCGTGGCGTCCATCTCGCGTGCGTAGCAATCCATTGTCGACATGATTACTTCCTCTTCAATTGATGCGCTTCACGGTCGCCGTTTGTTCGGCGCCAGGCGGGAGTTGGGGCGACGTCGCGCGGCTGCGCCTCCATCGCGAGCAGCAGCGATACGTACGGTGGAACATTCCGGAGTCTCGCACCGCGGGCGCGAAGTTCTTTCAGGGCCGTCACTCCCTCCGCATCGGCGAACAGCAGACCGGACAGATCAAGCGTCAGCACCTGCGCATCCCTGACGCTGACGCCTGTTAGCTCCGCTACCCCGTTGCCCAACAGGCGCCCGTCGACTCGGAGGACGGTTCCATCGCGTTCGGCGATTGCTGTGACCCTGAGATTCATGACCGTCGACTGGAAGCGTAAGGAAGATCAGTGCCAAGAGACGCTGCGGCAACCACCAGCGACATCGACGTCATCCGTCGTTCGAGCAGTGGACTCCGCATCGAAATATCGACTAAGCTGCATCGAAATGTCGACTCGGGATCGATATACCGTTGCGCCCCCGGGCAACGAAGCTGTCCGAGCTACGGGTAGCACGGAGGCGGCGCTACGCCGGCAAGTGCAGTTTGAAGCCCTATTGGCCGACATTTCCACCCGGCTATTGAACCTTCCGCCGGAAGCGGTGGACCAAGAGATTACCGACGCTCTGCAGCGGCTCACCGAACATCTCGGCGTCGACCGCGGCTCGACAACGACGGTCGATCCGAGCAACGGAATGCTCCGAACGACTCACAGTTGGGCGCGTGAGGGAACAGCGGCTGTGCCGTTCGGACTGGGCGAGGCCGACCTTCCGTGGGCGCGGACGCAAATCCGCGTCGGCACTCCCGTGATCTTCTCACGACCCGAGGAGCTTCCCACAGAAGCCGCGGCGGATCTGGCAACGCTCGGGCGAGTCGGCATCCAATCCGGAGCGGTGTTGCCGCTCTCTGCCGGTGGCCGGCTGATCGGCACGGTGCACTTCTCGACCGTAACCACAGAGGTGCACTGGCCCGAGGCGATCGTCCACCGACTGCGCTTGATCGGGGAAATTTTTGCCAGCGTGTTGCTGCGCCGCGAAAGTGAAGTCGAACTGCGCCGAGCATTGGCCCAAGTCCAAGCACTGACGGAACGGCTCGCAGCGGAGAATACCTATCTGCGCGAGGACGCCCTCGATCCCGCGCTGCGGGGCGACATCGTTGGAGAAAGCAAGGCGCTGCAGGGCGTGCTCGTGCGAGTCGGGCAAGTCGCGCCCACCGACGCAACGGTCCTGATCCTCGGCGAGACCGGCGTTGGCAAGGAACTGGTCGCCAAGGCCATTCACGAGCGGAGCGCCCGTCGTGAGGCGACGTTCGTGCGAGTGAATTGCGCGGCGCTGCCCGCGACGTTGATCGAAAGCGAACTGTTCGGTCACGAGAAAGGCGCGTTCACGGGTGCCACGGCCCGCAAGCTCGGCCGTTTTGAGCTGGCTGACGGCGGCACGATCTTCCTCGACGAAATTGGAGAGCTCCCGCTCGACCTGCAAGCGAAGTTGCTGCGTGTCCTCCAAGATGGGCAGCTGGAGCGCTTGGGCTCTCACCTCGTCCATCAGGTGAACGCGCGCGTCATCGCCGCCACCAATCGCAATCTGGAGGCCGCGATTGGCGAGGGGACATTCCGCGCCGACTTGTACTACCGGCTGGCGGTGTTCCCCATCGAGGTACCTCCGCTGCGTGCGCGCAAAGAGGACATCCCTCTCATCGTCTGGTACTTCCTGGCGCAGTTTCGTGGAACCCTGGGCAAATCGATCGACCAAGTTCCGCCCGCGGCGATGGATCGGCTGATGGCCTACGACTGGCCCGGCAACATCCGTGAGCTGCGCAACGTCATTGAGCGCGCGACGATCATCTCACGGGGGACGACGCTGCTGCTCGACGACGTCTTCGACGTGACGCACGCCGCCTCTTCGCTGCCAGCCCCCTCAGCGGCTGGGCCGAACACCCGCACACTGGCAGAGGTCGAACGGACCTATATCGTCGAGATGCTGGAGGCTTGCGGCTGGCGGATCCGCGGCCGCGGACAAGCCGCCGAGCGTCTCGGGCTCCATCCCAGCACGCTGTACTCGCGCATGCAGAAGCTCGGCATCGAGCGGCCATCGTGACGGCCTAGGCGGGATAGTTACCATGTGCTGGTGAGCATCGTCTTGCAGAAAGTGATAGGAGCCGTACCCTTCCCGACATCACACACAAAACGCTGCGGCTGGAACCGCGGCGGAAAGGGAGGCTCCCATGAGCAAGAAGGTACGTCTGGACGATACGTACGGTGGAACATTCCGGAGTCCATTGTCGACATGATTACTTCCTCTTGAATTGATGCGTTTGACGGTCGCCGTTTGCTCGGCACCGGGCAGAAGATTACTACAAGTTTACCAGAAGATTGCCCTATCGCCCCTGTAGCATCGACCAAAAACGATCCGCTATAAAGGCGCAATCTGGCGTAGTTCGTGCCTGGGTGAACATCCGACCGCACGCCCCGCATTTCTGACCCCTCACTCGACGACACAGCGGCGGCGCGCAGGCGCGGCCCCTCGTGCTTTGGAGCCCGATGCTGAAGTGGCTGAAGCAGCGTGTCAGCCGACACGTGGCGGACCGCCTGTTGTCGGCCCCCCCCGGGCCCGATCTCACCCCGCAGGTCATTTACGCGGGGGACAAGGAGCTCAGCGGCCAGCGAAGTCAGTG
>Ga0209048_10005333_pt1 | contig 12152 bp, 8 predicted proteins | sample FrelakmetCRP12CR_FD_187146 | JGI IMG/M metagenome (GOLD analysis project Ga0209048, IMG submission 187146) | Freshwater lake sediment microbial communities from the University of Notre Dame, USA, for methane emissions studies - CRP12 CR (SPAdes)... | ecosystem: Environmental > Aquatic >... | reverse complement strand
CGACGAAAAGGGCAAGGAGCGAGTAATTGACCTCAAGCACTACGGCGTCATGACACGGGGATCGGTTGGACTGAAAGTGGTGAAGGCGGTAAAATTCGCGTAGGCTATTTGTGAGTAGGTCATATGATGTTCGTCTGACTTAAAGGCGGGAGATGGCTATTCCCGTCTTTTTTATTGACATGAATAGCATGCTTCCCTATACTCGCTGAAGTAGGTAGGCATATCGCTCAATCGCGGATACCATTCGCATGCCAAACGCCAATTCTACCCATCAGCCCGAAGCCTTCTTCCGTGTCCTTATCGACCGGGTTCTTTCTGACAGCGGCTGGGATTTGCTCAATCCCCAACAAGGCCAGTTCGAATTCTCTACACCTGCGGGCATCTTGGTACCCCTATGACCACTGAAGAACTGAAAAAACTTGAAGCAACGCTCTGGCAGACCGCGGATACTCTGAGAGCGAACTCAGACCTAAAATCTTCGGAATATTCCACGCCTGTGCTTGGGCTGATCTTTCTGAAATTCGCTGATAACAAGTATAGCCAATACGAGACAGAGATTAAGGACGAATTCGAAAAGCTGAAAGGTAGTCGCCGGGAACGGCCTATCCATGAGATCGCCATAGAAAAATGCGGATTTTATCTGCCGCAGCAAGCCCGCTATGAATATCTTTTGAACCTGCCGGAGAAGGAAGACATTGCCAAGGCTTTGAAAAAGGCGATGCAGGTCATTGAACAGTACAAACCGGAACTGAAAGATACGCTTCCGCAGGATGAATACTTCCGCCTGGTGCGCAAGCCGGAATACAGGACTATCCCCAAGCAGCTCCTGAAAAACTTCGCCGATATTCCGAAGAACGCAAGCGGCGACATGTTCGGCCAGATCTATGAGTACTTCCTCGGCAAGTTCGCCATGGCAGAAGGCCAGGGAGGGGGTGAGTTCTTCACTCCCCGTTCAGTGGTGAGGCTAATGGTGTCAATTATTGAGCCGCATAACGGTACGGTCTTTGATCCCGCTTGCGGTTCTGGCGGTATGTTCGTCCAGTCCGCGCAGTTCATCGAAGCGCGGAAAGCGCCTGGCAAAGACGCGAGCCTCTTTGTCTATGGTCAGGAAAAGACCCTCGAAACAGTGAAGCTTGCCAAGATGAACATAGCCGTCAATGGTCTTCGCGGTGATATCAGGCAGGCGAATAGCTACTATGAGGACATTCACGGCAGCTTCAACAAGTTTGATTATGTGCTCGCCAATCCACCGTTTAATGTGGACGATGTGAACCTTGCCAAGGTTGAAGGGGACCGGCGGTTCAATACCTATGGCATTCCGCGGAACAAGACTGATGCCAAGAAGAAGGACAAGGGAGCGGTTACGGTCCCGAATGCGAATTACCTCTGGATCAATCTATTCGCAACTTCGCTCAAAAAGAAAGGCCGTGCTGCCCTGGTTATGGCGAACTCGGCCTCGGACGCGCGTCACAGCGAAGCGGATATCCGCAAGACGCTGATCGAAAAGAATCTAGTTTACGCCATGCTCACCCTGCCGTCGAATATGTTTTACACCGTGACGCTTCCGGCGACGCTCTGGTTTTTCGACAAGGACAAGCAAGATGACAAAATTCTCTTTATCGATGCGCGCAATGTCTTTACCCAGATTGACCGCGCCCACCGCGTGTTCACAGAAGAGCAGATCCAGAATATAGCCATCATCAGCCGCCTGCATCGAGGAAGCCGGCAAGCCTTTGTGGAACTGGTCCACTCTTACTATGCCGAAGGCTTTGCCCGCCTGACTGAAAACCGACCGAGCATTGAAGCGGCGGCCAAAAATGTCAGCCAGTTTTTAAAAGAATACAACGGTAGGGATATTCCCGATTTTTCAGTCGTTTTAAAAGATGCCGACAAACAGCTCAAAGCCATTATCGCTTATAATAAAGGTGTGGACTTATCTTCGGTCAATAAAGCCAACACAAAGCAGCATACGCTGGCCGAAACCATTCAGCCCTTCTTTGCATCGCTCCATGAACTGCTGAAGGAAGTGGACAAGAAGGTTCGGCATATCGAGAAAGACCAGAGCAAGAATAAAGACCTGAAAGCGTTAAAGACCGAACTGGAAGAACTGCATAAGGAAGTGAAAGCCACAGAATATTTCTTCAGCCACATTGCATGGCTGCAGGAGCGCTTCCCCGAGGCCACGTACGAAGATGTCACGGGTCTGTGCAAGCTGGCAAGTTTTGTCGAAGTGAAGGAGCAGGAATATTCCCTGAATCCCGGCCGCTATGTGGGCGTAGTGATCGAAGAAGACGGCAAGACCGAGGAAGAGTTTATCGAAGAAATGCTTTCGATGAATGATGAGCTTTCAAAGCTGAACAACGAAACCCGCGAACTTGAAACAGTGATTAGCCACAATATCCGGCAGATAGCAGGGGAATAATGATAGCACGTGAATACAGAAAGGTTGGTAGTTTCAGCGAAATTGGTCGCGGCTCATCGCCCAGGCCAATAATTGACCAAGCCTATTTTGTTAATGGCAGTATCCCGTGGATAAAGATTGCTGATGCTACTGCTTCATTTAAATATATTTACAAGACTAAAGAGTACGTTAATGAATATGGTGCATCTTTCAGTAGAAAATTAGCTCCGGGTTCCTTGATTCTTGCTGCAAGTGGAACACTGGGATTTCCCGTATTCCTTGGTATTGAAGGATGCATTCATGATGGTTGGTTGTATTTTAAAACAATAGATAAAAATATAAATAAACAGTATTTGTATTATTGCTTGATAACGTTTATTAAAAGCTTTAATTCTGTTTCATATGGTGCCGCAATACAAAACATTAATACTGATATTCTACGCAATACAGAAATTCCTCTCCCCCCGCTCCCTGTCCAGTGCAAGATCGCGGCAGTGCTTTCCGCCTTTGACGACCTGATCGAAAAAAATAACCGCAGCATCGCCATTTTGGAAAAGATGGCCGAGGAACTCTACCGCGAGTGGTTCGTGCGCCTGCGCTTCCCCGGGCATGAGAAGGTGAAGATTGTAAAAGGTGTGCCGGCAGGGTGGGAGGTAAAGCGAATTACTGAAATCGTCGATTTTCTTTCAGGCTATTCTTTCAAGAGTGAAACATACTTGCCTGTTGGAAAACACGGGATTGTTACTATCAAAAACGTTCAGGATGGATTTTTTATCTCTGAGTCTTCAGATTTTATCGATGTTACCCCGTCTAACATGAAAAAGCACTGCATGTTAAAAGACGGAGATATGCTAATGTCTCTCACAGGCAATGTAGGCCGAGTTTGCCATGTAATCGGCAAAGATTTAGTACTCAACCAGCGAGTTGCCAAGTTGCAACCAAAAATAAAACAGGCATCACAGTTCATATACTACACTTTCAAAAATCGTAGTATGCTCCAATTGATAGAAAATTTATCATTGGGTAGTACTGCTCAAATGAATTTAAGTCCTATACAACTGGGCAAGCAAAAATTGTTAACCCCGAAAGATGAGCTTTTGTCATTTTATGAACAAAAGACACTACCTTTGCACAAAAAGGTTATGGCTCTATTGCAGCAGAATGCTTTGCTAAAACAAATTCGCGACCGACTTCTTTCCCGACTCATGTCCGGCAAGATCGAATTAGAGAAGATGGATATCCGATTCCCGGCAAGTATGCAGGAAGAGGTGGAGAATGCCTGAAAGCGGAGTTTTCTTTTTTACTGTCGTTAAAAGCTTTAGTCGGGTCTCATCGTCTGCTCGTTCTAAAGCTTACCTTGTTGAGGATGCTTGGGATGATTGGTTCCAGTTTTCCACGTTATATACGTTAATTGTATTCGATGAGGATGACACTCGACATGAAATTGGCGGGGTGAAGATAGGCCAGTTTGATATGGAGACTGACCAGAGAAGACCAAAGTTACCAAGAAGCTTTGAAAATCTGAACGAAAATTATTTTTCATTAGGCCAAGATGACAGCTATTACGAAAACTTAAATAAACTTGGTGACCCAATCCGCAGCTATATATTGGCTGGTTTAAGGGATGTCGTTGCTGACCAAGCATTATTTGAGAGGACACTCAAGGAATCTGTAACAAAGACATCACTTCTCAGATCGGTGACACCAACAACAGTACGCGGTCAATTTAGGCGCTTGGTTGAAGGAGGCGTTAGGCTAACACGTTACAACTTTACTTATAATGCACCAAGACGAGTTGGAAGTAGAAAACCATCTCTCGCTCTTTCATTTAATGTAGAGCCAGAATCTCACCCGCCGACTAATATACATGTCTTGATCGGCCGTAATGGTGTAGGAAAAACTTATCTTTTAAATCTTATGACTCTTGCATTAGTTGATAGTGAAGCAACAGAAAAAAAGGTCGGATCTTTTGAAGTAGAGCAAACACGGGTTAGAACGCGTTTTTTTGCGAATGTCGTGTCAGTAACGTTTAGTGCGTTCGATCCTTTCCTGCCACTTCGGGAAAGAAGGGACAGAACCGCAGGGATCAAGTACTCTTATGTAGGTCTCAAGTCCGCAAAGAGTGTAGAAGAATCGGGAACGCCAAAAAATCCGGATATGCTGGCACGAGAGTTCGTTAATAGTGTTCGCCAATGTCTGGTAGGGGCCAAAGCAGTTCGTTGGCGGAGAGCAATAGAGATGTTAACAACAGATCCGATTTTTAAGGAATCGGAAGTCGAGGCACTTGCTAAAGAAGACGATGACGATGAATTCAAAAAGCGAGCTACTTCTATTATCAAGAGAATGAGTTCTGGGCACAAGATCGTTTTGCTGACCATAACGCGACTGGTTGAAACGGTAGAGGAGAGAACGCTTGTTCTGATTGACGAACCTGAGGCACACCTGCATCCGCCGCTTCTTTCAGCCTTTATTAGATCACTATCGGATCTTCTGGTAAATCGTAACGGTGTCGCGATTATCGCTACACACTCACCTGTGGTGCTCCAAGAAGTGCCAAAAAGTTGTGTTTGGAAATTGCGCCGATCGGGCCTTGAAGTCAAAGCAGAGAGGCCAGAGATAGAAACGTTCGGAGAGAATGTTGGTGTTCTAACGCATGAGGTTTTCGGATTAGAAGTAACTAAATCGGGTTTTCACAAGCTACTTTCAGAGGCAGTACGTCAGGAAGATGATTTCGACTTAGTTATCGATTATTTCCAGGACGAACTCGGAGCCGAAGCTCGTGCTATTACTCGCGCTTTAATTTCAGAACGTCACAGAGGTCAAGGACGGACACCAGATGCGTAGAGTCCAAAAACCGACGGAAGATGCAGGTGAGGTTTTTCAAACTTGTATAGATATAGTGAGAAGCACTTCTTTGAGAGCAAGATTGTCATCAATACGACCTGTTATAGAAGCTGCTGCAGATGATTACGAAACTTCTGCTTCCTCCGTAATGCTCCATACTCTGCCAACAGCCGATCATATAAACGGTGTGACTAAAGATGAAATGTCAGACGTCTATGAGTTCAGAATGGTTCGGCAGGGTACGCCGGGCAGATCAATTTACGACAGACTGATCTCAGCACCAATTCAGGGACGTTGCCCGCTTTGTGGTCACGGGCAAGTTTCAACTTTGGATCATTACTTACCTCGATCCTCTTTTCCTGCATTAACGGTATTGCCTATTAATTTAATACCTGCATGCGGAGACTGTAACAAGCTTAAGCGTGACTTTCTTCCAAGTACTCAAGAGGAGCTATCACTTCATCCATACTATGATGAAGTGGAAGATGATCGTTGGTTGTACGCAGAGGTAGTCGAGGAAATACCTACTGCTCTTACTTATTATGTGCTCGCTCCAACTGATTGGACTGCAATCAAGTCTGCCCGAGTGAGCAACCATTTTTACCTCTTTGAACTTGGTACTCTATATGCGTCGAATGCTGCGAGTGAACTCGTCGAAATGCGTCTCTCACTGGAAAGGCTATATACTAATGCGGGTGCTGCCGCGGTACAAGATCATCTACGTGAACAGGCGACGAGTTGTTCACGGGCACATATCAATTCTTGGCGAACGGCTATGTTTGATGCACTTGCTGATAATGAATGGTTCTGCTCAGGTGGTTTTCGGTAAATCATCTTCTTAGTAAAAGGTGGACATGCCTAACTTTATCTCGGAAGACCAGATCGAAAAGGCAGCGATCAGCCTGCTGAATGGGAAATGCGGCTACCGCACCATCAACTGCTTTACGCAGGATGTGGAAAACCTTTTTGATAAATCCAACCGTGAGACCAAGCAGGAAGTTGTTCTCTTCGACGTCCTCAAGGAGTACGCACATAAAATCAACAAGAACCTTCCCGAGTTAGTCATAGACCAAGCCATCGAAATGCTGACTTCTCGCCGTTACGCCATGTCGCCCATCCTGGCGAATAAGGAAGTTTACGGCCTGATCCGCGATGGCATTCCGGTTGAGTATGAAAATAAAAATTCCGGAAAGACTGAACACGGGACAGTCAAAGTTATTGATTTTGCCGATCCGCTCGCAAACGACTTCAGCGCGGTAACACAGCTTTGGATCAAAGGTGACCGCTACTCGCGCAGGCCGGACATCATCATCTACATCAATGGCCTTCCTCTGGTGTTCATTGAGCTCAAAAACTCGAATGTCAAAGTCCAGAATGCTTACGACGACAACCTGATCAACTATAAGCACGACATTCCGCTCCTTTTTCAGTACAATGCTTTTTGCGTCCTTTCGAACGCTCTCGAAACCAAGGTCGGCAGTTTTACGGCTGGCTACGAATTCTTCTTCAGCTGGCTCCGTGCTGATGACGAAACCGAGAAGGTCAATCGCAAATCCATTGAATCAGAAGGCACCAGCCTGGAGCGGCTCATTCATGGCATCTTCTCCAAAGATCGCCTGCTTGATTACATCGAAAACTTCATTCTCTTTCACAAGGAAACCGCCAAGATCGTCGCCCAGAACCATCAGTTCATCGGTGTGAACAAGGCAATCGAGTCCTTCAAGAAGCGTACAGACAAGAAAGGCAAGCTCGGCGTTTTCTGGCATACTCAAGGGTCAGGGAAAAGTTTCTCGATGATCTTTCTTTCCCGAAAGGTGTTTCACAAGTTCACCGGCAACTACACATTCGTGATCGTGACCGACCGCGAGGACCTGGACGGTCAGATATACCGGAATTTTCTCGATACTAATACGGTCAGCAAGAACGAAGCAGCCAGGCCGAAGGATTCAGCGGAGATGCGGGACTTCCTTTCTCTCAACAAGCGGCTTGTGTTCACCCTGATCCAGAAATTCCGCTGGGACAAGGGCAAGGCATATCCGCTCCTTTCCGATCGCAGTGACATTATCGTTATCGTAGATGAAGCGCACCGGACGCAGTACGCAAGCCTTGCGGAGAACATGCGAAGGGGCCTGCCCAATGCCCAATACTTCGCTTTTACCGGCACGCCGCTCCTGGGCAGGGAGCGAAAGACAAATGCCTGGTTCGGCAATTATGTGAGCGAATACAACTTTGTCCAATCCATCGATGACGGCGCGACAGTGCCGCTATTCTATCAGAAACGTGTTCCCGAAGTGCTGATTCAGAATGAGAACCTGAGTGATGAGTTCTATCAGATCCTGGAAGATGAAAACCTCGATGAAAAAGCGCAGGAGAAGCTGGAAAGAGAATACGCAACTGAGATAGAAGTCATTAAACGCGATGACCGGCTGGAAACCATCGCAAAGGATATCGTGGCTCATTTTCCAAAGCGGGGCTATCTCGGCAAGGGCATGATGATCTGTGTTGATAAATACACCTGCGTCAAGATGTATGACAAGGTGCAGAAACACTGGAAAGAGGAGATCAAACGCCTTGTTGCAGAGATAAGCAAAACACCTGGCGAAATGCAGAAAGCGCGCTTAAAGAAGACGCTGGACTATATGCGCTCCGTTGAAATGGCTGTTGTTATCAGCGAAGATGCAGGCGAAGAGGAGCGCTTTGCTAAGCTCGGGCTGGATATCAAGCCTCATCGTAAAAAGATCAATGAAATAGATGCAAATGGCCATGATATCGAATATCGCTTCAAAGATCCGAAAGACAAACTGCAGTTGGTATTCGTCTGTGCCATGTGGCTCACCGGCTTTGATGCGCCGACGGTATCCACGCTCTACCTCGACAAACCGATGAAGGACCACACGCTTATGCAGACCATTGCTCGGGCAAACCGGGTGACCTCTTTTACCCTAAATGGTATTGTCAAGACGAATGGCGAAGTTGTGGATTATTACAACGTCTTCCGCAATATGAAAAAAGCATTGAAGGCGTATGCACTTGGAGACGAAGGTGGGCCGGAGCCGGTTCAGGATAAATCCAACCTCTTTGCTCTGCTTGATGATGCTTTACTGCAAGGCACCGCTTTCTGCGATAAACTGGGGATAGAGCTTAAATCCGCGATTGAGAAGGGCGGCACGTTTAGCAAGGTCGGTGTCTTTAAGTCTTTTGCTGACAAGCTTCTGGAAAAAGACGACTACTGGAAAGAATTCAAGGTATACGAGAATACAATCTCATCGCTCTATGAAGCCTGCAAACCGGAAATTCTGGAAGGTCATTTCCGTCCAATGATAGTGGTCTTTCGGTATCTGCGCGGTGTTGTTGATAGTATTATCGGAGAGAAGGACATAGATTCCGTAAAGCAAAAGATCAGCGAGCTCCTTGACCAGAGCATTGTAACGTCCTATGACGGCACGTTCGCGAAGGATAGGCCAGCCGAATATCAAATCGTCAAGAAAGGGGAAACTCTAGATCTTAGCAAGATTGACTTTGACAAACTGAAAGAAGAGTTTAAAACTGCTGAATATAAACATATTGAAATCGCAAGTCTTCGAGAATTTATCTACAAAAAGCTCGAAGCGATGCTGAAGGATAACAGCACCCGTACTAATATTGCTGAACGGCTGCAGGCGATCATTGACCGGTATAATTCAGGTGGCGCCACGACTGAGAATTATTTCGACGAGCTGGTGAGGTTCACCGAAGACTTGAAAGGGGAAGACGAACGGCATATCAAGGAGGGCCTTTCGAAGGATGAACTTGAACTGTTTGATATTCTGAAAAAGGATAAAATGACGGCGGATGAGAAAATAAAAGTGAAGAATGCCGCGAAACGTCTTATGCGTCGGCTGATCGAAGAACATCCGAAGGTTCTTGTGCAGGATTGGTTCAAGGACAGCCAGAGCCAGGAAAGAGTAAAAGCGGCTGTGCAGACAGCTCTCGACCAGGAACTTCCGAAAAGCTACGATAAAGCACTCTTTCAGGTGACCTGCGCAAGGGCATACGATTTGGTCTATGATTACGCATCCAAGGGGCTCAAGTGGGCGGCGTAAAGTAGCTTATGGTTATTGTGTTGTATCTTCCATTGATGGTGTCTTATGCTGTATTGTTCTGGCGCTGGATGATATGATAATGCTTTACGTACTACGGAAAAGCCTGGGGAGGAATCAACATGAAAAAATTGACGATATTTTCTTGGGGTTTTTGGGGGTGGGGAACTCATGCAGAAAGTTTTGTGAAGGTCGTTGACCACGTCGAAGCCTCTCGTGGATTCAAACCGCCAATTTTTGTTGACATCCGTATTCGGCGTACCGGACGTGCACCCAATTTCAGGGAAAATACATTCCGTGAGATAGTCGGCGAAAAACGCTATCAGTGGATGCGAGGTCTCGGTAATGCAGCCATTATAGATAATACCTTAGGCAATCTTTCAATAAAAGATCCTCGGGAAGCCAAGACATTGTTGGATCTTGCGATAGATTCTATGAAACATGATCGTCGGATCATATTCTATTGTGCCTGTGAATTCCCTTCTGATTGTCATCGTTACATTGTCGGTGACTTACTTCTTAAGGAAGCAAAAAAGCGTAAAATAGCGTTGGAAGTTGTTGAGTGGCCAGGAGGTAATCCTCAACATATTAAAGAAAAAACATCTGAAGATTTGATTAATAAGATCAGAAAGCGCCAGAAAAATTATCCTCTTTCTAAAAACGCGGATTTGGTAAAATATGGTTCGCTTGCATGGGGCTCTATAGTAACGCTGTCATCGGGCGCTGACAATTTACCATTCGTAGGAGGACCTATAAAATATATTAATGGTGGTTGGGCCCTTCCTGTAGCAATATTATCTGAACCTAATGAAAGTATTGCCAGACTGAAAAAGTATGCTAATGCCTACATAGAATATGGTTATAACCCACGCAGTGTTTAGATGGGCGGTTACTCGATGAAAAGCTTCCGCAAAGAACTCTGGTTTAATGTCCCGTCGCGCAGGGGCTTCGTCAATATCACACAGCAGGTCGAGGACTGCCTGCGCGAGAGCGGTATAAAAGAAGGCTTGATGCTCGTGAACGCCATGCACATTACTGCCTCGGTGTTCATCAACGACGATGAAGCAGGGCTGCATCATGATCTCGATGTCTGGCTCGAAAAGCTCGCGCCGCATGAGCCGATCTTGCAGTATCAGCACAACCGTACTGGTGAGGACAATGGTGATGCGCATTTGAAGCGTCAGGTCATGGGCCGCGAAGTGGTGGTGGCTGTCACAAACGGCAAGCTCGATTTCGGCCCGTGGGAGCAGATTTTCTATGGCGAGTTCGACGGGAGACGGAAGAAGCGGGTCTTGGTAAAGATCATCGGGGAATAGATTATTAACTTGTTAGTATATAATTACTGGGAGGGAATTTATCGTCTTCGCCGATCTTGTCTATACAAGAATATGATATTTACAACAAATCCACTCTGTTCGTCAAACGAGTCCTTTATATCTCCCACGGGTAGCCGATAAAGATCGCCGGACTGATGCCTTCCTGTCCGTATCCGATATCACCCCGGAAGACAATCCCTGATGCAGTAACGATCCTGAGCCCAATCCCATAGGAATCCCGCATGATATCACCCAGTTCGCTCTGGATCTCTGCAACGCTCCCAATCTCGTAGAAGGCCGCGACCTGGATTGCGGTACGAATGTCTTTCATGATGATGATGTTATACGGCGTCGACTCGTCGGTTAGGTTCCAGCGGAATTCCGTTCCATAGAACAGCGTATGTGCGCCTTTGAAGCGGCCCTGGGGATATGAACGGAGCCGACTGAAGCCGCCCAGAGTTGTAGCGGTACCGTAGATGTTGTTTTTGATCATGTTGTCGATCACTTCATTGCAGAATTTCTGCTGCTCCGGGTCCGTGATTGAGCTGCAGTTCAGCCCCTGCTGATTCTGGAGCGTGGTGGGGTTAGTTTCGCCCTGCCGAGTAACAACCGCGTCCGAACGAAATATGTTAAATGCCCAGGTGCTCCGTCTGCCGATCGGGATATACGCTGTGGCGTTGTAGTCCATCACATAATAGTCCGGACTCATCGCATCCCGGGGCGGCGACGTCGTCCGGGTCACATCGAAACGGAACCCCCGGCGAGGGTCCGCATAGTCGTTGGTCAGATCGAGCCGGCTCCCGACCAGCCAGGTATGGCCGTATGAGCGGGGTGGATCCTGGACCGGGATAATGACGTCGCCGTCTTTGTTTCGAATGTTTTTCAGTTTTCCGCCTCCCGCATAGATCGCCCCGTAGATCTCGAAACGGCGGTCGAAAAAAGTGGCGGTAAGGCGTCCGCCATAGTAATCAGTGTCGCCCAATTCGAGCAGCCGATAATCGTTTTTATCCGTGTTCATTCCTCGCTGGCCGTAGCTCTGGACAGTTACCTTATTGATCGCGCCTAACCCGATTTCCAGAATGAGCGTGCGGGGAATAATATGGATATCACCGATGCCCAATGCGGTACCCTGAACATCCCCGGTGAAAAACATGCCGTAAACGTCCGTGTAAGTGCCGGCGATGTTCATGGCGCCACCGACAAGGCCGATACCATAGCCGATGCCGGGCAGGCTGTAGGGGTAGGGGAAGAGGGCGTAACCGAAGTCGTTCGCGAATTGGGATTTTCTCCGTTCGGGCACAAGGGGATAACCCGAAGTGTCTTCAACAGCTTTCGCAGCAGAACTCGATCCAAAGAGGATGCAAGCGGCAAGTAAGAATCGGAGCGCAAGGTTTTGCAATTGACCGTCCCCCTAATGATGAATATGACCCGGAACCATAGGGCCGACACGAAATATCGGGGACAGTATTGTGCAAAATTGTTGCAAAGTCAAGGTGGTTATATCAGCAGAAA
>Ga0209048_10005332_pt1 | contig 12153 bp, 11 predicted proteins | sample FrelakmetCRP12CR_FD_187146 | JGI IMG/M metagenome (GOLD analysis project Ga0209048, IMG submission 187146) | Freshwater lake sediment microbial communities from the University of Notre Dame, USA, for methane emissions studies - CRP12 CR (SPAdes)... | ecosystem: Environmental > Aquatic >... | reverse complement strand
ACAAGGAGGCCGCGCGGGTGAGCGGCGAGCAGGGGCCCCGTGCCGAAGGCAAGGGGATGCGAGCAAACGCGAATCACGGCTGCGGCCGACACGCGACCTGACATGGACCACAACCGGACAAGGAGGCCGCGCGGGCGAGCGGCGAGGGGCCCCGCGCGCAAGTGCGTGTGTGGATCGACGGCAAAGCGAGTGCCCCTTGCGGCCGACACGCGACCTGACATGGACCACAACCGAACAAGGAGGCCGCGCGGGTGAGCAGCTCGAACGTCGGCCCCACCAAAGCCCCGCCGGCGTCGGGGTGCCTGTTCGTCCTGGCCGCGCCATCGGGCGCGGGCAAGACCAGCCTCGTCGCCGCGCTGCTCGAGCGTGAACCCGGAATCCGGCTGTCGGTGTCCTATACGACCCGCCCGCCTCGCCCGGGCGAGGTCGATGGCGTCCACTACCAGTTTGTCGACGAGCCGCGCTTTCTCGCGCTGAAGGCGGGCGGCGAGTTCCTCGAGCACGCGCACGTCCACGGCCACTGGTATGCGACGTCGGCGACCTGGCTCGGCGACCAGGTCGTGCGCGGCAACGACGTGCTGCTCGAGATCGACTGGCAGGGAGCGGCGCAGGTGCGCCGGATCATGCCCGACGCGGTCCACGTCTTCATTCTCCCGCCGTCGCTCGCCTCGCTCAGGGAGCGGCTGGAAAAGCGCGGTCAGGACTCGACGGAGGTGATCCTGCGCCGGCTCGACGCGGCCCGCGAAGAGATACGGCACTGCGGAGAATTCGATTATGTTATTATGAATCAGGAGTTTGCCAGAGCCGTCGACGATCTCCACGCGATCGTTCGCGCGGCGCGCCTTACCGCACCGCGGCAACTGGCGCGGCACGCACAGCTGATGCAACGGCTGCTCGAACACTGACGTCACGAGGAAACCATGGCCCGGATCACGATCGAAGACTGCCTCGCAAGGATTCCCAACCGCTTCGAGCTGACGCTGGCCGCGACCAACCGCGCGCGGCAGATCTCGGCCGGCAGCGCGCCGCTGGTCGACACCGACCGCGACAAGCCGACCGTCGTCGCGCTGCGCGAAATCGCGGCGGGCAAGGTCGGCATCGAGATGCTGCTGAAGGCTCAGACCTAACGCAGTGCCAGCGGCGGCGATGAGGCATGTCGGAAATCGCGGAGTTCACCCGACACCTCGGCAATTACCTGCCGCCGCCTGACGTCGCGCTCGTCGAGCGCGCGTTCCAGTTCTCCGACTCCGCCCATCGCGGGCAGTTCCGCAAGTCCGGCGAGCCGTACATCACGCACCCGCTCGCGGTCGCGAGCATCCTGTCGCAGTGGCGGCTCGACGCGCAGGGGCTCGCCGCGGCGCTGCTGCACGACGTGATGGAAGACACGGCGATCACCAAGCTGGAGATCGAGACGTCGTTCGGCAAGCCGGTCGCCGACATGGTCGACGGGGTCTCGAAGCTCGACCAGATCGAGTCGACGTCGCGCGAGGACGCGCAGGCGGAGAACTTCCGCAAGATGCTGCTCGCGATGGCGCAGGACGTCCGCGTCATCCTGATCAAGCTCGCCGACCGGCTCCACAACATGCGGACGCTGGACGCGATGGCGCCGGCGCACCGGCGCCGGATCGCGCGCGAGACGCTCGACATCTACGCGCCGATCGCGAATCGCCTCGGCCTGAACGCGCTCTTCCTCGAGCTGCAGGACCTCGCGTTCAAGCACCTGTACCCGATGCGCTTCCGGATCCTCGCCAACGCGATCAAGGCGGCGCGCGGCAACCGCCGCGAGGTGATGAACCGGCTGCTCGACGTCATCCGCGACGGCTTCGTCAAGGCGGGCATCACCGCGGCCGTTTCCGGGCGCGAGAAGACGATCTACTCGGTCTACAAGAAGATGGGCGAGAAGCGCTACACGTTCTCGCAGGTCTTCGACATCTACGGCGTGCGCGTTCTGGTCCCCGACCGGACGGCCTGCTACGCGGCGCTCGGCGCGCTGCACGGCCTCTACAAGCCGATCCCCGGCAAGTTCAAGGACTACATCGCGATCCCGAAGGCCAACGGCTACCAGTCGCTGCATACGACGCTGTTCGGACCCTTCGGCACGCCGCTGGAGGCGCAGATCCGCACGCACGACATGCACCGCATCGCCGAGGCAGGCGTCGCCGCGCACTGGCTCTACAAGGCGGGCGGCGAGCTCGACCTCGCCGAGGCGCAGCGCGAGACGCACCGGTGGCTGCAGAGCCTGCTCGAGATCCAGTCGGAGTCGCGCGACTCGAAGGAGTTTCTCGAGAACATCAAGGGCGACCTCTTCCCGGACGAGATCTACGTGTTCACGCCCAAGGGCAAGATCATGGCGCTGCCGCGCGGCGCCACGGCCGTGGACTTCGGCTACGCCGTGCACACCGACATCGGCCACCACTGCGTCGCGGCGAGGATCAACTACGAGCTGATGCCGCTGCGCACCGAGCTCAAGAACGGCGACCACGTCGAGATCCTCACGTCGCCGACCGCCCGCCCGAACCCGTCGTGGCTGTCGTTCGTCGCGACGGGCAAGGCGCGCTCGCGGATCCGGCACTTCCTCAAGGGTCTCCAGCAGAAGGAATCGGCGGCGCTGGGCGAGCGCTTGCTGAACCAGGCGCTGGCCACGCTCCGCGTCGCGCCAGAGTCGATCACGTGGGAGCGCTGGGAGGCGTTGCAGAAGGAATACGGCGCCAAGAGCCAGCTCGAGATCGTCGCCGACATCGGTCTCGGCAAGCGGCTGTCGTTCGTCGTCGCGCAGGCGCTGGCGCGACCGACCGGCAAGGCCGACGATGAGGGCGGCGCGCCACCACCGCCGATGCCTGCCAAGCCGTCTGCGCTGACGTTGCGCGGCGTCGAAGGCGTGGCGATCCAGTACGCGAAGTGCTGCCGGCCGATCCCCGGCGACCGGGTCGTCGGCCAGTTCCGCCGGGGCCAGGGCCTGTCGGTCCACACACGCGACTGCGTCACGCTGAAGAAGCAGCGCGGCGACGCCGAGCAGCTCGTCGACGTCGAGTGGGCGCAGGACGTGGCGGGCGTGTTCGACGCCGGCATCCGCGTGCTGGTCGCCGACCGCCGCGGCCTGCTCGCCGACCTCGCCACCGCGATCGCGGACGCGGAGGGGAACATCGACAACGTGTCGATGGAGCGCCCCGACGGCGGCGGCCTCATCGCGATGTTCTTCAGCGTGCAGGTGCGCGATCGCCGCCACCTCGCGCACGTGATGCGCGGGATGAAGCGCGTGCAGCAGGTGCGGCGCGTGCAGCGCGCGCGAACGTAGCGGCGCGAGCCTGGAAGCAGGGGCCCCAAGCCTGCTTGGGGATGCGACCGGGGCGAGTCGCCGCTTGCGGCCGACGGCGCGACCGTATGAATTTCCGACGCTGGGCTGGAGGCTGCGGCGCGAGTGCGCGAGGCCGACAACGCTACGTCTCGCATGACGCTGATCGAGCGCAGACGCCGACCGGACGCGCCGGCAGCGCGCCGACCCGGCCTCCGCTTCGTGGATGCGGCTTCAGCCGGACATGCCGAGCCGCCTGAAGGCGGCCCCGCAGAGATCGCCTACCACGACGGCTCGCGCTCCGGCGTCGCCGTGATCTTGTGGATCGTCAGGTCTGCGCCGTTGTATTCCTCCTCGGCGGAGAGCCGCAAACCCACCGTGGCCTTCAGCGTGCCGTAGACGAGCGCGGCCCCCGCCATCGCGATCAGTATTCCGGCGGCCGTCCCGACGAGCTGCGATCCGATCGCGACGCCGCCCAGCCCACCCAGCGCCCTGCTGCCGAAGATGCCGGCCGCAATGCCACCCCACGCGCCACAGAGTCCGTGCAGCGGCCAGACGCCCAGCACGTCGTCGATCTTCCAGCGGTTCTGCGTGAGCGTGAACATCACGACGAACAGGCCCCCGGCGACGACGCCGGTCGCCAGTGCGCCCACCGGGTGCATGACGTCCGAGCCCGCGCAGACCGCGACCAGCCCGGCGAGCGGGCCGTTGTGAACGAAGCCGGGGTCGTTCCTGCCGGCAATGAACGCCGCGATCGTTCCGCCCGCCATCGCGAGCAGCGAGTTGACGGCGACGAGCCCGGAGATCTTGTCGATCGTCTGCGCGCTCATCACGTTGAAGCCGAACCAGCCCACGGAAAGGACCCACGCGCCAAGCGCGAGAAACGGGATCGACGACGGCGGGTGCGCCGACATGCCGCCTTCCTTGCGGTACCGGCCGCGCCGCGCACCCAGCAGCAGCACCGCCACGAGGCCGATCCAGCCGCCGACCGCGTGCACGACGACGCTGCCGGCGAAGTCGTGGAACTCGGCGCCGAACGCGCCCTTCAGCCATTCCTGGACGCCGAAGCGCTGATTCCACGCGATCCCTTCGAAGAACGGGTAGACGAGGCCCACGAGCATGAAGGTCGCCGCGAGCTGCGGATTGAACCGCGCGCGCTCCGCGATGCCGCCGGAAACGATCGCCGGGATCGCCGCGGCGAACGTGAGCAGGAAGAAGAACCTGACGAGCTCGTACCCGCTCTTCTGGGCGAGCGTTTCCGCGCCCGCGAAGAAATTGACGCCGTAGGCGATCGAGTACCCGACGAAGAAGTACGCGATCGTCGACACCGCGAAGTCGACGATGATCTTCACCAGCGCGTTGACCTGGCTCTTCTTGCGCACGGTGCCGAGCTCGAGGAACGCGAAGCCCGCGTGCATCGCCAGCACCATGACGGCGCCGAGCAGGATGAACAGCGTGTCGCTGCCCGTCTTCAACGTATCCACGATGCTTCCTCGCTTTCTCGCCGGATCCGGCGACGGTGATCGGATTGACAGGTCGACGGCCCGGCGAGAGGGCCGGCACCCCGGGGGACGACGCTAGCGCGGCGAACGGGGCTCCGGCGCGGCCGGCGCCGCGTACCACTTCTCCTTCGGCACGACCTTCTCCACGGCAGGATCGCCCAGGTAATGCGGCGACATGATCTGCACGCCGTGCTCGTTGAACACGTCCTGCACGTTGGCGTGCAGGCTCGACAGCACCTCGGCGCGGGGTCGCGGTTCGGTCTGGACCGCCTGGCAGACGAGGCGGTACTCGACGTAGAAGTCCGAGAGCGCCGTCTGGAACACCCGCGGGGCGGGGTCGGCCAGCACGCCCTCGGTGCGTCGCGCCGCCTCGACGAGCATCGCGTGCACCTGGCGCCAAGGCGCGTCGTAGCCGATCGTCACCGCCGTATCGAGGACGAAGCCCCTGCCCTTGACGGTCCGCGAATAATTCTTCGTCACGGTCCCCAGGACCATCGAGTTCGGCAGCGTGAGCTCCTCGCCCAGGCCCGTGCGCACGCGCGTGGTGAACATCCCCATCTCGACGATCGTTCCCTCCTGCTCGCCGACGCGCACGTACTCGCCCGGGCGGAACGTGCGCGTGTACATCAGGATCAATCCGCTCGCGGCCTGGCCGACGATGCCCGACGCACCCAGCGACACCATCAGCCCGAGCAGCACGGAGAGGCCCTTGAACGCCTCGGTGTCGGAACCCGGGATGTAGGGGTATGCCATCACCAGCGCGAAGACCCAGACCGCGATATCGGCGAGGCGACGGGTCGGGCGCGCGCTGTCGGCGTCGAGCCAGCCGACGCGGACGCGCCCCGATTGCACGCCTTCGAAGAAACCGCGCAGCACACCGGTGATGCCGCGCGCCGCGAAGAAGATCGCGACGGCGACCAGCAGATCCGGAATCGCGCGCGCAACCGCCACGAGGACGTTCACCGTCATGTCCACGAGGAACGCGTTGAGCTGCTCGCCCCACGCGCGCGTGTACGGGAAGCGGCCGAGGACGAAGCCTATCCACTCGTACGTCAGCAGGAGCACGATGGCCCAGAAACCGGCCTGGAGCAGCCGGCGCACGATCCGGATCGCACGGCCGCGATGCAGGAACTCGGTCCCGCCGATCTTGATCTGCCCGACCGTCCTGCTGGCGAGCAGCAGCATGCGGCGCGACATCGCGCGGCCCAGCGCACGCAGAATCCACAGCACGCAGAGGTAGACGACGGTGGCGCCTCCCGCCCACATCGCCGCCTCGACCAGGAATCGCGCGCTGCGCGCCTCGTGCGTCTCCGCGATCACCTGCTCGAGCACGCGCTTCGCGTCGCCCGCGACGGCGTCGAGCGCCTCTCCGCCGAGCTGGTCGACGTCCTCGTTCGCGAGCACGAACGCCAGGGCACCGTCGATCTTGATGACCGCCCCCTGCGGGACCTTTTCGACCGAAACCACGCCGGCGCCCCCGCGGTCGAGCATGGCGGCGATCCGCTTCTTCGCAATGTCGGCGCGCTCGGCAAGCGGAATCCCGAGGAAGGACGCGCGAAAGGTGGCAATCGTCCGGTTGAAGACGACAATCGCGCCATTTCCGCGCGCATCGGAAGCGTGCGCATTGCCGGCGGCCCGCGCTTCCCTGAGGACCTGGCGCGCGTTGGCGTCGTCGGCGGCCGACGCGACGCCTCCGGAAACCACGACGAAGACGAACGCGAGCGCTGCGAGCGCCCGGGCGACGGCGCCCACGCGAAGGCTCAGACCGGCTGCTTGGCGAGGAGCTGCTGCAGCTCGCCGGACTGGTACATCTCCTTCATGATGTCGCAGCCGCCGACGAACTCGCCGTTAACGTACAGCTGCGGAATCGTCGGCCAGTTCGAGTACTCCTTGACGCCCTGGCGGACCTCCGGGTCCGGCAGCACGTCGACGGCCAGGTAATCGGTGACGCCGCAACGCTTGAGGATCTCCACGGCGGTCGCCGAGAACCCGCACATCGGAAACTCGGGGAGGCCCTTCATGTAGAGAACGACGCGGTTGCCCGCGACCTGCTCGCGAATCTTGTCCTGCATGCTCATGGCTGGCTCCGTGGCGCGTGGGGCACGCATTTTAACCCATCGTCTGCCCGCGGCCGGGGTCGGCGCGCCGTGCGTCGCCGCGGCAAGCGGTGCCGCTATTCCTTCACCGCCCCCGTGAGGCCCGATACGTAGTACTCGACGAAGAACGAGTAGAGCACGGCGACCGGCAGCGATCCCAGCAGCGCGCCCGCCATCAGCGAGCCCCAGTGGTAGACATCGCCCTCGACCAGCTCGGTCACGACGGCCACCGGCACCGTCTTCACCTCCGACGACGAGACGAAGGTCAGCGCGTAGATGAACTCGTTCCACGACAGCGTGAACGCGAAGATCCCGGCCGAGATGAGCCCCGGGACGGCCAGCGGCAGGATGATCTTCACCAGGATCTGCAGCCGGGTCGCGCCGTCGATCAGCGCGCACTCCTCGAGCTCGTAGGGAATCGACTTGAAGTAGCCCATCAGCAGCCACGTGCAGAACGGGATCAGGAACGTCGGATAGGTGAGGATCAGCGCGAGCCGCGTGTCGAACAGGTTGAGTTTGTAGATGACCGTCGCGAGCGGGATGAACAGGATCGACGGCGGCACGAGGTAGGCGAGGAAGATGCTCATCCCCACGTACCGGGAGCCCCGGAAGCGCAGGCGCTCGATCGAATAGGCGGCGAGCACGCTCGCAAACAGCGAAATGACCGTCGCCGCCACCGAGATCAGCACGGTGTTCCACAGCCATTCCGGGTAGGCGGTGTCGAACAGCAGCTTCTTGACGTGGGCCAGCGTAGGGTTCTTCACCCAGAACGGGTTGCCTTCGTGCGACAGAAGCTCCTCGTTCGGCTTGAACGTCGTGATGACCATCCAGTAGAACGGGAACAGCAGTACGAACAGGAACGCCGACAGCGGCGCGTACACGGTGACGATCCGCCGCGGCAGCGAGACGAGATAGTTCATCCCCTGCGAGTCGACGGCTTCGGGCGAGGCGCCGGCTTCGCTCATTTGTCGCTGCCGCCTTGCTGCCACGCCCGGCGCTGCAGTCCGAAGTAGGAGAACATGATGGCGGCGGCGAGGAACGGCACCATCGCCGTCGCCAGCGCGGCGCCCTCGCCCAGCGCGCCGCCCGGGATCGCGCGCTGGAAAGACAGCGTCGCCATCAGGTGCGTCGCATTGAGCGGGCCGCCGCGCGTCAGCACGTAGATCAGCTGGAAGTCGGTGAACGTGAACAGCACCGAGAACGTCATCACGACGGCGATGATCGGTGTCAGGAGCGGCAGCGTCACGTAACGGAACTGCTGCCACGGCGACGCGCCGTCGAGGCTCGCGGCCTCGTAATACGACGGCGAGATCGTCTGCAGCCCGGCGAGCAGCGTGATCGCGACGAACGGCACGCCGCGCCAGATGTTGGCGGCGATCGTCGAGAAGCGCGCCATCCAGGGGTCGCCGAGGAAGTCGATGTACTGGTGGATGATCCCCGCCCGCTTCAGCGTCCAGCTGATCACCGAAAACTGCGGGTCATAGATCCACCAGAACGCGATCGCGGAGAGCGCCGTCGGCACGATGAACGGCAGCAGCACGATCGCGCGCAGGAGCGCCTTGAACGGCAGGTGCTTGTTGAGCAGCAGCGCGAGCCACAGCCCGAGCGCGAACTTGATGACGCTCGCCACCGCCGTGTAGAAGAACGTGTTGAACAGCGCGAGCCGCGTCACTTGGTCGCCCCAGAGGAACTCGTAGTTCTCGAGGCCGACCCATGCGCCGCCGCGGCCGATCTTGGTGTCGGTGAAGCCGAGGTACGTCCCGAGCCCCAGCGGGTAGGTGAGAAAGACCAGCAGCAGCACCGCCGCGGGCAGCAGGAACAGCAGCCCGAGGACGTTGCGGTTGTCGAGCGCCCGGTCGAGCGCAGTGGAGCGTGCGGTCATGGGATAGCGGGGTCGGTCTCGGCTTCCTGGTTGACTCGTTTACGTCTTTCGCTCGACCTCAGCAGGAGTCGAGTCCGACCCCGTCTTGCCGGACACGGCCGCCGGCATCCAGGGCAGCCGTGTCGGGCGACGGAACATCAAACCTTGTAATAGCGCTCCGCCCGCTTCTGCGCGCGCGCAGCCGCTTCCTTCGGCGTGTTCTGGCCGGAAGCCGCCTCGGCCACCATGTCGACGATGATGAAGTCCGCGAGCACGCCGGCGGACGCGTAGCCGAGCTTGCCGGCATAGCCCGCGGGCCGCATGTTCTCGAGCACGTCCCGGTACGCCGTGTGCTTCGGATCCACGGTCCAGATCGGATTGCTCTTGTAGGCCTTGAGCGGGTGCGCGGTGTAACCGATCGACGCCTGCATCCACGGGCCGTACTGCTCCTCCTCCATCATGAACCGGACGAATTCCTTGGCCGCCTTCGGGTACTTCGTGTACTTGAAGATCATCTGGTTGAGGAAGAGGTGGGACGCGGTCTTCACGCCGGCGGGGCCGACGGGATACTCGGCGTGGTAGATGTCGGCCGCCAGCTCCTTGATCTTCGGATCCTGCGAGTTCTTCGCCGCGTAGTAGATCGAGATGCCGTTGTTGGTGACGCTGATCTGGCTGTCGAGGAATGCCTTGTTGTTGCTGGGGTCGAGCCACGACAGCGTGCCGGGGATGAACGTCGCGTAGAGCTCCTTCGCGTACTCGAGCGCCTTGACCGTCTCGGGGCTGTCGATGACCACCTTGCCGCTGGTGTCGACCATCTTTCCGCCGAACGCCCACACCAGCCAATGGCACCACGTGTTCGCGTCGCCCGTCGCGTGGCCCAGCGCAAAGCCCCCCGGCGTGCCCTTGTCCTTCAGCGCCTTCATCATCTTGAGGAAGGAGTCGGTGTCGGCCGGGAACTTGTCGAAGCCCGCCGCCTTCAGCATGCTCTCGCGGTACACCATCATGCTGCCGTTCGCCCCCAGCGGGATGCCGATCCAGTTCTTGCCGTCGGGGCGCAGGTACAGCTCGCAGACCGGGTACCAGCCCCCGTACTTCTTGCCGAGGTAGTTGGCGAGATCCGTGACGTCGAGCAGCTTCTCCGGGTACAGGTTTGCGTCGTCGTTGGTCGACAGGATGATGTCGGGGCCCGCGCCGGTGTTGGCGGCGACCGCCGCCTTCGGTCGCACGTCTTCCCAGCTCTCGTTGTCGACCCGCACCTCGACGCCGTACTTGTCGCTGAACTTCTTCACGTTGACCATGTACTGGTCGATGTCTCCCTGGACGAAACGGCTCCAGCGCAGCACGCGCAGCTTCGCGCCCTTTTCCGGCGCGCCCGTCCACTGGGCGCTCGCGTCCTTGACCCAGATGAACGGCCCCACTGCCGCGCTGGCGGCGACCGCGGCCGAAGTCTTCAGAAAATCACGGCGTACGAACTTGCTCATGCATTCCTCCTCAGGAAGGGTGGACTTCGAGTCTCGATCGGTGGCGGGCTCGAATTTCAGGCGACGAGGCGCCGACCGCTCGCCGCGTCGAAGAGATGCGCCCGGCGCAGGTCGGGCGCGAGGCTGATCCGGTCGCCCGGGCGGCAGTCAGTGCGATCGTCGATCGTCGCGGTGACCTCCTGGCCCCTGAACCGGCAGTACAGCTGCGTGTCGGCGCCGGTCGGCTCGACGACGACAACCTCCACCGGCAGGCCGGCGGCCTCGATCGCGCAGTGCTCGGGGCGCAGCCCGTAGAGCACCGGCTGCCCGTCGTCGGCACGCGCGCCGGCGGGCAGCGGGAGCGTGACACCGCCGTCGAATTCGACGGCCAACGCGCCGCCCGCGGCGCGCGCAGTGCCGGGAATCATGTTCATCGCGGGCGAACCGATGAAGCCCGCGACGAACGTGTTCGCCGGGTGGTCGTACAGGTCGAGCGGGTCGCCGATCTGCTCGACGAGACCGTCGCGCATCACGACGATCTTGTCGGCCATCGTCATCGCCTCGATCTGGTCGTGCGTCACGTAGATGGACGTGGTCTTGAGCCGCTGGTGCAGCTCCTTGATCTCGGTGCGCATCTGCACGCGAAGCTTCGCGTCGAGGTTCGACAGCGGCTCGTCGAACAGGAAGACCTGCGGGTCGCGCACGATCGCCCGGCCCATCGCGACGCGCTGCCGCTGCCCCCCGGAGAGCTGGCGCGGATAGCGGTCGAGATACGGCGTGAGGCCCAGGATGTCGGCCGCCTTGCGCACGCGCTCGTCGATGTCCGCCTTCGAGCGTTTCGCGAGCATCAGCGCGAACGACATGTTGTCGCGCACGGTCATGTGCGGATAGAGCGCGTAGTTCTGGAACACCATCGCGATGTCGCGCTCCTTCGGCGGCACACGATTGACGACGGTGGCCCCGATCACCACGTCGCCGGCACCGATCTCCTCGAGCCCGGCGATCATCCGCAGCAGCGTCGACTTGCCGCAGCCCGACGGCCCGACCAGCACGCAGAACTCGCCGTCGGCGATCTCGATGTCGACGCCGCGGATCACGTGCGTGGACCCGAAGTGCTTGTGAACCGCCCGGATGGTGACGCCTGCCATGGTGCTTTCCGCTTCGCTCCCCGTTCGTCCGCTCGCGCTACGGCCTGCGCGTGCCCGCGGTGACGACATAGTCCGGCCGGCCGGTCGCGAGCCAGGTAACGACATTCTGCGCCGCTTTGCGCCGCAATTCCCGTTCGGCCTCGACGGAAAAGAACGCCGCGTGCGGGGAAAGGATCACCCGCGGGTGGCCGAGGAGCGGAGAATCGCGCGGAACGGGCTCGACCGGCAGCACGTCGAGGGCGAGTCCGGCGAGGATGCCGCCGTCGAGCGCGGCGAGGGCGGCGTCGACGTCGACGACAGCCCCGCGCGCCGTGTTCACGAGGAACGCCCCCCGTTTCGTTGCGCCGAACACCTCGGCGCCGATCATCCCCCTCGTTTCCGCGGTCAGCGGCACGTGCAGCGAGACGACGTCGCTCTCGCCGAAGACCCCGGCGAGGCTCTCCCGCCCGACGTACGCCGGGAAGTCGCCGTCGATGATGTAGGGGTCGCAGGCGACGACGCGCCTGAACACGTTGCGGCCGATGTGCGCCATGCGCTTGCCGATCCGGCCCAGACCGACGATGCCGAGCGTCATGTCGCCGGCCCGCCGCAGCGGCCCCGACGACAGGTAGTGCCATTTCCCCGCCTCGATGTCGCGATGGTAGGCGACGATGTTGCGCAGCAGCGCGAGCGCGAGGCCCAGCGCGTGCGTCGCGACCTCGCCGACGCCGTAGTCGGGCGAATTCGCGACCCAGACCCCGTGCCGGGCGCAGGCATCGGTGTCCACGGTGTCGAAGCCGGCGCCGATCCGGCTG
>Ga0209048_10005331_pt1 | contig 12153 bp, 9 predicted proteins | sample FrelakmetCRP12CR_FD_187146 | JGI IMG/M metagenome (GOLD analysis project Ga0209048, IMG submission 187146) | Freshwater lake sediment microbial communities from the University of Notre Dame, USA, for methane emissions studies - CRP12 CR (SPAdes)... | ecosystem: Environmental > Aquatic >... | reverse complement strand
CTCGGCCGGCCCAGTCATCGCCTTCCACGCAACCTCCCGCAAGCGGCGACACCGGTTCGATCCTCGGCTTGATCGAGCAACTCGGTCAGTTGAAGGAAAAGGGCCTGATCACCGAACAGGAGTTCTCTGCGAAGAAGGCGGAACTTCTTAAGCGATTGTAAACGTGAAGCCTTTTTCGTATTAGGTCGCTTCAATTGAAAATTTTAGTGTAATTCACTTTCAACGATAAGTTGCTATTCGTGAAGGTGGCCGATAGGGCCATTTTCATGGAAAGCGAATCACATGGCAAATCTTTCTCCCTCCACAGTGGCGATCAATACGATCGCGCACTGCATTGCGAATGCTCTGGACGCCTCTGCCGGGCTCGACGCCGTCATTTCCGAAGACCTTCGCGCCCTGCTGCGCATCGCCGCTACCGAAGTTGACCGCGTCCGCAAGACGAACCGCAAGGCCTGCCTGGCCGCAAAACGCTCCGCTGATCAGTCTGGAAAAAAGTCCAAGTCGAAGCGCGCACCCGTCGAGGAGACTGTAGCCCAGATCAAGCCCGCAAAGGCAAAAGGCCGCGGCCGCAAGGCACAGACAGCCAATGGCGTTGTCGCCCATTAGCATGACCATGAATAAAGCCGGTCGCAGGCGCTGATTAGTTCTCGCGTCTCAACTCAGGCACCGGCTTCTCGTTTCAGTTGCGCAAGCCAAGCGCCCCGATCGCGAACGCCGTCCAGCCCGCAAGCAATGCGATGCCGCCAAACGGCACGATTCCTGCGCTGGAACTCAGACCCTTCGCGACCTGCACATAGATGCCACCGGAGAAGCAGAGTATTCCAATCAGGAAGGCAATGGCGGCGGCCTGCAGAGACCAGGTCGAGAAGAGTGCGCGGCGTCCCTCCGATTGGAGCAAAACGATGCCGACGCCGAGCAAGGCCAAAGCGTGAAGACTGTGATAGTGCTGGCCGGTGCTGAAAATACGCCTGGATTCGACGCTTACGGCATCGCCAAGAGCGTGGGCGCCAAGTGCCCCGGCCGCAACCGCCAAGGCGCCAAGAACCGCAGCGACGAAAATCCAGAACCGCCCGCTCATGCCCTCACCTCAGCCGATGGCATCGGCGGTGCTCAATGCTGCCGCAGCGGCTCGGCTCATGCGATCCATCTCCCTGCGGGTTTGTACGGCGAGGTTATCTTCGTCGAGATGAACGTCGCCGGCCTTGACGAACGACCCGGCGGGAATGTCGCGCCTGACCTTCACGTCGTGCGCGAGGCCGATGGGCAACAGGTCCTCGGCCTGGGATCGGGACGCTGGCACGAGTTTTCCGTAGACCGTATATCCGCCTTCGCCATCCAGAACGTCGCCGCGCTTCAAATTTCGTTTCGCGACTGCGGCGACATCGGCGCGCCATTCCAGCGGTGTGCCGGTTGCTTCCCCGCGCAGCACGGCGTTCAGCACCGAGATCGAAAGCTCAAGCCCGATCAGGTGGAACGGCTTGTACATCGCCGCGTACATCCCGGTGCTGTCGACTTGCAAACCGTATTGGCTGAAGCAGGCCGCCGCATATTTGTTCGGCGCCTTGAGCAGCACGAACACGCCCCAGCGAAGATCGCGACAGACCGGCCGTTCATCCCGCTCCAGCGACGAGACGACCGCGACCATGCCCTCGCGATCGAGTTGACCTCCGCTCGACTTGGGCCGCAGGACGTGGGCCAGATCGTCCACGCCGCAGGGCGGGAACGACAGGCCATCGAAGGGCACATCGAGCCCGCATGCGTTCGCGACAGCCGCCATCTCGATGGACGTCTTCGTGCCGTCCAGGAAGGAATTGAACATCTGCGGGTTCATACCCGCAAGCCCCGCCTGTGCTGCCGTCAGTCCGTAGTGGGTCCACACGTCCGCGGGCGTAAGCGCGTGATAGCTCGGGAGATATTTCGTGCCCTTGCCCGCCGCGGCAACGATGAAGCCGGAGGCTCGCGCCCAATCGACCAGCTCCGCGATGAGCGAGGGCTGGTCCCCATATGCCATCGAATAAACAACGCCGTTCTCACGGGCGCGCGCCGCAAGCAACGGGCCGGCGAGTACGTCGGCCTCCACGCTGACCATGATGACATGCTTCTTGGCGCCGATGGCCGCGAGAGCGTGCGCGATCCCCGCGCTCGGGTTGCCCGTCGCCTCGATGACCACTTCTACATCCTCGCGGGTGCACGCGGTGAGCGCGTCGCGTGTGATAACGGTCCCGGCCATCCGTTTCGCATCCCACCCCACGGTGCGGCAGGCGGTCGTCGCGCGTTCTACGTTGCGGTCTGCGATGAACGCCACTTTAAGGCCGCGGATCGTCGGAACCTGGGAGAGAAACATCGATCCGAATTTGCCTGCGCCGATCAGCCCAACACGGATAGGCTTGCCCGCTGCCACCCGCGCCGCAAGCTTCGCACTCAAGCTCATAACGATCCTCTCCAACTTCTCGATTTATTGCCCTATTGATCTTCGCTCCGCCGATTTCGAAGGAAGAGAGCGCCCATGATGCAGGTTATGCCCGCGACAGAAACGGGATACCACAGTCCAGCGTAGACATCGCCTGTCGCCGCCACGATGGCGGTCGCGAGCAGCGGCAGCATTCCTCCGAACACCCCATTACCGATATGATAGGGAAAGGAGAGCGAGGTGTATCGGACTTTCGGCGGGAAAAGCTCGACAAGGAATGCGGCAATAGGCCCGTACACCATGGTGGCGTAAAGCATCAGCACGAACAAAGCCACGAGCGCGGCCACATGATCGATCCGGGACGGGTCGGCGGGTTTCTGTTCGAAGACAGGATCGCCGCGCGCGTCGGTCTGGGGCTCTCCGTTCGCATATTTCCAGGTCAATCCCGGATAACCGGCAGCAAACAGAGCGCGCTCGAGAACGGCGTTGATGTTGCCCTGGTCCTTGCCCGAAACTTCGACCGTCTTGCCGCCGATGGAGACGGAAACGGACTTTGAGCCGGGCACGTTTACTCGTCTAAAGGACAGGCCTGACTTCGTCAGGAAATCCGTGACTTGATCGCAGTCGCTGAACTGCGACCAAGGCCCGACGAAGATGTGCAAGTTGCAGGTCGCAAAGTCCAGGCGCAGCTTGATCGGCTTCGCCGCCTGGAACTCGACCAGCGCCGGATTGACCGCGTTTGATAGAACGTGAAACAGGGGAAAGTAGGTGGCGGCCGCGATGAAGCATCCAGCGAGGATGATCTTCAAGCGGCCGATCTTGTCGGAAAGCCATCCGAAGAAGATGAAGAAAGGGGCGCCGAGCGCCAGGGCGCTTCCGACCAGGAGGTAGGTGGTCAGATAATCAAGATGCAGCGTTATCGTCAGGAAGAAGAGTGTGTAGAACTGCCCCGTGTACCAAACCACACCTTGGCCTGCCGTTGCGCCTAGCAGCGAAAGCAGGACGAACTTGTTGTTCGGCCATTTAAAGAAGCTTTCCCAAACCGGGATCTTGGAGGAGCGGCCTTCGGCCTTCATGCGCAGGAAAACAGGCGTCTCCCGCAGTGCGATACGAATATAGACCGACAAAGCCAGAAGAAAGATCGATAAGAGAAAAGGGAGCCGCCAGCCCCAGCGCTCGAAATCGGCGCCCGACATCTTCCAGCGGCAGAAGCCGATCACAATCAGCGCCAGAAGGAGGCCGCACGTGGCCGTCGTTTGAATCCAGCTTGTCGCATAACCGCGCCGTCGTGCCGGGTTGTATTCCGCGACGTAGGTCGCTGCTCCGCCATACTCCCCGCCCAAGGCCAGGCCCTGCAGAAGGCGTAAAGTGACAAGGAGGATTGGCGCGAGCCACCCGACCTGCTCGAAGGTGGGGAGCAGTCCCACCGTGAAGGTCGAAAACCCCATGAAAATGATTGAGATCAGGAAAGTATATTTGCGCCCGGTCAGATCGCCGAGGCGTCCAAAGAACACGGCGCCGAATGGGCGCACGATAAACCCTGCGGCATAGGTCGCGAAGGCAGCGAGAAGCGCCGCTGTTTCATTCTCAGGCGGGAAGAAAAGCTTGGCGAAAAATGGCGCAAGCACAGCGTAGAGATAGAAATCGTACCACTCGAAGACCGTGCCGATCGATGAGGCAGCGATCACGCGCCGGCGTTCTGCCCGCGATACAAAGAACGGCTCCGTGCGCATCGCAATCCCCGGCAAGCCCGTCTCCCAGCTGTCTCGCTCTACTTTTGCGGGCACTGTCATTGCTATAGCGGAACAGTAAAATTGGTGTATTGAAAAGAGATGAGCTGCGGCGAATTTTTATAGGCGCGGAAGGAAGGTAACCTTAAACGAAAGCGATAGGGTTGGCGTTCAGGCGAAAGTCTTAGCTCTAATGGCTGAGCCCCTTTCAAGAACAGCGATGATAGGTCTTGATCGTTTTTCGTGCGCCTCGTTATATCTGGATTCGCCGTTCGTTCCGTTGCTTGGCAAAGCGATTCCCGATTGAGGAGGCATAAGTGACGCACCTTACCGCAGATAGATCCTATGCAATGCCCGGCGAGATTTCCGCCGCCGAGCAGCGGAAGGTTCTCGTCGCTTCGTCGCTTGGCACCGTTTTCGAGTGGTACGACTTCTACCTCTACGGGTCGCTCGCAGCGATCATCGGCTCGCACTTCTTCTCGGGCCTGACCGAATCCGGGCAATTCATCTTCGCCCTTCTCGCGTTTGCGGCAGGGTTTTTCGTCCGGCCTTTCGGCGCGATCTTCTTCGGCCGGCTGGGCGACCTGGTCGGGCGCAAATATACCTTTCTCATCACGATATTCATCATGGGCCTGTCCACCTTCGCGGTGGGCATTCTGCCGGGCTATAATTCCATCGGCATGGCGGCTCCTGTCATCCTCATCGGGCTCAGGCTTCTGCAGGGCTTGGCGCTTGGCGGCGAATATGGCGGCGCGGCGATTTACGTGGCCGAACATGCCGAGCCCAACCGGCGCGGTTACCGGACGAGCTGGATTCAAACGACGGCGACGCTCGGTCTCTTCCTTTCGCTCATCGTCATCCTGTTGTGCCGCGAGTTCGCGTCAGGCGCGACCCCCGATGAACAGGCGGCGTCTTTCTCGGCTGAATGGGGCCTTTGGCGCTTGCCGTTTCTGTTATCCATTTTCCTCCTTCTGATTTCCGTCTGGATTCGCCTCAGCCTGAACGAGTCCCCCGTCTGGAGGCAGATGAAGGAGGAGGGCAGGGCATCGAAGGCCCCCGTCTCAGAGGCATTCGGCAATTGGAGGAACGGCCACATCGTTCTGATTGCGCTTCTGGGGCTTACCGCAGGTCAGGCCGTGGTGTGGTATACGGGACAGTTCTACGCGCTGTTCTTCCTGACGCAGACCCTCAAGGTCGATCCGCATTGGGCGAACATCATGATTGCCTTGTCGCTGGTGATCGGCACTCCATTTTTTATCTTCTTCGGCTGGCTTTCCGACAAGATCGGCCGGAAGGTCATCATCATGTTCGGCTGCCTGCTGGCGGTCCTCACCTACTATCCCACAGGCATCCTGAAACAAATCCCGGGCGGCGAAGCCTACAGCTATCCCGGGATTTTCGAATTGCTGGCGCAGGCGGCCAACCCCGAGCTGGCGGCTGCCATCGAAAAGACGCCTGTGACGGTCATCGCCGACCCCGATGAATGCCGGCTGCAGTTCGATCCGGTCGGCAAGGCGAAGTTCTCCGCTCCCTGCGACGTCGCCAAGGCGGCGCTTGTCAAAGCGGGCGTACCCTACAGCAATGAGGCCGGGATTTCGGGCTCCGCACAAATCAAGATCGGCGCCCAGGTCATCCAGTCTTATGACGCAGCGGTTCCCGGCGCGAAGGCCGATGGAACTCGCTTCGCAAAACAACTCAGCGACGCGCTCAAGGCCGGAGGATACCCGGAGAAGTCCTCTCTCGACGGGGTCGATTGGCGAGTGGTAGGCCTTCTTACAATCCTTGTTCTGTACGTGACCATGGTCTACGGGCCGATCGCCGCCATGCTCGTGGAGCTCTTCCCGACCCGCATCCGCTATACGGCGGCGTCGCTGCCCTATCATATCGGCAATGGCTGGTTCGGCGGATTCCTGCCTATTACGGCCTTTGCCATCGTCGCGGCCACGGGCAACATCTATGCTGGCCTCATTTATCCGATCATCGTCGCGGGGATGACCTTCGTCCTGGGCGTGCTCTTTCTTCCAGAAACTCGCGGCCGTAATATCATCGATTAATAAGCCTGAGTAACCTCCTTCATACCTCGGCCGGGATATCCCCGGCTTTTCTTTTTCGAGTTTCGCAACGGCGCATCACTATCGTTTGCGGAACCTAAGAAAACTGTTAGTCTATGAGGTTAGCAGGGCGGGGGGCGAACGAATCCTGCGGAGACGATGCCGACGGGAGGTCGAGGTTGAGCACCGGAGAGCGGAGGGTTGCTGCGACAGACGGCGCTGGCTTAGCTTCAGCCACCCTTGATGGCCAAGCTAACGGCGGCCTTGGCTCAGCTTCAAGGGGCTGCGAGGCTCACCGCGCGACCATTCCTCCGATCAAGGTGACGGCGCCTTTTCGCAATGGCACCGCTCCCGCGAAGCACCCGAACGGAGCGGCCATTGTCTCCGGCAGCGCCATTTACGGCGCTCTCGATCTTGGGACCAACAACTGCCGCTTGCTTGTGGCTCGGCCCTCGCGGCGCGGCTTTTTCGTCATCGACGCGTTCTCCCGCATCATCAAGCTGGGCGAGGGTGTCAGTCAGTCCGGCCTCCTCTCGGAGCGCGCGATTGCACGAACGATCGACGCCTTGAAGGTCTGTTCCGCAAAGATGGCGCGAAGAGGTGTAACCCGCTCCCGGCTGGTGGCGACGGAAGCCTGCCGGATCGCAAAAAACGGGCCCGACTTCATCGCCCGCGTTAAACGCGAAACGGGGCTTGCGCTGGAAATCATCGGGCGCGAGACGGAGGCGCGCCTCGCCGTATCGGGGTGCGCATCCCTCATCGACAAGCAAAGCGACTACGTACTGATCTTCGATATTGGCGGCGGTTCATCCGAATTCGTCTGGCTCAATCTCAAGAACGGCCACCGCTCAAAGCGCATTTCGATTGAAGACCGTCTCAAAATTCAGGATTGCATCGAAGCCTGGACGTCCCTGCCGTTCGGCGTCGTCACGCTCGCGGAACGCTTCGGCAGCAACCGGGCCGAGGGCTTTCAGTTCGAGGACATGGTGGATTTCGTCGAGGCGAAGCTCAAACCTTTCAGCGAAGCCAAAGGCATTTGCGAAAAGGTAGCCCGGACTGGCACGCACCTGCTTGGCACCTCTGGAACCGTCACGACCATCGCTGGCGTTTATCTCGGCCTCTCGGAATACCATCGCGCCAAGGTTGATGGATGCTGGTTGACCACTGACAGCATTCGCGATGTTACAGGGCGCATCGCCGCCATGAACTGGGAACAGCGCGCGGCCCAGCCTTGTATTGGTGCGGAAAGAGCCGACCTTATACTCGCCGGTTGCGCCATCATGGAAGCCATGTTGAGAGTTTGGCCGGTAAAGTCCCTTCGAGTCGCCGACCGCGGGCTCCGGGAGGGAATCCTTGCGACCTTGATTGCCGAAGATGTCATTCGCGAGCGTGCCTCGCCGGCAATCAGGAGCCCATCGTTCATTCATGACCAAGCGAGAGCCAAATCTGGATCGGTCTTTTAAGGTCAAGCTGAAGAAGTCCCGGGGCCTCACGAACTCGTCCAGGCATTGGCTTGAGCGCCAGCTGAACGACCCTTACGTGGCTGCCGCGAAACGCGATGGCTATCGCAGCCGGGCGGCCTACAAGCTTGAGGAAATCGCAGCCAAATATGGGCTCTTGAAGCCCGGCTATGTGGTTGTCGATCTTGGCGCGGCTCCGGGCGGCTGGAGCCAGATCGCGGCAAAGCATGTTCAAGCTGCGGAGGGCAGAGGCGCGGTCGTGGCGATCGATGTTCTTCCCTTCGATGCGATTCCGGGCGTGACCATCCTCCAGCAAGACTTCAGCGAGCCGGGGGCAGACGAGAAACTGCTCGCGGCGCTGGCAGGCCGCAGACCGAATGCGGTCTTATCCGATATGGCGGCTCCCGCCACCGGCCACCGCCAAACCGACCACCTCCGCATCATGGGCCTCGCCGAAGAGGCGCAGGCGTTCGCCATCCAGGTTCTCGCGCCGGGCGGAACCTTCCTCGCAAAGGTTTTCCAGGGAGGAAGCGAGAAAAGCCTGCTCGACGTCCTGAAGCGCGATTTCGCAACCGTGCGGCATATCAAGCCAAAAGCAAGCCGGGCGGAATCGCCCGAGCTTTACGTCCTGGCGACAGGATTTCGCGGAAGCGCAGCCAGCCCTACCGAGTCGGATTAGTTGGAACCGGCTCAAGGGGCGTAGCGGCGCCGCCCGGTGCGGGAGCCGCCGCAGCCGGCTGGGCTGCAGGCGCGCTCTGAACCGCCTGTGAGATGCGTCGCGCGAAAGCCGCGTCGGACTTGCCTGTTGCATCAGCCCGCTTCGACATTTTCAGCGCTTCTTCCGACTTAGCGATCTGCTCGGGCGAATATTCGCTCGCGTTACAGGAGCAACCTCTGATGTAAACCTTTCTGTTCCGGAAGGCGTACGGCATTGAGGCGTAAGGCCGGCCGTTCAAGGAAACCATCTGGTCTACGTCCTGATCGGACCGATGATAGAAGAGGTCGGCCGGAGACGCGCAAAGAGAGTGGCACTTTGCTTCATCTTCGCGGAATTGAGCCTCTGTTGCGTAGTTGCTGATCGGAAAATAGAAACCGTCGCATTGGCGGACGCACATCGTGCGGTAAGTGGACGCGCCCCCGCTATATCCCGGAGCAGGCGGCGGCGCAAAGTGCGACGGCGGCTCGTCGGGCGAGTTCTCTTCATTGCTGAAAAAAGAGAAGATCGAGGAACTGTGGTTGCGCTGGGCCTCGTGTTCGTGCGCATACTGCTCGCCGCAATGGTTGCGTGCTAGCTCCGTGACAATGTCCTCGCGCCTTCCGCGCGGCGAGCTGCCTCGCATCGCTGCGTCGCGTTGCGCCTTCAATTGAGCAAGCGTCGCCTTCGCGGACTGAACCTGCCGATCGAGATCCACACAACGGGGCGTCCGGCGAAGCGAGCGCCCGAACAGGAACATATCTTCGTAGCAGTCGGATCGATCCGCATCGGACTGAGCGCGATGAAACTGCGCGTCGGCCTGACGCATGTCGTTTTCGATGCGGGGAAGCTGATCCTGCCCGGCATTCGCCGAGCCGTTTGTCAGCTGAGCCTCCAGCTCCCGGCAACGGGGGTTCGCGGAACCGAAGTTCGGAGATGGTTCGCGCGGACCGCTGTAAGCGGGCTGGCCATACACGGGGCGCGGCGGGGACTGGTCGTATGGGGAGGGGCCGCCGTCGCCCCATCCGCCGCCGCCGCCACCCCATCCCCAGCCTTGGGCGCTGCCTTCATTTGCCCCGGCAGCGATGACAGCCAGGGTGCAAACGATGCTGAAACCGCGAAGAAAAGCTTTCATATCACCCGCCGCCGATCGAAGACCGCCTTGCCCGACTGTTCCTCAGCGCCAGTATGAGCCGCGCTGCATATTGGCGCAACCTGCGGGACGCATCTGAAACAAATGCCGCTACAGCATGCATTCATCATCGGCACATTTTTTATCGAGTCGCGTGCCGTCCGGCTTGACCTTCAACAAATTTACGGCAATGGTCGGGCGATGAGACAAAAAGTTTCAGACAACTCCCGGTGCATTATCAACGCGAGCTAAAACAAACGCTGGCGCGGTGAGATTTTTGTTTGAACGATGAGCCCGCCAGCAGAGGCAGGGCTATGACGCTTAAACTTTATAATACCCGGACGCGACGCAAAGACGTTTTCGAGCCAATCGATTTGAAGGCCGTGCGCATGTATGTGTGCGGGCCTACGGTTTATGACTTCGCGCATATCGGCAATGCGCGGCCCGTGATCGTGTTCGACGTGCTGTTCCGGCTTTTGCGCCATCTCTACGGGCCGGACCACGTCACCTATGTGCGCAACATCACGGATGTGGACGACAAGATCAACGCTCGCGCGGCCGAGGAAGGCATCCCGATCCGCGAGTTGACGGAGCGCACGGCCGCGCAATTTCACGCCGATGTCGCGGCTCTTGGCGCTTTGCCGCCCACGATCGAGCCGCGCGCCACGGAGCACATCCCGGAGATGATCGCGCTCATCCAGCAGCTCGTCGAGCGCGGACATGCTTACGCGGCGGAAGGCCATGTGCTGTTCAACGTGCCCTCCGATCCGGATTACGGTGAGCTTGCCCGGCGCTCCACCGACGAAATGCGCGCTGGCGCCCGCGTGGAGGTTGCCCCTTATAAGCGCGATCCGATGGATTTCGTGCTGTGGAAGCCGAGCACGGGCGCCGAACCCGGCTGGGAAAGCCCCTGGGGCTATGGCCGGCCCGGCTGGCATCTCGAGTGCTCGGCCATGTCCGCGAAGCACCTGGGGAATGTCTTCGACATTCACGGCGGCGGCATCGATCTCTTGTTCCCGCACCACGAGAACGAGGTGGCGCAATCCACCTGCGCGCACGGCACGAAGATTATGGCCAACGTCTGGATGCACAACGGGCATCTTCAGGTGGAAGGGCAGAAGATGTCGAAGTCGCTCGGCAACTTCGTCACGATCAACGAGCTGCTTTCGACCACGAATTTCGGCAATCAGCCTTGGCATGGCAAGGTGATCAGGTTCGCCATGCTCGGCGCGCATTATCGGCAGCCGATGGACTGGACTGTGGACCGGCTGGCCCAAGCTCGAAGCGCTCTCGGCGATTGGGCAAGCCTTGTCCATGGAGCACCTGCGGACGAAGAAATGGACGCCGAAGTTCTGGGTGCGCTGGAGGATGATCTGAATACTCCGGCCGTGATTGCGATCCTGCATGGGTTAGGGAAACACGGGTCGTCAAATCCTGGCGATCTCAAGCGGCTGGCAACGTCGCTGCGTTTTCTTGGCCTCTACGATAACGAGGGCAAGACAGACTTCGATGTTGGTTATGAAGCGAAGGAAGCCAGCGTAGATGTGGCTAAGGTTGAGTCCCTTAAGAACGCCCGGCTGGCGGCGCGGAAGGCGAAAAACTGGGCGGAGGCCGATCGAATTAGGGACGAGCTTGTCGCGATGGGCATCGCCTTGATGGATGCGAAGAACCCCATTACGGGCGAGATCGAAACCACCTGGAAAATCGCACGGTAGAATTCCTCTCATAGCAGCACAAAAAGCAGCATCACCCGGCCGCATTGCGGCCACCCTCTCCGGCAAGGGAAGAGGGCTTTAGATTGGACGAGTCATGAAGAAGAAAAGATTGTATCTGTTCGACACCACGCTGCGAGATGGTGCGCAAACCCTTGGCGTAGACTTCTCGGTGGAAGACAAGCTGCTCATCGCGCAGCGCCTCGACGCTCTGGGCTTGGACTATATCGAAGGCGGATATCCCGGCGCGAACCCGGTTGACACAGCCTTCTTCGATGCGCCGCCGCGCGTGAATGCGAAACTCGCCGCCTTCGGTATGACGAAGCGGGTAGGCCGTTCCATCTCGAACGACCCGGGTTTCCAGGCTGTCGTGCAGGCGAAGGCGGATGCGATCGTTCTCGTCGCCAAGTCTTGGGACTATCACGTGGACATCGCACTCGGCATCAGCAACGAGGAAAACCTCGATGCCATCCGCGAGTCGGTCGAGGCGATCCTGGTGCAGGACAAGGAGCCGATCGTCGATTGCGAGCATTTCTTCGACGGCTACAAGGCGAACCCGGCCTATGCGATTGCCTGCGCAAGGACCTCTTACGAAGCCGGAGCGCGCTGGGTGGTTCTCTGCGACACCAACGGCGGAACGCTGCCGCATGAGGTCGAGGAGATCGTGGCGGCGGTTGCGCGCGAAATCCCGCCTGAGGTTATCGGCATCCACGCACACAACGACACGGAAAACGGCGTCGCGAACACGCTTGCCGCCGTGCGTGCGGGCGCTTGCCAGATCCACGGCACGCTGAATGGCCTGGGCGAGCGCTGCGGCAACGCGAATCTGACATCCATCATCCCGACGCTCTTGCTGAAAGAGGATTATGCGTCGCGGTTTGAAACTGGCGTTACGAAGGCGGCGCTGCGGACGCTGAAGGCGATCTCGCGTCAGCTCGATGAGCTTCTGAACCGGCAGCCGGAC
>Ga0209048_10005330_pt1 | contig 12153 bp, 8 predicted proteins | sample FrelakmetCRP12CR_FD_187146 | JGI IMG/M metagenome (GOLD analysis project Ga0209048, IMG submission 187146) | Freshwater lake sediment microbial communities from the University of Notre Dame, USA, for methane emissions studies - CRP12 CR (SPAdes)... | ecosystem: Environmental > Aquatic >... | reverse complement strand
GACTGCAGCTTGAGGCCGGCGAAGAGCGGCATGATCCGGATGGTCGTGCTTTCCTGCGTAAATGTGAGTTTCCCGGTTTTTCCGAAATAATCGATTCCCGCCCAGGCGCTGAGGCCTTTCCATACGGGCACCGTGAGGTCCGCGCCGAACGTCAGGCCATTCTTGTAAACGTCGCGCAAGTCCTGGGACGCCGGAAAGAAATATCCGCCCCTGACCTCGACTGACACCGCCGAGCTCCGGGCGGATCCGGCCAGAAGGAGTGCCACCACGAGCATCGCAAAACCAACCGCGAACCTTCTCATTCGGACTTCTCCTTGACGTCGAAAATGGGCCGCTCCCTTCATCCCGGGCCGGACAACCGATTTTAGGGAAGTCCCCCCGCCCTGTCAAGGCGGCTGGGCGTTGACAGCCCCTCCACGGTCTCTTACAATAAAGCAAAATCCGAGAGGAGGGAATCTTGAGACGCCTCATTCCACCCGCTCTCCTGGCTTCCATGGCCGTCCTGGTCATGGCGGCCGCGCCTGGGCCCCAACTGCGGTTTGAGTCACCGACGTTCGACCAGCCGCGCTACGCGATCCGCCTTGACCTCGAGGTCAAGGCACAACCGGCGACCGTCATGGAGGTCCGGCTGAACGGCCTGACGACCAGCCCGTCCTTCATCTTCCATCAAGGGAAGCTCATGGACAGGGCCAAGCCCCTTGATCCCGGATTGTACGAGGTCGTCCTGGACCATGCCTGGGCCCCGGGAAAAGCTTACACGGTGACGATCCTCCATCAGGGGAAAAGCCCCTCCAAGCCAAAAACATCGGCCTTCCGGGGTCTGTCACCGGCCTCCGGAGGCATCCCGGAGGGTTGTCTCGAGGGATTCTCCAGGTGTTATCGGGTCAGCGAAGAGGCGGGGCTCGAGCGGGCCGATGAAACGAGCTATCTGACCCTCACGGCCCTTGGAACGGAGACGGGCGAGCCCGGCTTCCGCCTTTTCTATGGCGCCGCGGAAATCCCCTATCAGGTTGTGGATAGAAAGGAGTCCCCCTCGCCGCCGGGCGCCGCCCCGGCCGGCCAGACGATGGTGACGCTGAAGCTCGCTTTCCCGCTGAGCACGGCCTCGAACGAAAAGAAGGTCCTCCTGGTCGTCAGGGGACGCCCGGCGCCGCTTTCACGGCAGGATTTGATCCTCTCCGGCGAAAACCTCGGGAAGACGCTCAGGACCCCGAATCTCGTGCTGCAGTTTCACCCCCAGAGCGGCCAGATCCTCACCATTGAATACCCCAAGGAGAAGGTCAAGCTCTGGAACAAAGCGGGCGTCATCCACTGGAACCCCGACGTCTTCATCCCGGGGATCGCCTGGGACCATTCCTTCGACTGGAATCCCCCGCAGGTTTTCGAGGAAAAAACCGGCGGGGTCGTTTACCTGAACTCGCGCCGGGGGCCCATGCCCCGCATCACGGACGTGGGCCTCGAGGTCCGGTACACGGTCGATGCCGGCCATTCCTATTTCCTTTCGGAAACGCTCATGACCGTCGGGAAAGACCTGGGGGTCATCGCGGTCCGGAACGACGAAATGGTACTTTATAAGGATCTGTTCGACACCCTCATGTATAGAGACAAGGACGGGAAGGTCGTGACCCTGCCCCTTCGCGAGATGCCCGGAGCACCGTTCGGGCTGGTCCACATGGCGCCGCCCGACATCCCCTGGGTCGGCCTCGTCAACTCGAAGGAGGGTTATGGCTTCTTCAGCCTGCGGCTGGAGGCCGCGGCCTCGAACCTGGGCCCGGCTGGCGATTTCCACCACAAGGCTGGAACCTATTTCTACGCGCCCTCCGACGGCGATTATGTCTACTGGGTCCGTCCCTTCCTTTACACTTGGGGAGATTACACAACGAACAGTCTGCTGACTTTCCTCCCGAAAGGGAGCTTTTTCTACGAGAGGAACGCCTACATCCTGCTCCGGCTGAACGACCGGATGCCCCAGGAGCTTGACGCACTTCTCAGAAAATTGAGGAATCCCCTGAGGGTCTTCTGATGGAATTCATCGATTTCAGGACGGCCGGGAAGCAGGCCTCGATCAAGGCGCTCTTCCCCGGATGGAAGCGGGGCGAGTCCGTGGCCTTCCTGTCGCCGCACGACGACGACGTGGTTCTCGGCGCGGGTTTCCTCATCCGGGCGGTTATCGAGTCCGGGGGCCGCCCCCACGTCCTTATCTTCTGCCGGGGAGACGCCGGATATTCGACGCCGGCCGAAAAAGGGACCATTGTCCGGACGCGGCGCCGGGAGGCCGTCGCCGCCTACGGGATTCTCGGCGTGGATGCCGCGGACATTCATTTCTTCGGGGTGCCGGACCTTTCGCTGATGGCTTTTGTCAATAGGAAGATGCCGGGCCGGGAAGGAGTCGTGGACCGGTTCATACGCATTCTCCGGACCCATCGGGTTGGGCGGGTTGTGTTCGCCAGCCCTCACTTCGAAAACTGGGACCACACAGCCGTCTACAACCTCGGGATGTACACCGCCCCCCAGGCGGGCGACCCGATCCTGGCCGACCTCGGACATCCCTCCCCCGTCCGCTCTTTTCTGGTGTATTCCGTCTGGGGCGATTTCGGGCCGGCGGGTGAAAAGTCCGGCCCTCCCGGCGCGGACCTGGGAATTCTCGCCGGCGAAGACGTGGAAACGCTAGTCCGGAAATCGCTGCGAGCGTTCGTATCGCAGTCAAGTGTCATGGAGAACACGGCGGCCCGGCAAAGAAACCGGCGAAAAGGCCCCGGCGGCTACCTCGAACTTTACCAGCAGGCCCGGGTGCGCGAGCCCATCGACTACGGACCTTACTTCGCGCGCCTTAAAAAATGACCTCAGCGAGAGCGACGGTGATTAAAGCAAGGTTCCTGAGAGAGGGGCCGAGGGGATAGCGGGAACGTCATGCGAAACCGGGTTATGGAGTGGACGCTATCCCCTCGGCTCCTCTCAACGACGTTCCGTGGCATGACCCACCAGCCAAAGACGAGGTGCGCGAGGTGAACGATGTACGCGATAGGCATTGATTCCGGAACGCAGGGCACGAAGGCCCTGGTGGTCGATTACGACAGCGGCCGCGTTCTTGGCAAAGGGTACGGCCCGCACGCCATGGTCCCGGGCCTGCCGCCTGGAGCCAGCGAGCAGGACCCGCGCACCTGGGTCTGTGCGATGGAGGCAGCCCTCGCGGCCGCGCTCAAGGAATCCAAAGTGGACCCGAAGAAGGTCGTCTCCCTCGGTGTGTCCGGGCAACAGCACGGCTTCGTACCGCTCGACGCCAAGGGCCGCCCCATCCGGCCGGCCAAGCTCTGGAACGACACCTCGACCATCGAGGAAGCCGGCTCGCTCGTCTCCCGTCTCGGCGGCCCGCAAGAGTTCATCCGCAAGCTCGGCATCAACCTGGCGGTTGGATTCACCGCCTCGAAGATCCTCTGGCTCAAGAACCACGAGTCCGGAAATTTCGAAAAGCTCGCGACCGTGCTCCTCCCCCATAACTACCTGAACTATCACCTGACGGGCCGGGCCCACATGGAATACGGCGACGCGTCCGGGACGGGGCTCATGGACATCCGCGCGCTCCGCTGGAGCGAAGAAGCTGCCGCGGCCATCGACCCCGGCCTGATGGCCAAGCTCCCGGCCCTGAGCAATCCCCGGGAGCCCGCCGGGCTCGTCCGGAAGGCCGTGGCGGCCAGGTTCGGCCTGGGCAAGGTGCTCGTTTCCGCGGGCGGAGGCGACAACATGATGGGCGCCGTCGGGACGGGCAACGTGGTTCCCGGCGTCTCGACCGTCAGCCTCGGCACGTCGGGCACGATCTACTCCTATTTCGAGAGGGCGTTCGTCGACCCGGAGGGCGAGATCGCGGCGTTCTGCGACAGCACGGGCGGCTGGCTGCCCCTCCTCTGCACGATGAATGTCACGAACACGACGCAGATCATCAAAGCCCTCTTCAACTTGAGCAACCGGAGGCTCGAAGCCCTGGCCGGAAAAGCGGCTCCGGGCGCCGGCGGGCTCCTCTTTCTCCCGTTCGTGGACGGCGAGCGGGTCCCGGTCCTCCCCTTTTCGAGCGCCGTCTTTTTCGGCCTCAACCGGAAAACGTTCGACGCCCCCCATCTGGCGCGTTCTGTGATGGAGGGGGCGATCCTGAATCTCGGTTACGGCTTCGCCAGGATGCGGTCCCTCGGCCTCAGGCCGGACGAAATCCGGGCCACCGGCGGCGGGTCGAAAAGCCGGCTCTGGCTCCAGGTCGCGGCCGATATCCTCCAAACCCCCGTCGTGACCCTGAAAGAGCAGGAGGCGGCGGCCCTCGGCGGGGCGCTCCAATCCATTTGGTGCTATCTTTTAGAGAGAGGGCAAAAGGCCGGCATCCGGGAGATCACGGGGTCCCGCGTCTCCCTGGACAGGCTGGCGGCCGCGCCGGACCCGAAAAGCGCCGGAGTCTACGGGGTGTTGCAGGAAAGGTTCAATTCCTTGTGGAAAACGCTGGAGCCGGAATTCAGGGCCCAGCAAAAGGTTTCGGGCAGCTTTTGACCATCGAGGCCGCGCTCTCCGCTCAATGCTTGTGGAGATCCTTGTGCATGATCTTGCGGATCTCATGGAGCCGGTCGTGGGCCGTCAGCCCGGCCAGCTGCTTGTTCATGAACTCGTCATTTTCAGCCTGCAGGATGCGGGCGATGTAATCGATGATCGCCGGCGGGAAAACGCCGTCCCGCTCGTAGAGATCCCGCTTCTTGAGCAGGAGCCGGCTCGACTCGACACAGCTCGCCGGCAGGACGGGGAGCTTTTTGAGGAGTTCCTTGTCCGAGAAGATGTTCCCCTTGACGTAGAGCTTGTCGGCGAGCTCGATGGGGCCGTATTCCTTGAAGAGTGAACGGTCGCCCCCGAATGCCCAGTTGGCGGCCATCACGATGCCGGCCAGGATGAGGTGGATGAGGGCGCTGCCGTCGGGGCTCCTGAGCTCCACCGTCTGGCGGCCGCCCATGGCGTCTTTGAAGTCCTCGGTTTCCCGGGGGTTCACCTTTTTGGCCAGGTTCGAGAGGTTCGTCCAGCCGAGCGGCACCCGGATCAGGGCGCTCCGGTTGAGGTCGCTCCAGCAGACCCGGGTCGGCGCCTCATGATTCGGGACCAGCCGCAGGTAAGCCGACGAGACCATGTTCCCGAAGGCGGTCAGAGAGTCGGCATATTCGCACAGCCCGCCGACGAGCTTGCGGGACGCTTCCGACAGCCGGCCGTCCGGCCCGGTCATGATGCTCCGGCCGTCCTTGACGAGCTCCAGGTGGAAATGGAAGCCGTTGCCGGCGATGTCCTCTTCGATTTTCGGGGTGAACGTCGCCACCGCGCCGTGCCGCCAGGCCGTGTTCCGGATGATCCAGCGGCCGATGACCAGGGCGTCCGCCATCTCCTCGACCGGCCGCGGCAGGTATTCGATCTCCATCTGCTCGGCCCGGCGCCCCTCGATTTCCTCGACGTCGCTCCGGACGCACTCGACGAAGCCCCCCTCGCTGTGGGCGTATTTAACGGCGCCCGTGACCAGGCTGATATGGCGGAGCATCTCGTTGAGGACCGGACCGCTTTTGATGAACGGCTGCGAGCCGTGGTAGCCGCTTTGGGTTTGGACGGAATAGGCCTTTTCGGCGGCCGGGCTGAGAAGGAAAAACTCGAGCTCGCCGAGGGCGTTGATCTCGAGTCCCGAGGACGCGCGGAAGAGCTCGGCGGCCCGGCCGAGGACGTTGTCCAGGGTGAAGGGGGCCGGGCTCCCGTCCTTGGTGAGGTAACGGCAAATGAAATCGAGGCTCCCCTCGTCAAACGGGTTGAGGAAGGCCGTCCGGTACTGGGGGACGACGTAGAGGTCCGAAAGCGCCATGTCCACCAGTCCCTTGAAAAGCGATGAGCCGTCCACCCTTTCGCCCTCGGCCAGGATGGTCTCGACCTGGGCGCGGGACGCCGCCGGGATCTTGAGCTCCTTCAGCTTGCCGTCGAGGGCCGTGTAATGGAAGGTGATCCGTTCGATCTGACGCTTTTCGATGACCTTGAGGATATCGGCCCGGACAAAGTCCTGGGGAGGCTTGTTGAGGATCAGGGAGAGGGGGTTGGCCAGGGCCAGGGGTGAAGGTTGATTTGCCATCGCTCGTCGCTCCTTGTCCCAGGGAGGTCCTTCCGCCGGGAAAACGGGCCCTCGAGGACGGAGGCCCGCCGCTTCACGGGAAAGATGTTCATTTTAAATGAAAAGACCCGGGCGGTCAATAAAGGAGATAGGGCTTGCGGAGCTCGGCGAAGGCCGAGAGCCCGGGCTTCAGGCCCTCGACGATGGTCCGGACGGCCGCGTCGGCCTCGAGCGCCTCCCGGACCTTGGCCGTCCCCATGATCTTATCGAAGTAGTCCTTGTGAAACTCGAACTTGTCCGGATACGTGTCCCGGATGGTTTTAATGATGTGGAGGGTCGTGTCAAAAGAGACGTAGTGGGTCCGGTCGGTCACATGGATCTGGCAGCCGCCGCAGAGCTGGCCCTGGAACTTGGAAAAAGTGGGCGTGAACCAGGCTTCCCGGAAGGCCACGCCGGAGAGCCCGAGTCCATTGAGCTTCGCGGCCAGCTCGTAGCCGTCGATCCAGGGGGCGCCGAAGAGCTCGAAAGGCTTGGCCGTCCCCCGGCCTTCCGAAACGTTGGTTCCTTCGAAATAAACCTGGCCGGGATAGACCGTGGCCGTGTCCGGAGTCGGCATGTTCGGCGAGGGGATGATCCAGGGGAGTCCCGTCTGGTCGAACCACATCGTCCGTTTCCATCCTTCCATCGGGACCACGGTCAGCTTCGCTTTCTGACCCAGGAATTTATCATTGAAGAGCCAGGCCAGTTCCCCGATCGTCATCCCGTACCGTTCGGGGATCGGATAGAGCCCGACGAAGCTGCTGAATCCCGGATACTCGAGGATGGGTCCTTCCATGTCCACGCCATTGATGGGATTGGGCCGGTCGAGGACGATGACCTCGATCCCGCTCTCGGCGCAGGCCTGCATGGCAAAGGCCATCGTGGCGATATAGGTATAGACCCGTGTCCCGACGTCCTGGATGTCGTAGATCATGACATCGATGTCCCGGATCATGGCCCCCTCGGGCGCCTTGCCGGCGGACTTGGTGTCGAAGGACCGCATGTACGCGTCGATGTTCTTGAGCATTCCGGGCTCGGGCTTCATCGACTGGCCGTAGAGGCTGAAGACCGGAAGGTTATATTCCGGAAGGTTGTATTTCCGGTCGATGTAGAAGGGGACGTATTGTCCCGCCTGGGCGTCCCCGCGGACTCCATGCTCCGGCCCGTACAGGGCGACCAGCTTGATTTCCGAATTCCGGGCGAACAGGTCGACCGTGCTCCGGAGCCGACCATTGGTCCCCGTCGGGTTCGTGAGGAGCCCCACTTTTTTCCCCCGGACAAGGTCGAGGTGTTTCTCGAGGAAGACGTCCACTCCCAGCTTGATGCCGGGGGGCCCGGCCGCGGTCTCGGTTTTCTTTCGGGGAGAGCAGCCCGGGCCCGCCGTGGACAGCGCCAGGGCCAAACACGCGGGAAGGAGCCACGCGCTTTTCCGTGATTTCAGGCCAAAGCGGCCGGCCGGCATCCTCATGTCTCACCGTCCTTCTCCGGATGATCGGACGCGCATAAGAATAGCAGGAGGCTCAGCCGGGAGTCAAATCCAGCCCCGGTTTCGAGAGAACCCGCATGGCGCTTGCCGGGGCTGAAGCTCCACGGACTTACGTCCGTGGAATCTCGCGAACGGGATTGATTCCCGGCAGTAAATGGTCTATAACGTACCGAAGTGATGTTTTTTCCGGGGAGGTCAGGGAAACCTTGAGGAACCGCCTGCCGTTGAGACCGCTCGTCTTCCTTGCGGCGGCACTCCTCGCTTTCGCCCTCCTCTCCCCTGCGGCCGACATCCCCTGTGTCTGGTCCGGCGTCGAACGGATCGTGGCCGTGGGCGACCTCCACGGGGATTACGACAATTTCGTAACCATCCTCAAGAATCCGAAGGTCGGCCTGCTCGACGAAAACCTGCGCTGGATCGGGGGCAAAACCCATCTCGTCCAGATCGGCGATATCCTCGACCGGGGGGACAAGGCCAAGGATATTTTCGACCTGCTGATGCGCCTCGAAAAAGAGGCCGCGGCCGCGGGAGGGATGGTCCACGTCCTCCTCGGGAATCACGAAGAGACGACCCTCACCGGGATCGCCCTGAGCTATCCGGAATACGTGTATGTGGACCAGTTCTTCGCCTTCCTCCCGGAGGCCTTCAAGGAGGCCAGAGAGAAGGAATATGTTGCGCAGCAATCTCCCGAGGAGCAAGCCCGGATCAAGGCCCAGGGGCTCGACCTCCGGAAGGACGCCGGCTGGCGCGGCTACTGGGAAAAAATCCTGGAAAAGTCCAAACGGTCGAAGGGCTTGGACGAAGCCGGGCAAGCTTATGCCGAGAATTTCAACAAGACCTATGGGCGATGGGTGCTGAAGAAAAACGTCGTCATCAAAATCAACGACGTCATTTTTGTCCATGGCGGCATCAACCTCCGGTATTCGACTTGGAAGCTCAAGGATCTCAACGACGCGTTCCGCCTCGAGCTGGAGGTCTTTGCCCTGCGTCCTTTTAACCCGCAGCTCTTCGGCACGAGGTTCCACCCCAAACTGGTCTACAACTCGGAAAACCCGCTGTGGCTGCGGGAGGATGAACAGAATACCAGCCAGGAACAAATGGACAGGATCCTCGTCAATCTCAAGGCCAGCCGGATGGTCATCGGGCATAACTTCCTCATGTCCGGGGACGGCCGAAGTCCCATCGCCTCCCCGGGAGACGTCGTCCCACTCTTCGGAGGCAAGCTCTGGATGATCGACACGGGCATCGGCTACACGCTCTACGGGGGCCGGCTCTACGCCTTGATCATCAAGGACGGCGAGTTCGATCATTATGCCGAGGCAGAAGAACCGGTGCCGGCGAGCCCCGAAGCGCCTCAGGCCAGGGAAGGTCCGCGAAGTCCCGACGAGATCGAAAAATACCTCCGGATCGCCGCCCCTCTTTTCGTCGTTCCGGGCGAGGCCGGACGGACCGACCCCTGGAAGGTCAGGATGGATTTCGAGGGGATCAGGCGCTGGGCCCAGTTCAAGTACATCGACCGCCCCAGGCCCAACCCGATACCCGACAGCTACAAATATGAATTGGCGGCCTGCGCGCTCAGCAAGTATCTCGGTCTCGGCTTCGTGCCTCCGGTCGTGGAGCGGACCATCAAAGACTATCCGGGGTCCCTTCAGATATTTATCGAAGACGCCCTCCGCGAATCGGACCGGAAAAGGCAGAATACCAAGCTCGACGATCAGAAGTCCTTCGACGAGGCCATGGCCGACCTGCGGGTCTTCATCAACCTCGTGTATGACCGCTGCGACACGGAACGGGACCGTGACATCCTGATCCAGAGGGGAACCGGGAAAATCTTCGCCGTCGACTTTTCCCGGGCCTTCGATACGAAGAACGAAACGGTCCCGGGGTGCGAGATCCTGCGGTGTTCCCGGATCATTTATAAGAAGCTCCTGAACTGGAACCAGGACCAGGTCGGCGTTCTCCTGGGCCCGTACCTGAACGAGGGGGAGATGCGGGCTCTACATGCGCGGGTGGGCTCGATCCTCCGGATGATCAGGAGACAGATCGAAACGAAGGGCGAAGGCGCCGTCCTGTTCTGAACGTTTGATGCAAAGGAGGGGGAAATGGCTAAGATGGGTCAACAGGAAGTCCCCGGACGGGTTTCTACCCGCTACAACCTGCTCTACCGGTTTCTCCGGCTTTTCGCCGACATCCGGCCGGGCGAGGCGCCCAAGGCGCTCCTCCTGGCTGCCAATGTCTTTCTTATCCTCATGGCCTATTACATGATCAAGCCGGTCCGGGATGCCTTGATCGTGACGCACAAAACTCCCGAGTTCAAGAGCTACATGGGGGCTGCCCAGGCCATCCTGCTGATCTTCGTCATCAAGGCCTTCAGCCGCCTTTCCTCCCGGGTCGCCCGCCACATCTTGATCACCTGGGTGACGCTCTTCTTCATCTCCAATCTCTTCCTCTTCAATGTCCTCGAGTGGAGCCACATCCCGAGGACCACCATCGGCATCGTCTTTTATGTCTGGATCGGCATCTTCAACCTCCTGGTCGTCGCCCAGTTTTGGGGCTTTGCCAACGATCTTTATGTCGAGGATATCGGAAAAAGGATCTTCCCGCTGATCTGGCTGGGCGGCACCCTCGGCGCTCCCCTGGGCTCCAAAATCAATATCTGGCTCGTTCATCCGCTGGGCGTGTTTGGGCTCATGCTCGTCTGCGCGGCCGCGCTGGCTGTGTGTATCTTCATGGCAGTGTTCATCCACAAGAAGGAGATCCGGAATATTCGCAGACATGCGGATATCGCCCCGGCCGATCTCGAGCGCGAGAAAAAAATCCAGGAAATGCCCCTCAAGAGAGGCGGCGGATTCCGCCTCGTCTTCAAGAGCCGCTACCTCCTGCTCGTCGCCCTGGTCATCGGTATTTACAATTTCATCAACGCCAACGGGGAATACATGATCGCGCGCGTCATCTCCAACCTGGCCGACAAGATGATCCAGACGGGCATGGCCGGGGGGTGGGGCAAAGAACAGATCGTCGACAAGTTCTTCGCCGACTATCAGTTCCTGACGGGCATCCTGACCATCCTCATCCAGCTCTTCCTGGTCTCCCGCATTTTCAAATGGGTCGGCATCAGCGGCGCGCTGCTGTTCCTGCCGTTGATTGCCCTCTTCGGCTACAGCCTGATCACCTTCGGCGCCACCCTGGTCCTCTTGAAGTGGGTCAAATCCGCGGAGAACGGAACGGACTACTCTTTGATGAACACGACGAAGGGCGCCCTCTTCCTTGTGACGAGCCGGGAGGAAAAGTACAAGGCCAAGGCGGCCATCGACACCTTTTTTGTCCGCGGCGGGGACACCCTTGCCGCCCTGGCCATTTTCCTGGGCACGACGTACTGGGCTGCCAAGGTCGAAGGATACGCCGTCCTGAACGTCGCCCTGGTCCTCGTCTGGATCATCCTGACGATCCTGGTCATTCGGGAATATAAGAGAGTCCGGGCCCGGGCGGACGCCGCCGGCCCGGCGACGACTTGATTTTCGAAAACGCGAGGCATATGATTCCGTCATAAGGAACGGCGACAGGGACTTGGCGATGAAACGTCTGGCGGTTCTCGTTTTTCTTTTCCTCATCCCGTCTTTCGGGCAGGGCCTCCTCTTCGGGCAGTTCAAGCCCGAAGAGATCGCCCGCCGGGCCGAGATGGAGGCCTTTCTCCGTTCGGCCGAAATCGTCCGCTTCGAGCCCGTCGGCGAGGGCGTCACCAAGCCCTACCTCCTTTACCTCAAGAAGGGTGATTTCAAAACCAAGGCCATCTGGAAAAACCCGAGCGGCATGATGCGGAGCTTCTGGGAGGGCTGGCAGTATGAGATCGCCGCCTACCGGCTCGACAAGCTCATCGGGCTCCACATGGTCCCCGTGGCCGTGGAGCGGGCGTTCCAGGGCAAGAAAGGGGCCTTGTTGCTCTGGGCCGAGAGCAAGTACAGCCTGCTCAAGGTCTTCGACGTGGGGATCCACATCCCCGATGAGGCCCAGGGCCCGGTCGAAAAGATGAAGTGGCTGACCCGGGCCTGGGACAGCCTCATCGCCAACGAGGATCGGACCCAACAGAACATCTTATACACCGAGGACTGGAGGACCATCCTCATCGACCACGCGCGGGCGTTCCGTTCGGACGGGGAATTCGTCAAGCGGCTGATGTTCGGCCGGAACGGGATCAAGGTCTCCCAGCAGGGCACGGCCTGGCTCTTCCGGCGCCTGCCGCGCGTATTCGTCGAAAAGATCGCGACGCTGACGTTCGCAAATATCCAGGCGGCCGTCGGGACGACCCTCAAGGACAGGGAGATCGATGCCATCCTCGCCCGGCGGGACCTCCTTCTCAAGGAAGTTGAACAGATGGTCAAGGAGCAGGGCGAAGCCGCCGTTCTCTATTGAGCCCGGCGAGATCGATCCCTCCGGCCAATCTGGCGGCCGGATGAAGAAGGAGAGGGATTCGTGACAAAGAAAAGCGTTCTTACAAGCTTGGTTGTGATCATCGTCCCTCTCGCCG
>Ga0209048_10005329_pt1 | contig 12154 bp, 9 predicted proteins | sample FrelakmetCRP12CR_FD_187146 | JGI IMG/M metagenome (GOLD analysis project Ga0209048, IMG submission 187146) | Freshwater lake sediment microbial communities from the University of Notre Dame, USA, for methane emissions studies - CRP12 CR (SPAdes)... | ecosystem: Environmental > Aquatic >... | reverse complement strand
CTCGCGCGTCAGAGCGTGAGGGCGGCTTTCAGGAACTCCTGTGCGGCCCGAAGGCGATCCAGCAGGTGGCGCATGGTTTCGTCTCCTCCTGGCCACCAGTCAAAGCAAACGCCATACCCATTCATCAAGAAAAATCTTGTGCTCCAACTCGCTGTGGAACTTCGAGTTGCAAACGAGGCGCTCCGCGTCACCCCGGCCGGCGATGCAGCAACGCCGCAGCAGCACACTCACGATCGTGGCTTGGCGCGGCGCGTTGGAGTCGCGGACAGCGGGTCGTCGGGCCATGAGTGCTTCGGGTAGCGTCCCTTCAGATCCTTCCTGACGTCGAAGTAGGTGGTCCGCCAGAAACCGGCCAGGTCGCGGGTAACCTGAACCGGCCGCCGGGCCGGCGAGAGCAGGTGCAGGGTGAGAGGCACCCTCCCCTCCGCCACGGTGGGGGTCCGGGTCCACCCGAAGATTTCCTGGAGTCGGACCGCGAGGACCGGCGCCCCGGGATCTCCATAATCAACCGCGATCCGCGATCCGCTCGGCACCTCGAGGTGGGTCGGAGCCACCCGGTCGAGCTTCGCCTTCTGCTCCCAGGTAATGAGCGACAGGAGGGCGGGCTCCAGGTCGAGTGCCGCGACCTGCTCCCGGCGGCGGAGGCCGGCCAGACGGGGACCCAGCCAATCGCCGAGGTTGGCCAGGAGGGCGTCGTCCGATACGTCGGGCCAGTCGGGATCCAGCCGGTGCAGGAAGGCCAGGCGCTGGCGAAGTTGAGTCGCCGCGTCGCTCCAGGGGAGGCGTTCGATGCCGTCACGGGCTACCGCGTCGAGCAGGACCGCCGCCACCCGATCGGGCGGCGGATCGCGGAGCGGCGTCCCAGCGAGGACCAGTGCCCCGAGCCGCCGGCAGCGGCGGGCGATCACGGCACCCGCGGATTCATCCCACTCGATCTCCTCTTCGATCTCGATTTCGTCGGTGTGCCCGGCCTCGATTTCCTCCAGGGTGAGGGCGGCGGCTCGCCAGATCCGGCTCTCGCGGCGGTCGCCATCGAGGTCGGCGGCAACGATCCAGTCGGCCAGGGCCATCGCGGGGTCGGCGGTGACGGCACCCTGACCGTTTCGGAGCAGGAACCGGCCAGCCTGCCCGGCACGCCGCTGCCCGATCCGGTCCGGATAGGCGAAGGAGAGGAGCAGCCCCGCCCACGAGGCCTCTCCCGTCGGCGGATCACCCGAAAGCCCCAGCTCCCGCCGCCAGTCGCGGGCGATCTCGCGCACCCGGGCCAGCCGGTCGCGATCCACTGCGTGCCTGTGGGCCTGGCCACGCTCGCCGGCGAGGACAATCTCTAGCCGCCATTGCATGTCGGGGTCCGGCGCCCCGCCCTCGCCTCGGAGAATATCCCGCTCCTCCAGCAGGGCGGCGAGCCCGCAGGCCGCGTGGCCGTGCCCGAGTGCGCGCGCCCGCAGGAGCATGTGCCCGATACGGGGATGGGTGCCGAGCCCGTCGAGTTCGCGGCCGTGGGGGGTGATCCGGCCGCCGGCGTCGAGCCCGCCCAGCTGCTGGAGCAATGCACGGGCTTCGGCGAATGCCGCTGCGGGCGGTGGGTCCAGCCAGGAGAGTTCGCCGGGATCGGCAATGCCGGCCGCGGCGAGTTCCAGTGCGAGGGGCGCCAGGTCGGTCTCCAGGATCTCCGGCGTGGCCCGGGGCAGCAGAGAGCCCTGTTCGCCCTCGGCCCAGAGGCGATAACAGATCCCGGGCCCCAGCCGGCCGGCACGTCCGCGGCGCTGGTCAGCGGAGGCACGGGAGACCCGCACCGTTACCAGCCGAGTCATCCCGGAGGCCGGCGAGTAGCGAGGTACTCGCGCGAGCCCACCGTCGATCACGACCCGCACCCCTTCAATGGTCAGACTGGTTTCGGCGATCGAGGTGGCGAGGACGACCTTGCGGCGGCCCGGCGGGCTGGGCCGGATGGCGCGGTCCTGCTCCTCCTGCGGCAGGTCGCCGAAGAGGCGAACGAGCGAGACCGCGGCAGGAAGTGGAGGTTCGCCGAGCAGGGCGGCGGCGCGGTGGATCTCGCCGGCACCCGGGAGGAAGGCGAGGATGTCGCCGGTCTCGGACTGGATCGCTTCGCGCACCGCGGAAGCGACGGCAGCCTCGACCCTGATTTCGTCGCGGCGGGCGAGGTAGCGGGTCTCGACCGGGAAGCTCCTTCCCTCGCTGGTCACGACCGGGGCGCCACCCAGGAGCCGGGAGACGGCTGCGCCGTCCAGCGTGGCGGACATCACGAGGATTCGCAGGTCGGGGCGCAGCAGGGCCTGGCTCTGGAGGGCCAGCGCGAGGCCCAGGTCGCCGTGGAGGTTCCGCTCGTGGAACTCATCGAAGATCACCAGCCCCGCCTGTTCGAGAGCGGGATCGGCGTTGATCAGGCGGGTGAGCACCCCTTCGGTCACCACTTCGATACGGGTCCGCGGGCCGACGCGGGTGTCGCGGCGGATCCGGTAGCCCACCGTCTCTCCCACCCGCTCGCCGAGGGTGTCGGCCATCCGCCGCGCGGCGGCGCGGGTGGCCAGGCGGCGGGGCTCCAGCATCACGATCCGCCGATGGCCCAGCCACGGCGCATCGAGGAGCGCCAGTGGAAGCCGAGTCGTCTTGCCGGCGCCGGGAGGAGCCACCACGACCGCAGAGGATTGACCTGCCAGCGCCGCCCGCAGCTCGGGGACACTCGATTCAATGGGTAGCTGATCCGCAGATGTATCCGCAGATTTCACAGATTTCGCAGATTGATCGCTCGTCATGTGCCTTGGATGGCGCGAATTATTGGTCATTCATGCCCTGAAAGGATGACGCGAAGGCCCTGGCCGCTTGCCACGTTGCTGGTATGAAATGCCGCCCGTCACCTGAGAAGGACCCTCAGACGTACGCCATCATCGGCGCCGCCATGGAGGTCCATCGTCATCTCGGGCACGGGTTCCTCGAGGCGGTCTACCGCGAGGCGTTGCGAGTCGAACTGGGGACCCAAGGCATCCCATTTCATGCCGAGGTCCGGCTCCCGATCACCTTCAAGGGCCGATTGCTGTCCACGAGCTATCGCGCGGACTTGATCTGCTATGATCAAGTACTGGTGGAACTGAAGGCCCTTCAGACCGTCGGTGGCGCGGAGGAGGCACAGGTCCTCAATTACCTGAAGGCCAGCGGCCTCTCGCGGGCCCTGCTTCTGAACTTCGGGGCACCCAGTCTGGAATTTCGCCGATTGATCTGGTCCGCCCACCAACCGACCCCGTCTGCGTAATCTGCGCAATCTGCGGATCACGCTGGCGCCGGACCCGGATCGCCTGCAACTTACCCTCGTCCCTCCGCGGAGTTCTCTCCTTGCAGCGTCGTGATCTGCTTCGCCTCCTGGGCGCCGTCGCCGTGGCGCCGGCCCTGGCGGGCCTCACCCCCGAGCAGCTCCTGGCCCTGGGCCGGGCGACGCACGCACGCGCCGGCGGCCGCGGCCGGAGCGGCCTCTCCCCGGTCACCGAGGAGACCATCGCCCTGCTCGCCGAACTGATCCTGCCGGCCACCGACACGCCCGGTGCCGCCGCGGTGGGCGTCCCGGGCTTCATCTACCAGATGATGGCCGAGTGGCAGACCGACGCCGAGCGGCAGGGGTTGCTCGACGGGCTCGACGACCTCGACCGCCGGAGCCGGATTGCTGGCGGGGCACCTTTCACAGGGCTGACCGCCGAAGGGCAGGCCTCACTGCTCCTGGCGATCGACGGCACCAAGGGGCCGGCCGGTACCGCGGAGTACGCCTGGTCCACCATCAAGGAGCTGGCGGTGTACGGCTACTTCACATCGGAGCCCGTACAGAAGGAGGTGCTCCGGGTCCAGATCATCCCGGGGCGGTTCGACGGCTGCATTCCGGTCCACTCCGACGCGCAAGGAGCCGGCTGATGAAGCGCGACGACCGGAAGTACGACGCGATCGTCATCGGCTCCGGCGTCACCGGAGGCTGGGCCGCGAAGGAACTCACCGAGCGGGGCCTGCGCGTCCTGGTGCTCGAGGCGGGGCGCGAGATCATCCCCGAGCGCGACTACTGCGAGCACGTCCCTCCCTACGACATGCCCTACCGCGGCAAGGGCGACCGGCGCTCCCTCCAGCGCGAGCAGCCGATCCAGTCGGAGTGCTACGCCTGCGACGAGTACAGCGCCAAGTTCTTCGTGAGCGACGTCGACAACCCCTACACGACGCCGGAGGGCCAGCCCTTCAAGTGGATTCGCGGCCGGCAGATCGGGGGGCGCTCGATTACCTGGGGTAAACAGGTCTATCGCTGGAGCGACCTCGACTTCACCGCCAACGCGCGCGACGGCCATGGGGTCGACTGGCCGATCCGCTACAAGGACATCGCCCCCTGGTACGATTACGTGGAGCGGTTTGTGGGCATCTCGGGGCAGGCCGAGGGACTGGCCCAGCTGCCCGACGGGCAGTTCCTCCCCCCGATGCAGATGAATTGCGCGGAAACGAAGGTGCGCAACGCGGTGGCCGCCAAGTGGGGGCGGGAACGGGTCCTGACCAACGGCCGGTGCGCGATCCTGACCGAGGACCACCTCGGCCGCCAGGCCTGCCACTACTGCGGCCCCTGCGAGCGGGGGTGCATCACCCGATCGTATTTCAGCAGCCTCACGTCCACTCTGCCGGCGGCGCAGGCAACCGGCCGCCTGACCCTCCGGCCCAACTCCGTGGTCGTGCGCCTGGAGCACGACCCCATCCGCAACCGGATCGGCAGCGTCCGGGTGATCGACGCGGTGACGCTGGAGGAGATGGAGTTCGAGGCCCGGATCGTCTTCCTCTGCGCCTCGGCGCTCGAGTCGGCCCGCCTGCTGCTCAACTCGCGAAGCGACCGGTTTCCGACCGGGCTCGCCAACGGAAGCGACCAGGTCGGCCGCAACCTCATGGACCACCCCTACGGCGCGGGCGCCAGCGCCACGATCCCCGGGATGGAAGACCACACCACTTTCGGCAACCGGCCCAACGGGATCTACGTGGCGCGGTTCCGCAACGTGAACAGCAAGTTCCCGGAATTCGTCCGGGGCTACGGCTTTCAAGGCGGTGCCTGGCGCAGCGGGTGGGACCGGGGCGGAACTGGATTCGGCGCCGAGTACAAGAAGAGCCTCATCGAGCAAGAGGGGCCCTGGCAGATGTGGCTGGGCGGCTGGGGGGAGTGCCTCCCGAATCCTGGCAACCGCGTCACGCTCGACCCGGAGGTCAAGGACAAGTGGGGCGTCCCCGCGCTCCGGATCAGTTGCAGCTTCGGCCCCAACGAGCGGGCCATCCTCGCCGACGCGCAGGTCACCGCTGCGGAGATGCTCGACGCCGCCGGGGCGAAGGACATTCACACCTTCGACAGCCACTACGCCCCCGGCTTCTGCATCCACGAGATGGGAACGGCGCGGATGGGGAAGGACCCGCGGACCTCGGTGCTCAACAGCTGGAACCAGGCCCACCAAGTGGGCAACCTCTTCCTGACCGACGGCGCCTGCATGGCCTCCTCCGGCAACCAGAACCCTTCCATTACCTATATGGCCCTGACCGCCCGTGCCGCGGCGCACGCCGTGGACCTGATGAACCGCCATGAGCTATAGCCGCCGCGAGTTCCTGGGGGCCTCCGGCAGTGCCCTCGCTGCGATGGCCTGCCTGGGGAAGTCCCCACGTCCTGGAGGCACCGAACGGCTCGGGAAGATCGGTGTCCAGCTCTACACCGTACGCGACACCATGGCGAAGGATTTCGACGGCACGCTCGGTCGAGTGGCGAAGATCGGCTACCAGGAGGTCGAGTTTGCCGGGTACTTCGGCCGGACGCCGGCCCAGGTGAAGGAGAGCCTGCGCCAGGCCGGGCTCGCTGCCCCATCGACTCACGTGGACTACAACACGGTGAAGAGCGACTGGCCCGGGGCGCTTGACGCCGCGCGCGGCGCCGGAATCGAGTACGTCGTGGTGGCCTGGATCGACGACGAAGACCGAAAGACGATCGACGACTGGAAGCGGATCGCCGATCGGCTCAACTCGGCGGCGACAACGGCGGCCAGCGCCGGCCTGCGCCTGGCCTACCACAACCATTCGTACGAATTCGCCCCCCTGCAGGGGCAGGTCCCGTACGACCTGCTGCTGGCCAGCACCGATCCGAAGCTGGTCCGGCTCGAGATGGACCTCTACTGGGTGACGGTGGGCGGGAGGAACCCGCTCGACTACTTCGCCCGCTGGCCGGGCCGCTTCCCGCTGGTGCACGTCAAGGACTCCAAGGGCCCGCCGGCCAACACGATGACCGAGGTCGGCTCGGGCGTCATCGACTGGAGGGCGATCCTGGCGAAGCACGAGGAGGCCGGGATCGAGCACTACTACGTCGAGCACGACGAGCCGGCGGATGCGTTTGGGAGCATTGCGGCGAGTTATGCCTATCTGCGGGCGTTGAGGTTCTGAGAGGCAGAGGGGCAGAGGGGCAGAGGGGCAGAGGGGCAGAGGGGCAGATCGAACGTGGCGAGTGCACTCGCGTATCGCAAATTGTGAGGATGACACATTCCATGACTGGTGTCTCACGTCGGGAATTGCTGGCTGGCTCGGTGGGGTTGCTGGGGGCAGCGGCATTCGCGCCTCGCGCCGGCACTACTGCCCCCCTGCCCCTCCGCCCCTCCTCTGGCCGGTTACGCCAGTCCGTCGCCCGCTGGATCTACGCAACCATCCCGCTCCCGGAGTTCTCCCGCCGCTGCAGGGAGATGGGCCTGGCGGGCATCGACCTGCTGCAGCCCGACGAATGGCCGGTGGCGCAGGACGCCGGCCTGGTCTGCACCATGGGGTATCCCAGCCGGCGCGACGACTTCATCGCCACCGGCTTCAACAACCCGGCCAACTGGCCACTGCTCCTCGGCGAGCTGGAGCAGACGATTCCGCTCGCGGCGCGGGCAGGGATTCCCAACGTCATCACCATGTTCGGCAACCGGCGCGGCATGAGCGACGCGGAGGGAATCGCCAACTGCATTGCCGGCCTCTCGAAGATCGCGCCGCTCGCCGAGTCGGAGGGGGTCACCGTGTGCGTGGAGCTGCTCAACAGCAAGGTGGATCACCACGACTACATGGGCGACCACACCGCGTTCGGCGTGGCCGTGATGCAGGGGGTGAACTCGCCGAGGCTGAAGCTGCTGTACGACATCTACCACATGCAGATCATGGAAGGCGACATCATCCGCACCATCCGCGACAACATCCAGTATATCGGCCACTTCCACACCGGTGGCGTCCCGGGGCGCGGCGACCTCGATGACACCCAGGAACTCCAGTACCGCGCCATCTGCCAGGCCATCGTCGACACCGGCTACCAGGGGTACGTGGCCCACGAATTCGAGCCGAAGGGTGATCCGCTCACGGCGCTGCGCCGGGCGGTCGCCCTCTGCGACGTGGCGCCGGCTCCCGTGGCGAAATAGCTTCCGCCCATGCGCGATGATCTCTACGACGTGTGCATCGTCGGCTCCGGTGCCGGCGGCGGAATGGCGGCCCACGTCCTGACCCAGGCCGGGGCGCGGGTCATGATGCTCGAGGCCGGAGCGCCGTGGGACAATCGCACGGACTCCGCGATGCTCACCTGGCCCTACCAGACCAAGCTCCGGGGCATGAGCACCCCCGAGCGCAATTTCGGCGAATTCGACGCCGGCCTCGGCGGGTGGTCGCTCCCCGGGGAGCCATACACCAAGGCCCCCGACTCGAAGTTCGACTGGTTCCGGGTCCGGATGGTGGGCGGCCGCACCAATCACTGGGGCCGGATCTCGCTCCGGTTCGGGCCCGATGACTTCCAGCGCACGAGCATCGACGGCCTGGGTGACAACTGGCCGATCACCTACGACGACATCAAGCCGTGGTACGACCAGGTGGACCAGCTGGTCGGAATCTTCGGCAGCGTCGAGGGATTGCCCAATCACCCCGATGGGATCTTCCTCCCGCCCCCGAAGCCCCGTTGCTGGGAGCTGATGGTCAAGCAGGCGGCGGACCGGCAGAAGGTCACCTGCATCCCGTCGCGGCTCTCCATTCTCACCCAGCCCCACAACGGGCGGCCCGGCTGCCACTACTGCGGCCAGTGCAGCCGGGGCTGCAAGGTCAACGCGAACTTCACCTCGACCAACGTGCTGGTGATCCCCGCGCTGGCCACCGGGCGCCTGGCCCTGCAGACCGGCGCGATGGTCCGCGAAGTGACAGTCAACAGCAAGGGTCTCGCCGACGGTGTGCTCTACATCGACAAGGCGACCGGGGAGGAGCGGCGGGTCCGGGCGCGGGTGGTGGTCCTCGCGGCCAGCGCCTGCGAGTCCGCGCGGATCCTGCTCAACTCCCGCTCCACCCTGTTTCCCCAGGGGCTGGCCAACTCGAGCGGGGTCGTGGGCAGGTACCTGACCGATACCACGGGCACTGATGTCGGCGGCTTCATCCCCCGCATGGTGGACCACGTTCCGCACAACGAGGATGGCGTGGGCGGCGCCCACTTCTACATGCCGTGGTGGCTGGACAACCGCACCCTGGGCTTCCCGCGCGGATATCACATCGAAATGTGGGGCGGACTGTACCAGCCGTCCTACGGGTTCATGGGAGGCATCCAGAGCTACGCGCCCGGCGGCGGCTATGGCGCCGCGCTCAAGAACGATTACCGGAAGTATTACGGCGCCACCGTCGGATTCTCCGGCCGGGGGGAGATGATCCCGAACAAGGACTCCTACTGCGAGCTCGACCCCGACGTGGTCGATCGCTGGGGGATTCCAGTGCTGCGATTCCACTGGAAGTGGAGTGACTACGAGTACGACCAGGTCCGCCACATGCAGCAGACCTTCCGGGCCCTGATCGCGGAAATGGGGGGCGAGGTCTTCGATCCGATGCCGACCCGGGAAACGGGCTACGGCATCGCCAATGGCGGCTCGATCATCCACGAGCTGGGTGTGACGCGGATGGGCAACGACCCCTCGACCTCAGTGCTCAACGCGCACTGCCAGGCCCACGACGTAAAGAACCTCTTCGTGGCCGACGGCGGGCCGTTCGTTTCCCAGGCCGATAAGAACCCGACCTGGACCATCCTGGCGCTCTCGATGCGGACGTCGACCTACATCGCCGATGCCGTCAAGAGCGGAGAGCTGGGATGACAAACGCAGAGACGCAGAGGACGCAGAGGGATTCACGCCAAACGAGCATCTCCTCTGCGACCTCCGCGTCTCTGCGTTTCATTTCATTTGGCCGGGAAGCTGACAATGTCTGACTTGACGCGACGGGATACGCTTCAGATCCTGGCCGGCATTCCGTTGCTCGCCGCCGGGCTCTCGCCGCAATCGGTGGTGCGCGGCGTGGAGGCGGCGCGGCGGGCCCGCGAGGCAGGCACGGCCTATACCCCGGTCTTCTTCACGGCCCACGAGTACCAGACCGTGGTGGTACTGGCGGACCTGATCATCCCCCGCGACGAGCGCTCGGGCAGTGCCACCGACGCCGCGGTGCCCGAGTTCATCGACTACATCGTCGGCTACGAAAAGAGCATGCAGACGCCGACTCGCGGCGGCCTGGCCTGGCTCGACAACCAGTGCCGGGAGCGGTTCGGCCAGGCCTTCCTCGGCGCCACCGATGCCCAGCGCCGCGCCGTGCTCGACGACATCGCCTGGCCGGCGAAGGCGCGCCCGGAGATGAGCCAGGGGGTCGCCTTCTTCAACGACTTCCGCGACCTCACCGCCTCGGGCTTCTTCTCCAGCAGGATGGGCGTGGAGGACCTCCAGTACCTGGGCAACACCGTGGTGCCCGAGTGGAAGGGGTGCCCGCCAGAGGCGCTGGCAAAGCTCGGGGTGCGCTATGAATAGGGCATTATGGGATTACGGGAACATGGGAATATGGGATTGGAGGATCGACGGTCCAGGAACTCGATTCATGGTACGACAACTCTCCGCTCCCACTGCCCAGGATTCCATAATCCCGTATTCCCATGCTCCCATATTCCCATAATTACATGCCCCTCCGCATCGGTTTCATCGGCAGCGGCTTCAATGCCCGCTTTCACATGCAGTCGTTCACCGGCGTCCGCCACGCCGAAGTCCTGGGCGTCTGGAGCCCCAACCAGCGGCGTGCCGGCGAAGCGGCGGCGCTGGCCCGGCAACTGGACATCGGCCAGGCCCGCCCCTACCGCTCGATCACCGAGATGGTGTCCGACCCCGGCATCGACGCGATCTGGCTCTGCGGGCCCAACCACGCCCGGATCGAGAACGTCGAGGAGGTCGTGGACGCGATCGACCGCGGCAAGGGGGAGCTGGTCGGTATCGCCTGCGAGAAGCCGCTGGCCCGGAACGTGGCGGAAGCCACCATCCTCACCAAGCTGGTGAAGAAGGCGGGGCTGCTGCACGGCTACCTCGAGAACCAGCTGTTCGCGCCGCAGGTGGAGCAGGGCCGCGCCATCATCTGGGCCCGCGGCGCCAAGCTCACCGGCCGGCCCTACCTGGCCCGCGCGGCAGAGGAGCACAGCGGCCCCCACATGCCCTGGTTCTGGCAGGGGCGGCTGCAGGGCGGCGGAGTGCTCAACGACATGATGTGCCACTCCGCGCTCGTGGTGCGCCACCTGCTCACCGAGCCGGGCAAGCCCGCCGGCTCGGTGCGGCCGGTCCGCGTGACGGGACACATCGCCAGCCTCAAGTGGAGCCGCCCCGAGTACGCACGGCGGCTCCAGGCCGCGATGGGCAAGGAGGTGGACTACCGGAAGCACCCGGCCGAGGACTTCGCCAGCGTCATGATCGAGTTCGAGACCGACGACGGGCACACTGTTCTGGGCGAGGCCACGACGAGCTGGAGCTTCGTCGGCGCGGGCCTCCGGCTCTCGGCGGAACTCCTGGGCCCCGAGTATTCGATGGCCTGGAACACGCTCGACACCGGGCTCAAGCTGTTCTTCAGCCGCGAGGTGAAGGGCAAGTCGGGCGAGGACCTGGTGGAAAAACAGAACGCCGAGATGGGGCTGATGCCGGTCGTGGCGGGAGAGGCGGCGGCCTACGGCTACGAAGCGGAGAATCGCGTGATGGTCGAGGCGTTCCGGCATCGCCGGATGCCCTGGCTCAACTGGGGTGACGGGCTCGAAGTGGTGAAGGTGCTGATGGCCGCCTACATGAGCGCCGAACAGGGAAGGACGGTGGACTTCCCGCCGCGAGGGCTCGACAAGTTCATCCCCGCGGTGGCGAAGGGGACCTGGCGGCCCTAGCTGACAAGCGACGGGAGCTTCGCCTCGATCGCGGCGCGCTGGGGCTCCTCCCAGGGTGGCAGCTTGAGCCCCTCGCCGAGATGGCCCAGCGGCTCGTCCACGGTGAAGCCGGGCTGGACCGTCGCCACTTCGAACAGGACGCCACCGGGTTCGCGGAAGTAGATGGACTGGAAGTACTGCCGGTCGCGCACCTCGGTGACGGCGAAGCCCATCCCCACCAGTTCTTCCCGTAGCGCCAGCTGCTCGGCCGGTGTCCCGATCGCCATGGCGACGTGGTGGACCGTCCCGATGCCGTTCACGGCCGCGCGGGCGCCGGTCGCCGGCGCGATCTCGAGCCGCTGCCCTGGAGCATCGGCCCCCACGGCGACCCGGATCCGGCCGCCAGCTTCGCCCGCCACCCGGAATCCAAGGAGACCAGTCAGCAGCTCGAGACTCCGGTCGGGCGCCCGGAGCGACAGGGTGACACTGTCGAGCCCGCGAATCGCCCGGGTCGCGTCGATGCCGGGTGCGCTCCACGGAACCCGCGAATCCGCGTCGGCGGCGCGGAGCTCGATGACCAGGCCAGACGGATCGGCGAGCCGGAGCGCATCCTCGCCCCCGGTGCCCGGCAGCACGGCGGCCCCGCGGTCAGCCGCCCGCTTGCGCCAGAAGTCCAGCGATCCGGCCAGTACCGAGAATGACGTCACCGTGATCTGGCCCGCCCCCTTGGTGCCGACCGGGACACCCCAGCCGGCGTAGGGAAAGGTCGTCATGATGGTCGAGGGCGCGCCCCGCTCGGTGCCGTAGTAGAAGTGGTAGACGAAGTGGTTGTCGAAATTGACGGTCTTCTTGACCAGCCGGAGTCCCAGGAGGCCGGTGTAGAAGTCGAGGTCCGGCTGGGCCGCGTCGACTGTGGCGGTGACGTGGTGCAGGCCCAGGATACGATGTGCCATCTCGCCCCCC
>Ga0209048_10005328_pt1 | contig 12154 bp, 4 predicted proteins | sample FrelakmetCRP12CR_FD_187146 | JGI IMG/M metagenome (GOLD analysis project Ga0209048, IMG submission 187146) | Freshwater lake sediment microbial communities from the University of Notre Dame, USA, for methane emissions studies - CRP12 CR (SPAdes)... | ecosystem: Environmental > Aquatic >... | reverse complement strand
AGCCGGGGCGCTGGTAGACCGAGAGGGCCACCGTGGGCTTGCCGTCGAGCGTGCAAAACTGGTCGTAGCCCTGCGCGCCAAGCTCGACCTTGGCCACGTCCTTGAGCCGGACGACGCCCCCCAGGTTATCGGTCTTGAGGATCATATCGGCGAACTGCTCGGTGTCGCTCAGGCGTCCCAGGGTGGTGATGGTGAACTGGAAGGCCTGGCCGGTGCTGACCGGCGGCTGGCCGAGCTGGCCGGCCGCGACCTGGATGTTCTGCTGCTCGATGGCCCGGGTCACGTCGGAGGAAGTGAGGTTGCGGAACGTCATCTTCTGCGGGTCGAGCCAGACCCGCATGCTGTAGTTTCGCTGGCCGATATAGGTGATGTCGCCGACACCGTCGAGCCGGGCCAGCTCGTCGCGCAACTGGATGGTCGCGTAGTTGCTCAGGTAGAGGTTGTCCTTGCCTCCATCGGGCGAGAACACGTTGATGATCATCAGGATGCTGGGCGACTTCTTCTTCACCGACACTCCGCGCCGCTTGACCAGGTCCGGGAGGATCGGCTCGGCCAGCGACTCGCGGTTCTGCACCAGCACCTGGGCCATGTTCAGATCAACACCCGGCTTGAAGGTCACGGTCAGTGTATAGGTGCCGTCATTGGTGCACTGCGACGACATGTACATCATGTTCTCGACGCCGTTGACCTGCTGCTCGATCGGCGCGGCCACCGTGTCGGCCACCACCTGGGCGTTGGCGCCGGGATAGTAGGCCGAGACCTCGACCGTCGGCGGGGTGATGTCGGGGAACTGGGCCAGGGGCAACGTGAACAAGGTGATGCCGCCGGCCAGCGTGATGATGATGGACAGCACCGAGGCGAAGATCGGGCGGTCGATGAAAAAGCGCGAGAACACGGCAAGCCTCACTTCTCTTCGACGAGTTCAGGCTCTTCGGTCTTGGTGTTGGATTTCAGGTGTTTCGCCGGCGCCCTGCGTCGAGCCAGCCGGAAGAGCTCCCGCCAGAGGATGATCGGCGACAGGACCGCGAGCAGCACTCTGCCCACCCGCCGCACCGTCGGGTTGGCGAAGAAATGAGACTCGCTGACCGTGTCGATCACGTAGAAGAAAACCGGCGTCAGGAGGATCCCGAACAGGGTCACCCCCAGCATGCCGCTGAACACGGCCACTCCCAGCGACTGCCGCATCTCGGCGCCCGCCCCATGGGCGAAGAGCAAGGGCATGACGCCCAGGATGAACGCCATCGAGGTCATGATGATCGGCCGCAGCCGCAGCCGGCAGGCTTCCAGCGTGGCCTCGCGGATCGGCTTGCCCGTGCCATGGATCAGCTTGGCGAACTGGACGATCAGGATCGCGTTCTTGCTCGCCAGCCCGACCAGCACCACCAGGCCGATCTGGGTGAAGATGTTGATGTCCAGGCTGGTGTTGTTGGCGCCCAGCCACTGGGCGTTGGTCACGCCGTAGAGGGCGCTGAGCATGCAGAGCGGAACCGACAGGATGACCGCAAGCGGCATCGACCAGCTCTCGAATTGAGCCGCGAGAACCAGAAAAACCATGACGATCGAGAAGCCGAAGACGTAGATCGCCATGTTGCCGGCCTGGAGCTCGAGGTAGGCCAGCTCGGTCCACTCGTAGCTCATGGATTGAGGAAGCTCCCTAAGGGCGAGCTTCTCCATGGTGCTGATGGCGGTGCCCGAGCTGACTCCACGGGCCGCGTTGCCGTTGATCGAGGCGGCCGGATACATGTTGTACCGGGTCAGCACAAGGGGCCCGTTGATCTCTTTCACCCGGGCCACCGCACCCAGGGGCACCATGGTTCCGCTGCTGTTGCGGACCTGGAGCCGGCTGATGTCCTCCTTCTGGTCGCGATATCTGGCCATGGCCTGGACGACCACCTGCCAGGTGCGGCCGAAGCGGTTGAAATCGTTGACGTAGAGCGAGCCCAGGTAAGCCTGAAGGGTCTCGAAGACGTCGCGGAGCTCGACACCCTTGAGCATGCAGGCGTTGCGATCGACGTCGAGGAAGATCTGGGGAACGTTCGCCCGGAAGACGGTGGTGAGTCCCTCGACGGCGTGCTGCCTTGGCGGCTTCTCGTCCGTCTTGCCCGGCTCGCGCCGCAGCACCCGTTGCACCAGCTCCCGGCCTTGCTTCCGCAGGTCCTCGATGAGCGATGCTCGGGGGGCCGCGGGCGCGGGTGGTTTCCGGCTCGCCACGCCCTGTCCCTGCGGGATGAGGTCGCCGTTGGCGTCGATCCCATCTCCGCCGGGACCCGGATTGGCCAGCCGGGTCAGGTTCTCTACTTGCTTCTGAAGCGCCGCGGGACCCAAATCGCCGCGGTCCTCGACCATGAGCATCCAGCCGCCGGCTCGCCCCACGCCGCGCACCGGCGGCGGGCCGAAGATCGCGATGTTGGCATCGGGAATCGCTTCTCCGAGCTGGCTCCGCAGCTTGTTCATGATCGTTTCATAGTACAACCCGTGAGATTGCCGCTTGCGGAACTCGTCGAGCGTGATGAACATGGTGCCGAAGTTGGACCCGTAAGCGTTCAGGAGCAGCGACTGGCCGGAGACGCCGACGGTTGCGTCGACCCCCGCGGTGCGGCTGGCAATCTTGTTGATCTGGGCGATCACGGCCTTGGTTCGCTCGATCGAGGCCGAGTCGGGGAGCTGGATGTTGACCAGCATATAACCCATGTCTTGCGACGGGATGAACCCGCGCGGGGTGCCTTGAAATCGCGTGTAGGTCAGGGCGAGCAGACCCACGTAGACGATGAAGACCAGAACAAAGACGCGGAGCATCCCGCCCACCAGCCGGGAATAGAGCGTGGCGGTGGCCATGAAGCCGCGGTTGAACAGATCGAAGAAACCCCCGAGGATCCGGTTCAGAGGACGGTAGGCAAGCCAGCCAACGGCCGCTCCGGCCAGCGCGCCGAGCGCCCCGGCCGCCATCTGCGAGTTGTCCGCCAGGAGCCGGCTCAGGTCCGGAACCAGACCGGCGAGCGTCACCGCGTCGATCGCTCCCGTGCCCTTCACCAGCGGCACCAAGTGAGGTCCCAGCCAGAGGTAGCCCGCCCAGCCGCCCAGGGCCACGAAGGCGATCCGGGGCAAGGCCTGGAACTGCCCCTTCCGCCTGGGCCGCAGCAGCATCGCGGCCAGCGCCGGGCTCAGGGTCAGCGAGTTGATCGTCGAGAGGATCGTCGAGGAGGCGATGGTCAGCGCGAACTGGCGGAAGAACTGCCCCGTGATTCCCGAGATGAAAGCGCAGGGAATGAACACCGCCGAGAGCACCAGCCCGACGGCGATCACGGGCGCCGAGACCTCGCTCATCGCTTGAATTGTCGCGGCCTTGGGCGTCATCCCGTGCTCGATGTGATGTTCGACCGATTCGACCACCACGATCGCGTCGTCCACCACGATGCCGATCGCCAGCACCAGCCCGAAGAGCGTCAGGTTGTTCAGCGAGAAGCCCAGAGCCGCCATCACGGCGAAGGTGCCGATGATGCCGACGGGCACGGCGATCAGGGGTATCACCGCCGACCGCCAGTTCTGCAGGAACAGCAAGACCACCAGGGCGACCAGCACGACCGAGTCCAGCAGGGTCAAGAACACTTCCTGGATCGACTCACGGATGAACGGCGTGGTGTCGTAGCGGATCATGTAGTCCAGGCCTTCGGGGAAGTCTTTCTTGAGCTCCTCGATCTTGGCCCGGACCAGGTCGGCGGTCTCCAGGGCGTTGGCGTCGGGCAACTGGAAGATGGCCAGGTTGGCGACGGGAAGGCCGTTGATCTCGCTGCTGATGTCCTGGTTCTTCGCACCCAGCTCCACCTCGCCGACGTCCCTGATCCGGACGAGGCGGCCGTCACGGGTGGTCTTGACGATGATCTTCTCGAACTGGTCGGCGTCGATCATGCGGCCCAGCGTGCTGAGGACGACCTGGGTCTTCTGACCGGGCCCGATCGGCGACTGCCCGACCTGACCGGCGGCGACCTGGAGATTCTGCTCGCGGAGGGCGCGGACCACATCTCCGGCCGTCATGCTCCGGGCCGCCAGCTTGTCCGGGTCGAGCCAGACCCGCATGCTGTAGTCGCGCTGGCCGAACATGGTCACTTCGCTGACGCCCGGCAACCGCGCCATCTCGTCGCGTACCCGCATGAGCGCGTAATTGCTCAGGTAGAGCTGGTCATAGCGGCCGTTGGGAAAAGCGGCAGTCGTTGGCGAGTACAGGCCGACCGCCAGGAGGATGTCCGGCGACCGCTTCTTGGTGATGACCCCGGTCGCCTTGATCACGTCGGGGAGCATGGGGACGGCCAGGGAGACCCGGTTCTGCACCAGAACCTGGGCGAGGTTGAGATCGACTCCGTGCTTGAAGGTCACGGTCAAGGTGTAGTTGCCGTCGTTGGTGCACGCCGACGACATGTACAACATGTTCTCGACGCCGTTGACCTGCTGCTCGATGGGCGCGGCCACCGTCTGGGAGACGACCTGGGCGTTGGCGCCGGGGTACTGGCAGCTCACCATCACTGTCGGGGGCGCGATCTGGGGGAACATGGCGATCGGCAAGGAGCGAAGCGACAGCCCCCCGGCGAGCGTGATCACGATCGACAGAACCGAAGCGAAGATCGGGCGGTCGATGAAGAAGCGTGTGAACACGGTTGGGTCTCGCGATCAAGGCCCGGATGAGGTGGAACCTATTTCCCGCGCCGGCCGCTCTGGCCCGCGCCGCTGTTACCACCGCTGGGCGGCCGAGTGTCCGCGTGGGGCGTCGGCCTGGAGCCCCGGCTGCTCTCCGGGCCTGCCGTGGGAGTCGAACCAGCGGCCGGCGTCCCCCCGGGATCGGCCCGGCTTCCCGCCGATTTGTTACCGAGCCCGGCGCTCAGGGGTGAGGCGGGGCTGCTGGCGGCCTGCCCGTCGATCTGGGGCGGAAGGTCCGTCGCGGGATTGTATTTCGTGGCGAGAACCGTATAGGGTACACCTTCGGGATTCTCCTTGGTCTTCGTGTTCGGCTTGGCCCCCACCCGGATCTTCTGCATGCCGCTGACCACGACCTGGTCGCCCGGTTTGATCCCTTCCTTGATCTCCCGGTATTCACCGCGCAGGACCCCCGGAACCACATTGACCGAGCCCGCCTTGCAGACCGCCGCGGGCGTCTTCTTTCCTTCCTTGTCCTTGATCTCGCCGAACTCGGGCTTACCCTGCTTGTCCACCATCTGCGTGAGCAGGAAGACCTTCTTCTGACTCTGGTCGGTTTGCAGCGACTGCTCGTGGATCATGATGGCGGGGTGGGGGTCGCCGATCGTCACCCGGACGCGCACGAACAGTCCCGGCTTGATCAGGTAGTTGGGGTTCTTGAGCTCGGCCCGGAACCGTAGGGTGCCCGTGTTGACGTCAACCCGGTTGTCGGTGAAGTTCACGATGCCGCGGTGCGGAAAGCCCTGCTCATCGGAGAGGCTGATGTCCACCGGAATCTTCGCGGGATCGATCTTGCCCTCCTGAACCAGGTGGCCGATCTTGAGCATGGCCTGCTCGTGGACATCGAAGTAGACGTAGAGCGGATCCTGGGTGACGATCGTCGTCATCATGGTGTCATCGGCCTTGACCAGGTTGCCGGGATCGACCATCCGGCGGCTGAGCCTGCCGACCATCCCTTCGGGCAAGTCGGCCGTGACCTTGGTCCAGTCCAGATCGAGGGCCGCCAGGTCCATGTTGGCCTTGGCCGTGCTCAGGGCCGCCTCCGCCTCCGCGTGGTCGAATGCGTAGCGATCGAACTCCTCCCGGCTGATCGACCGTCCCTGTTCGTAGAGGAGCTTGGCCCGGCGATACTCGTTGTTCAGCCGCTGGGAATGCGCTTCGGCCTGCTCGTGGGCCCCCTTGGTCCGGTCGAGCGTGGCCTGGAACGGGCGCGGATCGATCATGAAGAGCCCGTCGCCCTTCCTCACTTCCTGACCATCCTGGAAATAGACGCGCTTGAGGTATCCGGAAACCCGCGCGCGGACCTCGACCGTGTAGATCGCCTCGGTGCGGCCCGGGAACTCCTCGTAATCGGTCACGACCTGGCTGATTGGCGTGTCATAGGTGACGACCGGGTCGGGCTGCGGGGGATGGCCCGTCTGAGAACTGGGCTGCCCGCAACCGGCGACCCCGGCCGTGCCGGCGAGCAACAACAGCCCTGCACACCAGCGGCGATCCATGACTGTCCGAGCCTCCAATGGTTCAATGACCCCGAGTTCTCGTCGATGTTGCGGCCATGACTTGATGAACGACATTTCCCGTCCCGGCGGCTTCCATCCGCGCCAGTTCCGCTTCGGTGAGGATTCCCCGGAAAACGATATCGAGGATCTCCTGCGCCTGCAGTTCCACCGGTTTTGCCTGCCCGATGAAGTAATTTGTGAACATCGTGCCGTAGATCAAATTGCCGACCACGTCGGAGATCCGCTCCACCGGCAAGTCGCGGACCCGGCCGTCGGCGATCAGCCGGGCGTAGAGCTTGCGCCACCGCACGACGTTCACCTCGCGGTGCTCGAAATACGTGGGCCGCTTGCGGTCCTTGAACTGGGCCCGCTCCTGGATGAGCAACTCCACGTATTCAGGGTGATCCGCGAAGAACGAGAGGAACGCCATGATGGCCCGGGCTATTTGCTCCAGACCGTCCTCGACTCCGTCGATGCTGGCCAGGATCTTCTCCTGCATCTTCCTCATCACCCGATCCGCCGCGGCCAGGAAAAGATCGCGCTTGCTCGGGAAATGACGGTAAATCGTCCCCTTCCCAAGCTGGAGACGATCCGCCAGCGCCTGCGTGATCGCATCGGAAAAGCCTTGCTCGGCAAACAGTTCCGTCGCCGTGCGGAGAATCTCTTCCTTGCGGGCGAGAACCTCCTCGTCCGAGCAGCATCGCTTCGACTTCTTTTCGTTGATTTGTTGCATGCGTGACTGGCTCTCGCGAACTGACTGACTGGTCAGTCCACATTGTAAACGGGCGATGTGCCGAGTCAACGAAGAAATTCCAGGTTGCCGGATGAAGGAGAATTGCGAATCATTCAAGGAGCGAGGCCACGCCCGCGGTCTTCTGCCCCGCCGATCGAATCCCCCGCGCTTGACCCACCACCCCCCCCCCGGCCCCCCCTGGACAGACCCGCGGTGCTTCCCCCCATGAGAATAGATCGCCACGACATTCACGGTGGGGCGCGTCGAGTCTGCGACGACGCACCGGCGCCAACAAACGAGGGCATCTTGCACCCCGGTCGCTATTGACGAATTCCCGACTCTGAGCCAGGATTCCCGCCGTCCGGTGGATTTTCGAGAGCTCCCTTGCGCGCCGACCAGAAATCGCGTGGCCACCTCTGTGAACAAGTGGTTCGCACTGGGGAGCTTGCCCCTCTTTGCGAGGCTTCTTTCTCGTCACGGAAGGCAGGAGACGCCCGATGGCACTCCGGGGAGGCTGTTTTGTCGTCGCTGCCCCGGCGCACGGGGCTTCCGGAAGGACAACCCGCCAGGCCCTGGCGATGGCCGGCAGCATTCTCCAAGCGGGCGACCTGGATCGGGCCGAGCGGGTGTTGCGACAGATCGTCCGGCAAGATGCGCGGTCCGGCGAGGCCTGGTTCTTCCTGGGCGTGATTCGCCAGCAGCAGAAGCGCCTGGGCGAGGCCGTGGACCACTATGAGCAGTCCCTCCGCTTGGTTCCCGACCTGGCCGAGGCGCGGAACAATCTGGGCGTCGCGCTCCAGTCGCTGGGCAAGATCGACGCGGCCGAGGCGAGCTTTCGCGAGGCCCTGAGACTCGAGCCCGACTACGCCGAGGCGCATAACAACCTCGGCAATGCCCTGCAGGATCAGGGGCGGTTCGAGGAGGCCGGGTCGGCCTACCGCCAGGCCCTCCGCTTCCGGCCGGGCTACCGACGCCCTCAAGCACCTGGGCAATGCCCTGCGGGCGCTGGGGCGGCTGCCCGAGGCAATCACATGCTACGACGAGGGGCTTCGCCACGCGCCCGACCATGCCCTTCTGCACATGTCCCGGGCCATGGTCTGGCTGCAGATGGGGGACTTCGCGCGGGGTTGGCCCGAGTGCGAATGGCGGCTCCGCGGGCAGGATCTGCCGATCCATCGCCTGCCCCAGCCGGTCTGGGATGGCGCCGAGCTGGGCGGCCGCACGATCCTGATCGTGGCCGAGCAGGGGCTGGGCGACACGATCCAGTTCATCCGTTACGCGCCGCTGGTCGCGGGCCGAGGCGGCCGGGTCGTCGTGACCTGCGCCCGAATCCTCAGCCGGATCCTCGCCACCTGCCCGGGCGTCGATACGGTGGTCGTCGAGGGGAATCGCTTGCCCGAATTCGCCTGCCATGCCACGGTCATGAGCTTGCCGGCCATCCTGGGCACGACCCTCCAGACAATCCCGGCCGAGGTCCCTTACCTTGCGGCCGATCCGTCGGTAGCGGCCCGCTGGCGCGATGCGCTGGACGGGATCGATGAATTCAAGATCGGCGTCGTCTGGCAAGGCAACCCGGTCCATACCAAGGATCGCGAGCGCTCCTTCCGCCTCGCCCATCTCGAGCCGGTCGCCCGCGTTCCCGGAGTGCGACTGTTCAGCCTGCAAAAGAACTTCGGCCTCGACCAGATCGAGGAAGTCTCGAACCGCTTCCGCGTGACCGAGCTGGGCCATCGGCTCGACGACTTCGTCGACACCGCCGCGGTGATGCGGAACCTCGACCTGCTCATCTCGGCCGACAGCTCCCCCGCCCACCTCGCCGGCGCCCTGGGCGTTCCCGTCTGGATGCCCTTGCCCTACATCAGCGACTGGCGGTGGATGACCGACCGCGACGATACCCCCTGGTATCCGACCATGCGCCTCTTTCGCCAGCTTCATTTCGGTGACTGGGACGCGGTCTTCAGCAGGATGGCTCGAGAACTTTCCAGGATAGCCACATATAAACAGAGATAAACACATATAATACAAGCCAGCGGAAGAATTCCAAGAACCAAATTTCAATAGAGTCTAAAGTGTGTAGGTGATCGGCCACAAATCGCCCTGGACCACGGCCGACATGTTCCGGTTCATCCGGCTCCAGGGCAAGCACGGCGTCGAGGCGGTCTACGACCCGGCGCTCGCCGCCATCTTCCTGGCCTGGGAGGTGCTGGGCGCGGGCTTCGGCAAGCAGTTCTGGGAGACCTGCCGGCAAATCACGCCGGCGCGCGAGCCGGGGTTCAGCGGGCGGCTGGGACTCATGTCCCATTGTCGCGGAAGTGGCCGCGGATCGTGTCAAGTTGCGCGTGCGGGCCGGTCCGGCGCTCGCATCGGTTGCCGCCAGGCCCGATTCGTCGTCCCGCGAGCAATGACCGCGTTGGAGCGGCCGCGACCCGTCGCGGTTGCCTCGAGCCGGAACGAAGTGGCTGCGCCTTGGGCAGCGTGTTGGCGCGCGACAATTTCGATCATACGATGGCGGTAGGTTGGATGGTCGGCGATTGCGACTTGCGGGCTTCTCGAGGATGCATCGCGGGGCTGCGAGTCATGGCGACGCCCGCTCGTGCGACTTGTCCCCCCCGGGCCGACTGGATCTGGCCGGAACAGGATCATGAGGCGTCGCGAGGTACTGATTCACCTCCTATTTTCGCGAATACCCCAGAAGGACCGCCCCCGTGCAACAAATGCAGATAGGTTCTGGGTTTCGATCTTCCCGCCGCCGCTTCTCGAGTCTGCCACGAAATCCTGGTCCACGGTGGTTGCCGGCTCTCGCCCTGGCTGTCCTTGGCGGGTTCGGGGCCGCGACGGGTGTGCGCGCCCAGACCCCGCCGCCCGGGTCCGCGGCGGAGAGGGTGGCAACGGCCCAGCCGGCCGCGACCAGCGTGACGCCGCTGCCGCATTTCGTGCCCCGCGACAACCTGATCTTCTATCTGGATTTCGACGGCCTGGATGCTCATGCCGAGGCCTGGCGGAAGACGGCGGCGTACCGGATGCTCAACCAGACGCCGCTGGGCGTCATGCTCGAGGAGGTCGCCGCCCAGCTCCTGGAGAAGCCCCTGGACAGCATTCCGAACCGCAAGCTCAGCGGCGCCGAGGTCGTCACCCTGGTGAAGTTCATGGCGCGCAAGGGGTGGGTCCTGGCGTTGAACGCCAATCAGAAGGGGGCCAATCCGTTCGTGGGAACGCTGGTGCTGCGGGGAGCGGCGTCCAAGGACAAGGACATCAAGTCGATCGCCAGCCGCCTGATTGGCACGATGATGGGACCGGACCCGAAACCGAAAATCGAGCGCAAGGCGGGGCGGGTGCTGGTCGTGGTACCGCGCGGCGCCACGCCCGATGCCGGCTGGGTGTGGTGGCCCGAGAAGGACGACCTGGTGATCGGCTGCATGCAGCCGTCGAACGCCGACGCGATCATTGCCGCGCTCGACAACAAGTCGCCCTCCGCGGCCGATCATGCCATCATCAAGGAGCTTGCCAGGCCGGAAGGAAGTTTCGTTCCGCTCATGACGGCCCTGATTGATCCGGCCGTCGTGCCCGCCGAGCCCAAGATGAAGATGACGGAGTTGTTCGATCAGCTCAAATCCGCGACGGGCTTGAGCCGCCTCGATTACCGCTGGGGCTTCGACGACGACGCGCTCATGAGCGTGACCCGGCTGGTCGCCCCGGCTCCGCGCAAGCCCATGCTGGCGATCTTCGATCAATCCCCCCTCGACACCAAGGAACTGATCCCCATGCCCGAGGGGGTGGAGTCGTTCGTGATGATGTCGGTATCGCCGGCCAAGGTGATCAAGGCGGTCAGCCAGATCGGCCCGCCCGGCCAGGTGAAGGCGAAGATCGACGAGCTGATGGAGAAGGTGCGGGCGCAGAGCCGGATCGACTTCGAGAAAGACCTGTTCAGCAACCTCGGCCCCAGGATGGCTTTTTACCTGGCGCCGGGGCGATCGGCCGCGACGACCGACGAGCCGCCGCAAGCGGCGGTCGGTGCCGCTGGTCTGGACCCGATGGCCATGTTTTCGTCGCTTCAGGGTGCATTCCCCAAGCCCACCCTGGTGGCCGAGCTTCGTGATCCGATCGCTTTCGGCAAGGCTCTGGACTCGATCATGATCACGGTCAACAAGGAGCTGAAGGCGCAGGCCGTCGAGAAGGCCGCCGAGGAAACCGCCGCGGCCGAAGCCTCGGGCGGGCCCGGACAGCGGAGCGGACCAGGAGTCGGACCCGGACAGGGGCTGGCCCAGTCGCGGGGGCCGGGACGAGGCCCGGCGGGAGCCGAGGGGCCGGGCGGACGGCCGGCGCGGAAGCGGAGCGCGAAGGACACGCCATCGCCCGAGTTTCGTCTGATGCCCGGCTCGGTCAAGACCTACATGCTCGTCGTTCCCAGCGAATCGACCCTCAAGATCGTCCCGCCGGGAGTCCGGCCCACGATCCGGATGGACGGGAAGTACGTCGTGTTCTCGTCAACCTCCGAGTCGGCGCGCGCGGCTCTGGAAGCCGTCAAGAAGAAGGAGTGGAAGCCCGCGGCGGACGTCGAACAGGCGCTTTCCCACGTGTCATCCGCGCCGATCTTCCTGGCAGTCAGCGACCCGAGAGAAACCACTCCCAGCCTTCTGGCCAGCCTGCCGGGAACGCTCCAGGCCCAGATCAACACGACGATCGCCATGTCGGCCGGCGGCCCGCCCGGCGCCCGGCCGGGCCAGCCCGGGCCAGGCGCTGGTCCCGGCTTCGGCCCGGGTGCGATGCAGCCGGGAGCAGGCGGTTCTCGAGGTCCGTCCTTTGCGGGTGGCGGCCCTCCAGGCGGGCCGCCAGGGGGCATGGCTTTCAAACCCGGCATGGGCGGTTTCTCGGGTTCCCGCGGCGCCCCGCCGCCCAACTCCTCGGGAGGCCCGGGCTCCCAGGGGGCCTCGGGCTTGCCGCAGGAGGCCATGATCCAGCTCGAGGTTGATCCCGCGAAGCTGCCCAAGGCCGAAGAGCTCGAGGCCCTGATGTTTCCCGGCACGCTGGCCGTGGTAGTCGATGACCAGTCGGTGCGCTTCGTCTCCCGCGAGTCGGTTCCCAATCTCGTGAGCGGAACGGGCGTGGGAGCCATCGGCGGCGCGCTCCTGGCACCGGCCATTCAAGCGGCGCGGGCGCGGGCGGCCGCGGGCATGCCGCCAAGCGAGGGCGCGCCCGTGCCCGGCGGCTTCCCCGGCGCCGCACAACCACCGGCCGG
>Ga0209048_10005327_pt1 | contig 12155 bp, 7 predicted proteins | sample FrelakmetCRP12CR_FD_187146 | JGI IMG/M metagenome (GOLD analysis project Ga0209048, IMG submission 187146) | Freshwater lake sediment microbial communities from the University of Notre Dame, USA, for methane emissions studies - CRP12 CR (SPAdes)... | ecosystem: Environmental > Aquatic >... | reverse complement strand
TGTGCGCGCCCGTGGGCGCCCAGTTGCAGCTGAACGGCGCGGGTGCGACCTTTCCGTACCCGATCTATTCCAAGTGGTTCAACATGTATCTCCAGGTCGATCCGTCGGTGCGCTTCAACTACCAGTCGATCGGCAGCGGCGGCGGCATCAAGCAAATCACCGAGCAGACGGTGGACTTCGGCGCCACTGACGGTCCGATGAGCGACGAGCAGTTGAGTGCCGCGCCCGCTCGCATCATGCACTTCCCGACCGTCATGGGCGCGGTCGTGCTGACGTACAACGCCGAGGGCGTACCTAGCGGCCTGAAACTCACGCCGGAGGCCATTGCCGGCGTCTTCCGCGGCAAGATCACCAAGTGGAACGATCCGGCGTTGGCCGCCGCCAACCCTGGTGTGTCGTTGCCGGCACGCGACATCATCGTCGTGCACCGGTCCGACGGCAGCGGCACGTCGTTCATCTTTACCGACTACCTCAGCAAAGTGAGCAAGGAATGGAACGCCCAGGTCGGCAAGGGTACGTCGGCGAACTGGCCGCTCGGGCTCGGGGGCAAGGGCAACGAGGGCGTCACCGGGCTGGTCAAGCAGACGCCGTTCTCGATCGGCTACGTCGAGCTGATCTACGCAATGTCCAACGAATTGCCGTATGCCGACGTGAAGAACGCGGCGGGCAGCTTCGTGAAACCGTCGATCGAGTCGGTGACCGCCGCGGCTGCGGGTTTCGCGCAGAGCATGCCCGACGACTTCCGTGTGTCGATCACCAATGCCCCCGGGGCGGACGCGTACCCGATCGCCGGTATGACGTGGCTGCTCGTTTACGAAAAGCAAAAGAATGCGGAGAAGGGCAAGAAGATGGTGCAGTTCTTGGATTGGATGATGCGCGACGGGCAGAAGAACGCGGCTGCCCTAGGGTACGCGCCATTGCCCGAAGCGGTGATCGCCAAGGAGCATCAAGCTCTCGGGCGCGTCACCAGTGCCGACGGTAGCCCGCTACGCTAGCGCGGGAAACGCAATCAGTGCCATTACCACAACGGGGGAAGCACCACCCGGTGCCTCCCCCGATACATTCTCCAGGACCGTCGCCGCGTAACACATCTGCAACAATTGCCCGCTATACTTGAATCGCTGGGCTCGTTCGATATGCTGCGGCTGCCGTTCAATCCCTGCCTGCCTTGCGCGAGGCGTCACTCATGGCAAACGGCGTGAAGAGCGACAATCCCCCTTTGGAATGGCCCATGACGAGTGTGTCCGTCTCACGCATCCGCAAGGGGCTGAATGTGGGCGACGCTGTCTTCCGCGGCCTCACGGCGGTCCTGGCGCTTGTGGTGGTTGCCGTCCTCGGCTCCATTGTCGTCGTCTTGTTGGCGGAATCCTGGGGCTCGATTCGGACCTTCGGTTGGGGTTTCCTGACCGGCTCCAAGTGGGATCCGGTTTTCAAGGAGTTCGGCGCGCTGCCATTCATCTACGGGACGCTGCTCTCCTCGTTTCTCGCTCTGCTGCAAGCGGTACCTCTGAGCATCGGCACGGCGTTGTTTCTCAGCGAGCTTTCACCGGGATGGTTGCGTGCGCCGGTTTCATTCCTCGTCGAGTTGCTTGCCACCATTCCAAGCGTGATCTACGGGCTGTGGGGCATCTTCGTGTTGATCCCTTGGGTGCGCGGTTACGTGTCACCAGCGCTGAGCGCGACGCTCGGGTTCCTGCCGTTCTTCCAAGGACCCAACTACGGGGTCGGGATGCTCACGGCTTCCATGATCTTGGCGGTGATGGTGGTGCCGTACGTCACCTCGGTGACCTTCGAAGTCATTCAAGCCGTGCCCAATGCGCAGCGCGAAGCCGCGTTGGCCCTGGGTGCCACGAAATGGGAAATGTTGCGCATGGCCGTCCTGCCGTATGGGCGGACGGGCATCATCGGTGCGATCATTCTCGGCCTGGGGCGTGCCATTGGTGAAACCATGGCGGTCACCATGGTCATCGGCAATCGGCCGGAGATCGCCGTATCCCTCTTTGCCCCCGGCAGCACGATGGCCAGCGTGATCGCCAACGAGTTCGCCGAGGCGACGTACGACCTGTACGTGCAGGCATTGGTCGAGATCGGTTTGGTGCTCTTGGTGATTACCATACTGGTCAATGCGCTCGCCCGTCTGCTCGTGTGGACGGTCGCCGGGCCACAGACCAACATGCGGGGAGTGTGAGCCGTGGCCTATCAGCGGCGACGCGTCGTCAACGTGTTTGCGCAAGGAGTGATGGTTGGCTGCACCGTGGCGGTCCTCATCCCACTCGTCTTGATTTTCGCTTATCTCCTCTTCAAGGGGGTCGGGTCGCTGAATCTCGCCTTCTTCACGAGCCTGCCCAAGCCGGTGGGCGAGGCGGGCGGCGGCATGGCCAACGCTATCGTCGGCACGATGATTCTCATCGGCCTGGCCAGCGTGGTGGGCTTGCCGATCGGCGTGGCGACCGGCGTCTATCTGGCCGAATACGGGTACGGACGCGTCGGTTGGGTGGTGCGCTTTTGCGCCGACGTCCTCAACGGCGTTCCGTCGATCGTTATTGGCATCTACGCGTACACCCTCATCGTCCTGCCGATGAAAGGATTCTCCGCCTACGCGGGTGGCTGCGGGTTGGCGGTGATCATGTTGCCGATCGTGGCGCGCACGACCGAGGAAATGCTGAAGCTGGTGCCGAACTCGTTGCGTGAGGGCGCCTTGGCCCTCGGCGTGCCGGCGTGGCGCACGACGCTGCTCGTCGTCATCCGCACCGCACGCGCCGGCATCATCACCGGGATCATGCTGGCCGTCGCGCGCATCGCCGGGGAGACGGCGCCGCTGCTGTTCACGGCCTTCGGGAGCCAATACTGGCACCAAGGGTTGGGGCAACCGATTTCGTCGCTGCCGGTGCAGATTTACACGTACGCGATTTCGCCTTTCGACGACTGGCATCGCCAAGCGTGGGCGGGAGCGTTGGTGCTGCTCGCGCTGATCTTCCTCACCAGCCTGTCGGTGCGTGTGCTGACGCGAGGGCGCGTGCATACTGCGCGCTGATTGTGGAATGGCAAACAAACTCGAAGTCCATCATCTGGATGCCTGGTTCGGAACGAATCAGGCGCTGAGAGACATCAGCCTGTCCATCCAAGACAGGGCCGTGACCGCGATGATCGGCCCCTCCGGATGCGGCAAGTCGACGCTCATCCGCTGTCTCAACCGCATGCACGAGGTGGTCCCCGGCGCGCGTGCCAGCGGCGAGGTGCTGCTGGACGGCGAGAACGTGTATGCGCCCGGTGTCGATCCGGTGCAGGTGCGCGCCAAGGTGGGCATGGTGTTCCAGAAGCCGAACCCGTTTCCCACGATGTCCATCTTCGATAACGTCGTTGCCGGACTGCGTCTGAACGGTGAGCGCCGGCCGCGCGCGGAAATGGCGGCGATCGTCGAACGCAGCCTGCGCCAGGCCGCGCTGTGGGACGAGGTGAAGGACTCCTTGCAAGCGTCCGGGGTCAGCCTTTCCGGCGGCCAGCAGCAGCGCCTGTGCATCGCGCGCGCCATTGCCGTGCAGCCGGAAGTCATCCTGATGGACGAGCCCTGCTCGGCGCTCGATCCGATCGCTACCACGAAGATCGAGGAGCTGATCCACGAGCTGAAGGGGCAGTACACGATCCTGATCGTGACGCACAGTATGCAGCAAGCCGCGCGCGTCTCCGACTACACGGCCTTCCTGTACCTCGGCAAGCTCATCGAGTTCGGCGCGACGGACAAGATTTTCACGACGCCGCAGCAGAAGGAGACCGAGGACTACATCACCGGGCGGTTCGGGTGAACGAGGTGGAGATGGACGAACGCCCTGAGGAGCGGCGACATACCGACAGCCATTACGAGGAAGAGCTGAGGCAGCTGCAAACACGCATCCTCGAAATGGGCGGCTTCATCGAGAAGCAGATCGCCAGCGCCCTGACTGCGCTGGTCGAACGCGATGATGACCTGGCGCGCGTCACCATCGATCGCGACCACACCGTGAATCGCATGGACGTCGACATCGATGACCTGTGCATTCGGCTGCTGGCCCTGCACCAGCCGACGGCGCGCGATTTGCGGCTGATTACCACCGGCCTCAAGATCACCACCGACATGGAGCGCATCGGCGACATGGCCGTGAACGTGTGTGAGCGGGCCATCGAGCTGAACCGCGAACCGACGCTCAAGCCGTTCATCGACATCCCGCGCATGGCGGAGGTGGCGCAGCAGATGCTGCGCGAGAGCCTCGACGCGTTCGTGCGCCAAGACAGCGATCTCGCCCTCAAGGTCTGCCGCGACGATGACATCATCGACGAGCTCAACGGCCAGCTCTTCCGCGAGCTGCTGTCATACATGATGGAAGATCCGAAGACCGTGTCGCGCAGCATCCGCCTGCTGTTCATCTCCAAGTACTTTGAGCGCATCGCCGACCATGCCACCAACATCGCCGAGATGGTGATCTTCATGGTGAAGGGCAAGAGCATCCGTCACCTCGATCACGTCCCGCCGTCGGTGTGACGAGGTAGCTCACCATGATGACTGCGGGCTACGGCGATCCCTCCGGCGAGGCGGCGTAGGCGATACGCGTGCATCGCCCCATCCTGATTGCTATCGCCGGCGAGACACTCGGAGACCGCGGAGGTGCCGAAGGCGATATTTGTGCACGTCTGACGGACGGTGGTTGATCCGACCCGAGCCGGCCGTTCTTGGGCCTGCTCAGGGTCGCGGATGTGCAGGTCGCCCTCCACCGGCGCCCTCACTCACCTCTGTTTGACATACCAATGATGGTATGTCACTTTTCGGCATGCCGTGGGGCAGCGTTGAGCTGGAAGCGGAGGTGGTGGAGTGGGCCGAGGCGCTTCCTGCGGGGGAGTTCGGTCGTGTTGAGTTCTACATCGATCTATTGGCAGACCGCGGACCGCTGCTGGATCAGCCTTACACCCGGCAACTGCGGGGCAAACTGCGCGAGCTGCGCTTCTACCTTGGCCCCCGCAGTGAGGCGGTCAGGCTATCCTATTACATCGCGGCGGGTCGGCGCATCATCCTTTTGACGGTGTTTCGCAAACAGCGCCGCCAGGAACGGGCGGAGATCGAGCGGGCCTACAAGGCAATGCAACGATGTATCGAGGAAGGCCATGTCGCAGAAGAAGACAGTGATGAAACGGAGTAGCTGGGCGCAAATCAAGCGGGCGAAGACCGACAGCGAAGAGCGCCGTGTTGGCTATCGGCAGGCGAAGGCAGCCTTCGAGCTGGCGGAACGTGTACGGCAGGCGCGCGAGCGCCTCGGCATCACGCAGGCGGAGCTGGCGCAGCGAATTGGCAGCACGCAGCCGGCCATGGCCCGTCTCGAAGCGGGCGGCAGTACCCCGAGTTTCGACACGCTTCGGCGCATCGCCGCTGCACTCGGTCTGGAGCTTGTCGTGGAGCTGCGCGCGCGCCGCGTTGCGGCGTGACAGGCGTCGGAGGTCCAAGGGCAGAGGATGTTCGCCGTCTCTTGGCGCCGAGCGTGACGTATTTTCACTTGTTTGCGTTTGGCGAAGTACAGCTCCCGGAAGTACGCGACCAGCTCGCGGCCAAGGGGGTCGAGGTTCCAGATGCCCACCTGAACCCGGAGGGTTCGAAGCGATTAGCCGGTGGTGATTAGCCGGTGGTTGAGCGAAGCGACACCACCGGCTAGAAGGACGAAAGTTTGACCGCACCCCGAAGGGGTGCCCGATGCCGCGGCACCATGCCCTCGACCTATCTGAGTCTTCGCGGGCCGCAGAATCAATGAGCAGTGGCCCAGCGGAGTCGCCGTAGCAGGTGTCGGAGTCCCCACCCGGAGGGCCAAGCGGCTCGGCGAAAAGCCAGCACACGTGCTACCCGAGCGTCGGGGCGTGTGTGGGAGGGGGAAGGCTCGACGGCCTGTGCAACTGTCCGCTGCGAGCGTGAGCAGCGTGGCGTCTCTGCGCGAGAATTATGTGGCTCTTCAGGGCAGATACGGCCCGTACGCCCACTGTCCCGGCAACTCGCCGCTGTACGTGCCGTCCGCTTCCCTTACCAGGCCCCGCGAGTCGGTCAGTTGGCGCAGTCCACTGCCGTCCGGCTGCATGGCGAAGATCTGTACGCCGTTCGGGTTCCTCCCCAGCGGGTCGCAATTCGAATAGAAGAGCAGGGTCCGACTGCGCGGATCTTGCGCATGCAGTAGGATGGCACACCCTCGCCCCAGCCCCTGGAAAGTACAGCCTGTGAGGGAGTGCTCGCGCTCGCGGAAGTTGGTGAGTTGACGCAGATCGGCACCGAGCCGGTCGATGGAGAAAAGCTGGCAGTTCTCGGACGGATTGGTGCCCAGCGGGTCGGCGGCGGCGGGGAAGTAGACGTGCTCCCGGTCCACATCCAGGAGGGGGTCCCACGTATCGGCGCGGCGAAAGCTGGTCAACTGGAGCACGTTCTTTCCCTGGTCGATCACGAAGACTTCCAAGATCCCCTGATCGGCGCCAGGGTTGATCGGCTCGCCCGGCACAGGGACAAGTATTGCCTGAGGCCTGTCCCCGGTGATGACGAAACGCAGTTCGATCGTGCTGCCTGGCAACGCGATGGGAATCGGCAGGGGAACCTCGAGATGATGGAGCTCGCCCGTCGTGATGGTCATCGGCCGGGAGGTGCCGTCCGGATTCAAGCCATCCGGGTTAGCGGACGACAAAAAGGCGATCGTCTGATCGTCGATGAAGAAGTAGAGACCGGCCGTTGGCGCATTGAGTGGGCGCCCGGGGCCCGGCAGGGCAGGTGGCAGACGGGTCACCTGCGTACGCTTGCCGGTTGCGATATCAATGGTGACGACCTGGTCCGCCTCGTAGCCATCGGCGTCGGGCCCCTTGTCGACAAAGGCAATCGTCCGGCCGCTCGGACTGAACTTGAGGCCCGGCCAGGCCCAGATGCAGGGGGGATAGTAGCCGCTGCCGCATGTGTAAAAGGAACGCTGCCGACTGGGCGGTCCCAGCCGCCGCAGACCCGTGCCGTCGGCACGCACCCAGAAGATGCCTTTTTGTTCTTCCGGCAGATTGAGCGGCAGGTGCGGATTGACGGAAAATTCGTCGGTCACCGCGAACACAACGCTGGTGCCGTCGGGACTGACGGTGACCGCTTGAAACGGCTCGCGCGAGATCGCGACTTCGCCGAAGCGTCCTTGGGTGGACGCCTTGCACAGCCCTCCCATCCCGGGGAAGAACGGACCCACGCCCGGCGTCTCGAAGACCGTCACCGGTTCACGCTCGCCCTGGCGGATGCGCAAGGCCTGACGTTCGACGAAGTCTAGCTCTTTGGTGTCGCGGCACTGCGTCTCCACGTAGGCCAGCGTGCCCAGCTCAGGAGGCGGCGTGCCCGCCCCTCCGTCGCCGCAGGCGGCGAGGGCGAGCATGAGCAGGAGCGGTCCTGCGGACCCCGGTGGCAACCACTCACTTGAGTGTGCCATGGCACCCTCCTTCTCTCGTCCGTTTGCCGAGCGTCGATGCTCTCCTTCCCCATTTGCACAAGTCATGGCTTCTCCTCCTCACGCTGCCCCGGTCGACATTCGTGGCACGGTCGGCGTCGGTGATGGTGTGCGCGTTTTGGTGGGCGTGTGGGTCGGCCGACTCGTGGGCGTCGGCGTTGGTGGTCGTATCCCCGCAAGTGTTCTGGTTGGCGGCAGCGTGGCTGTCGGTCCCGCTGGCTGGGTCGGGGTTGGTGTCGAAATCCGCGGCGTTCCGGTCATAGTCCGGATCGCCGTCTGGGTCGCGGTGGAGGTCGGCGTCGGTGGCAGCGGACACCCGTTCAGCGCGTGGTTCACCGCCTGGATGATCACCGCGATGTCAACCTCGGTGCCGCTCGGGACGCCCTGCGCGCACACGGAAGTTTGCGCGTCGCCGAGGGCGATGTTCACCAGCGTGATCAGCTCGTCGATGGTGACTGCGGCGTTACCGTTGCAATCGCCGACACAAGCCGTCGGTGGCCCCGGTGAGTCGTACTCGTAGGCGCCAATGGAGCAGTTGGCGGAACCTGCGTCGGGCCGCACGTAGCCGCGCTGGTCGACACCGTTCACCGGCGGGTTGGCACAGACTTGCGGATCACCGGCGTCGATCGCCGGGCTGCCGGGCAGCAAGGCGATCGTCTGCGTCGGGCCGCCGTTGTCCCGCAGGCCGTCGGGATCGAGCTTGGGATCGAGCGAGGGGATCGTGCCGCCGCAGTCCGTGCCCGGCCACTGCACGTTGTGGCCGCCGTCGGTGACGGCGCCGCAGTTCCCCCCACCGGAGTTCGCGATGATCGTGTTCATTACGGTCAGTGTGGCGGAGTTCGCGAGGCCGCCGTCGCGGCCAGCGCTGTTCCCGGACAAGGTGCTGTTGATCACCGTCAGCGTGCCTTCGTTGGCAATGCCGCCCCCGCGGCCGCCCGCTGCAGTGTTTTCCGAGAAGGTGTCGTTGACCACCGTCACCGTGCCCTGGTTGGCGATGCCGCCGCCCCCGAAGAAACCTGTGTTCCCGGAGAATGTACTATTGGTCACCGTCAGTTCGCCGCCGTTGACGACGGCTCCGCCCCTGTCAGCGATGTTCCCCGAGAAGGTGCTGTTGGTTACCGTCAACGCAACCCGAAGGACAGCGATGCCGCCGCCACGTTCGGCGCGGTTCTCCGAGAACGTACTGTCGCTAACCGTAACGCTACCCCCGCCCCAGAACATGATCCCGCCACCACCGTCGTAGGAGCCGCTGTTCCCCGAGAAACTGCTGCGGGTCACGGTCAGCGTACCGGCGAGATAGCCGTTCAATATGGCGCTGCCGCTGTTCCCCGAGAACGTGCAGTTTGTGACCGTCACGGTCCCGGAGTCGTTGTAGATGCCACCGCCGCTGGCGCCGTTCCCCACGAACGTGCAGTTTGTGACCGTGGCTGTGCCGCCGTTGAAGATGCCACCACCGTACCGGGCGCTGTTCTCCGCGAAGGTGCTGTTGGTCACCGTCAGTGTGCCGGCGTTCTCGATGCCGCCACCATCGAAAGCTGCGCGGTTCCTGGAGAAGGTGCTGTTGGTCACCACCAAGGTGCCGAGGTTTCTGATGCCGCCGCCGCCACTGTCCCCGACGGACGAGTCAGCAATCGTCAGATTGCGCACATCGAGGCCGGCATTTGCCTCGACCGTGAAGATTCGCACAGCCCCGCCGCCGCTCAGCGTGATCAGGCCGCCGCCGTCGACCGTGGTGCCGGCGGTGATGGCCTTCTCGCCCGTCAGGACGATGGTGACCGGGTCCGGCCCACAGTGGAAGATCACCGACCGTTCGGCCAGGGCCGCGTCGAATGCCGCCTCCGTGCAGCTCTGCGGGCTGCCGTTGCCCACGACGCGGGGCTGCCGGCACTGCGCGTCGCAGTCGTCGCCGCTGGCCGTGCCGCCGTCGTCGCATTCTTCCGGCGAGGTGATCTTGCCGTCGCCGCACACGGTGCAGTCGTTGGTACAGCCATCGAACGGGTTGCGGTTGCCGTCGTCGCACTGCTCGCCTGCCGTGACGACGCCGTTGCCGCAGGCGGTGAGGGTGCAGTTCGAGTCGCAGCCGTCGCCGTCGACGAGGTTGCCGTCTTCACACTCCTCGCCGCGGTCGACGATGCGGTTGCCGCAGCGCGGCAGCGTGCAGTCCGGTTCGCAGTCGTCGCCGCTCACCAGGTTGCCGTCGTCGCACTGCTCGCCCGTGGTGACAATACCGTTGCCGCAGCGGCTCAGCGTGCAGTTCGAGTCGCAGCCATCGCCGTCGACGAAATTGCCATCATCGCACTGCTCGCCGCGGTCGAGGATGTCGTTGCCGCAGCCGGGCAGCGTGCAGTTCCGTTCGCAGTCGTCGCTGTCGATCAGGTTGCCGTCGTCGCATTCCTCGCCTGCCGTGACGATGCCGTTGCCGCAGGCGGTCGGGATGCAGTTCGAGTCGCAGCCGTCGCCGTCGATCCGGTTGCCATCGTCGCACTGCTCGGCACCAACTGTGAGGCCGTCACCACACCCCGGCTGGCACGGTCCGCCCTGCACGAGGCAGGTCCACCCAGCCTCGGTGTGGCAACTGGCGTCGCAGCCGTCGCCCACAGCGAGGTTGTGATCGTCGCACTGCTCGCCGGCGGTGACGATGCCGTTGCCGCAACCGGTCGGCGTGCAGTTGGAGTCGCAGCCGTCGCCGTCGATCAGGTTGCCGTCGTCGCATTGCTCGCCGGGGTCCGGGATACCATTGCCGCAAGGAGTCCACTCGTAGGCGCCGATGTCGCACGCCGCTGCGTACGGGCGCGGCACGCCGCGCTGATCGGTGGCCGGACAGGACGCGTTGTCGCCCGCGTCAATGGCCGGGCTCCCGGAGAGCAGGGCGATCGTTTGCGTCAGACCGCCGTTGTCCTTGAGAGCGGCGGGGTCGAGCAGCGGGTCGGCCGACCAAATCGTGTCACCACAGTCCATCCCCGGCCACTGCAGGTTGTGGCCGCCGTCGGTGATCGGCCCGCCACAGTTCGCTCCGCTGGAGTTGGCGATAATGGTGTTGGTTACGGAAGTGTCACATTCTGGGGAAGCATCGATAGCGCCGACACCGGCGTCGGCGCTGTTCTCCAAGAAGGTGCTGTTGGTGACGATTGCGGCACAAGAAGGAGAGGGGGGGCACTGGCAACCTATCCCGCTACAAGGTCCGCAAGTGTAGAAATATATGTTGGCGATGCCGCCTCCGCCTGCAGCGCGGTTTCCAAAGAAGGTGCTGTTGCTAACCGCCAACTCGCCATCACGGTTGGCGATCGCGCCGCCGGAAGACTCAGACGAGTTGCCCTTCAGGGTGCTGTTGCTCACCGTCACCCTCCCGGTGTTGAAGACGCCACCGCCCTCGTAGTGGCCGCTGTTGCCGGAGAAGCTGCTGTTGGTGACCGTCAGCGTCCCGCCGTTGAGAATGCCGCCGCCTACTCCTTGGACGGTGTTGCCGGAGAAAGTGCTGTTGGTGACCTCAACCGCCCCGGCCTCGCCGTAGATGCCACCACCGCCGGCGCCGCTGTTGCCGGAAACGCGACTGTCCATGACCTTCAGTGTTCCCGAGTTGCCGATGCCGCCGCCGAACCACTCGGCGCTGTTGCCGGAGATCGTGCTGTTGCTCACTGTTGCAATGCCCGAGTTGTAGAAGCCCCCGCCGCTGCTGGTGTAGTAGCCGGCGGCTGTGTTGCCGGAAAAGGTGCTGTTGGTCACTGTCAGCGTCCCGGTGTTGAAGATGCCGCCGCCGTCGTAGTGGGCGCTGTTGCCGGAGAAGGTGCTGTTGGTGACCATCAGCATTCCGCCGTCGTTGAAGATGCCGCCACCACCGTTGTGGCCGCTGTTGCCAAGAAAGGTGCTGTCGCTGACCGTCACCGTCCCGGAGGCGTTGTAGATGCCACCGCCGTCGCCGTAGTGGCTCTGACTGCCAGCGGTATTACCAGAGAAGGTGCTGTTGGTGATCGTGACCGTCCCGTAATTGACGATGCCGCCTTCGCCGTGCTGCCCATGCCCGTGCGCAATCGTCAAGTTGCGCACGTCGAGAGCAGCACCTGCAGCAACCGTGAAGATGCCGACCGCGTCGGCACCGCTGATGGTGATGCTGCCGCCACCGTCGATGACGGTATCGGCGGCGATGCTCTTGGTGCTCGTGATCGCAATGGTCACCGGCCCCGCCCCGCAGTTGAACGTCACCACGCGGCCACCGGCCAGCGCTGCATCGAGGGCCGCGTCGCTGCAGCTGTCCGGCGTCCCGGTACCAACCACGGCCTCGGCTAATCGGCAGGCCGCGTCACAGGCATCCGTGTCGACGAGGTTGCCGTCGTCGCACCCCTCGGGCGGCGTCACTCTGCCGTTCCCACAAATCGTGCAGTTGTTGGTGCAGCCGTCAGCTGGATTGCGGTTGCCGTCGTCGCACTCTTCGGTGGCCGGGTTACGAAAGCCGTCGCCGCAGATGTTGAACTGGCAGTCGTTGCGGCAGGCGTCGTTGTTGTTGGTGTTGCCGTCGTCACATTGCTCGCCCACATCGGGCTGCACGACGCCGTCGCCGCAGAGCTCGTATCGGCAGGTCGAGTCGCAGCCGTCGCCGTCGATCAGATTGCCGTCGTCGCACTGCTCGCCGAGACCACGCTGCACGACACCGTCGCCGCAGAACTCGCGCTGACAGGTGGCGCTGCAGCCGTC
>Ga0209048_10005326_pt1 | contig 12156 bp, 9 predicted proteins | sample FrelakmetCRP12CR_FD_187146 | JGI IMG/M metagenome (GOLD analysis project Ga0209048, IMG submission 187146) | Freshwater lake sediment microbial communities from the University of Notre Dame, USA, for methane emissions studies - CRP12 CR (SPAdes)... | ecosystem: Environmental > Aquatic >... | reverse complement strand
GGAGCACATCTCGGTGACCACGAAGAGCACGCGGTCGGGGTAGCGGTGCGTGATGCGCGGCGTCGGCGAGTCGAAGTCCTCGCTGACGGCGTCCTTGAGGTCCTCATGATGGATGACCAGCTCCGCCGGCGAGGGCGCGCCCTGCAAGCGCACGGGGCAGCGGGGGTCATCGGGGTCCATGAGCGAGGCGTAGTAGGGGGTGACGCTGACGCGGAACTTGCCCATGCAGGCGTCGAGGTCGGCGCGCTGCTGGTCGGTGAGGTTGAGCACCTGTTCGAAGTCGGCCGTGGTGGTGAGCCGGTTGCGAAGCTGCCAGCGGTAGTCGTTCCACTGCTCGTCGGTGACGTCCTTGAAGAGCGGTATGTCCTTGTAGCTCCTGGTCACAGTCTGTCTCCTTGTCGTGAGGGGTCGGCGGCGTAGCCGCTCCGGCTCCGTATGCATCCGTGCATCAAGGTAGTACGGTTCCTCCCTCGGCGACGATGCGCGCCAGCGTCTCCGTGACTTCGTCGCCGAGCGGGAGCACCTGGTGCTCGGCGAGGTGCTTGTCGACCAACTCCGACGCCTTCTCGTAGGCGCCCTCCCTGCCGGACGCGACCCAGGCGTCCCACATGCTGCGGTCGAGCAGCCGCGGCCGCCAGACGTCCTTCATGTGCCTGCGGGTATGGCGCTGACCGAGGAAGTTGCCGCAGATGTCGACCTGCCTGATCGCGTCCAGAGCGATGGTCTCCTCGTCCACCGTGACGCCCGCGGCGAGGCGCGCGTTCCACGAGAAGATCTCGGAATCCATGACGAGCTGCTGGGCGGAGAAGACGTTCCCGCCGCCCAGCGTGCCTGCGCCCGCCGTGAGGTCGGCGCCCGCGGCCATGGTGCTGAGCGCGGCGAACGCGTTCTGCGTGCAGGCCTGCCAGTCGGGCTCGTGGCTGCTGGTGGTCATGCCGACGGCGCTCACGGGCAGCCCGATGTGCGCGGCCAGCTGCACGGCGGCGATCAGGAACATGGCGGCTGCGGGGCTGCCGGCCGCCAGGCCGGCGAGCGCCGGATCGGCGACGTAGAAGAACGGCGCGCCGGGGACCGTCGCCTGGATGGCGGCGCACGCGGCCAGCACGCCGGCGTGATGCCGGACCAGGGCCGCGCCCAGATCAGCCTGGTCGTCGTCGCCGGCCGCGCGGCCGTTGGGCGCCGCGACGACGCCCACCGGCAGGCCGGCGCGGGCGAACACGGAGGCGGCGCCGAGCGCGTCGGCGCCGGCGCTCAAGCTGACCGGCGGACGGCCGCGCAGCTCGACCTCGGAGCCGGCCACGGCGATCGCCATGCGCAGCATCGCGCGAGCCTCGTCGACTGACCGCAGCGTCGTGAGTTGCACGTGCTTGCTTGTGGTGGCGAAGCAGCGCGCCAGGTCAGCCAGGAGCGTCTCGCCGGCGGCGCGCACGGGCGGGCCGTAGACGACGGCCACCTCGGGCAGCGCGTCGGCAAGCCGGCACGCCTCGTCGAGGTCGGCGACCGTCGCCGGGCGCGGGTCGCCGCCCTCGCGCGGGCGCACCAGCGCGGCAGGGCCGCCGGTGCCCAGCCAGCAGTGCGCCGCGCCGAGCACCGTGTGGTGTTCGAACACGCGGCCGCCGAGGACGATGGTATCGGGGGCCAGCCGCGCGGCCTTCTCGGCGGCGGCGCCCTCGGCGCCCAGCAGCGCCAGCGCCGCCGCGTGCACGCGGCGCAGGTCGTCGTCGCCGAGGATCTTGAGCGCCAACTTCGTGGGCGACGTCGTGATCGGGCAGAGCTCCGTCATCAGGCGCCCGCCAGCTCCTTGTCGGCGCGGTCGACGATCGCGCGCAGCTCCCACACCGCGTCCTCGGGCAGCGGCTCGGGCCGGTAGTTCTCGAGGATGTCGTCGGCGATCTCGGTGGCCTTGTGCAGGGCGCCCTTCTTGCCCTCGCGTAGCCAGGTGTCGTAGGAGGTGCGATCCCACACAGTGGGACGCCAGATCTCCGTCATGTGCGCCCGCGTGTGCTTCTCGGCGAGGTAGGTGCCGTTGGGTCCGACCTTCTTGATCACGTCCAGGGCCAGCGTCTCGTCGCTGACCTCGATGCCGCCGGCGACCTTCTGCACGATGGAGTAGATCTCGGTCTCCATCACCATGTGCGGGTAGCTGAGGATCTTGGAGCCGTTGAGCAGCCCGGCGCCGTTCATCATGTCGGCGCTGCTCATGACGCTGGCGAAGGTGCTCAGGGAGTCGTCGATGGCGGCCTGCCAGTCGGGCTCCTTGGCCCCTGTGGCCATGGTGCCCATCGCCATGGGGAGGCCGTAGAAGTGGGCGAGCTGGGTGCTGGCGGCGGCCAGCAGGTAGTCCTCGGGCGAGCCGCCGGTGTAGCCGCCGGTCTTGAGGTCGATGACGCTTGGCGCACCGGCGCAGAAGCACGGCGCGCCGGGGAAGGCGAGCTGCAGCAGCACGACGCCGCTGAGGGCCCCGGCGTTCTGGACGACGAGTGTGCCGGCCAGCGTAGCCGGGCCGGTGCCGGCCGCGAGGGGCATGGGCATGAAGCCGCAGGCCAGCCCATGCTCGGCGGCCACGAGATTGGCCTCGAGGTTGGGGCCGTCGTGGCCGAGCGGATCGACGGCGCACTGCATGAAGCTCAGGATCGGCCGCTCGCGCAGCTTGTCGCCGCCGCCGGCGATGGCGGCCGCCATCTCGACGAGGTAGCGGGCCGGCTTCTCGCCGACCGTGGTCACCGTCTGGAAGTGCTTGCTGGTGTTGGTGAACACCGCCTCGGCGTCGTGGAGCGCTTTGGTGGCCGGGGGCACGTCCTGGCTGGTGACCACGGGGCCCCAGTAGTAGCTGATGTTGGGCAGCGCGTCGACGAAGCGCGCGCTGGTGGCGGCGTCGTTCTTGGTGCTGGGCCGCTTCTCACCCGTCTTGTGATCGAAGACGAAGACGCCGGAGCCGTCGTTGCTCAGGTAGCAGTGCCTGCCGTCGATGTGCATGTCGGCGGCGGGGTCGCGGCCGGCGAGTACGTACTCGCGCGGCGCCCTGGCGACCGCCTCCATGACCACCTTGCTTGGCAGCCTGGCGACCTGCGTCGCGCGGTCCACCTCGCAGCCGTTCTGCTCGAGCACGGTGAGCGCCTTGTCGCTGGGGAAGCGGACGCCGACTTCCTCGATGATCTCGAGGGTGGCTTCGTGAATGCGCTCGAGCTCGCCGGGGCTGAGGACGTCCCACTTGAGGCGTGGGGCGATGGGGTTGATCCTGGCAGTCATGAGCGGTGACCTCGCATGTGTCCGGTGACGGTTCGGGGGTGGGAACGGTCAGCGGGCGGGCGAGAGAGATGGCAGCACGAGAGGGCCCGTCCGCGGGGAAGCGGACGGGTCTACAGACCGCAGGAGCGGTTGATGGTGCTGATGCTGATGGAGGAGGCCGCGAGCACGGGCACAGTCTAGCACCGCCCCCGCGCGCGGCAAAGTGCCGCGCGTTCTGCTTCGGTGCAGCGGTCTTGTGACTTCGCGCGGCCTCGCGGCGGCGTGCGTCCCGGGCTCAGGTCCCCGGCCGGTGCGCCTCCACCTCGGCGAGCACGCGGTCGAGACCGGCCTTGGCCGCGTCGCTCAGCTCGAAGGCGCGCGGCTCGGAGCGCAGCTCCGCGACTCGCGCCCTGAGACGGTCGAGCAACGTGTGCGAGCCTTCCGCGACCCAGTGGTCGTGCCGCGTCGTGTCGAGCAGGTCGCTCTGCCAGATCTGGCGAAAGTGCTCGCGCGTGTACGGCCGGGCCAGGTGGTTGCCGCCCGGCCCGATCGCCTTGATCTCGTCCAGCGCCAGCGCTTCGTCGTCCACTTTGAGCTCGCTCATGAACGCCTTGGTGTAGCCGATCAGCTCGTTGCCGAGCAGGATGGATTCGTAGCTGCTCTGCAGGCCTGCCTCAAGGTAGCCGACATCGTGCAACAGCGTCGCTCGCGAGAGCAGACCGGTTACGGTCGTGATCGCGCTCTCCACCCCCCACTGCTCGTCGAGCGTCTTGCTGTCGGAGTGCGCCGCGTAGCTGAAGCTCGGCAGGTCGTACCAGCGCGCCAGGTCGGTCTGCGCCTGATACCCCTGGATCGGGCCGGCCGAGGAGTACACCTCGTTCATGGTGCGCATGTTCATGGCGCCGGCACCGATGCCCCACACGAACGGCGCCCCGGGCTTGACCGCCTGGTTGAGCACGAGCCCGGCGAGCACCTCCGCGTTGGCGACCACGATCACGGACGTGATGCTGGCCGGCGCCGTGGTGCCGGCGGCCGGCGCCGGCGCCCAGATCAGCGGGACGCTGAGCTCGGCGCAGGCGATGACCTTGCTGGCGCCATCCTCGTCGAACATCAGCGGCGGCACCGGCATCGCGTAGATGCCGAAGCTGTCGGCCTCGCCGGCCAGCTCTGTCATCTCCTTCATGCGGCCGAGGATGTGGCCGTCCCTCGGCGCCACCAGCAGCGGCTTGCGCGTGCCGCGCATCATGGCGTCGACCTGGGCGAGGTCGTCGATCGCCTGCGGCACGTCCTCGGGCAGCCCCATGCTCATGATGAAATCGATGTGCGGCAGCTTCTCGCAGAGCGCGGCCATGCCCTCGACGTCGGCCTTGCGCGCGCGCCGGCGCTCGCGCGTGTCGGGGTCGCAGACGTAGAGCACGTCGCTGCCGGTGCCGCAGTAGCTATGGTGGGCGTCGAGCACGAGCGGCTCGGTGTCGCCGCCGCGCGGCTTGATGGTCCGGTCGCGCGGGGCGCTCGCGATGGCATCGTCAACGAGCTTCGCCGGGATGCGCACGCGGGTTCCGTCGACCTTGACGCCGGCCTTGGCGAAGATCTCGACGGCCGGCGCATACCGAACTTCGATGCCCGTGTCGGCGAGCACCTCCAGGGTCGCTTCGTGCACGCGCTTGCAGGCTGCGTCGTCCCAGATCGTCAGGCGAGCCTCGTTCATGCCGCCATCTCCTTCGCTTTCATGGGGGCCGGCGCCGCGCGGCCGGCTCAGGCCGGTCTGTGGCCGAAGGTGAAGTAGATGTGGATGACGAGTCCGCGCCTGGTCACGGCGCCGACTCTACCATCCGCCGCCCCGTCCGAGCCAGCACGCGGGGGGCGGGGCCGCCGCCTGCCGCTTGCCCTGCTCTTACTCGTCGATCTCCCGCTCGCGGCTACGGCGCCGAAGCAGCACCACGGCCATCACGATCACGACGACGCCGACAAGCGCAACCACAAGCCAAGCGCTCGAACTCGACCCCTCCGCCCGCGTGGCCGCAACGGGCTTGAGGTTCACATACGTGTCGACGTTGCCGGCCGTGAAGAACGCGGGGCCGTTGCCGTCGTTCACGCGGGTCCAGCCGGTCCAGCGGGCCGTGTCGTACGCCTCGAAGTAGTCGGGGTAGGCGACGACGACCCACGGCGTCTGCTCGTACATGATCTGCTGCATGCGCCAGATGCTCTGCTTGCGCTGCCCAGGGTCCAGCTGCGCCGCCTGCTCTTCGGAGAGCTTGTCGTACGCCGCGTTCGACCAGGCCGGCTCGTTCGTGCTGCCGATCTGCCACGTGGCCTCCGCGGTCAGCGTTTGGCCGGGGTCGACGTAGCCCAGCCAGCTGTCGATGTACATGTCGAAGTCGGGCCGGTAGTCGGCGCCCGCGAAGTTCCAGACGCGGGCACTGAGCGCCCCTGCGTCGAGCACCGAAAACCTGATACCGAGCCCCAGCTGGCTGAGCCACCCGGTGATGAGCTTGCCCTCGGTCTGCGACGGCACGTTGTCGGTCGTCGCGTAGAGGCGAAGGACGATCGGCTTGCCGCGCTTGTCCACACGCCGGCCGTTCTTCAGCGGGTAGCCTGCCCGATCGAGTAGCCGGCCGGCCGCGGCCAGGTCGAAGCCCATCAGCTGATCCGGCGCCGGCTGCCAATGGTAGCCGGGGTTCTTCCAGGTCTTCGGCGGGACGATGGTGGTGCCCGGCGCCGCGTAGCCCTGGAAGGCGATGGCGCACAGCTTTCCCCGGTCGATCGCGTAGTTGATGGCGTTGCGGAAGCGCCAGTCCTTGAGCACCGGCGCGCCCAGCGACCCGGGGCTGTCGAAGCAGTTGAAGTTCAGGTACTCCCAGTTGTAGTAGGGATACGCGAGCGCCTCTGTCCCCGGTTCGGACTCGAGCGTACGGAACTGGGCCACGGGGATGCCCCACGCCGCGTCGAGATTGCCCGACTTGAAGTCGATGGTCATCGTGTCGGGGTTCTGATACGTCGCGAAGATGATCTCGTCGACGGTCGGTCTCTTGCCGTAGTAGTAGGGGTTCCTCTCCATCCGCAGGTACTTGCCCTTGGCGAACTCGACCGTCGTGAACGGCCCGCTGCCGACGATGGGCACGGGGTTGGTGAAGCTCGTCGTGGCCGCCTTCGGCGACACCTTGCTCCAGACGTGCTTTGGGATGATGGGGATGAAGATGCGCATCATGTCGGCCTTGGGCCGCGAGCAAATTATCCGCACCGTCGTCGGGTCGATCGCGCGAGCGCCGAGGATCTCGCGCGTGGCCAGGGCCATGTTGAACATCTGGTTCTTCACGATGTAGTTGTAGGTGAACGCCACGTCGTCGGCCGTGAGCGGCTCACCGTCGCTCCACTTGAGGTCCGGGCGCAGCCGTATGGTCCAGATCTTGCCGTCGGCGGAGATCCCGCCGTTCTCCTGCGTCGGGATCTCTCGGGCGAGGTCCAGGGTGGGCTTGTCCGACGTGCCGAAGCCGAACAGGAAGCTGTAGTTGATGGACCAGATCTCATAATCCTGGTTCTGCCAGCCGATGAACGGGTTCAGGTTGTCCGGCTCGACGGTCCAGCCGATCTTGAGGACGACCCTGCTCGGGGAGGCCGCCGCTGAAGGACTTGCGGCGGCGGCCGCGACTCCCCACACGAGACTTGCGGCGATGATCAGGCCGAGCAGCACCGGCAGCCGGCGCAGGCCTCTGCGACGTGAGTCGTTCATGATCTCCCCCCTCGCGGCCGCGCGGCGCGCGCCGGATTCCGTGTAGGCGGTCGCGCTCACGTGAGGAGCGCGCGGCCGATGGCGTGCAGATCAGGGTCTTCGGGCGGGCTGTCGATGCCGACGAGAGCCAACACGACCGCCTTCTGCAGGTGCTTGCGGTTCTCGGCCATGTCCCAGACCATAGAGGCCGGGCCGTCGATGATCGCGTCGGTGACCTCGTCGCCGCGCACCGCCGGCAGGCAGTGCATGAAGCGGGCGCCGGGCTTGGTCTTGGCCCACAGCGCTTCGTTCACCTGGTACCGGCGGTTCTTGCGGCGGACCTCGGCGACGTACTCCGCCGAGTCCTCCCACCACCAGAGCGAGGTGTAGACGTAGTCCGCGTCGGCCACGACCTCCTCGGGATCCTCGGTCACCATGAGACGCGTCCCGCACGCACGACAGTTCCCTTCGACCATCCTGCGCACGTCGTCCGAGAGCGGAAAGTGCGGCGGCGTGGCCACGTTCACGTTCATGCCGAGGCGCGAGAAGGTCAGCGCCACGGAGTTGCACATGCAGTCGCCGTGCCCCAGCCACGCCATGGTCTCGCCCTCCAGGCGGCCCCCGTACTCGAGGATCGTCAGCGCATCGCTGACCGACTGGATGGGGTGGTCCCAGTCGCCGGCTTCGCCGTTGATGACGGGGACGGTCGCCGCCTCGGCCAGCTCGCGGAGCACCGCCACGGTCTGCGTGCGCGCCATGATCGCGTGGAAGAAGCGCGAGAGCACGCGCCCGGTGTCGGCCACGCTCTCGCGGCCCGGCAGGTGCATCTCCCCGGGCCGCAGATAGACGGCGTGGCCGCCGAGCTCTGTCATCCCCGTCTCGAAGCTGATGCGCGTACGGGTCGACGGGTCGTCGAAGATCATCCCGAGATGCCGGCCCGGGAGGAACGGCGTTACGTGCATCTCCCGGTGCAGCTCCTTGAGAACGATCGCCAGATGGATGAGCTCGAGCAGCTCCTCGCGCGAGTACGCCTGGTCGGTCACGAAGTCGCGGCCGCGGAACTTGGCCAGCGCCGGCAGTCCGCGGCTCTTCATCTCGTGCGCAAGATCCATCGTCATGTGATCCTCCCCGACCGGCCGGCGGAACCGGCGTCAGCGCGATATTGATTGGACGGACAATAGAACCGTGAGGCGTGCGCATACCTCCCCGGCCCGCCGTCGATCCGGCGGACACGGCGGGCGTCAGGTTTGTGGCTTCTCCCGCAGGTAGGCGAGCACCATGTCCTCCCAGAGTCGGTAGGTGCCCTCGTGATCGAAGTGCTCTTGGTCGGCCGCGAACTGCACGGCCAGGCCTTCGACGACGGCGACGCTCAGCGCGGCGAGCTTGCCGAGGGCGGCGTCGCTGTGGCCGACCTGGCCCGCGGACAGCGTCTGCCTGTCGAGCTCCCTGGACTTCGCATAGTCCGCGGCAAGGTCCGCGCGGAGCCGCTCATCGCGCATGATGTGCGGCAGGAGCTCGTAGAACGCCCGGAACCCGCGCCAGTCCGCGGAGATCTGGCGCTGCTCGTCGATCAGCGCCCGGACACGTTCGCCTGGCTCTTCGATCTCGTCGAGACGCTGGCGCAGCAGCTCGTCCTCCGCGTCCATCAGGGAGTCGATGATCGCGTCGACGAGTCCCTGCTTGCTCCCGAAGTAGTAGGCGACCAAGGCTCGGTACTCTCCGGATTCCTCTTCGACGGCCTGAAGCGTGAGCTTCGAATAGCCCCTCTCCGAGAGGATGCACTTCGCGGCATCCAGGATGCGGATCGCCGTCGGCGACGTCGCGATGTCCCTGCCCTGCGCCGAAAGGGTTGCTGCCGTCACGTCGATCCTCCTCAGGCAACGACTGATATTGCATGGGTCGTTTGATTGGTCGTACAATAAACCCGCCTTCAACTGAATGCAAGGGGCCGGCGGCGCTTCCCCGTCGTGCGGCTCGAGCGCAAAGGAGCAAACATGCTGCCAGCCGCCGAAAGTCCCCGAGGCGAGGCTCACCGAGGCCTCACGCCCGCCGCCCTCGGCTTCCGCATGCCGGCCGAGTGGGAGCCGCACGAGCGCTGCGTCATGGGCTGGCCCACGACGATCCGCGACCAGGTCTGGGGCGAGCACTACCTCCTCGCCATGGCGAGCTACGCGGCGGTCGCCCACGCCATCGCGGAGTTCGAGCCGGTGCTGATGCTCGCGCGCCCGGGCGAGGGCGGCGCGGCGCGCAGCTACTGCGGCAGCGACATCGAAGTGGTCGAGATGCCCATCGACGACTCGTGGCTGCGCGACAGCGGCCCCAACTTCGTCACGCGCCCCGACGGCACCCTCGCCATGGCGGACTTCATCTTCAACTCCTGGGGCGAGAAGTACCTCCCGTACGACAACGACGCGGCCATCGGCCGGCGGCTGGCCGAGTACTTCGGCGTCGAGCGCTTCGCCGCCCCGATGGTGCTCGAGGGAGGCGGCATCACCGTCGACGGCCAGGGGACGCTGATCACCACCGAGAGCTGCCTGCTACACCCGTCCCGCAACCCCGGCCTGAACAAGGACGAGATGACGCAGATCCTCAAGGACTACCTCGGCGTGGAGAAGGTCATCTGGCTCATCTCGGGGCTCGGCCTGGACGAGGACCCCGACACCGACGGCCACGTCGACGGGGTGGGCGCCTTCGTGGCTCCCGGACGCGTGCTGCTGCACATGGTGCGCGACCCACAGCATCCGGACTACGAGAATCTGTTGGAGAACCGCCGCCGGCTCGAGACGACCGACGCTCTCGGCCGCGAGATCGAAGTCATCGAGTTCGACCTGCGCGGCCGACCGGTGCTCATCGGCGACACGCCCATCGTCGAGACCTACATCAACTCGTACTTCGCCAACGGGGCGCTCGTCGTGCCGACCGGCGGGACGGAGGATGACGAGGCTGCCCTCGAGGCCCTACGCCAGATCGTCCCCGATCAGAAGGTCGTCGGCGTGCCGTGCCCGGTGATCGGCTATGGCGGCGGCGGCATCCACTGCATTACGCAGCAGGTGCCGACGGTGGGTCCGCAAACCGTCTGACGGCCGCCGGCGCGGCAGGAACGGGCGGCTCAGATCCAGAAGCCGGGGGGTTCACTGAGCTCGGGGTGGGCGTCCTGGAACTCGAGCGCCGCAGCCAGCGTCCGCACCCAGTCGTAGGAGATGCCCTTGCAGTGGACGAGCTCGACGCCGGGGTCGCGCAGGCGGGCGAGGCCGAAGGCCTGCGCGCCCGCCGGCGAGTACACAGCGTCCGCCGCCACGACCACGCGGTAGCCGGCCTCGCTGAGACCGACGGCCGAGTGCGTCACACACACGTCGGTCTCGAAGCCGGCGAGAATCGCGATCCGGCGGCCTGTCACCGCGATCGCCACAATGATGTCCGGGCAGGCGGCGCAGCTAAAGACCGGCCTGGTGAACGCCGGCGCTTCGGAGCCGACGGCGGCCGGGATCCCCGCGGCCGTCGGCCCGTTCCGCCCGGGATCCTCCTCGGTGAGAACGGAGGGCACCCCGAGCAAACGCGCCGTGGCGCCAAGCCAGGCGGTGCGCTTCATGGCGCTGCGGGCCGCCGCCGCATCCTCCGCGCTCAGCGCGTCGCCCCAGAACCGGGGCTGCAGGTCGATCATGACGAGGAGCCAGTCGTCTCGTTCGATGAGGGGCATCGTCGCCTCCATAGGCGTTGACGAAGCGGCCGTCGGCTGGGTTCGTCGGCCGCGGCCAGTGCCGGTCGCGGCGTCGGTGCCGCCGGCGGTGCCGCCGGCAGGCACCATGCCACGCAGTCCTCCAGAACGAAACCGGCCGCCACGCAGCGCGCGGAATCGCCGCCGGGGCACCCGGCAGTTCAGGCGAACTTCTTGGTCCAGCCGCGCAGCCGGCAACTTGGACGAACTTCGCGGTCCAGCCGAGCGACCCGCAACGGATTGCTCGGCGAACCTGAGCGCGCAGAGTCACGACGCTTTACTCCCGTGCGCGTCGCCCATACGCTCGTAGTCTGCGGGCGCCGCGCGCCGGCGAGCGAAGGCCCACATCGGAGGTGCCGAGAGTGAAACGCAACCTTCACGCAGGGGGTCCCAGGTCCGGGGGGCTCAGCCTCAGCGTGTTCACCGGAGCGGAGATGGACGACATCCATCTCGGCGCGCTCGAGATCCTCGAACGCACCGGCGTCTGGGTCGAGGCCGACGACGCGCTGGACATCTTCAGGGACGGTGGCTGCCTCGTGAACCCCGAGACGCGCATGGTCCGCATCCCGCCCTACCTGGTGGAGGAGTCGCTCCGCTCGTGCCCGCCGAAGAGCTTCCTCTGCGGCCGCGACCCGGAGATGGACATCGTGCTCGAAGCTGGGCGCGTCTACGTCTCCAACTTCGACGAGGGCATCATGATCGTCGACACACGCACCGGTGAGTACCGTCACCCCGTCATCCAGGACGTGCGCGAGGCCGCCCGCCTGGTCGACGCCCTGAGCGACATCGACACGTACGAGTCGGCGGTCCACCCCACCGACGTGCCCGAAGAGACCGCCAGTCTCTACAAGTGGGAAGCGGCGATCCAGAACACCGGCAAGCCGGTCGGCACCGAGGCCACCAGCGCCTACGACGTCAAGAAGCTCATCGAGATGGCGACGGTCATCTCGGGCAGCGAAGACGAGTTCCGTCGCCGGCCGCTGATCGGCTTCGGCGTCTGCCCGGTGAGTCCTCTGAAGTTGCCGCGCGACGCCACCGAGGTGATCATCGAGTCGGCGCGCGCCTGGTGCCCGGACACGATCCTCAGCATGGCCATGTCGGGCGGCTCCGCGCCGGTCACGCTGGCGGGCACGCTTGTGCTGCACAACGCCGAGGTGCTCAGCGGCATCGTGCTGGCGCAGCTCACGGAGCGCGGCTGCCCCATCACCTACGGCTCGTCGACCACGGCCATGGACCTCAAGCTGGCGGCGGCGTGCGTGGGCTCGCCCGAGCTCGCCCTCTTCAGCGCCGCCTGCGCCCAGATCGCCCGCCGCTACCTGCTGCCGAGCTTCGTGGCGGGGTTGTAGGCAGACTCCAAGCTCGGTGACGCGCAGACCGGTCACGAGAAGACCCTCACCGGACTCCTTCCTGCGTTGGCAGGCGCCAACCAGATCTACGGGGCGGGGATGATCGAATCGGGCGTCACCTTCGACTTCGGCCAGCTCGTGATGGACAACGAGTTCGC
>Ga0209048_10005325_pt1 | contig 12157 bp, 10 predicted proteins | sample FrelakmetCRP12CR_FD_187146 | JGI IMG/M metagenome (GOLD analysis project Ga0209048, IMG submission 187146) | Freshwater lake sediment microbial communities from the University of Notre Dame, USA, for methane emissions studies - CRP12 CR (SPAdes)... | ecosystem: Environmental > Aquatic >... | reverse complement strand
AACTGGATCAGTGCCAATCCCGCGCCGTTCTCGGGCGCCTTGGCGCACCAGTCGACATTGGCCACCGGCGTCCACAACCACACTTTCAGGAATGCAACCACAACCCTGACGGTTGGCGTGGGTGATTCGTTGTATGCGTACGTGTACCTGGATCCGCTGAATCCGCCGAGCGAGGTCATGCTGCAGTGGTACGAAGGCGCGTCATGGGAGCACCGCGCGTACTGGGGCGCCAACAGCATCGGCAAGGGCACCGATGGCACCGCCGGCCGGCGCTACATGGGGCCGCTGCCGCCGACGGGACGGTGGGTGCGCCTCGAAGTCCCCGCCGCGCAGGTCGGACTGGAGGGCACGACGGTCAGCGGCATGGCGTTCACAATCTACGACGGCCGCGCGACTTGGGATTACGCCGGTAAGTAGCGCCGGCCGGCAGCGATTGCCCTCCCCTTGGTGCGCAACACCTTCGCCGCTTCCCTGCTCCGCGCCGGTGCGAATGCCGCGGAGGCCTCTACCGGCCGGCCGAGCCTTGGTCGGCGAACAACGCCAGCTCGAGCAGGCGCGCGACGCAGATCTCGAGATTCTCGGCGGCGGTGTCCAGCACGACGTCGGCGCCCTCCGGGGCCTCGTAGGGCGCGCTTACACCGGTGAATTCTGGAATCTCTGCACGACGCGCTTTCGCGTACAGCCCTTTCGGGTCGCGCTCTTCGCAGGTCGCAAGATCGGTGGACAGATACGCTTCGACGAACCGGTGCGTGCCGATGATGCGCCGAGCCGCCGCGCGGTCCTCCCGGTACGGCGAAATGAAGGCGGTGATCACGATCAGCCCCGCCTCGTTCATGAGGCGGGCGACCTCCGCGACGCGGCGGATGTTCTCCTGCCGATCCTGCGCCGAGAATCCGAGGTCGCGGTTCAGCCCGTGGCGCAGGTTGTCGCCATCGAGCACGAAGCAGGGGCGGCCGGCGTCCATCAGGCGCCGTTCGAGCTCGCGGGCGATCGTCGACTTGCCGGAGCCGGAGAGCCCCGTAAGCCAGATCGTGACCGGCTTCTGGCCGAGGAGGCGCGCCCGCTCGTCGGGCTCCACGCTGCCCGCCTCCCACGAAATGTCCCGCGACGCGGCGGTCTCGCGCTCCAGTGCGGCGATCTCGTGCGCCACGTGCCGCTCGATGATCATCGCCGCCCCGACGGTGGCGTTGCTGTCGGGGTCGATCAGGATGAAGCTGCCGGTCGCGTGGTTCTTCCGGTATTCGTCGACGCACAGCGGCTGGAACAGGGTCAGCCGGATCCGGCCGATGTCGTTCAGCAGGAGCTGCGGCGTGGATTCCCGGTGCAGCGTGTCGGGGTCGACCCGGTAGACGATCCCGCTGCAGGCGGCACGCACGACGCGCGTCGCGTGCTTGACGAAATACGCGTGCCCCGCGGCCAGAGGCCGGTCGTCCATCCACACGACCATCGCGTCGACCGAGCGCTCGACATTCGGGATGTTGTTCGGGTGTGCGAGGATGTCGCCACGGCCGACGTCGATGTCGTCGGCGAGGCAGAGCGTGACCGAAAGCGGCGCGTGGGCGTGATCGAGGTCGCCGTCGAACGTCGCGATGCGCGTGACCCGGGACCGCCGTCCCGACGGCAGCACGACGACCTCGTCCCCGGGCCGGACCACGCCGGAAGCGACCTGCCCGCTGTAGCCGCGGAAGTCCTGGTGCGGCCGCACCACGCGCTGCACGGGGAAGCGGAAATCGATCAGGTTGCGATCGCCGCCGACGTAGACGTTCTCGAGGTAGGTCAGGAGCGGCACGCCGTCGTACCATGGCATCCGGGTGCTCCGGCGCACGACGTTGTCCCCGACCAGCGCGCTGATCGGAATGAACGTGAGGTCGGAGAAGCCCAGACGCGCGGCGAACCCGTCGTACTCGTCGTGAATCCGGTCGAACACCGCCTCGTCGTAGCCGACGAGGTCCATCTTGTTGACCGCGACCACGACGCGCGGCACGCCGAGAAGCGATGCGATGAACCCGTGGCGCTTGGACTGCGTCTGGACGCCCAGACGTGCGTCGACGAGGATGACCGCGAGATCGGCCGTGGAAGCTCCGGTCGCCATGTTGCGCGTGTACTGAACGTGGCCCGGCGTGTCGGCGATGATGAAGCGGCGCTTCGCCGTCGCGAAGTATCGGTAGGCGACGTCGATGGTGATGCCCTGCTCGCGCTCGGCCTTGAGGCCGTCGGTGATCAGCGAGAAGTCGAGTGGTTTGCCGTCGCGCTCGGCCTGCCTGCGCAGGGCGTCGAGGTGGTCCTCGTACAGCGCGCTGGCGTCGTGCAGCAGGCGGCCAATCAGCGTCGACTTGCCGTCGTCGACGCTGCCCGCGGTCGTGAAGCGCAGCAGTTCGGGCTCGGAAATGGTCTGGGGGGCGCTCATTGACGGTGAGGGCAGTGTCTTCGCGTCCGCGACGCCTTCGTCGACGGGCGCGGGACGCGCGTCGCTAGAAGTATCCCTCGCGTTTCTTCTGCTCCATCGAGCCGTCCTGGTCGTGATCGATCACCCGCGTGATGCGCTCCGAATGGCGGGTGCGCAGGAGTTCGGCGATGATCTCGGGCACGCTCGTCGCCGCGGACGGGACCGCGCCCGTGCACGGATAGCAGCCGAGTGTCCGGTAACGCGACATCACGCGCTCGATGCGATCTCCGGGCAGCACCCGCGTTGCCGGCCCGACGGGAATCAGCTGGCCGGCTCGGCGGACCATTTCCCGCTCGGCCGCGAAGTACAGAGGAACCACCGGGATCGAATTGCGATCGATGTAGCGCCACACGTCGAGCTCCGTCCAGTTCGACAGGGGGAAGACGCGGATGCTCTCGCCGGGATGAATCCGGCCGTTGTAGAGGTTCCACAATTCGGGACGCTGGTTCTTCGGGTCCCACTGCCCGTGCGCGTCGCGGAAGGAAAAGATGCGCTCCTTGGCGCGCGAGCGTTCCTCTTCCCGCCGCGCGCCGCCGATGACGGCGTCGTAGCCGCCTGCGCGCAGCTCGTCGAGCAGGCCCCGGGTCTTCAGCAGCCCGCAGCACTTCACGGTTCCCAGGTCGGCCGGATTGGCGCCGGCGGCGAGCGCCGCCTCGTTGCGGCACACGCGCAATTCGACGCCGGCCTCGGCGCAGACGCGATCGCGGAACTCGTACATCTCCGGGAACTTGTAGGACGTGTCGACGTGCAGGAACGGAAACGGAATCCGGCCGGGAAAGAAGGCCTTCTGCGCAAGCCGGAGCATGACCGAGGAATCCTTGCCCGCCGAGTACATCATGACGGGCCGCTCGAACTCCGCCGCGACCTCACGCAGGATGTGAATGCTCTCGGCCTCGAGTCGGTCGAGCACGGAAAGCGAGTAGGTTTCGATGGCCATGATTCCGCGATGCGGGAAGTGCTGCCGATTCTAACAGTCGGGATGCGGCTTCCCGCCGGGAAACCGACGCAGACAAGGCAGCGGGCGATGTCCTAGGATGAAACGACCCCCACGCTCACTACGTTCGCTGCCCCCCGAGGGGGCGCAGTCAGTACCCTTCGGACGGCCGGGCGGGTACTGACATGGTCCCGTGCACTGCGCGCGAGTGAAGGAAGCCCGACACCGCGGCCGTGCTGCTAAACTTGGCGCTCCTCGCTACGCTGTCCCGGCCGGGAGCGCGACCGACCAGGTCGCACCTCGATTCGGGCGTCGTCGCCCGACAGGGTGTCATCCTGAACTCGCAGACATCACCGGCCATGGCTTCGCCGCAGATTCCGCTGTGCGTCGATCTCGACGGCACGCTGCTGCGCAGCGACCTGCTTCTGGAGTCCTTTCTCGGGCTTGCGGGCCGGCGCCCGCTGGAAGCGCTCAAGTGGCCCTTCTGGCTGCTGCGGGGAAGGGCGTACCTTAAGACGCGGCTGTCGGAAACGGTGGCGATCGACGCCGCATCGCTGCCGTACGACCAGCGCCTTCTCGGCCTGCTGCGGCGCGAGCGCGCTCTCGGACGGAGGCTCGTGCTGGCGACGGCCTCGCCGAGGAAATACGCCGAGGCGATTGCCGGGCACCTGGCGATCTTCGACGACGTCGTTGCGACCGGGGAGTCGCGGAACCTCAAGGGCGAAAACAAGCGAGCCGCGCTCGTGCTTTCCTACGGCGAGCGCGGCTTCGACTACGTGGGGAACAGCGCCGCCGATGAGGCGGTGTGGCGCTCGGCGCGCAGAGCCTGGGTCGTGAACGGCGGCCGCGGCCTGGTCGCGCGTGCGCGCGCGGTCACCGAGGTCGAGGAGGTCCTGCCGGCGCAGGCGTCGGGCGTGTTCACGTGGCTGCGCGCGTTGCGGGTGCACCAGTGGCTGAAGAACGTGCTGATCTTCGTGCCGCTGGTGATGGCCCACCGCGTCGCCGAGCCGCAGTTGCTGTGGCAGACCATCGTGGCCTTCGCCGCGTTCAACCTCACCGCATCGAGCGTCTACCTGCTGAACGACCTGCTGGACCTGGAGGTCGACCGCGGCCACCCGCGCAAACGCGCCCGGCCGTTCGCCGCGGGGGACATCCCGCTCGCGTACGGCATCGCGGCCTTCCCCGTGCTGCTGGCGCTGGCGGCGCTTCTGGTGGCGGTGACGGCATCGGCGGCCTTTGCGCTCACGCTGGTCGGCTATTACGTCGTGACGCTCGCCTACAGCCTCTGGCTGAAGCAGATCGTTCTGGTCGACGTCGTGACCCTGGCGGGCCTCTACACGCTGCGCATCTTCGCCGGGGCGGCGGTGATGGGCACGCCGCCGTCGTTCTGGCTGCTCGCCTTCTCCGTCTTCCTCTTTCTCAGCCTGGCACTGGTGAAGCGCTACTCCGAGATGCGGGTGTTGCGCAAGACGGGCAAGGAGAGCGCGCCGGGACGCGGCTATCGCGGCGAGGACCTGGCGCTGCTGACGAGCGTGGGCACGGCGAGCGGCTTCGCCGCGGTGGTCGTGGCGGCGCTCTACATCAATTCCCCCGACGTGTCGAAACTCTACGGTTCGCCGGAGTGGCTCTGGCTGATCTGCCCGCTGCTCCTGTACTGGATCAGCCGGGTGTGGCTGCTCGCCAATCGCGGCGAGGTGCACGACGACCCGGTCGTGTTCGCGCTGCGCGACCACGGCAGCCAGATCGTCGGCGTGCTAGCGCTCGTCACCATCTTTCTTGCCACATGAGCGCCGCCGGGCAGTCCCAAGGCGCGAATTGCTCCCTCTCGGAGGGATGGCGCGCAGCGCCAAGGGTGCACCAATGAGCGCCGCGACGTACGGCTCGTGGGGACGGCTGGCGGCGCCGGTGCAGGACGTGCACGCGATCCGCCATCGCGACGACGCGCTGCCCGAGCTGCCCGCGGGGCGCACGTGGCTCCCGTACGGCAACGGTCGCAGCTACGGCGACAGCTGCCTGAACGACGGCGGCGTGCTCGTCGCGACGCGCGGCCTCGACCGGTTCATCGCGTTCGACGACGCCACTGGGGAGCTCGAGTGCGAGGCCGGCATCCTGCTCGCCGACATCCTGGACCTGTTCGTGCCGCGAGGCTGGTTCCTGCCGGTCACACCCGGCACGCGACTGGTGACGGTCGGAGGCGCGATCGCCAACGACGTTCACGGCAAGAGCCATCACGTCTCCGGAACGTTCGGACGTCATGTCCGGAGCTTCGAGCTGTTGCGCTCGGACAGCGGCCGGACGATCTGCACGCCGACCCGCAACGGGGACCTGTACGCCGCGACGATCGGAGGCCTGGGACTCACCGGACTGGTCGTGCGCGCGACGCTGCGGATGCGCCGCGTCGAGTCCGAGTGGATCGATGCCGAAACGGTCAAGTTCGGCGCCCTCGACGAGTTCTTCGTCCTCGACGCCGAATCGGCGGAGACGCACGAGTACACGGTTGCCTGGATAGATTGCCTGGCGAGCGGCGCGCGACGCGGGCGTGGCCTGTACATGCGCGGCAACCACGAGTCCGGCCCGGATGCGGGCACGCGTCGACCGAGCGCCACGTCGATACGCTTTCCGTTCGACCCGCCGTTCTCGCTCGTGCATCGGGCGACGCTGCTGCCGTTCAATGCGCTCTACTACGGACGCCAGCGCAAGCGCTCGGTGCGCCGCCGGCAGCATTACCGGCCGTTCTTCTATCCGCTCGATGCAATCACGGACTGGAACCGCATGTACGGCCGTCGCGGCTTCTTCCAGTTTCAGAGCGTCGTTCCGGAGGCGGCAGCGCGCGAGGCGGTCGGCGAAATGCTCACGGCGATCGAACGCTCCGGCGAGGGCTCGTTTCTCGCCGTGCTGAAGCGCTTCGGCGATCTGCCGTCGCCCGGAATGCTTTCCTTCCCGCGTCCCGGGGTCACGCTCGCGCTCGATTTTCCCAACGCCGGCGCGACCACGCATGCACTGCTCGACCGGCTCGAGGCGATCACGCTGGCGGCGCGCGGCGCGCTCTATCCGGCCAAGGACGCGCGGATGTCGGCCGACGCGTTCCGGCGCTCGTATCCGCGGCTCGACGCGTTCCTCCCCTACCTCGATCCGCGTTGTTCGTCGTCCTTCTGGCGGCGCGTCCATGGCTGATCCCGCCGCGACGCTGCTCGTCGTCGGTGCGACCTCGGCGATCGCCGAGGCGACCGCCCGCCGGTTCGCGGCCGCCGGCACGCCGATGCACCTGATCGGACGCGATGCGGGCAGGCTCGCCGCGACCGCCGCGGACCTCGGCGTTCGCGGAGCGCATGTGGCGGGTACGACGCTGCTCGACGTCACCAACATCGCTGCCCACGCCGCGGCACTCGACGACGCGGAGCGCGCACTGGGCGGCGCGCCCGACATCGTGCTCGTCGCGCACGGGACGCTTCCGGATCAGCGGGAATGCGAACGGTCGGTCGCCGCGACGCTGAAGGCGATCGACGAGAACTTCACGTCGACGGTGGCGCTCGTCACGCTGCTCGCGCAGCGGATGCACGCGCGTGGACGTGGCACCATCGCGGTGATCACGTCTGTCGCCGGCGACCGCGGGCGCGGCAGCAACTATGTCTACGGCGCCGCGAAGGGCGGGGTGTCGATCTTCCTGTCGGGCCTGCGGCACAGGCTGTACGCGAGCGGCATCGCGGTCGTCGACATTCGTCCCGGTTTCGTCGACACGCCGATGACCGCCACCATGGCCAAGGGACCGTTGTGGGCGAGCCCCGCGCGGGTCGCGCGCGACATCGAACGGGCGATCCGCAAGGGCACGCCGGTCGTCTACACGCCTTGGTTCTGGTCGTGGATCATGCGGATCGTCCGGACGCTGCCGCGAGCGCTGTTCCACCGCAGCAAGCTGTGACGATCGTTGCGGCATCTTCCGTGACGCCACATTCCTTCGCGCTGTCGGCACGGGCCTGGTTCGTCGCCGGCCTGGCGCTGGCCATCGCGCTCGGCGTTTCCGTCACCCTGATCGTCTGGGCCGACTGGCGGCAGGTCGCCGCGGCAGCGTTGCGCACCGGGCCGCCCGCGATCCTGCTCGCCCTCGCGACGTCGCTGCTCTGCTACGGGGCGCGATTCCTGCGCTGGCACGCGTTCACGTGGCGTTTCGGGCATGCGGTGCCCTGGGCACACAACCTGCAGATCTTCGTCGCGGGCCTCGCGTTGACCGCGACGCCCGGCAAGAGCGGCGAGCTCGTGCGCGCGCCGTTCCTCGCGCGCGAGGGCGTGCCGTATTCTCATTCGCTCCTGCTCTTCTACTGGGACCGGCTGTGCGACCTCGGTGGCGTTCTGCTGCTCGCAGCGGCTTCGACGCTGTGGCTGTCCAGCGCGCATCGCACGCTGTTGCCTGCCACAGCGATGGTTGCGGCGCTGCTGTGGCTCCTGCGCCCCGGTGGCGCGGCGTTCGCGTGGGCGGTGAGCGCGGTGCGCCCGCACGTGCCGCCGCGCTGGGCGCGCTGGCTCGATGCAATCGCCGGCCTGCGCGGCAGCGACGCCCGGATGAACCCCCCCTTCGTTGTCGCCGGTGTCGGCGCCGGTGCAGTTGCCTATGGCATGCACGCGCTGGCATTCGTGATCCTCGCGCATGCCGCGGGCTTTCCGCTTTCGCTTGCGGAGGGGGCGCTCGTGTTGAGCGTTTCCGCGCTTGCCGGAGCGGCGATCCTCTTGCCGGCCGGCGCCGGGCTGGTCGAGACGACGAGCATCGGCCTGCTGATGCTGCAGGGCCTGCCGGCCGCCGATGCGGTCGCGGTCGGTCTCGTCCATCGCGCCGTCACCTTCTGGTTCGCGATCGCGCTGGGTTCCGGCGCGCTCGCGGGCCTCATCCGTTTCCCGCGCCATGCTTGAGCAGGACGATCGGATCGTCATCACCGGAGCCTCCGGGCTTGTCGGCCAGAATCTCGTCACCCTGCTGCGCGAGGAGGGTTACCGGAACATCGTCGCGATCGACAAGCACGCCGGCAATCTCGCGATCCTCCAGCGGCTGCATCCGGAGGTGCGCACGGTGCTGGCGGATCTCGCGGAGGCCGGCGACTGGGAGCGCGAGTTCGACGGTGCGGCGGTCGTCGTGCAGCTGCACGCGCAGATCGCGGGCAAGACCTCTGCCCCGTTCGAGCGTAACAATCTCGACGCGACGCGCCGCGTGCTGGACGCCATTCGTGCCCACGGCCGACCGTTCCTGGTGCACGCAAGCTCGTCGGTGGTGAACTCGGTCGCCGTCGACGACTACACGGAGTCGAAGAAGGCCCAGGAGCGCCTGGTGCTGGACAGCGGTCTCGCCTGCTGCGTGCTGCGGCCGACGCTGATGTTCGGCTGGTTCGACCCGAAGCACCTGGGGTGGCTCGCGCGATTCATGGAGCGCACGCCGGTGTTCCCGATTCCGGGCCATGGGCGCTACATGCGGCAGCCCCTCTACAATCGCGACTTCTGCCGGGCGCTGCTCGCCTGCATGCGCACGCAGCCGGCCGGCGCAATCTACGACCTGACCGGGCCGGATCGCATCGATTACATCGACATGATCCGCGCGATTCGCGATGCCAAGGGCCTGCGCACCCTGATCGTGCGCATACCGTACCGCCTTTTCGACGTCCTGCTGCGCGTCTACGCGCTGTTCTCCGACCGGCCGCCATTCACGGCCTCCCAGCTGAAGGCGCTGACCGCCGGCGACGATTTCACGGGCGTCGACCTGCAGGCCACGTTCGGGTTCCACCCGACGCCGTTTCGCGACGCGATCCGCGAGACCTTCGGCCACCCCGTCTACAGCAGCGTCGTCCTCGAGAGCACGCATTGATGACGAGCAACGAAATGAAACCGGCGACGCGTCATGCGATCGTGATCGGTGCGGGGCCGATGGGCCTCGCCGCGGCGCACGCGCTGATCGGGCGCGGCTGGCGCGTCGACGTGTTCGAAGCGGACAACCGGCTGGGTGGCATGTCGGCGCATTTCGATTTCGACGGCTTGCCGATCGAGCGCTACTACCACTTCATCTGCAAACCCGACCGCCCGCTGTTCGAGACGCTCGACGAGTTCGGGCTCACCTCCCACCTGCGCTGGCGCACGACGGAGATGGGCTTCTTCTACGCCGGGCGGCTCTACGACTGGGGGCGGCCCGATTGCCTGCTGAGGTTTCCGCACCTGGGCATCGTCGACAAGCTGCGTTACGCGCTGCATGTGATGCGGGCGAAGGGCATCGACGACTGGGCGCCGTACGACCGCCTCGAGGCCACAGCATGGCTGCGCCGCTGGGTCGGCGAGCGCGCATACGAGGTGCTCTGGCACAAGCTGTTCGCGCTCAAGTTCTACGAGCACCAGCAAGGGCTGTCGGCGGCGTGGATCGGCACGCGCATCAAGCGCGTCGCGCTCTCGCGGCGCAACCTGTTCAAGGAGGAGCTGGGCTATCTGGAGGGCGGCTCGCAGCGACTGCTCGACGCGTGGCGCACGCGCATCGAAGGGGCGGGCGGGCGGATCCACCTGAGCGCGCCGGTTGCTCGCGTCGCCGTGCAGGACGGTGCGGCGACGGGCGTCGTCGTCAACGGCGAGCACCACGCAGCCGACGCGGTGCTGTCGACCGCGCCGCTCAAGTACGTGCCGCGCTTCGCGCCGGACCTGAGCGCCGAGGAGCGCCGCCGGATCGACGCCATCGAGAACATCGGGGTCGCGTGCGTGATGCTGAAGCTCACCAAGCCGCTGACGCGGTACTTCTGGATGAACACCAACGACGAGCGCCTCGAGATCCCCGGCATCATCGAGTACACCAATCTGAACCCTCTCGCCGCGCACGTGGTGTACGTCCCTTATTACATGCCCAAGACCCATCCCAAGTGGCAGTGGGACGCCCCTCGCTTCGTCGAGGAAGTCCTCCGCTATGCGCGCATCGTGCGGCCGGACTTCGATCCGTCGACGGTGCTCGCGACCCACGTGTCGCGGTACGAGTTCGCGCAGCCCGTCTGCGGGCCGGGTTTCAGCGCCGCGCTGCCGCCGATGCAAACCTCCATCCGTGGCTTCGTGATGGCCGACACCGCTTACTACTACCCGGAGGACAGGTCCATCTCCGAGAGCATTCGCATCGGCCGCGAGCTCGCGGCGGCGTGCTCGGGCAAATGAGCGCGTTGCGCGCATGAGATCGGCAATCCATCCCCGCCGCGAAATCCTGCTGTTCGTTCTGGTCGGCGGCATTGCGGCGGTGGCGAATTTCGCCAGCCGCTTTCTCTTCAGCGCTTTCGTCGGCTTCGATGCCGCGGTCGTCCTCGCGTTTTGCGTCGGCCTCACGACTGCGTTCCTGCTGAACCGCGCCTTCGTTTTCGTCGGCGAGCGCGCGACGTCCTGGCACACCGAGGCCATCCGTTTCACGATCGTGAACCTCTTCGGGCTGCTGCTCACCCTCGGTGTAAGCTTGCTGGTGCTGCGCTACTTGCGGCCGGGGGCCGGCGACGTTCGCGTGGCGGAGGCCGTTGCCCACTTCGCCGGCATTGCCGCAACGGTCGTCGGCAGCTATCTCGCCCACAAGTTCTGGACGTTCCACGGATGACACCGCACCCCGACCACGGTGACGAGCTCGCGACGCTCTACCGCGCCCGCTTCGAAGGTGCCGACGAAGACCGGGTGCGCGTCTGGCGGATTCTCGTCGAGCGCGTGTTCCAGGCCTACGTGCCGGCCGACGGCAGCGTGCTCGACGTGGGCTGCGGCTGGGGTGAATTCATCAACGCCGTTGGTGCGAAGCGCCGTTGCGCCATCGATCTCAATCCCGACGCGCGCGCGCGCCTCGCTCCCGCCGTCGAGTTCTTCCGGCAGAGCTGCGCCGATCCGTGGCCGTTGCCCGACGCTTCCCTCGACGCCGTGTTCACCAGCAACTTTCTCGAACATCTGCCGACCAAGGATCTGGTGGTTGCGACGGTGGAGCAGGCGGTTCGCTGCCTGAAACCAGGAGGCCGCATGATCTGCATGGGGCCGAACATCCGGCTGGTGCCCGGCGCGTACTGGGACTTCTTCGACCATCACGTGCCGCTTTCCGAGCGCTCGCTCGGCGAATGCCTGCAGTCGCGCGGCCTTAAGATCGAGCGCTCCGTGGCGCGGTTCCTGCCTTACACGATGTCGGGCAGGAAGCCGCCCGCGTCCAATCTCATTCGCGCGTACCTCGCGATGCCGTTCGCGTGGCCGCTGTTCGGCAGGCAGTTTCTGGTCGTCGCGCGAAGGCCCTGACCGCGGCCTCCTGGCGGCCCGGCGGACAACGGCAGGCACGCGGCGTGGTGCACCGGAGGCGATGCTGGATGGGCCGGCTCGACAAGGGGTGTTGACCGGCTCCGGATTCGATGTATAATCGCGCTTCTTTGCTGGTGCTTATCGGGCGACGCCCGGACCCGGCCTGTTCTTTAAGAATTCACAACCGATAAGTGTGGGCGCTGGGGTGCTTGGGTGCCCCCGCGGAAACCGGCAATGCTGGTAACAGCTTGGCTGGTGGACGCCGGGGGAGAAAATTCAAGAAGTTCTGGTGCTCACACGACGCAAAAAAGGCTTCTGCCGGCACGGGTCAAACCGGGTGGGTGGAGGCAAGTCTTGTTTCCGTCCGCGGAGGGTCAACCGATGTGGATGGGGATGGGGCCAACGTCGATTGAGTTACTTGCAGTGATCGAACTGAAGAGTTTGATCCTGGCTCAGATTGAACGCTGGCGGCATGCTTTACACATGCAAGTCGAGCGGCAGCGCGGGGGCAACCCTGGCGGCGA
>Ga0209048_10005324_pt1 | contig 12157 bp, 15 predicted proteins | sample FrelakmetCRP12CR_FD_187146 | JGI IMG/M metagenome (GOLD analysis project Ga0209048, IMG submission 187146) | Freshwater lake sediment microbial communities from the University of Notre Dame, USA, for methane emissions studies - CRP12 CR (SPAdes)... | ecosystem: Environmental > Aquatic >... | reverse complement strand
ATTGTTTCAAATTTTCGAAACTGCAGACTCATAGTAGTTATCCTTATTTGCATACTAATCAATAGAAATTTATTTTCATTATCAGCTTGACATGGAGCGGGGAAAACGGTATTCTTTGCTATCCGTGGGTATTTCCCGGACAATTTCAAAAATAGAAACAGAGGAGAAACAGAATGGCAAATGGCGTAGTGAAGTGGTTCAACAATAGTAAGGGGTTTGGGTTCATCACGCAGGAAAATGGTGAGGACGTATTCGTTCACTTTTCAGCAATCACCGGGGACGGGTTCAAATCCCTGAACGAGGGAGATAAGGTGACCTTCGAGGTGGTGAAGGGCCCCAAGGGCCTTCAGGCTGCAAACGTAGCCAAAGCTTCCTAATATACTGCGTATATATAATTGACTACTCCAAAAGCCCCGGAACAATTCGGGGCTTTTTTTATGCGCACGCAGGAAAACAGCAACAGAAGAAGCGGCGTTCTAACCTATTCGGCATAGTAAGAGATAAAACTATTTACGCTAGAAATACCCATTGCCTCGTAATGCACAAAATCGATCTGGGATTTGATTGTTTTATGGTATATATTTGGTTATTTATCTCGCAGTCTTATGAAACGGTAAGACCGGGTTTTTTCTATGCAGAAAACGACGATATCAATTGAAACTTATTGTGCGATATTCTTCCGTACTACGCTACATTTTCATCTTTTTAAAAATGTAGAATACATTTCGAATTCGTGGTAGCAAAACCAAAATTTTACGCCTTTTTGTTCTTGAACTCACCTTGTGAAGCGGTTATACTCTCTACGAAGGTAGTGCGTTTCGATTGAACGGTTGTACTGTATATTCCTCCGGAGGAAATATATAAAACATCGTGCAGCTCTTTTTTCTATTTACATTTCTGTTCATATGCTAGGCGCAGAAAAAAGCTGTACGTGCTAGAGCAATAAACGAACTATGACGCACGACAAGCTGACATCCCTGAAACACCCATCTCTCGCTGAGATCCGAGAGGGTGAGCTAGTTTCGCGTCTGATGGGCAACCCTTATTGGCGCGACAGGGTAATCGGAATTCACGGAATTCCATCAAATGGAACGCCTCTTCTGGAAGTGCCCCTAAAAGGGCTTCCCGGAGAACCGGAAGGTGATATAGACATCCTAATTGTACCGCCGGGGCGGCCGGAATTTTCTACGGCTGTTCAAGTGAAGAGAGTAAAGGTGGCCACCACCGCATTCGAGAATGACACACCTAATATGCTTCAAAAATTAGGTAAGTTATTCCAACAGGCGAATCTAATAGCGCAAATTGGATTTGCCCAGGTCTACTGCTTCGTTTTCGTTGTTGTTGATAGCCGAAGTAACAACGAGTGCCAACTTACATACGCGGGTCTTACGCCGATCCTTAGGACAAAGATTAGCAAAGCAATCTCGACAACCGGGTTAGCACAGAGAGTCGGTTTGGTGCATTACGAGTTTGTACAACCTATGGACAATAAGCCCCTAGATGTGGGGACCTATGGTGGGAACTTGGTGCGCCTGGCTGGACAAGATATTCAGCCATCGGAGGTAACTGTTTGGGTTCAACGCGTATTAAAACTGCATGGGTTCAATGCTTAAGAAAAAAGAAAAGAATCGAGTACAGTGTATTTTTAGCATATACGGCATTTACAAGCGGCTCTACTCGATGTGGAAGATATAATCTTATGACAAAGATAGAAGTTAAAGAATTCGTAATGAAAACGACAGTGGAAGTGCTAAAGAAGCAACTCCACGGCTTGGACCGCATGAATAAAGGTGATAAATTAAATGACTTTACAGATGACGAGAAAGAGTTACTCATATCTCTGCGCGATGAAAAACAGACATTTCGCCTTTTTGCAAATCCCAAAATAGAAAAAAGTGAAGTGGACGCAGAGAGACGGGATATGAGTCAAAAAAAAGTTCTTGGCGCACAATGGGGTAAGGCCCGTTGAAAGGAATAAATTGACAAACGAAAATCTACGCCGACAAAACATTGAAGATTTAATTAATCAAGTTTCTGGTCTATCCTCAGTTTGTTCTGCAGATCAGATGCGCTCTATAATGGCTGTCATTGCAAGATGCACAATCGAAATAGGAGATAGCCTAACACATGCAGCAACGGAGATTCGCCAAGCATCTGACCAAATTCAAATGACCGCAACGTCTGTCATTGCAAAAGGCACAAACGAAATAAGAGATAATTTAATACAGGTAGCGACTGAGATTCGTCAAGCATCTGACCAAATTCGAGCTACCTCGACTGAAATTCGGCAGTTCAACGATGCAACAACAACGTTAACGAACCAAGTAATTCGATTGAATAGGATTTTGATGTGGGCCACCATTATAATTGCTGTGGCGACTGTCGCAGGTGTTATTTTTGCCGCTATCAAATAATGTTCAGAATGAATTATGGAATCTGCTCTATGTATGCTGATTATGAGGTTCTTCCTGTTTATGTTGACGTTGCCAATTTTGTGACACTGCAACTTCGAAATAGTTTTCGATAGAGTTATCTGGTCGTCTTGTTCCCCAATGAGCATCAATGAAAAAGTGTTACCCAATTTATTCTGATTTTGGTATCATAAACTCCTGGCGTGCACAGAGGTAATTTAATGACAATTAAATTGAATCAATTAGGCGCTATCGAAAATTCAGGGCCAAATACAGTTATTAATAAATTAAAGGCAATTTCCAAATCTGCAATAAAAATGGACATAGCTGTTGCATTCATCACGAAGTCAGGGTTAGATAAATTAATCACAGTACTAGAGCGTGTATCTTCAAATGGAAAGGTAAGGATACTTACAGGGATATATCAAGGTTTTACTCAAGCAACAGCATTGGGCATATTATTAAAACTTAAAAAGCAAAAAAGAGACAATTTGGAGATAAGAATTTCTATCAATAATAAATTTCACTATAAAATGTATTTAGCATCGTCGAACACCAAGGAATACGCACTTATTGGGTCATCTAATTTGACTTCTGAAGGTATTAGTGACGCCGGTGAGTTTAATGTATATCTTGAATCATCAAAAGGATCACAACTTGATACGCTCAATAAAATTTTTAGGAAGAATTGGGATAGCTGGTCCAAAGAGCTTACGCAACCATTTGTTGATCAATACGGTACTTGGCAGTCTAAAAATCGTAAGCAGAATAAGAATATTAATGTTCCATTTAGTAGCTTACTCAAATTACTCAAAACGAAAGGCAAAATATTAGTTAGGGGGAAAAAGAGTAAGATAATAACAGAAAATGATATATCGTATTGGCAGGATTATGTTGATGGACACGTAAAAAGTGACACAGAAGCAATAATTTATGATAACACAAATTGGGATCAAAAAAAATATGATTGGGTGAGCACTTTTGAAAAAGGACAAAAAAAAGGCGACAAGGTTCTTTATTATGATCATGAGGGGAAATGGTTAAGTGCCGTTGTAATAAAGGATTCTACGCATGTTAATACACCCGATGGCGATTATTTTATTGCTTTTAAAAGAATTAAGACGCTAAAAAGGAAGAAGATAAATACGGCACTCTGGAGTTTACTCAAAATCAAGGGGCTAATCGATAAAAGAAAGAGCACATGGTCTACACGAAAAATATCGGATAAAAAGTGGAAAAAATATCAGTCAATTTTACATAAATAGGTTTGCATCGGTTAACAAATTGCTGATTCATATCTGTAATAAAATTACATCACTGCGCAAATTACTGTCATTCGGCCTTTATTATAGGGGATAATAAACCGTGAAATTCTTGCAAAATACATCCAACAATAATTCCATGATGCTGGAAGAGATCGAATATAAATACGAATATCTCGCTCACTTGGTTGATAACAGCATGGGTGTGGAACCTTGGCTTTGGGAATTTATTCGTCGAAATGACGAGTACCGCTCGCTTTTTCGCGGGCTCAACGAGCTTCTTCCCAAATCGCCAATGCATTTTGCTGGACCAGTATACAGCGATACGGACATGTTTCTGCAGTCAGAAGATAAACAAACCATTCGGATCATCTGGACGATGCGTGAGAAGTTCGGGATAACGCCTAATGCTAATGTAAAAGCAGATCCAGTAGGCAATTATCTAACAAAAGAAATACCCTATCAAGGAACAATCAATGAGATTTATGTTGTAGGATTTCCCAATCCAGAAATACCGTACAACCGTTTTAAAAGCCCTCCAGTTATCAAGGGAGCTAAACCCATCGAAAAAGCATCGTTCAATGAACGTTCTGTCAGCCTGCGGGAGCGGAAACCCGAGCGGTTTAAACAGTACTGTACCCAGATCATCGAAAAGATATCACCCTCGCAGGACCTGAAGAACACAATTTATATCGGGATCTCGCGTTATGCACGCAAGGAAATTCTCCGCAAATATCTGGAAGAAATTATCGAGAACTTCATAGAACCTCCCCAAGATGTCAGACTCAGGCTAGAGCAATGGCGGTATTATCTGATAGTGTTTGATCTCAGGATTACGTCTGATCCGCGGATGACCTTTGGAAAAATCAGCGGGCACTTAAGTCAGGCCTATCCAGATAATAAAGATGTGATAGATGAAATCACGATACAAAAATATTTTAAGAAATGCCAAAAGCTCATTGAATCGGAATATAAAAAGTTCATGTATCTTGAATGATCTTACCGACCTCTTGTTCTTCGTGCCCTCTACACTCCGCAAATTCATCATTTGTCAGCAAAAAGCAGTGAGTTGACACTGTTTCCTTCGGTATTTCTCCTTTTTCTCCAATAGTAATCCATCCTTATCGGCTTGGATTGCCCGGCCAGATCATGATATGTTGAAATCATGATTATCACTAACTCCTGAACAAAGACGAAGACGGGATCATCCAATAGCATTACCTGTCTATCGGCATAGTCATTCAAGGAGTAACATGATAGATTCTGTCATGCTTGATGTATTGAAAACGCCCTCCCAAAAATGGAAACCAGCAGGTAAGAGGGGGGGACTACCGGCGTTTGATTAAATGCCAATCAGTAGTATGATGCATTAAGAACTAGAACAAGAGTCCTTCTTGCTGTCGGACCCAACAGCTTTGAAGGTATAGAAAGGAGAAAATATGAAACGGTCTAGATTACTTGTTATATCTGATATTCATGGGATGTACGATGTTCTGAGAAGATTGCTCGTTTCGGTGTGGTATCGGCCTGAAATCGACCGGTTAGTTGTCTTGGGGGACCTCATCGACAGGGGACCCCAATCCCGGGAAGTGCTGGATTTCTTCATGGATCTCAAAAAAAGAGCCGGTGATCATCTGACGATCCTCAGAGGCAACCACGAGGACATGTGCATTGATACAATCCGCTGTAATAAGGCAAGCAGAAAGCAGGCAGTATCCCTTTGGTTTAACAATGGTGGAGATGCCACAATCGCAAGCATCGTTGATGCAAATCTCCTAAACTATATCAAGTTTATGGAGCAATTGCCTTTGTATAAGGAAACAGACGAGTTTATCTTTGTGCACGGTGGGGTAGATCCGGAACTGCCATTGGCAGATACATCGCCCGAGACCATGCTGTGGACCCGGGACGCATGGCCTCATGTAAGCGGAAAGACTGTGATCGTGGGGCATTCAATCCATGATGAGGTGACCTTCTATCCTGAAGCAAAGACACTTTACATCGACACTGGTGCATGCAAGGAGGTATTTGGCCGGCAAGGCAGGCTAAGCCTGGTTGACCTGACTAATCAGAAGATCCACTGGCTCAAGACTGGTTCATTGACATCGGCTAAAACTGTAACTGAAGACCTAGTTATGTGGAATGAATTGAAACTGGCAGTTTGATGATCGTAAGGAGAAATCTTATTGTGCAATAAATTAATTGGAGGTGTTTAAATGATTATCCGTGGTTCGAAAGCACAAAAAAAGCGAAAGATAGAATCCAATTTTAAAGGAAACGTCATTACAAACAGAAGTCTGGAGAAAAATATCATCAAGAAGGAGGGAAACGGATATAGGTTGCTCGACGGCGTCGTAGACCCTCATAAAGAACACATCGGCATTCAATATGGAGGTAATGGAGAAGTCGTTGCACATATCGCGCCGGGATCGGGGAAGACGTTCACAGTCGAGTTTTTAGTAGACTCGGAATCTTTTACCAATGAAAAGGGCAGTATACTCGAAAAGGTACAACAAGAAATTACATTCTATTTATTGGAGCATGGGCCGCGAAGTGTGTTCGGTGATCCCTGGAAATATGCAAAGTATCACTGCGGCACTGCTGCGAACATCTACTCTTCTGTGCATTGGGGTTGGTATCCGGAGAAAACCGTGAGTGAAGAGGAGAAGCAGCAACATGCTATGAACGAGAAAAAAGCTTACATTTGCCCGAAGTGCGAGAGCAAATTTATTGTTTCCGGTACGGTGCCCTTCACCTGCCCGAAATGCAAGAAAGCAGAACTCATCCCCTACAGGGAGACAGTTTCTATTGATGAAGACCCCTATGACAGATATGAAACCCAAACTGTACTACTCAAAAAAATATTTGCCAATAAAAAAAAGTTTAAACAAACACCGCAAAGGCAAACGAGGCTATTCCAAAAGTAACGACTACGAAAGATAGTGATACGGGTACGCCTAAAAATGAGATGATCAATGTTGCAATTGGTGAGGAATTCTGCAATACTAACTATATTTAAAGGAGCCAATTATGGGTTACTGGACACGGCTATATATTGTTGATGTAAACATAAAAAAGGATTGCTTTGAGAAGGTAAAAGGCATTATCAAGAATCATAAGGGCATGCGTAATGAAGGGCTTAAATTTTTTCTTGATAATATTTATCTTGATCATGAGCGGTATCTGTCATTCAAGGCATCAAAGAAAAGGCAAGATTATTATGTATCAGATGAGCTAGGTACGACTCCCGAGATGGACTCCAAATGGTATGAGTCTGAAGCGATAGCAAATTGGCTGAAAAAATATTGTGCAAGCAGAAGCTATATTGTCGAACACAGTCTTGAAGGGGATGGGGCAGCCTGGGGATGGGAGTTTAACGGTTAAGGTAAAATGCGCCACCTAGCATTAAAGCCTGCTGAAAAATGGAGATGAGAAATACGAGGCATTGGTAGCGATTATAGCTAACGAGGTGAGTATGAGTATTTATAGAGAAGCCAATAAAATCATTCGCACACTTGAAGCAGACGATTTCTATATTCAGTGTCCCTGCTGCGATGAACCTGTTCCACTTAAGAAAGCAGGTTTATTTTACCTAGATGAGTTCTCGTCCGATGCAAAAGAGTTGTACCAACAACACAAGCAGGATCTCAAAGACAGGAAAAGAGCACTAAAGGAGCAGCGAAAGGCCATCCCCCAGAAATCACAAATTGGTGCCAAAGCTGTGAATATTGGCTTTATTCTCGAACGTCTCGCACCTACCATGCAGGGCTTTCGTTTTGACCGCAATGACTGTCGATCACTTTTTGACCCTATTGATTACGTAATTTTCGAGGGACTGAGCAAAAAGGGTGTGGTTTCGAAGATTATTTTTTCTGACATAAAAACAGGTGCTGCGCAGCTCAGCAAGAAGCAAAAGGAAATCAAAACACTCATCGAAAAGAAAAAAATAGGTTGGGATACCTACAAGCCGGGGGTCGGAAAATGAAAAATGACATTGTCAAATTCTTCACGGTGCAACGTCAGATATTCGGTATCTGCCCGCATTCAAGCCAATTATTCCGACTGAGCGACTGCAAAATTTATCGCAAGATAAAGCCGAAACACGACTGGATGGACAAACTTGAATTGGAGGAAGCACGTCTTGATGGTATCGAAGAGCGGATAGAGGCCAAGAAAGATGAAATGCAGGAAAAGGCGAGAGAAAAGGGTCGGCAGGAAGCGGGCAAGCAAGTTAAGAAGGTTGACCGGGTGTTTTCACCGAGGAGACTAAATCCTGATGATGCAAAAGTGCTTTTTCATCCAATTGACTATGTTGTATTTAATGGCATGAAGAACAACGAAATCAAAAACCTCCTTTTACTCGATCGTCAAACGAAATCAGCTAACCATCGACGATTACAAAGCAGTATTGAAAAAACCATTGACCGGAGCAATGTTGAATGGGTGACTCTCCGAGTTGAGGCGAATGGTGAAATAAAGGAAGAATAGGTGTGAGTATAGACTTGAGTTTCCACTTCGGATGAAATAGATTTGCGCATCACGAAAAAATGGCCGATATGGAAGATCCCGTCAGTAATATAATGCAGGGTTTTAAATGCAGGATACAACCGATCTTTAGGGAGGCTTAGGGACGTTGATGCATTTAGTGCAAAACGCTTGACAAATGACAGCCGAACGCATAGAATCACGCCATGCCATGCCCGTCTCGATGCTCCCGGAGCTTTGCACCACATCATGGTTCGCGGAATCAATAAGGCCGATATTTTCGTTGATAATCAGGATAAGGCCCGGTTTCTGGAACGATTAGGCGACACGGTAAAAGAAGGCCAGTGCACTGTATACGCATGGGTCCTCATGAAAAATCACGTCCACCTGCTTTTCAAAAGCGGTAAACACGGTATTTCAGCCGTCATGCGTAAACTCCTCACCTGGTATGCTCAATATTTCAACCGTCGTCACAACCGCACGGGTCATTTGTTCCAAAATCGCTACAAATCCATACTCTGCGATGAAGAGAATTATCTTCTCGCCCTCATCCGGTATATCCATCTCAACCCCGTTCGGGCGCAGATCGTTAAGACCATCGAAGAACTGGACATTATCTACTTCCAAATTAAAATCTCAGCAACAAAAGGGGGATGGTATGAAAAAAAGTATTGCGTATATTGTTGTTCTGTTCCTTTGGTGTTCAGGTATCGCTCAGGCAAGTCTTACTGATGGACTGGTAGCTTACTATCCTTTCGATGGCAATGCATATGATGCCAGTGGATACGGTAATAATGGCATAGACGTTGGAGTGATCCCGACTTCGGACAGATTCGGAATGGATAGTAGCGCTTATTACTTTGATGGGAATGGTTACATTGATGTTAACAACAACCCTCAAATCAACTTAAATATTCATATCACTGTATCTGCATGGGTGAAGATCACCTCATTCAATAATGAAAACTGTGCATTTAACGCTATTCTTATTAAAGGACCTGACGCTACGATGGGATCGTACGGCCTAGGGATTGGCAATGACCCAGACACTTGCTTGCCTCAGATAAATCACAGATTCAGATTTTTTATTAGATTGCCTGATAAACCTTATGGCTATGTTCCCTCATTCATACTATCGAACACTATTGTATCTCTGAACAATTGGTACCATGTTGTTGGGACTTACGATGGTAATACAATGAATATGTATCTGAATGGGATCTTGGAAAGCAGTCTGACCGTTTCGCAGACGCTCACAGAAAATAATGAAAAGATGACAATCGGCTACCATAATGCGACTAATCCAATGCCAGTTTTTAAATATATGTTTCATGGTTCAATCGACGATGTCCGCATATACAACCGCGACCTGAAATCCGCAGAAGTACTGGCACTCTATTATTACGGTACAATGCCAACTGATATTGTCAATCAACTCATAAGTACGATAACTGGCCTGTTTCTACCGACGGATATGGAAAATTCCTACTTCGCCAATCTGAAAAAAGTGAATCCATTCATTTCGGAGAATAAACTCAAGCCGGCCTTAAATCAACTGAGTACGTTTATCCATAAGGTTAACCAGGATCTGAGGCAAGACAAAATCAGCCAGGCTAACGGCAATATGCTCATTAATATGGCTAATGCAGTGCTAATACTGCTGACTCCATAATAATCTAATCAACAAAACTACGAAAAAAAGGGGCTACAGCAATGCTGTAGCCCCTTTTGTATACAGCATTACTCAGAATAAGTATTCTGGGAGTTTCCATAGGGGATATGTATGAACGACAAACACCTTGCCAAGGAGTGTGAGGGAAATGAATAAATACAACAAAACAATCCTGACGAGAAATTTACTTGTTCTGTCCATTATGCTCACTGCCTCCTGCATGGCAAAACCAGATATACATTTAAAAAGCGGTGATATGTCTATGGATGTGAATAAGTCCGCGTTTATAGTTATCACTGCTACTTATTCGCCTGATGGAAGGTTTGTCCTATCAGGCGGAAGAGAGAATAGATTAATGCTCTGGGATGTTACAGCCGGAAAGCAGATCCGCCAATTTGAAGGACATTCAGACACGATAACAGCTGTTGGCTTTTTCCCAAATGGCAAATACACATTATCCGGAAGTCGTGATAAAACCATCAAGCTATGGGATGTATCGAATGGAAAGGCGATAAAGACAATAAATCTAGTTAAGATACAATTCGTGGTGTGGTATTTTCTCCTGATGGGAAATACGCTATTACTGCTCATTTAGGCATGACTCGCAGGACACTAAAAATGTGGGATTTGTCAAGTGGATCAGAACTTAAGCAGTTTGAGCATTTAGATGTTATGTTCAATACGCCGGGTGAAGACTGGCCTATTGCTTTTTCTCCTGATAATAACTATGTAGTTACTAATGATGATGACGGTAACCCAACACTATCGAAGATCACAACAGGAGACAAGATTAGAACATTTGAGCAAGGGAAAGCTCATAGTTTTCATGTAGCTTTTTCACCGGACGGAAAGCACATACTTATGGAGGGTTTTTTTGGTAACATAATGTCCGGCACATATATACGCAAGCTTATCGAGGCATCAACCGGGAAAGAAGTCTGGCGGGTTACGGATGAGAGGGGTTATAGGGTATACCGATACCCATTCACATCTGTCAAATTTTCACCTGATGGAAATTATATTTTATCAGCAAATTTTGATGGATTTTTTAGACTATGGGACGCCGCGACTGGAGCCGAAATAACAAAGATGTTATCTTATTCGTCTACAATAGCTTGGTGGGCTCCTAAGGTTAATTTTTCTCCTGATGGAAAATATAACATGACTGCCAGCCAGTCAGCAATAAGGATATTGAATATATCCACAGGTGAAGAGATCGTCATGATGGTTGGATTCGATGACGGTGAATGGCTGGTAATCAAATCAGAAGGCTATTACAACTCGTCTGAGAAAGGCGCACAGTATCTCAATGTCAATTTTGAGGGAAGAGACTATACAGTTGACCAGTTTTACGACGTTTTTTACCGTCCGGACATTGTAGCGGCAAAACTCCGGGGAGAAGACATAAAAGGCCTGATTACCATCACGATGCAAGACGCAACCAAGAGCCCACCACCTGCCGTTGAATTCACTACCGTTCCCACAGATACCGACCAGCCGAACGTCAAGGTTTGCTATCAGGCTAAAAGCATCGGCGGCGGGATCGGCGAGGTGCGGCTGTTTCACAACGGCAAGCTCATCCAGTCAGATGGTTATTACCGCGATATGGCTAGGTCCTCGTCGGAGAAACAACAGATCCTTGCTATGAACAGCAAAACGATCTATGAGAATATGAGAAGTGTGTTGGTAAGAGGCAAGGAAAATATCACCCCAATGGTCAGCAAGTCCAAAGGAGAGTCCTTTGAAGACTGCCTAGATCTTGAGGCCGTTTCCGGAGAGAATGAAGTGAGCATAACGGCATTCAACAGCGGTAATACCGTGCAAAGCTCTGTGAAGACCGTGAAATTCAATTCTGCAAGAAAGCCGGAAGACCCGCATCTCTACATTTTCTCCATAGGCATCGACAAATATAGAGACACTGCGGTTACTTTAAAATACGCTACGAAAGACGCAATCGATATCGAGCAGAAACTGCTTAAACAGTCTGTTACCGTGTACAAACCCCAGAACATCCATTACGAGCTTCTGACAGATGATAAGGCTGGCAAAGGAAATATCATCAGCAAAATTAATGAGCTTTCCCGTATCATCAAGCCGCAAGACGGGTTCATCCTGTTCGTTGCAGGTCATGGTGTGCTTCTCCAGAACCAGTATTATATGCTAACCAGTGACTATGACGGCATGGTGAGCGATACGAGCATGATCAGTTCGAACGAGATCGTGGAGATGTCGAAAAAGATAAAGTCTCTCACACAACTCTTCATCTTCGACACCTGCCATGCAGGAGGGGTGGACACAATAGTAAGTGGTCTGTATGATGCCCGCAT
>Ga0209048_10005323_pt1 | contig 12160 bp, 8 predicted proteins | sample FrelakmetCRP12CR_FD_187146 | JGI IMG/M metagenome (GOLD analysis project Ga0209048, IMG submission 187146) | Freshwater lake sediment microbial communities from the University of Notre Dame, USA, for methane emissions studies - CRP12 CR (SPAdes)... | ecosystem: Environmental > Aquatic >... | reverse complement strand
GCTGGCGCCGGCTTCATGGCCGGAAACAATGATGCCGCCGATTTTGCCGGTGAGGCGGCGCAAGAATCCGGAACCGAATTCTTCGGTCGCGGTTTCTTCTATATATTTGGTATGCAGTTTATTTATCTCCACGTTTTTCGTGTCTTTTACATTTGCAGGTTTCAGACTGCCGTCCATACTGATTAGGCGGTCGATGAATAATGCCATCAGCGATGACATTTTGAAATTATTGACAGGCGTGGCGAAAATAATCGCGTCCGCCCAGGAGCAGATGTCATAGAGTTTGTTGGTCATATCATCGCCTGCTTTTCCCTCGGGATAGCAGGTGCATTTGTAGTGGCATTGGGTATTGGTGGTGGAGTAGCAGGCCTTGCAGGGGCGGATATCATAATCGCGCAGTTTGAGCGTCCTGGTTTCAGCTCCAAGTTTTTTGGCTTCATCCAATGATTTACTCAGCAGCCATTCGGTAGTTGAGTCTTCCTGGGCAAAATCATAACGGCTGCGGTTGCTGCCGCTAATGCCCAAAACGCGTATTTCCTTTTCAAAAAAACGCTTTTTTATCGCTTTAGCATCTACCACGGCTTCCAATTGTCTTTTTTTAAATATTTTTTTTAATTCAGCATCAGGCAAGGCGGCGCCAATTTTTTCCTTTTTGTTGGGCATAAAATTTGGCCTATTCAAATGTTTTTAAAAATTCGGTGCGGTCTATCTCCTCCGCTTTTTCACGCGGACTGTGGCAGGTGGGGCAAATCTCCGGGGCTTCCAGTCCGTAATGCAGATCGCCGCAGACCATGCAGCGCCAAAATTTTTTCTGGGCCATAGGTATATATTAAGGAATAAGCTATGCTGGTATTATTATATCCCCATTTATCCGTTTTCAGCAAGAAACAACGTATTTACCCATTGATTTTTAAAAATATTTGTGTTTTAATAGCGCTAATAAAAATGCCGCGGTGGCGAAATTGGCAGACGCGCATGCCTTAGGAGCATGTTCCTTCGGGATTGTCGGTTCGAGTCCGACCCGCGGCACAAATATGCAAACAGAATTTGAAGCCACATTTTATCCGGTAAATCCCGATGACATCCGCCATAAACTCAAAGAAGCGGGTGCGGTTTTGGTTTATCCGGAATATCTGATGAAACGGGTGGTGTTCAATCCTCCCAAACCCGCGCCTTTTGCCTGGCTCCGCGTTCGCCAGGAGGCGGACAAAACGACCATGAGCTATAAAATGGTAAATGGAAACAAGATAGAAGACCAAAAGGAGATTCAGCTTGTTATAGACGATTTCCAGAAAGGGATTGATTTTCTTACGGAAATCGGCGCGGAAAAAAAGTCGTACCAGGAGACAAAAAGGGAATTATGGAAGATGGATGGGGCGGAAATAACCATAGATATTTGGCCCGGCCTGAAGCCGCTTGTGGAAGTTGAAGCCGGCAATGAAGAAGAAGTTAAGAGAATGTCGGAAAAATTGGGATTTGATTATTCGCAGGCGTATTTCGGGGCGGTAGACGGCATTTATGAGAAAGAACTAGGCATCAGGGTGGATGTCCTTAATCATGCCGTGCCGGAAATCACCTTTGAAAATCCTCCTAAAAAATAATAATATGGGAGAATTGGAAAACGCGCCAAATCTATCAACGGCAGAGGCAAAAGTGCTGGCAGCTGCCGGCAGGAAAGATTTTGTTGGGCACGACCTGCACGGTAAATTTTTGGAAGAGGGAACTCTGGATGGAGTGGACCAGTTTTTATATGAGCAGTTTAATAAGGGCGAAACGGCCGTAGAAATAGTATACGGCATCGGAGAAGGAAAGATGCGAAAATTTGTCCTTGATTTTTTAATGAAACATCCGCTTATAGAAGAATATAACAATGGTGAAAAATGCATCATAGAAAATCCAGGATCTTGTATTGTCGTTTTAACTGAAAAAAATATCTAATTTTATTTATTTATAAAAAGTATGATTGCTAAAAAGATTTTTTTCGTAAAGGGCGTGGGCGTGCACAAAGATAAGCTGGCGTCTTTTGAATCCGCCCTGCGCAGCGCGGGCATTGAAAATCAAAACCTGGTTTACGTGTCCAGTATTTTTCCTCCAGGCTGCAAAATAATTCCCAAAACAAAAGGCGTGGAATGCCTGAAGCCCGGGCAGATTACTTATTGCGTGATGGCGCGCAATGAGACCAGCGAACCGAACCGGCTGGTATCGGCCGCCATCGGCCTGGCCCTGCCGGCGGACAGCGAGACCTACGGTTATCTTTCCGAGCATCATTCTTACGGCGAGACTGATGAGAAGTCGGGCGAATATGCCGAAGATCTGGCCGCCACCATGCTGGCTACCACGCTGGGCATCGAATTTGAATCGGATAAGGCCTGGGACGAAAGAAAACAGGTGTATAAAACCAGCGGCAAGATCATCAAAACCACCAACATCTGCCAGTCGGCGCAGGGAAATAAGTTCGGGCTCTGGACCACGGTTATTGCCGCCGCCGTCTTCATTATGGAGTAGGCGATTGGACACGAAAATTATCCACATCCTGTGCATAGTTATGCCTCTTGACAAATTTTCTGGCGGTGTTATAATCCTGTTTGCAATTAAAAAACTGCTTCGGCAGTCCATGTCCACTGAAATGTTGGATGCAAAATTGCTTCACCTGCGGGCCTTGGCCGGCAGGACAGCTTGGACCTCTGGGTAGTCCCGACCATGTCGGGATAAGAACCGATATCTTATTATCAGCTATGATAATTAATTCGCATTCTTACTCAGATAATCCAAGCGGTTGAATTTCAACTTATATAGTTGAGGACCGCTCTAAGGCGGTTCTTTTCTTTCTAAAAATATCCCGATAATTTCCGGCGAAGCGAAAAATTTTATAAAAGATTTTTCACTTGGCCTGAAATGAAAGTGCCGGAAGATGCGGAAGGCACTTTGACAATTTAAAATAACAATAGGGTATGTAGAAATCTACACAAGCGACAAAGCACGTTTGAGTGCTTTAGTCGTGCGCAATTTACAAGGGCGCACGGTGGATGCCTTGACACTAAAAGACGATGAAGGACGCGGCAGGGTGCGATATGCCTCGGTGAGGTCCCAAGCAACCTTTGACCCGGGGATTTCCGAATGGGGAAACCCAATCTCTTGCTAATTTTGCTTCCGAAGGAAGCCTATGCCAATTCGTTCAAGCAAATTGGCAGCAGAATTAGCAAGAGATTATCACGTACTGAATTCATAGGTGCGTGAAGAAGACCTGGCGAAGTGAAACATCTCAGTAGCCAGTGGAAAATAAATCGAATGAGATTCCCTTAGTAGTGGCGAGCGAAAAGGGAACAGCCTAAACCTTATAAATGTTTCTGCGGATAAGGATTGATCTTCGGATTAATTTGAACCGCAGATTAAAGGACAGACCGTTGTTTATAAGGTGTTGTAAGACTTTAACGCCGACTTTCTGTAAGCCGGGTGACTAATTAACTTTCCTAGTAGAATGTTCTGGAAAGAACAACCATAGAGGGTAATAGTCCCGTACGCGAAAGGAGTTAACAACTCATAGTTAAAGTTCTTGAGTAGGACGGAACTCGTGAAATTCCGTCTGAACCTGGGCCGACTATGGTCTAAGGCTAAATACTTTTGGTGATCGATAGTGGACAAGTACCACGAGGGAAAGGTGAAAAGCAGCCCGGAGAGGGCGATGAAATAGTATCTGAAACCGTGTGTCTACAAAGAGCGGGAGCCCGCAAGGGCGACCGTGTTCCTATTGAAGAATGAGCCTGCGAGTGTGCTGTATGATGCAAGCTTAAGCCCCTATGGGGTGTAGGCGCAGCGAAAGCGAGTCTTAACGGGCGCTAAGTATCATGCACATAACCCGAAACCGGGTGAGCTATCCATGGGCAGGATGAACCCTGACGAAAGTCAGGGGGAGGTCCGAACTCACGCACCGTGCAACATGCGGAGATGACTTGTGGATAGGAGAGAAATTCTAATCGAACTCGGTGATAGCTGGTTTTCCTCGAAATATATCTAGGTATAGCCTCAAGCGATCCCTTCGGCGGTAGAGCACTGGATGAGAGCTGGGTCCCTCGGGATACCGTTTTCAACCAAACTCCGAATGCCGGATATTAAAGCTTGGGAGTCAGACAGTGGGGGCTAAGCTCCATTGTCGAAAGGGGAACATCCCAGATCGCTAGCTAAGGTCCCTAAATCTACATTAAGTGCAATGAAGGCGGTTTTAATTCTCATACAACCAGGAGGTTGGCTTAGAAGCAGCCATCCTTTAAAGAAAGCGTAACAGCTCACTGGTCAAGAGTTTTAGCGCCGAAAATGTACGGGGCTTAAATGTAGTACCGAAGCTGCGGATTTCAGTGTGGAGAACTTTGGGTCCAACCCAATATTCTCATTTCAATATTTTGCGAAGCAAAATATTATTCAATGCCATAGTGAAAATATAGTGCCGAACGATTTGGCACTGATAAGAATGGTTTTGGATAATTTTGCGAAGCAAAATATTATTCAATGAGATAGAGAAAATGTAGCAGCAAGTTATGCTATGTTTTAAGCAGTTGGAATCAAAGGTCTCCTCACTGAACTGGTAGAGGAATGTTCCATACGCGCTGAAGCCGTAGGCGTGAGCCGCGGTGGAGTGTATGGAAGTAAGAATGCAGGCATAAGTAGCAAAAAGGCAGGTGACAATCCTGCCCGCCGAAAATCCAAGGTTTCCTGGGCAACGAGAATCGACCCAGGGTTAGTCGATCCTAAGGCCAGCCCCTCACCAATGTCATTAATATTTAGTGGCATGGGTGAGGGGGTAACCGATGGAAGAGCCGGTTAATATTCCGGCACTGTGTACGGTTTGATTTTTACTGCGCATTTATAAACTCCTTGCGTATTCTGGTTATATGCGTGCCGCAAGGCCGAGATGAAGCCTTCGGGTGGAGTCAAGTTGGGGAGAATAAGTGCCTAGAAAAGGTAAAAATCGTTAAGCCGTGCATAATCGTACCGTAAACCGACACAGGTGGATAGGTCGAGAAGACCAAGGCGTATGAGAGAACCCTCGTTAAGGAACTCTGCAATACAACGGCCGTAACTTCGGGATAAGGCCTGCCTATCGCAAGATGGGTTTCAACAAAAGACGCACTGCGACTGTTTACCAAAAACACAGCTCCCTGCAAAAGCGCAAGCTGAAGTATAGGGGGTGATGCCTGGCCAGTGTCAGAACGTTAAGGGGAGAGGTTAAGCGCAAGCTGAAGCCTTGAACTGAAGCGCTGATGAACGCCGGCGGTAACTATAACCGTCCTAAGGTAGCGAAATTCCTTGTCGGGTGAGTTCCGACCCGCACGAATGGCATAACGATAGTGCGACTGTCTCAACGAGGGACTCAGTGAAATTGCAAGGGAGGTGAAGATGCCTCCTACCCGCAACTAGACGAAAAGACCCCGTGAAGCTTTACTACAACTTGATATTGGTATAGGTTCAATTATGTTTAGAATAGGTGGAAGCCGAAAGGCGACAGTGAAATACCACCCTTAACTGAATTTATGCCTAATCCTCCGACTTGAATCAGCCGGAAGAGACAGTGTCTGGTGGGTAGTTTAACTGGGGCGGTTGCCTCCTAAAATGTAACGGAGGCGTTTACAAAGGTAGGCTTAGCTCGGATGGAAATCGAGCTGGACGCGCAAACGCACAAGCCTGCTTTACTGCAAGGGCAACAACCCGAGCAGTCGCGAAAGCGGAAGTTAGTGAACCGACCATCCTAAATAGGAAGGTGGAAGATCAACGGATAAAAGCTACTCCGGGGATAACAGGCTGATCGGGCCCGATAGTCCATATAGACGGCCCGGTTTGGCACCTCGATGTCGGCTCATCGCATCCTGGGGGTGAAGAAGCTCCCAAGGGTTTGGCTGTTCGCCAATTAAAGCGGTACGTGAGCTGGGTTCAGAACGTCGTGAGACAGTAGATTCGTGCTGTCTTAAAATCTAGCTATTTGCTGGAAACTCTGGAAAGTCTCATCAGGAGTGAGACTTGAGTATCTCACACTACTTGTGATATAATAAAGATATTATGAGTGAAAAAGTGTTGAGTGCAGACAACCAGCAGGAAAGATCGGTATCTATTAATCCGTGGTATATAACGGGCTTCTCCGAAGGAGAAGGCACGTTTCATATTGCCCTATATAAAGATCCAAAAATGGAAACTTCGGTAAAAGTAATACCTGAATTCCACGTAAACCAAAGTTATTTGCGGATTTCCACTCTAAAGGAAATTCAAAAATATTTTGGGTGCGGATATATAAAGGCAAATCACGTTAAAAATTCACGCGATACTACTTATGTATATGTAGTAAGAAATCGTGATGAATTATTGAATAATACAATTCCTTTCTTCGAGCGCTATAAATTCCGGTCTGTAAAGCAATTAAGTTTTGAAACTTTTGCTAAAATAGTCCGCATGATGGCTAAGGGCCAACATCGGACTAAAGCAGGCATTCGGAAAATAATAGATCTTGCCTATACCATGAATGTGGGCGGCAAGTATCGCTTAAGAAAAAAGGAAGAATTATTTAAGATATTGAAATCCTCAGAGACTATACGCTAGACACTCCAATTTGTTTGGAATGAAGATATAGTCCGAACTGCATAGCGATATGCAGAGTGCGGTAGAAATATTGCACCTTCATGATAAAATCGTGAAAGTAACATTATTGTCGGTCTCCTATCTGTTGCGGGCGTAGAATATTGAGAAGACTCACTCCTAGTACGAGAGGACCGGAGCGGACGAATCTCTGGTGTACCAGTTGTCCCACCAGGGGCATTGCTGGGTAGCCATCATTCGGCACGGATAAACGCTGAAAGCATCTAAGCGTGAAGCCGTCTTCAAGATTAATATTCGTTATAGACTCCTTATAGACTATGAGGTTGATAGGCGTTAGGTGTAAGGCCCGTAAGGGTTTAAGCCGAGACGTACTAATAAGTCAAGCGCACGAAAAAAGCACCCAGATGTGCTTGTAAGTAGAAAGTTCTAGTTATCCTATTGTTAAAAATTCAAACTGAGTACAGTGTCTAGGTACCATGAGCGACCGGGTCACACCCGTTCCCATCCCGAACACGGCAGTTAAGCCGGTCAGCGCCGATGATAGCCGCAAGGCAAAAGTAGGCCGGTGCCTGGACAATGTACTCAGTTTTTTTGTACCTTATTTTCTTTTTTTGCGCCAATTCCCGCGCTTTTTTAGCCAATTTAGGCGCAAACTATTGACAAAATGGTATTTTTGTGCTATTATACTTTGTTATTTGGATTGATCCTTAAAAAGGAAAGCCGTGCCGGATTTTTGCAGAGAGAGGCAAAATTTGGCCAAACTCGATTTTTAAGCATTTTTTCATCGGCAAAACCTCTCTCTATGAGAGGTTTTTGCGTTTTTACGTCGCCCTGAAGACAGGATTTATTCATGTCTTTTGGCGAAAAGCTCTGGGTGCGCCGGCATCGGCCGGCAAAGCAGGGCTTTGACAATTTAAAGGCGCTTAGCGCCGGGAGGAAACGATGAGCGAGAACGCGACGAACCCCGCTCTGCAGGATGAGGCGGTCGAGAACGCCGCCAGCGTCTCGGCCAAGATCAGGTGCACCTTCAACGGGTGCGTCAATGAGAAGGACGAGCGCAAGATGAATGTGCCCTCGTTCCCCACCCTCACCGCCAAGCTCGGGCGCGACGTGCGGCCCGAGGATCTCGCCTCCCACGCCGTGTGCAACATGTGCGTGGAGAAGATCATCGCCGCGGCCAAGGAGCTCGGGCGCAACCCGATCTTCTACAACCTCGCCGACGCCATCGCCCGCAGCCGGATCTACCACGCAGAGCTGCAGGCGAAGGCCAAGAAGGAGGAGGAGGCGCGCCAGTGCCTGGAGCGCCAGTGCAGCGACTACGCGTCGATGTGCTCCAAGAACGGCGCCAAGCACATCGCGCCGCCGGCCGACCTGCCGACCACGCTCAAGTGCGTGTTCGGCGACTGCGGCTACACGGGCGTGCACTACGCCATGGCCGTGCCCGCCCTCGACGACATCGAGCTGGCCCTCGGCCGGAACGCCGAGCCGGGCGACCTCAGCCGCTTCGCCGTGTGCATCGAGCACCGGCGGCTGTTGGAGAAGCGGTGCTGGGCGATGAACACGGTCGCCATCGTCGCCAAGACCATCGCCAACCTCGCCCCCGGGCGCCGTGAGGCCGCGGCGGTCGTGGCCTACCTGGAGATGTTCTCGGACACGCCGGCGCAGACCGCGCCCTCCGCGCCCAAGCCCGTGGCCATCACCGCGCCCAAGCCCGCGCCGGCCACCAACCTGGTGGCGCTCAACACCGGCGCCCGTAAGTGCGCGTCCCGCGACTGCAACGAGATCCTGCCGGCCGATGCCGAGCAGAGTGTCTGCGCCGATCACGCCCACGCCTGCTTCGGCGGCTGCGGCACCATCATCCCGATCTGGCACAAGCACTGCCGCCAGTGCCTGGCGCTCCAGCCCATGCCCGCGCCGAACAGCACCAGCAAGAAGGAGCTGCCCGTGCCGGTGCTGAAGAAGCGCGCCGCGCGCTCCGCCCGCGACCGCGAGCTCCGCGCCAGCATGCGGGGCAAGACGCAGGGCGGCGGCGGTAACGGCAGCCACAAGAAGGGCGGCAAGAGCAAGAAGTAGCCGCCAAGGAGAACCCACCTGGTTCCGACTTTCACCAGACGGTCCGAACCGGTTTCGATACGGCCCGACGTTCATCGCAACGCCGGGCCTTTTTTATTCACAATTGTATCGGTACGCCTATTGACATTTTTTTTATCCATATATATAATATTCGCAGAACGTCAAAAGTCTCGTGGCTGAGCAAATTCCGTTCAGCTTTTTTATTTCTAATTTTGTGCCCATTGGGCGCGAAATATATTAAATTATGCCTACAATAAACCAGTTAATCCGCAAGGGCAGACAAAATAAAACCCGCAAAAGCAAAGTGCCGGCCCTGCAGTTCACTTTGGACACTTTGCACCGCAAGAAAACCACATTTGCCAAAGGCACAGCTTTCAAGCGCGGCGTGTGTACCAAAGTGTATACCACCACTCCGAAAAAGCCGAACTCGGCTTTGCGCAAGGTCGCCAAAGTACGCCTCTCAAACGGCATGGAAGTGATTGCTTACATTCCGGGCGAGGGCCACAATCTTCAGGAGCACTCAATTGTGCTGTTGCGCGGCGGGCGCGTGAAAGATCTTCCGGGCGTACGCTATCACATAGTGCGCGGAGTTTATGATACCCAGGGAGTGGAAGGGCGCAAGCGCGGACGCAGTTTATACGGCGCCAAGAGGCCGAAGGCGGCAAAGAAATAATTTTTGATTTAACCCGATATTATATGCGCGGAGGCAAACCAGCAGTAAAGAGGGAGATAAAACCAGATCCAAAATACGGCAGCGTAACGCTGGCCAAATTTATTAATTACGTGATGGAGCGCGGCAAAAAAAGCGCCGCTCAAAGTATTGTTTATCAGGCATTTGAAAAAATTGCCAAGGATTCAGAGAAAGAACCGATGAAAGTTTTTGAAGAAGCGATCAGAAATGTGCAGCCGCAGGTGGAAGTGCGTTCGCGCCGCGTCGGCGGTGCCAACTACCAGGTGCCGATGCCGGTGAGCGCGGGCAGACAAAACGCCCTTACTTTCCGCTGGATAATCGGCGCGGCCAGGGGCATAAAAGGAAAACCCATGGCTGAAAAGCTGGCGGGCGTTCTGCTTGATAGCTCTCAGGGTGTCGGCGAGGCCATTAAAAAGCGTGATGACGTGCACAGAATGGCCGAAGCCAACAAGGCCTTTGCTCATTTTGCCAGATTCGCAAAGTAAAAAATAACAAACTAAATTTGTGATAAGTTTTTTGAGCAGGTTTGAGCCCACAGACTCACCCCGAGCCCTCGCGGGCGAGGAAAGCGAAAAACACTTATCACAAATAAAACCAACTTTATGCCACGTGAATATACATTGGAAAAAACAAGAAATATAGGCATCATGGCGCACATTGACGCCGGCAAAACCACTTTTACCGAGCGCGTTTTGTTTTACACCGGAAAGAAACACAAGATCGGCGAAGTGCATGAAGGCGCCGCGGAAATGGACTGGATGGAACAGGAAAAAGAGCGCGGCATCACCATTACTTCCGCTGCGACTACCTGCTTCTGGAAAGGGCACCGCATTAATATTATTGATACTCCGGGCCATGTGGACTTTACCGTAGAGGTGGAGCGTTCTTTGCGCGTGCTTGACGGCGCCGTGGCTGTTTTTGACGGATCGCAGGGCGTGGAACCGCAATCTGAGACCGTCTGGCATCAGGCCGACAAATACCATGTGCCCCGCATCGCTTTTATAAACAAGATGGACAAATTGGGCGCCGATTTTTTCATGAGCATGGCATCCATTAAGGAACGCCTGTCAAAAGATGCAGTTGCACTCCAGCTTCCTATCGGCGCGGACAGCACTTTTTCCGGCATCGTGGATATTATTGAGGAAAAAGCTTTTCATTATGAAGGCCAGCACGGTGAGAATGTTGTGGAAATTCCCATTCCGGAAGACATGAAGGAAATGGTCGCCAAATACCGCGCGGAAATGATTGAAAAAATTTCCGAAGCCAGCGATGCCAGCACGACTAAATATTTAAACGGCGAATCTTTTACCAATGAAGAAATCCGCGCCAATATACGCATCCTCACTTTAAGCGCCGGTATTTATCCGGTGCTGTGCGGTTCGGCACTGGGCAATATCGGCGTGCAGAATGTCCTTGATGCCGTCGCCTGGTATCTGCCGTCTCCTTTGGATAAGCCGGTAGTAAAAGGCATTAATCCTGATACTGATGCCGAAGAGGAAAGGCATCCGGATGACAGCGAGCCGTTTTCCGCTCTGGCTTTTAAAGTGGCGACCGACCCGTTTGTGGGCAAACTTATTTTCTTCCGTGTTTATTCCGGCCATGTTTCCGCCGGCAGCTATGTTTACAATTCATCGAACGGCACCAAAGAACGCCTGGGCAGAATCGTGCGCATGCACGCCAATCACCGTGAAGACGTAACCGATGTCTATTCCGGAGAAATCGCCGCCGCTATCGGCTTAAAGTCTACTTATACCGGTGATACCTTATGCGACGAAAACAAACCGATTATTCTGGAAAAAATTGTCTTTCCGGAGCCGGTTATCTCCGTTGCGATTGAGCCGAAAACCAAAGCCGACCAGGAAAAAATCGGCATTGCGATGCAGAAGCTTATGGAAGAAGATCCGACTTTCAAGGTGCATACTGACGAAGAAACCCTGCAGACCATTATTGCCGGCATGGGCGAACTTCATCTGGATATTATCGTGGACCGCATGCGCCGCGAATTCAATGTGGAAGCCAATGTAGGCAAACCGCAGGTGGCATACAAAGAAACTATCCGCAATTCCGCCGAAGCCGAAGGCAAATACATCAAACAGTCCGGCGGCCGCGGACAATATGGCCATTGCTGGCTGCGCGTTGAACCGCAGACCGAACAGGGCAAAGGCGTTGAGTTTGTTGATGAAATCAAGGGCGGCGTTATTCCCAAAGAATATCTGCCAGCCATAGAAAAAGGCGTGAAGGATGCTGTGACCCGCGGTATCCAGGCCGGTTATCCGGTGGTGGACATAACTGTCACCTGTTATGACGGTTCTTACCATGAAGTGGACTCTTCCGAAGCGGCTTTCAAAATGGCCGGTTCCATGGCTTTTCAGGCGGCCTGCCGCAAAGCCCATCCGGTGATTCTGGAACCGATAATGAAAGTGGAAGTGGTGACGCCGGAACAGTATATGGGCGATGTCATTGGCGATCTCAATTCCAAACGCGGACAGATTCAGGAAATGTTTGACCGCAGTCAGATGAAAGTGGTAAAGGCGCTGGTGCCGCTGGCGAGCATGTTTGGCTATGCCACCACCTTGCGCAGCGTGTCCCAGGGGCGCGCCAACTCCACCATGGAATTTGGGCATTATGCGGAAGTGCCGGCCAATGTCGCCACGGAAATCATTGCTGGCAGACAGAAGTAACCGAATTGAAAAATTAAACAAAAAATCCCCTTGCCGGGGATTTTTTGTTTTCCGGTACGGACTCTTGATTTTTTTGATAATAATGGTAGGGTGTAATCATGACCAATGGCGCCTCCGGCGGCGCCACCGTCACCAC
>Ga0209048_10005322_pt1 | contig 12160 bp, 11 predicted proteins | sample FrelakmetCRP12CR_FD_187146 | JGI IMG/M metagenome (GOLD analysis project Ga0209048, IMG submission 187146) | Freshwater lake sediment microbial communities from the University of Notre Dame, USA, for methane emissions studies - CRP12 CR (SPAdes)... | ecosystem: Environmental > Aquatic >... | reverse complement strand
GGATCGGCGACGTCGGCGAGAACGCCTGGGAGGAGATCGACTGGCTTCCCGATGGCACGGCGTGCGGCGCGAACTTCGGCTGGCCCCTCAAGGAAGGCACGCACGCGCACCGTGCTGCCGAGGCGCCGGGCACCATCGCCCCCGTCTTCGAGACCAGTCACGACGACGGCAACTGCGCCATCGTCGGCGGCTACGTGTACCGCGGGAAGAAGATCCCCGACCTCTCCGGCTCGTATCTCTTCGCCGACAACTGCAACCCCCGCATTCGCGCGCTGCGCATCGACGCCCACGGCTTGGTCACGCTCAAGCGCGACCTCGGGATCCAGGCCACGGCGATCTCGTCGTTCGGCGAGGACAACGACGGCGAGCTCTACGTGCTCTCACTGACCGGCGGCCTCTACCGCGTGGATCCGGCGACGTGAACGCGCTGCCACTCGGGGGTGACATCTACCCCGGACCCATCCACACTCTGCGGGTCGCGCCGGACGGGTCGCCCATCAGGGTGACGCCCTCAGGTCCGAAGACCTGCGTCGGGCGGGCCGTCACGTCGTGGCGAGGCCACGCCAAGCTGGGGTTGCCGGGGTCGCCCGCCGCGGCGAACCCGAGCCAGGCGTCGCGCCACGCAACACCCAGCGCTTCGGCCCTGTCGTCGTAGCCGACGACGGCCCCCCACCCCTCGCGGTCGAACGTGGCGAACGTGAACGGGAGGTCGACGCCGTGCGCGGCGCCGAGGCCGGGTGCCTCCCAGTCGAAGCGGTACACCCAGGTGCTCCCCCCGGCCGCGGTGTGCGCGTCGGCGACGCCGAGCGTCGGCACGCGCATCATCGCGTCGGTACGGACTGCGTCCCACACCGCGCCGTTGGTGGCGGCGCGTCCCTCGCGTGTGAGCTCACCCCGGTAGGTCGCGATCGCCACCTCGGGGTCAGCGCCGCCACCGAGGAGGTGCGTGATGCGTCGGGTGAGGCGTGTGTCGTCGAGCCCGTCGGCCCGCGGGTCGGGGAACAGGGCGAGCTCGTCGCGCGTCGTCCCGATCACCAGGTCCACGCCGGCGCCGCGACCGTCCCGCAACGCATCGACGATCTCGGCATCGCACACGTCGCCGTCGATCATCGGCGCGAAGGGCATCGGACCGACCCGGCCGAGGACCTCGAGTTGCGTCGCGTCCTGGGCGTCGAGCAGCGCGTCGACCGGCACGGCGTGCAGCGCTTCGGCATCGGGGCGTTCGAGGCCGAGGTGGCGGGCGAACACGCTCGCGACCTCGCGCGCCGCGTCGACCGTGAGGGTGCGGGGCTCGCCGCTCTGCACGATCGCCCGGGCGAACGCACCCTCTCCCCGCGGCGACGCGAGCAGGTGAAGGATCGACCCGGCACCGGCCGACTCCCCCATCACCGTGATGCGCGCCGGGTCACCGCCGAAGACCGGCGCGTGTTCGCGCACCCACGCGAGCGCGGCGAGCTGGTCGCGCAGGCCGCAGTTCGCCACCGCGTCGCCGTCGGGGGCCAGGAACCCGAGGGCGCCGAGGCGGTAGCCGACCGTGACCACGACGGTGTCGTGCTGGGTGGCAAGGCCCGCCGCGTCGTAGACGGGCTGGGCGGTCCCGCCGGAGAGGTACCCGCCACCGGGCAGCCAGACCAGCACCGGCCGGTCGCCCTCGAGCCCCGGGGTCCAGACGTTCAGGGCGAGGCAGTCCTCTGCGGTCGGTTGGTCGGGCCGGAACCCGGGGAGCCGGGACTCGAGCGGCGCCCGCTGGGGCGCGACCGGCGCGAACTCGAGGGCCGGGCGCGTCCCCGACCAGGGCTGCGGCGGCCGGGGCGCCCGCCACCGCAGGTCGCCGACCGGGGGTGCCGCATAGGGCACGCCGAGGAAGCGCAGCACCGGCCGACCCGTTGGCGCGCGGACAGAGGCACCCTCGATGCGACCGGCAGCCGTGTCGAGGACGGGCGCGCTCACAGCCGTTCCCGCTCGCCGCGGGACTTGCCCTCGGAGGCCAGGAGGTCGCGCACGTCGTCGCGCAGCTCGCCCTTGGCCACCTTCTCGCCCGACGAGCGCGGCAGGCGGTCGCGCACCTCGAGTCGCTCGGGCCATAGCTCCTTGCCCACACCCCGTGCCTCGAGGTGGTCGCGGAGCGCTTCGAGGGTGGGAGCCACGGTCGCGTCGCGCGGTTCCACGTACACGCACACGCGCTCGCCGAACACCGGGTCGGGCATCGCCACCGCCGCCGCGAGCGCGACGGCCGGGTGCGTCGACACCTCGTCTTCGACCTGGGCTGCGCTGATGTTCTTGCCACCGCGGATGATGAAGTCCGAGGTGCGCCCCGCGACGGTGAGGTATCCGTCGCCGTCGATGGTGCAGAGGTCGCCGGTGAGCATCCAGCCGTCGTTGGTGTAGAGGCGGGCGTTGGCTTCGGGGTCGTCGTAGTAGCCGAGGCAGGTGACCGGGCCTCTGCACGCCCCGATCCCGGGACCACCGGTCGCGGTGACATCGGCACCGTCGTCGGCGAAGAGCCGTACGTGCATCGAAGGGATGACCCGGCCGGCGGTGCGGAGGCGGTGCTCGCGGTCGTCGGTGAGCGTCGTGCGTGAGAGCGCGCCGGTCTCGTTGGAGCCGTAGAACTGCAGCACCGTGCAGCCGGTGCGGTCCTCGAACTCCGCGGCGCGCCGGTACGGGACCATCTCTCCGCCGGTGAACAGCACCCGCAGGCTCGACAGGTCGCGTTCGGCGAGCGTCGGGGTGTTGAGCAGCATGACGAACTGCGTCGACACGGCGGCGAGCACACTCACCCGTTCCCGTTCGATGAGCGCGAGGCACTCGTCGGCGTCGAAGCGGTCCATGAGTACGCACGGCGCGCCGAGCACCGTCGGGGTCACATGGCCGGTCCAGATCCCGAACCCGAACGGCGCGGGCAGCACACTCATGAAGACGTCGTCTGGCGTGAGCGCGCCGGCCTCGACCGCGAGCTCGTGGAACGCGAGCCAGCGGGCCTGGTCGTGCATCACGCACTTGGGCAGCCCGGTCGTGCCCGAGGTGGAGTTGAGCAGCCAGAGGTCCTCGACCGCGCGCCCATGGTGCGCCACGGAGGCCTCGCCCGTCGGTCCGGACTCGTCGCCGAGGACCCGATGCCCCAGACCGAGACGCGCGGCGAGGCTCGCGGTCTCGGGTGTCGACAGCAGCAGCGACGCGCCGGTCCGAACGAGGAGGTGCTCGACCTCGCGGTCCCCGGCCCGAGGTCCGATCCCGACGATCACACCGCCGGCGCGCTCGATCGCGAGGTACGCGACGTGCACCGCGGGCCCGTCGGGGGCCAGTACCGCGACCCGGTCGCCCGACGTGATGGCGTCGTCGACCAGCGTCGCGGCGAGGCGTTCGGCCCGGGCGTCGTACTCGGCCCAGGTGAGCACCCGTTCGCGCGTCACGTAGGCCGGCGCATCGGGACGGTGCGTGGCGTGGCCCGCTACCACCGCACCGAGGGTCGTCGCCGCCACCGTCATGCCGGTGACGGTACCGTCGTGGCATGCCCGAAGCAGCGGTGCCCGAGGACGGCGGGAAGTCGCCGGCGATGCCGCCGCTCGGGTTGGAGTTGACCGAGCGTCAGCGTCTCGCGTGCCTGCACCGCATCCTGGCCGGGATCGGGTTCAACGAGAACATGGCCGGGCACGTGACCGTCGCGGCCGACGCCGACGCCAACCTGCTCGCCTCACCGTGGGGCCTGTGGTGGGACGAGGTGAAGGCGTCGGACCTCGTGCTCGTGAGCCCGGACGGCGAGGTGCTCGACGGGCGCTGGGACGTGAGCCCGGCGATCTTCCTCCATACCGGCATCCACCGGGCCCGTCCCGACGCACGCGTCATTGTCCACAACCACCCCTATCACGCGACCCTGCTCGCGACGATGGGGCGGCTCCCCGAGATCACACATCAGGCTGCGTGTATGTTCGACGGGGCGCTCGCGCTCGTCGACGAGTACGACGGCCAGGTGCTCGACGCTGATGCGGGCGCGTCGCTCGCTCGGCAGGTCGGTGATGCCGACGGCGTGATCCTCGTGAACCACGGCGCGATCGTCATCGGTGCGTCGGTCGAGGAAGCCGCCTACCGTTCGGTCACCTTTGACCGCATGTGCCGACTCACTGCCGACGGGCTCACCGCGGGCGTCGCCACCCACGAGATCGCCCTTGAGCACCGCGGCGCGCTCAAGGATGCCTTCCGCACCCACGCGCTCGACGCGTTCTGGAACGGTGCGGTGCGGATGTTGGTCCGCGAAGAGCCCGACGTTCTCGAGTGACCCGGCAGTTGGGCGCTCCGGGGGTCGGTCGTTCCGTCTCACCGTGGCGACGGCTCCTCGTCGCCAGGAGACACGGTTGTGAGACCGACCGACGCGGCGCTGTCGAGCAGACGGCTGTCGTAGGTGACGATTCCTGCCAGGTCGCCACCGAGCTCGACGGCCGCGGCCAGGTGTAACGCATCGAGCGTACGCATCAGCGGCGGACCGAGATGGCCGGCGGCGTCGTAGCGTTCGGGGACCAGGCGGATCAGGAAGATGCTGTCGATGAGCCCCAGGGTGCGCTCGAGGACGGTGTCGTCGTCGACGCGCCGGGCGACCCTGATGGCTTCGGTGCGCAGCAGATCGCTCGACACCAGCGCCTCATCGGCCGCTTCGCGCTCGCGAACCCACGTGCGGAACGCACTGGTGTGCTCCTCGTCGCGCACCAGCTTCACGAATGCGGACGTGTCGACATACCAAGCGTTCACCGTTCGTCGGCGCGGAGCTCGTCGAGCACCTCCGAGAGGCTGGGCGTGGCCTTCACCGCGGGCAGGGGGTCGATCTCGGAGAGGCGCCCTCGTGGTGGTCGCAGTCGGCCGGCCGACTCGAGCGCAGCCAACCCGACGTCGGATTCGGGGAGCGGACCGAGGCGGGCAACTGGGCGACCCCGGTCCGTCACCTCGAGGATCTCGCCTGCGGCGGCGCGCCGCACCCAGATGCTCGCGTCTTGTCGCAATTCTCGTACGCCAACCCTCCGCACATGCTACATAGTAGCACATCAATGGCCGACGGCTGCAGGGCTTCCCACCCCGCGGACCACCCCCGGACAGCCACGCATCTGGTCCGCGACCCGCCCGGCGTGTTGGACTGACCCGATGCCGGTCACCATCGACGAGCTCTCCAACATGGATGCCTTCGGGGGCGGAGGCGAGCGCCGCGAGGAGGTCACGTTCCTCCCCGAGCCCGAGCCGCGCGAGGCGAAGCTCACGATCATCTCCACCGACGACCACATCGTCGAACCGCCCCACATGTGGGAAGCGCGGTTCCCCCAGAAGCTCGCCGAGCTCGCACCCCGGGTCGTCGAGACCGACGACGGCGGTCAACGCTGGCTGTGGGACGGCGAGCTCATCGCCAACGTCGGCTTCAACGCGGTCGCGGGTCGCCCGTCGAGTGAGTACGGATTCGAGCCGACCCGCTTCGACGAGATGCGCCGCGGCGCGTGGGACATCGACGCCCGTGTCCATGACATGGACATCAACGGCGTCTACGCGAGCGTGTGCTTCCCCTCCTTCCTGCCCGGCTTCGTCGGCCAACGCATCTCGCTCGCACCCAAGGACCCCGACCTCGGGCTCGCAGCGATGCGCGCGTGGAACGACTGGATGCTCGAGGAATGGTGCGGCACGCACCCGGGCCGGATGATCCCGATGCAGCTCCCGTGGCTGCGCGACCCCGAAGTGGCTGCCGCGGAGATCCGTCGCAACGCCGAACGCGGGTTCAGGGCCGTGACGTTCTCGGAGAGCCCCGATGGCCTCGGCCTCCCCTCGATCCACACCGGATACTGGGATCCGTTCCTCGCCGCGTGCGAGGAGACCGAGACCGTGGTGTGCCTCCACGTGGGCTCCTCCTCGACGTCACCATCGACGACCCCCGACGCGCCGCCCGAGACGATCGCCGTCCTCTTCTTCGCGTACGGCATGTACGCCGCGGTCGACTGGCTCTACTCCCGCATCCCCGTGCGCTTCCCGAACATCAAGCTCTGCCTCTCCGAGGGTGGGATCGGCTGGGTGGCGGCGCTCATGGACCGCCTCGATCACTGCTTCGAATACCAGCTCGGCTACCTGCACACCTGGGACGGCATCACCGAGACCCCGACCGAGGTGCTCCAGCGCAACTTCTGGTTCTGCGCGCTCGACGACGCCTCCGCGTGGGCGACGCGCCACCGCATCGGCGTCGAGCACCTCGTCGTCGAGAGCGACTACCCCCACGCCGACTCGACCTGGCCCGACACCCAGCCGCTGCTCCAGCGTCACCTCGCCGGCCTGCCCGACGACGAGGTCGAGAAGATCTGCTGGCGGAACGCGGCCGAGATGTTCCGCCACCCGGTGCCGCCTGACACGCGCCTCTAGACGCACCGGGTGCGAGGTACGGTCTTCGGGAACCCATGGGGTGAGCACCGCGACACGATGAGCTTCATTGAACCAACTGACGAGCGTTGGAGTCGCGCCCTCGCGGCGGCACACCACGACGTCTACGCGACCGTTGGCTACGTGCTCGCCGACTCGGAGACCCAAGGAGCGGAGCCATCCGGATTCCTGGTCGTCGAAGAGGACCGGGTCTTCCTCCTCCCGTTGCTGATTCGATCGGTGCCCACGACGGCCGAGAACGTTGGCACGGTCCTGGACGCGATCTCTCCCTACGGATACCCCGGCATCGTGCTGAACGACGCGGGTCAGACGACCCCGGGTTTCGTGGATCGCTGCCTCACGCGACTGCTCGCGGAGGCTCGCGCCCGCGACATCCTGAGCGTCTTCGTGCGCCTCCACCCGTGGCTCAATGCGGATCTCTCGTCGATCGTCGAGCACTTCGATCTGACCGAGAACGGTGCAACCGTCTCCATCGATCTCGACCGCTCGGAGGCAGAGATCTGGTCGGTGATGCGCAAGGGACACACCAATGCGATCAATCAGGCCTCCCGAGCGGGGTTCGAAGTCACCATCGGTGCGCCCGAGCCCGACTTCGAAGCGCTGGCGCTCGTCTACCAGGAAACGCTCACACGGCTCGGGCAGTCGTCGAGCGATGCCTCCGATATCGAGCACCTCCGGCGGTTCGCGGCGCTCGACGAGGCGCGAGTCGCGGTTGCCCGGATGGACGGCGACGTCGCGGGGGCATACCTCTTCTTCGAGTACCAGGGGATCGTGCAGATGCACCTCGGCGGGACGCGCACCCAATACATGCATCCATCTCCTTCGCACTTGCTGATTCACGCCGTCGCGTTGTGGGCACAGGGGCGCGGCAACTACATCGTGCATCTCGGTGGCGGCGTCGGCGCGCGCACCACCGATAGCCTGTTCACCTTCAAGTCAGGCTTCTCACCGACACGGCATCCGTTCCGCACGCTGCGGCTCGTCAGCGACGCCCGGCGCTACGAGCAGCTCGTCGATGCGCGCTGTCAGTTCCTCGGCACGTCACGCAATGTACTGTCGGAGAGTGGGTTCTTCCCCGCGTATCGCGCGTGCTCACCCGACGTGTCGCTGGGGGATGGATGATGGAGAAGCGCAAGCAGGGGAACGGACTGGTCGGCCGTCCTGACGTCGCGTCATCAAGGCGACCTCGAGCCGTGTCGCGGATGATCAAGCGAAGCGTCGACGTCATCGGAGCGTGCGTGGGCCTCGTGTTCGGTGCACCGGTGGTGGCCGCGAGCGCGATTGCCATCGGTCGCTCCATGGGAAGGCCGATCTTCTACAGCCAGGAGCGACCGGGCCGCAACGGCGACCTCTTTCGTCTCCACAAGCTGCGCACGATGGTCGACTCCATCGGGCCTGACGGGACGCGAATCCCCGAATACGACCGCGTGACTCCACTCGGCCGGTTCCTTCGCAAGACCAGCATCGATGAGATCCCGCAATTGTGGAACGTGCTCGCCGGCGAGATGAGCCTCGTGGGTCCCCGTCCCTTGCTCGTGAAGTATCTCGAGCACTACAGCCCCGAACAGCAGCGACGCCACGAGGTGCGTCCGGGCGTTACGGGATTGGCGCAGATCCAGCGCCACCGGATCCACGGATGGGACGAACAACTCGCCCTCGACGTCTGGTACGTCGACCACCAGAGCCTGCGCCTCGATCTGAAGATCCTGTGGAGGACGGTTGTTGATCTCGTGAAAGGTGACGGCGCGGACTACGCGATGGACTCGCTGAGCAGGACGACCGAGGGCGAGACGGAGTTTCGCGGATGAGCACGCATCGGTCTGATGCCCGAAACACCAGCATGTTCGACGCTGATCTGCTGCCGTCAGCCGAGGACGTGGCGTTCTACCGCGAACACGGCTACTACGTCTCCAAGAAGATCATTCCCAGTGAGGTGATCGACGAGGCGCTCCTCGGCATCGAACGTCACTTTGCGGGCTTCCAGGACGATCCGCTCCCGGTCACGACTGGCTTCTCCGACTGGCGGCCAGGCGACCGCGACGCGCTCCGAAATGTCGAACATCTCGCGCTCCGAAATCGACCGGTCCGCCAGCTCGCGCTGTCTCCGGTGATCGGAGCAATCGCGGCCCGCCTCGCCGGTTCCGAGATGATCCGGCTCTGGGACGATCAACTGGTGTGGAAGCCGCCGACCCGTTCGGACGAGGGCGGCACCGTGGTCGGTTGGCACACGGATCGCGCGTACTGGATGACGTGCACCTCGGAGGAAATGCTCACGGCTTGGATCCCGTTGCACGATTGTTCCCTGGCGCACGGTCCGATCATGGTGATCGACGGCAGCCATCGCTGGTCCGGAACCGACACGCTCCGCGACTTCAAGAAGCAGGATCTGGGCCCGCCCGCCCTGCATCTCGAACGCGCACAACTCCATGCTCTGACTCGAAGGCTGGCCTTGCAAAAGGGCCAGGTGAGTTTCCATCACTGCAGAACGCTTCATGCCAGTGACCACAACCGGGCCGACAGTCCCCGCGTCTCGCTGGCCGTGCACCTACAGGACGGAGCGAACCGGTGGCGCCCGTTCCGGGATTCGGAGGGCGTGGCCGCGGAGGTCGTCAACGACCGGATGGCCCGCAAGCTCGCGGACGGCACCCCCGACTACACGGACCCGGCGGTGTTCCCCGTTCTCTGGCCCGAGGGCTAACCGCCGGCGCGGGCACGCGCTCCACGAATGCCCGACCCCGGTATCAGACGTCACACGTCGAGCACGCGGCGGACGACATCGATCACGCGGTCTTGGTCAATGCTCTGAAGGTTCGATCCACTGGGCAGGCACAACCCCTGTTCGAAGACTCGATCGGCGACACCGCGGATCACCGACGGGGCATCGGAGTACAGCGGTTGGCGGTGCATGGGCTTCCACGTCGGACGCGCTTCGATGTCTGCTCGGTCGAGGGCGCGGATCACGTCGTCGCGACTCGCGGACGCGAACGTGGGGTCGATCGTCAGACATGTGAGCCAGTGGTTCGACGCACCCCAGTTCGGGTCGGGGGCGAGCGCGACTCCGACGAGGTCGGAGAACGCGTCGCGGTATCGCGCCTCGATCGCCCCCCGCCGCGCGACGCGCTCCGGCAGGGTCGCGAGCTGCGCGCGCCCGAGCGCCGCCAACACGTTGCTCATGCGATAGTTGAAGCCGATCTCGGTGTGCTCGTAGTGGACCGCGTCCTCGCGAGCCTGGGTCGACAGGTGTCGCACACGCACTGCGAAGCGCTCGTCGTCGGTCACGAGCGCGCCCCCACCACTCGTCGTGATGATCTTGTTCCCGTTGAACGACAGGATCGCCGCCACACCGAACGACCCAGCAGGCTGCTCACCGCACGACGCGCCGAGCGACTCGGCCGCATCGGCGATGAGCGGTACGCCGTACTCGGCGCAGATGGGTACCAGCCGTCCGTAGTCGGCTGTCCTGCCGTACAGGTCGACGCTGATCACGGCCACCGGAAGTCGGCCCGACTCGCGCCGGGCCTCGAGCGTCTCGGCGATCAGGTCCGGGTCAACGTTCCAGGACCGGGTTTCACTGTCGACGAAGGTCGGCTCCGCACCAAGGTAGCGAACCGCGTTCGCGCTCGCCACGAACGTGAGGGTCGGGACGAGCACCTCGTCTCCGGGCTGCACACCGAGGACAGCAAGTGCGAGGTGCAGCGCCGCAGTGCCGCTCGCGAGTGCGACTCCATGAGCTCGAGCCGTCGCGGCACCGAGCTCGGCTTCGAATGCTTCGAGCTCGGGGCCGGCCGGAGCAACCCACCCCGAGTCGAGCGCTCGGAGCACAGCAGCACGGTCGGCTGCACCGACCTCGGGCGGAGAGAGGTAGACGCGGGTCACCTCGGTTCGCACCGTCCTTCAGGCACAACTGTCTTGCGGACAGCCGCTTCCGTCCAATTCCCTCAACACTCGTGATGGCTCCCAGAGGTGTCCAACGACATGATGCCACTCGGAATCGAGCGGCCCGCGCCACCCGCCCGATTCGCCGGCGAGTCGACACGACGTCCCCTCGGTTCCGTCGGGTGAGTACGGCTGCGCTGTCCACGTTTCCTAGGAGAGCAGAGGATCGCCCGAGCGCCCGCCGCTGACTCCTACCCTGTCCCGGTGGCCAAGTCCCCGGAACCTGGAGCGCGAAGTGTCGGCATCTGTGCCGCGCTGGGTGGAACGATCGATTCCTTCCTCACGCAAGAGTGCCGTGAACTCGAGCGGCGAGGACAGCGGGTGCTCTTGTTGTCCGGAACCCGACCTCGGCTGGCAACCGGCGAATGGATTCCTCTCCCGATCACACGCCGGCCGGCCTTCGGCCCGATCCTTCGGACCGCTCGCACGCTTCGCCGGTTGTTTGCCGCGGGAACGATCGACCTCATCCAAGTGAGCACGCCCGTCGCGGCAGCCGTCGTCAGGGTGAGTGCGGCGTTGGCTGGGCGTCGCCGACCCCGGGTGGTGTATTTGGTCCATGGGTTTCACTTTCAGACTGAGTTCTGGCGCTGGCGCGACGCACCCTGGTACCTGATCGAACGACTGCTGGCAACAATGACTGACCACTATGAAGTCATCACCAGAGCGGATGAGGCGGTGGTTGCGCGCTGGAAGAAGTCGGTGACGTTCGTGCCGGGCGTCGGCGTCGATCTCGACCGAGTGCACTTCGAAGGCGACCGTTCACAGGCCGAAGCGGAGCTTCACCTCGAACCGAAGCAGCCTCGAGCTCTGTTCATCGGCGGGCTTTCGAAGCAGAAGGGAATCCCTTTGCTCGCGGCATGCGCGAGGGAAGCCCCGGACGTCCAGTGGCTCGTGGTGGGTGACGGCCCCCTCGAGTCCGAGCTCGAGGGGATCACGAACGTCCACACAGCAGGACGCCGAGATTCGATCGCAGCGCCGCTCGCGGCGTGCGACGTCCTCGTGTCTTTCTCGAAGCGGGAAGGTTTGCCGGTAGCCGTCATGGAAGCCGCGGCCGCCGGGCTACCGGTAGTGGCGGTCCCGAATCGCGGGACTCTCGAACTCGCACGAGCAGGCGTCGTGACGGCACTTGTCGCGACGAAACCCGACATCATCATGCACGAGGTGCGTCGTCTCGCGCACGTTGATCGCACTCCTCCTCGCGTCTACTCCGAGCGCGAAGACGTAGCCAAGATGTTGACCGCCGATCTTCTTGGGACACGATGACCGGGGCTCCGCACGGCATGAACATGTTCGGGCGTCTGCGCCACGATCGCGATCGGAGCCGCTCGAGGCCCTGGTTGAACAGCACGTCAGACGAGACTTCGTGAACGCGCCCGTCGAACAGCCTGCGAGACGACACCTGAACGTTGGTACGGTTCTGGTTCTCGCCGCATTCTCGTTCATAGTTGTGCGGCCTGTCTCGGGCAACGAAGTGTTGGTGCCCGTCCTGCTGTTCCTCGGATTCGTGGGCGCAACAGCCTTCCTTGTTCGACATCGACGGCCGAGCGACATCGGCGGGCTGCTGTTGGTTGTCACACTCTGGCTCGGCGCGACCTTCTGCATTGTCGGTCTTCTGTTCTCGAACCCGGGCGCGCTGTACGGCCTGGTGCCGATCGGCGGTGTCCTCGTCTGGTGGTTGCTCGCCGAAGCAGCCGACGAGAGCGAGGTGAAGATCCTCTTTCGACTTCTGCCCATCTTGGCCCTCTATGTCTCGTTGAGTCTGGTCCAGGAGGCTTTGGTCGGCGCGGGGCTCCTGAGCGGAGGATTCCCGATCATCGGTGGAGCG
>Ga0209048_10005321_pt1 | contig 12160 bp, 7 predicted proteins | sample FrelakmetCRP12CR_FD_187146 | JGI IMG/M metagenome (GOLD analysis project Ga0209048, IMG submission 187146) | Freshwater lake sediment microbial communities from the University of Notre Dame, USA, for methane emissions studies - CRP12 CR (SPAdes)... | ecosystem: Environmental > Aquatic >... | reverse complement strand
GCCCGGCGCGCCGCGGATGGCGCTGGTCGGGCGTTTCGGGTCCAGCGGGACGCCGTTCCTCGTCGGCGCGTCGGCGCAGGTCCTGGCCGACGCCGCCGGCGAGCTGGTCCTCGCGCCCAACGATGAGTGGTACTTCCTCTGGGACAACGCGGGCAGCCTGAGCGTGTCGATCTGCACCGGGGGCACGGCGTGCACGGTCGAGGCCACGGCGACGGTCCCGCCGACGGCCTCGGCCGGGGTTCCGGTGGCGTTCGCGGCGGCCGGGACGCCCACGTGGTGTGGGCCAGCGACCCCGACCTACACGTGGCAGTTCGGGGACGGCTCCTCGAGCACGGTCCAGACCCCGAGCCACGTCTACGCCACCGCCGGCACCTATGGGTGGGCCGTGACGGTGCAGGCCGGCGCGACGACGAGCACGCCGTCCGGGACGATTACCGTGCAGGGCGAGAGCAGTTGCACGCCGACGACATCGGTCGTGGTCGCCCAGCCGCCGACGTCGCTCGTGCAGATGTGGCAGAACACGGGGGTCACGGCGTCCGCGGGGCAGACGGTGACGGTGCAGGTGCCGGGCGCGCAGACCTGGGTCAATGGGGGCCAGGCCTGGACGGCGGCCGGGAACGCCGCCGATCCGACCAGTGCGGGGAACTCGCCGATGCCCGGGGCGCCGCGGATGGCGCTCATCGGCCGGATCGGCACGACGGGCCCCTCGTTCCTCGTCGGCGCCGCGACGTCGGTCACCGCGGCCGCGACCGGCGCGGTGTACCTGGCGCCGAACGACGAGTGGTACTTGCTCTGGGACAACGCCGGCAGCCTGACGGTCTCGACGTGCGTCGGGAGCCCGTTCTGCACGGTCGAGGCGACGGCGACGGTGCCGACGAGCGCGACCGCGGGCGTCGCGGTGGCGCTGGCGGCGACGGGGACGCCCAGCGGGTGTGGCGCGGGGGCGCCGACCTACTCGTGGGACTTCGGCGACGGCGCTCCGATGAGCACGACGCAGAACCCCACCCACACCTATGCGGCCGCCGGGACCTATACCTGGACGGTGACGGTGCTGGCGGGGACCGCGACGGCCGTGCGTACGGGGACGATCACCGTGAGCGCCGCGGCGGCCTGCACGCCGACGGCGGCGGTGGTGGCGGCGCAGACGCCGACGTCGCTGGCGGCGATGTGGCAGGGGACGGGGGTGACGGTGGCGGCGGGCCAGGTGGTGACGATCACCGTCGCGGCCGGCCAGACCTGGACCAAGGGGGGCCAGGCGTGGACGGCGACGGGGAATGCGGCCGACCCGACGAGCGCGGGCAACTCGCCGATGCCCGGGGCGCCGCGGATGGCGCTGGTCAGGCGCATCGGGGCCACGGGAGCCTCGTTCCTCGTGGGGACAGCCGTGCAGTTCACCGCGACCGCGAGCGGGCAGCTGTTCCTGGCGCCGAACGACGAGTGGTATCTGGTGTGGGGCAACGCGGGCAGCCTGACGGTGTCGATCTGCGTCGGCGCCTCGGGCGGGGCGAGCGCGCCGGTGGTCTGGAGGCCCGGCCGAACGATCCCGCCGAGCCCGGCGCTGATCATGGTCGCGTCGGGGCTGCTCGCGCTCCTGGCCGTCGCGAGGGGGGGCCGGCGTCGTCGTCGCGTCGTGGGCGCCGCCGTGGTGCTGGGCCTGCTGGTGCCCGCGACGGCGCTCGCGCAGACGACCACGCAGGTCGTCGAATACTACACGACCGATGCACTCGGCTCGGTCCGCGCGGTGACCAAGCAGGTCAACGGCGTCTGGCAGGTCGTCGCCCGCCACGACTTCATGCCGTTCGGCGAAGAGGTCTCGCCGCAGAATCCGCCGCAAGACACGCGGCTGTTCACGGGGAAGGAGCGGGACAGCGAGACGGGGATGGACTACTTCGGAGCGAGGTACCTGCGGGCGTCGGTTGGGCGGTTCACGACGGTGGATCCGGTGATGACGGTCGACAAGAACCTACAGGACCCCCAGCGATGGAACCGCTACGCCTATGTTCGGAACAACCCGTTGCGGTGGGTCGATCCGGATGGCCGAGAAATATAGGTCTCGGATGACGCTGGAAAGGACGACAGGAAGTTCATCCGCGAGGCCCTCATCGAGTACGTTCGCAGGGAAGCAGGTCGAGAGCAGTTCAATAAGCTCGCCGGAGACCAGAGTCATACCGTCGTCCTGAGCGTGGGTTCCCTCAACAGTCCGGCCAGGTTGCACTTCGCCGCGACCACGAAACAACCCGTCCCAGTCAACTTCGGCGAAACGCGACCACACGGCGCAACTGCCACTGTAGTCGTCGACCGATCGGTCCACACGCCCCAATGGGCGGACCCCGCAGGTGTTGACGTCGGCGGGGTAACGACAATGGGCCATGAGTTCGCGCACGTCGACGCGTGGGCCAGCGGAGATATCCCACGGTACGTCGCCGGGGACCAGCCGACCAGCGCAACCGGGCCTGCGATGCAGACTGGAAGGAGCATCTATGCAGCGCGACCCACTCTGACAAAGGAGGAAGCCGCCGCGATTGTCGATACCGCGCTGGGAATCAAGAAGTAGTGATCGTCATGTCTGAGGGTGCTATGAACCGGAGAGTCTTCTTGGCTGGTACTACCCTGGGCCTTCTCGATTGCCGTTCGCGGGCTACCACGCCGCAAAGGTCCGCTCGGGCAGACTCGGCGGTCCGCGTGAGAGCCGTCAGCGAAAAAGGCAGGGAGTGGCTCAAGGGCGCCCGGGTGTTTGTGATCGGCGACGACGGCTGTCAACTGGCGGAGGCCTACACCGACGAACTTGGCATAGCGACACTCCCGCAATTGCCGGCAGCTTCGAAACCTCGCTACGTCCTGGTGGACTGCGATTGGTACTTCGTGACAGGGCGGCGGTGGGTGCCTGGCCTGTTGGAGTACCAGATGCTGCTGCTCGGGCTGACTCCGCCCGGCTTCATGGGATGAACGGAGAAGGCGAGGCAGGGGTCTCGGCTGACGTGCGGGCGTCCGGCTTCACGCGGCGGCAGGCCTGCTTCCTGGTGCCCGTGCTCGAGCATTCGGGGTGTGCCTGCCGCGGCAGTACCGGACGTTTGCGGGGATTGCCCATGGTCGGCACACGCACCGGTTCTTCGAGCGGCTGATCCGCGTCGGTTCTGCCACGACCGACCTAGCGTCGCCCGCGCACGCCGGGCGGCTCTATCACCTCCAGTACAAGCCGCGGTCCCAGACGGTGGGCGACGTGGATCACCTGGCGCAATTCCGTCCGTGGTACTGCGCATCGTGCACTTGAGAGACGAGCGAGGCCTAGTTTCACCTCGGCAACGTGTCGCTAAAGAGAAACTCGTGGGCGTCACATGGGTCGACGGCTCCACGGACTACGCCGCCTTGACTTGGACCTCGACGCCGAGGTCATGAAGACGCCCGATGAGCCGACGCGTCAGTTGCGCCTTGTCACGGTCCGCGAAATAGCGGCCTCCGAGATCATGGTACTCGACCCCGTCCCGCAGCATGAAGTGGGCGGCGGTGAGCATGGAGGCGGCGACCGCGACGATGGCCTTCTTCGGGCCCCGGCGGCTCTTCAGGCGCAGGAACTGGGCATGCAGATAGCTGTCTTTCTTCCGGGTGGCCGCCCACGCCGCTTGGATGAGCGTCGTCTTCAGCCACGGCGTCGCATGCCGAATCCGGGTGGAGTAGCGCTTGCCAGCGCTTTCGTGGAGTCGAGGACACAGGCCCGCCCACGAGACCAGATGCCCGGCACTGGGAAAGCGCGCCATGTCGTCGCCGATCTCGGCGAGGAGCACGCGGGCCGCCGTGTCACTCAGGCCCGGCATCGTGGTCAGCAGGGTGAGCGCCGCCCGAAAAGGGGCGAGCGTCTCGCCGAGATGGCGCTCCAATTTCTCCACCGCTGCTTCGAGGGCTTCGACTTGACCGAGATGCAGGTCGAGCAGGAAGCGGTGATGCGCGGTGACCCGGCCGTGCAGCGCGTCGACCAGTTGCGCCCGCGTCGCCTTCAGTCGACCGGTGGTCAGATCGGCCAACCGTTCGGGGTCGGTGATGCCGGCGATCAGGGCGCGGAGGATCGCCCGTCCGCTGGTGCCCAGAATGTCACTCACCACCTCCGTCAGCTTCAGATTGGCGTCCTCGAGCGTCTTCTGGATCCGCAGGGTGTGGCGCGCGATTTCGCCGACCAGTTGTTTGCGGGTCCGCGTCAAGTCGCGCAAGGCTTGAATCGGCGCCGGCGGCACAAAGCTGTGGCGCACCAGCCCGTGGGCGAGCAGGTCGGCGATCCAGGCGGCGTCGTTCCGGTCGCTCTTGCGACCCGGCACGTTCCGGATGTGCATGGCATTGGCCAGCACCAAGGTGAACTGGCCTTCCAGGATGTGCCAGACCGGTTTCCAGTACACGCCGGTGGCTTCCATGGCCACGTGCGTGCACCCGGCCCGGGCCAGCCAGTCGGCCAGTTCCAGCAAGCCCGCCGTCGTCGTGGCGGCGGTGCGGTGCTGATACGTGACTTCAGCCTCCGCCGCCAGCCGCACGCACGCGGTGACGCTCCGTGCGTGGATGTCTAGGCCAGCGCATCGCGGATACAGGACGTCCATCAGCTGCCTCCTGCGTTCCGAGCGCTGGCGTGGAGTCCCCAGTCGCGAAGTCTAAAGGACGCGCTCACCGGCCGAGCCGGGGCGGCAATTTGGGGTGCTCGCGGGACTCCGGGTCCAACTAGTACACGGGCTCTGAGCACCATAGAGAGACCGACCTCAGTGCCAGCGTCGGTCGTCACTGTACCCTGTTTCATGACATCGTGGGTCCGGCACAGCCCGGTGGGAAACTAGTACCCGTTGTCGAGGCGCGGCCCAAGTCCGTACCCGGCGTCTGTCGGCAGTTGACTGGCAAGCAACGATCTCCCGAGGGCATGGCGAAGGCGCGGGCGACACCGAGGGAACAGCCTCCACGACGTGCCCCGCAACTGACGCACAGATGCCCACCACCGCGGAGGCCGCGGTCGTCTCGCTGCTGTCGCGCGACTCTTGGTCTCTTGGGTGTCACGTACCAGGAGAGTCATGGCTGCATGGCGCTGATGGTCGTGCGACCTCGTCCACCAAGGTGACGCGAATGAGAGCGAGAACTTCACCGCAAACTTCACCGCATTGAGCGCCGAAGGGGCTCCAAAGCGTGTTTCTGGCTCGAGCTAAGTCGTTGAAAACACAGGGGCGAGCACCCGCACAGACGGGCTGGCGGCCGGCGGCTGGCTGCGACGCGCGAGCCGACCTACTTCGTGATCTCGAACGGGATGGCGGGCAGCGTCATCAGCGGGAAGCGGCGGCGGGCGGCGGCCGCCTGGTTGGGCTGCTGGGTGCGCTCGCCGGAGACGGTGACGATCAGGTTGCCGCGCAAGCCGGCCTTGGCTTTTGCCGCGTCGGCCTGCAGCGCGAACTCCGCTCCATTCTGCGAGATCGACACTTCGCCGAGCGTGATCCCGTCGGGCGGGTCGGTCAACTCCAACTCGAACTTCTGGAACGCGCGCGGGAGCGGCATCGCCACGCGGATGCGTGCGGAGCCGTTCACGGGGATCCTGACCGGTTGCGGCGCGATCACCCGCGCCATGGCCCGGGTCGCTCCCCGCTGGAGCACCGACACGCGCAGCCCATCGGCGGGCACCAGGTGGCGGTAGGCGAAGGCCTGCATCATGTCGTCGGCAGGGACGGCGCGGTGTGCCACGGCGCGACCCTGAATGGATGCCCGCCCCTCCAGGCCGATTGTCTCCGGTTCCCGCGTCGCGACCGGGGGGACGGTAAGCGTGACGCGTACCTGGTCCAGGCCGGCGGGGATGACGCCTCCGCTCAACGTGAAGCCGTCCGGCGCGTCTCTGAGGCCGAGGATGATGTCGCCCGCGAACCCGTCCCGGCGCAGCGCATGGACGGTAACAGGGACGCTGGTCCCGGCGCCCGCGTTGATCTCGGCGGGCGCCACGCGCAGCTCGAAGTCCGGCCGTGGCACGCCGATTCGCAAGCGGTACCCGAATTCGGGCCCGCCCTTCCGCTGCACGTCCACCAGTCGCAGCAGGTACGTGCCGTCGGAGGGAAGCGTCGCCGCGAGATGCGAGTCCGCGTGATGTGTGAGCAGGCCCGCGCCCTTGTCTTCGAAGTCGTCGTTGAACGCGATCCGCTTGCCTGCCGCGTCGGTCAGCTCGATTGCCGAGTCGAGCGGCGACCCGAGCCGTCGGGCCTGGACGTCGGCGACCACCGACTGTCCGGCTTTCCCCTGGAACGCATAGACATCCACGTCACCGGGTTCCTGGATCCTGCCGTTGACGATGACCGGCAGCGCGACACGCTGCGCGTCCGTCGGGGTGTCGTTTGGCTCCCGCTCGGGGACCTCGGGCAAGGCGTCGATGGCGAAAGGCATTCGATTGGCCGTCAATCCGCCCCCGCTCGTCGTCACCGAATAGACACCCGGTTCAGCCCCGGCGGCGTCCATCGTCACCCGGGTGGCCTGGAGATTCCAGCCGGTGACCGACACGATCGACTTCGCGCCGGCCGGGCCGCCCAGCGGGAAGATGCTGGTGATGTACGGGAGTTCCCCGATGGCAATCCGATAGACGAAATCCTCGCGCCCCCGGTAGAGCGCGTCCTTGATTTCCAGCACGTACTCGCCGTCGGCCGGGATGCGCACGTGCAATACCGGGTCGGGCTGGAACCGGAAGCTGTCCGCGTACGCGATCTCGTGACCGGCGGCGTCGAGCAGCGTGAGGGTGGCCTGGAACCAGCCCGGCACCGCGTCAGCCAGGTAGGGCATGAGGTCGCGGGCGCTGACCACGCACACGAGCTCCTGTCCCTTGCGCGCCGCGAAGCGATAGCGGTCCACGTCGCCGGGCATGTACTGGTTTGCCTGGCGAAGAGGGAACTGTGCACGATCCGTGTCGCCCGGGATGATCCGGCCATTGACGATCGCCGGCAGGGTGATGGCCAGTTCCGAGTCGGTCCTGGCGGTCTTCTCCGGCTTCTCGAGGAACTCCGGCACCTGGCCGACCGAGAACACCAGCGGGTTCGAGAGGCCGAGGGCGGTTTCCAACCGAAGCTGTCGCGGGCCCGGCGCCGCGTCGGCGTCGAGGGTGACCGCGAGCGTGACGACCTCCGCGATGGCTGGATTTGCGTTTCGTCGAAGGGACTCGCCGATCCGCATCCTGATGTCGGCGATCTCCCTCCGCTCGGCCGGCGTCCTGGCGGTCTTCTGCAGCTCGGCGGCCTTGTCCCGAAGGCCGGAGATTTCCATCGGTGTCAGCGGCTTGTCGAAGCCTGCCACCTCCACCCGAATGCCGCGGCCGGACACGATCGCTGTCGATGTGCCGTCCAGGAACCGTCCTCCGATTCTGACCTGGACCGTCGTGCCTTGCTGACCGCCCGCCGGGTACACATATCCGACGTGCGGCGAGTTCAGCGGCTGAGCGTCGGCGGCCGGCGCACAGGCGAGCACGAGGATGATACAAGCGAGGAGGGACCATCGCGTCGGTGTCATCGCGCGCGGCTCCACGTCTACATGATCTCCACGAGACGGCCGCCCTGCCCCTGGCGCTCGGCGCCGACGGGCGTGAGGCGGATGTCCTGGCCTTCCGGGTTCGGCAGCCTGGTGTTGTCGGGGTCGAGGCCGAGCAGTTCGTACATGCTGCCGATCAGGTCCGCCGGGTAGACGGGCCGGTCCTTCACCTCTTCACCCCTCGCGTCGGAGGCGCCGACGACGCGGCCGCCCTTGAAGCCGCCGCCGGCGACGAGGGCCGAGAAGACCGGGCCCCAGTGGCCGCGGCCGCCGTTCCACGGCGCCTCCCATTGGATCTTCGGGGTCCGGCCGAATTCCCCGCAGCACCAGATGATCGTGCTGTCGAGCAGGCCGCGTTCCGACAGGTCCTGCAGCAGGCTCGCGAGACCCTTGTCGAGCTGGGGCAGGCGCTGGCGCATCGCCTGGAAGTGCTGCTTGTGCGTGTCCCACCCCTTGGCGTTGATCGTGATGTAGGGGATGCCGCGTTCGACCAGGCGCCGCGCCGCGAGGCACGACTGGCCGAACGTGTTGCGGCCGTACCGGTCCCGCACCTCGTCTCTTTCCTGTGACAGGTCGAACACTTTTCCGCTTTCCCCGAGGATCAGTTCGTAGGCCTGGTCCTCGCCCTGCGCGAAGGCCTCGAGGGTCGGCTGGCCCCGCATCGCGTTGCCGAGTGTGTTCAGTTGATGGAGCAGGTCGCGGCGATCGCGCTGGCGTTGTTCCGAGACGCCGGGCGTGACGACGCCCTGCACGGCGAACGGAGTCTGCGCGGGATCGCTGCCGGTGGCGAACGGCGCGTGGCGCGGCCCGAGGAACCCTGATTCGGAGAACCTCCCCTGCAGCTCGGTCAACACCACGTAGGGCGGAAGCAGGCCGGTGTAGCCGGCGCCGTATCCCTTGAGGAGAGACACGACCGCTCCCATCCCGGGGTAGACGAGCCGGTCACCCGGCTTGCGGCCGGTCTGCACCGTGTAGGCTGCCGTCTCGTGCGCGTTGATCCCGTGCGTCAGGCTCCGTATGAGCGAGTACTTGTCCGCCTGTTTGGCGAGCAGGGGCAGGAGCTCGCCGATGACGATGCCATCGACGTTGGTCGGGATAGGCTTGTCGAGCGGCCCGCAGTAGTCGTAGCCGGCCGACGGCTTGGGATCGAAGGTGTCGAGGTGCGACGGCCCGCCCCACAGCCAGATCTGGATCACCGTCTTCGCGCGCGCGGCCGCGCGGATGGGCGCGGCCCACGCGCGTCCCGCGCCGACCCGGGGAGCCAGCAGGAGGCCCGCCGCGCCGAGCACGCCGCTGCGAATCAGGTAACGCCTCGTCATCGTCATTCACACCTGCCCGGGAACAGAAGCCAGAAGCTAGAATCCAGAAGCCAGAAGCCAGAATTCAGAATCCAGAAGGTCGGGACCGGGAGCCGCCAGCCGGCTAATGTCGAAAACGGAATTCCGCGCTGTTGACGAGAGCCCACGCCAGATCCTGCCCGGCCTGGCGGCGGTTGCTGCCGGTCGATTGCGCATACGCGGCCGCGATCTTCCACTCGTCCTCCGTGGGATACCGCGAGAGGATCGTCAGGTAGATGCCGGCCACCATCTCGCGCAAATCGCCCCTGGTCTGGATCAGCGCCTGCAGCTTCGGCCCCTGCTGGAGCTTGCGCTGGATGTCGCTGGAATTCAGCAGGTACAGGCGCTCGGCCGCCGATGGCCGGCTGTTCCTTTCGGAAAGCAAACCGGTGTCCCTCGGCGGGCGCCCGAACGTCTCGAGGAACGCGCTCCGGATGCTGCCGTCGGCGATCGCAATCGACCGCTGGTCGGGCGGAATGAAGGTGTACGGTTCGGGAATCGCGCTCCAGTACTGCTCCGCCGTGCCCGTGATCAGGCAGACCGCGTCCACCAGGACCTCGGCGTCGAGCGGCCGGACCAGCGCGTGGGCGAAGTTCGCCTCGGCCTCGGCGCTGCCCGCCGCCGGAAACGACGACAACTGGTACGTGGCCGAGTTCAGGATCAGACGATAGACCTGCTTCAGGTCGAAGTGCGACGCCTGGAACTCCCGCTCGAGAAGCGCGAGCAGTTCGGGGTTTGCCGGCGGGTTGTCCGGCCGGATGTCGTCGGCCTCGTTCACGATCCCGCGGCCCATCAGCCAGAACCACACGCGATTGACGGCCGCGCGGGCGAACCACTGGTTCTTCGGCGAGACGAGCCAGGACGCAAACACCTCGCGCGGGTCGTCGGATGGCGCGAGGCGGACGCTGGTGCCGTCGGGCAGGACCGACGCGCGCGTGCCCTTGTCCGGGTCGAAGAAGACGATCTCCTCCTTCCACTCGCCGGTGGACTTGTAGCCGATCTGCGAGAAGAACGCGGCCATCGCGTCCTGGCGATCGGCCGGCCACGAATCCAGGCGCGAACCCATGAAGACGAGCGCGACCGATGCGGCAATCGCCTTCGGTTCGCGGCCCTGGACGGCGCGGTAGAAATTGACCGGCGGCACGCGGAAGTTGCTGCCGCTCGCGGTCAGCAGCTCGCGGGCGAAGCGATCGTAGGGCAGGTTGTTCCGCAGGCTCGTCCGCACCCAGTGGTGGTAGGCCTGCACCGCATTCGGCCAGAGATTGATGGGGAACTCCGACTTCACGCGAAGGACGTCGCCCCACTTCATGGCCCAGTAGTCCGCGAACTCGTCGCGCTCGAGCAGGCGATCGACGAGCGCGCTCCGCTTGACCGGCGACGGGTCGTCCAGGAACGCGCGCACCTCCTCGGCGGTCGGCAGCGTGCCGATCGCGTCGAGGAACGCGCGGCGGACGAAGACGGAGTCGGAGCACGGGCGCGCCGGCTGGATACCCAGGCGCTTCAGCCGGGCGAAGACGATCTCGTCAACCGCGTTCCGCGGCGTCGCGGCCGCCGTCGATTCGTACACGTTCCGAGTTGGCTGCTGTCCGGCGATCGCGGCGAGCGTCGCCAGCAGGCTGACCAGCGATGCGAGGAAGACTCTCATGGTGTGCAACGGCCGACGGCGGCCGCGACCGCCGACACCTGCTCGACCATTCGCGCAAACGCCTCGGGCGTAAGCGAGTTCTCTCCGTCGCTCAGCGCTCGGGCCGGGTCGATGTGCACCTCGATCAGCAGGCCGTCGGCGCCTGCGGCCACAGCGGCGCAGGCAAGCCTCTGCACCATCCAGGCGTGGCCCGTGCCGTGGCTCGGATCCACCAGCACCGGCAGGTGAGTTTCGCGCTGCAGCATCGGCACCGCGTTGAGATCGAGCGTGTAGCGGCTGGAGGTCTCGAATGTCCGGATGCCGCGCTCGCAGAGGATGACCTGGTCGTTGCCGGCGGCCATGACGTACTCGGCGGCGTGCAGGTACTCGGTCAGCGTCGCGCTCATGCCGCGCTTGAGGAGCACGGGCAGACGGGAGCGGCCGACTTCGTCGAGCAGCGTGAAGTTCTGCATGTTGCGCGAGCCGACCTGGAGGATGTCGGCGCAGGCGGCGACTGCGTCGAGCTGGCGCGCGTCCATGACCTCGGTGACGACCGGCAGCCCCGTCTCGGCGCGCGCGAGGGCGAGGAGGCGGAGCCCTTCGTGCCCGAGTCCGCGGAAGCTGTACGGCGAAGTACGCGGCTTGAAGGCGCCGCCCCGCAGGATTGACGCGCCCGCCGCCTTCACGGCCCTGGCGGTGGCGAGCAGCTGTTCCTCGTTTTCCACCGCGCACGGCCCGGCGATGACGATCACCTCGCGCCCGCCGATGCGGACGCCGCGGACATCGACGACGGTGCCGGCGGGTCTCGCCGCGCGCGCGACCAGCCGCGCGTCGCCACAGATGCCTTGGCACGGATTGTCGGTGTGGCGCGGGCCGTCCATGTCTCAACCCCGCCTCGCGGCGAGAACCGCGATCGCTTCGATCTCGACGAGGAGGTCTTCGCGGCACAGCCGGGCCTGAATCCCGGTGCTCGCGGGCAGCGGGTCCAGGCCGAGCCAGGTGAAAAACGCCGTCCGGACCTCGTTGAAGTCCTTGTAGTCGCGTTCGATGTCCCGCAGGTAGCACGTCGTGCGCACGATGTCCTGCCACGTCGCGCCTTCCGACGCGAGCAGCGCGGTGATGTTCCGGTAGGTCCGCCACAGCTGCGCGCGGAAGTCGCCGGCATGAACGGTGAGTCCTGCCTCGTCCACGCTCGCCGTTCCGGAAATCAGCAGCATCGACTTGTCGCCGAGATCGAAGCGGATGCCTCGAGCGAACGAGGACGGCCGCGGATAGTCGTACGCCTCGTTGAGGACGTCGCCGGCCGTCATCGCACGCCGTTCGACGGGTGCCGCAGACCGGCCGGTCCCGCGTACCAGGTCGGGCAGCTGCATGGAGCCGTCCGCAGCCAGGAGGCCCAGTTCGGTCATTTCAGCGCGTTCGTCGGCGGATTTCGGGTGGATGACAGCTGCGGCCACCACGGCGGCATATTTCGCTGGAGCGGACATTGAGGTTCCCTTCCGTGATTCCGGCTTGCGTGTCTTTGACTTAGACCGCTACGGCGTGGCGAACGTTGAACGGCGCCGCGCCCGCCTCTCTCGTGACGGTCCTCTGACGAGGCGGCGGTCGTGGCCCGGTCTGCTGCGCCGGGCTCCGGTTCGGCGGACCTCACAGTCGCCCTTCGCATCAGCCCGGTCCGCGCCCGCCT
>Ga0209048_10005320_pt1 | contig 12161 bp, 8 predicted proteins | sample FrelakmetCRP12CR_FD_187146 | JGI IMG/M metagenome (GOLD analysis project Ga0209048, IMG submission 187146) | Freshwater lake sediment microbial communities from the University of Notre Dame, USA, for methane emissions studies - CRP12 CR (SPAdes)... | ecosystem: Environmental > Aquatic >... | reverse complement strand
GGGTGTAGCTTAGCCTGGTAGAGCGCTACGTTCGGGACGTAGAGGCCGGAGGTTCAAATCCTCTCACCCCGACCAATTCCGATGACGCCGCGGCCCGCCGCGGCGTTTTTCGTTCAGAGCTTGCCCGCAAAGTGACACGCCGCCCAGTGGCCCGGCCGGTGCTCGGTCAACGGCGGAACCTCGTCTGCGCATCGGACGGTGGCGATCGGACAGCGGGAGCGGAAGCGGCAGCCACTCGGCAAGTCGATGGCGCTGGGCGGCTCGCCGGTCAGGCGCAACCGCTCGCGCTTGCGCTCGACTGCGGCATCGGGAATCGGCGCGGCCGAAATCAACGACTTCGTATAGGGATGCAGCGGCGACGCGAACAGCTCGCCGGCGGGCGCCACCTCCATCACCTTGCCCAGGTAAAGCACGACGATCCGGTCGGACACGTGGCGCACCACGGCCAGGTCGTGCGCGATGAAGAGATAAGTCAGCGCGAAGCGCTGCTGCAGATCGATCAGCAGATTGATGATCTGCGCCTGGATGTTGACGTCCAGCGCGGAGATCGGCTCGTCGGCGACAATGAATTCGGGGCTGACCGCCAACGCGCGCGCAATCGATATCCGTTGCCGCTGACCACCGGAGAATTCGTGCGGGAATCGGTTTGTGGCTTGTGCCGGCAAGCCCACCACATCCAGCAGTTCGCGTACGCGCGTTGCCGTACCCGCGGTGTCCTGCGTGATGCCATGGACCTGCAACGGCCCACGGAGAATCTGGCCGATCGTCATCCGCGGGTTGAGCGACGCGTAGGGATCCTGGAAGATCATCTGCAGACGCCGGCGCAGCGGACGGATGGTCGCCGAATTGGCGTGCGAAATGTCGACGCCACCGAATGCGATCGTGCCGGCGGTAGGCTCGTGCAGGCGCACGATCAGGCGGCCCAGCGTCGACTTTCCGCAACCCGATTCCCCGACCAGTCCCACCGTCTCGCCCTTGAACACCGTCAGGCCTACGCCGTCGACGGCGTGCAGCACGCGCGGCGCGCCGAAGAACGACGTCTTCGGCAGCGGGAAGTGCTTCTTGACGTCGCGCAGTTCGAGCAGAACTTCGCCGCGCGTCGCGCTTGCCGCATCCGCGACGGCATAGGACACATTGGAACGCGCCACGGCCCGCGGCTGCGCCGGCGATGACGCATCCGGAACAAGGCCAACGGCCGGCAACACGCGGCCGGCCTGCGTCACCCAGCAGCGCGCGACGCGGCCGGCTGCGGTCGCCTTCAGTGCCGGATGTTCGCCGCACGCGTCGATCGCAAAGGGGCAGCGCGGACGGAAGCGACAGCCGTCGGGCCAATGCGCCGGGTCGGGCGGCGTTCCCTCGATGGTGATCAGCTTCTTCTCGCCCGGTGTATGGCGATCGAGCCGCGGCACGGCGTTCAACAGCGCCCACGTGTAGGGATGCTTGGGGTCGGCGAGGAGCTGCTCCGCCGGCCCTTCCTCCACGACTTCGCCCGCATACATCACGACAATGCGCGAACAGATGTTGGCGATGACACCCAGGTCGTGACTGATCAGGATGATCGCGGTGCCGAAATCCGCATTCAATTCGCGCAGCAGGTCGAGGATCTGTGCCTGGATGGTCACGTCGAGCGCGGTCGTCGGCTCGTCGGCGATCAGCAGCACGGGCTCGTTGGAAAATCCCATCGCCAGCATCACCCGCTGGCGCATGCCACCCGAGAACTGGTGCGGATAGGAATCGACCGCGCGCCTCGGCGCATTGATGCCCATGCGCCCCAGCAGGTCGACTGCGCGCGCCAGCGCAGTCTTGGTCGTGAAACGTCCGTGCTCGACCATGGTCTCGACCAGTTGCCGGGCGATCTTCAGCACCGGGTTGAGCGACGTCATCGGGTCCTGGAAGACCATCGCGATTTCGCCACCGCGCAATTTGCGCAATGCGCTGCCGTTCAGCGCCAGGACATCGCGGCCGCGGAAGTCGATGCGGCCCGAAATGATGCGTCCGGGTTCCTCGATCAGGCGGATCACCGATTTGGCGGTGATGCTTTTTCCGGACCCGGACTCGCCGACGATGCCCAGCGTCTCGCCGGCGTGGACATGGAACGTGACGCCGTCAACCGCGCGGACCACGCCGTGGTCGGTGAAGAAATGCGTGCGCAGGTCCTCGACCGACAGGATCGGCTCGGTGTCGGTCATGACGTCAGTCCCGCAGGGCCGCCCCAAGGGACTGACTGCGCCCCCTGGGGGGGCAGCGAACGAAGTGAGCGTGGGGGTCGGTTCAGTCCCGGAGGGCCGCCCCAAGGAACTGACTGCGCCCCCTCGGGGGGCAGCGAACGAAGTGAGCGTGGGGGTCGGTTCAGTCCCGCAGGGCCGCCCCAAGGGACTGACTGCGCCCCCTCGGGGGGCAGCGAACGAAGTGAGCGTGGGGGTTGTAACATCATCCTAGCGTCGCCGGGCATGGGGATCGAGCCAGTCGCGGATGCCGTCGCCGACGAAGTTGAAGCCCATCACGACGCTCAGGATCGCAAGGCCCGGAAAGGTCGCGACCCACCATTGCTGCACGAGCTCACGACCCTCCGCCACCATCGCGCCCCACTCCGGCGTCGGCGGCACGACGCCCAGGCCGAGGAAGCTCAAGCCCGCGAACACGAGAATCGCATTGCCCAGATCGAGCGTCACCATCACGATCAACGGGCCGATGGCGTTGGGGACCACATGGCGAAACAGAATGTGCGCGTGGCTGAAGCCAAGCACGTGCGCCGCCTCCACGTACTCCTGCGCGCGCTGGACCAGTACCAGGCTGCGCGCAAGGCGCGCGTATTTCGGCCACCACACGATCAGCATCGCGATGATCGTGTTGGTGGTGCCGATGCCCAAGGCGGCCGCGATGGCCATCGCCAGGATGATCGGAGGAAAGCACAACACGAGGTCGGTCAGGCGCATCAGCAGCTCTTCGCCGCGCCCGCGCACGTATGCCGCGATCGCGCCCAGCACCGTGCCGAACACGGCGCTGATCACGACCACCGAGAAGCCGGCGATCAGCGAAATGCGGGAGCCGAAGAGCACGCGCGACAGCACATCGCGGCCCAGCGCATCGGTGCCCAGCCAGTGCGCGTGCGAAGGCGGCTGCAGGCGGCTCGCGATGTCGACGAACTCGGGGTTGTACGGCGAAATCACGGGCGCCAGCAGCGCGACGGCAAACCAGAACAGGATCACCGCCCCTCCGCCCACGGCGAGCGCGTAGCGCCGCAGCCAGCGCCGGCGCGGGCTCGCCGGCGCGGCGCTGTCTGGTGCGATGGCCACCGCGGTCATCGCTTCACCGCCCGCGGATCGAGGAACGCATAGGACATGTCGACCAGGAAGTTGATCGCAATGTAAACGACGGCAACGATGAACGTGATGGCCATGATCGCCGGAAAATCGACCGCAACCGCGCTGCGAAAAGTGTAGCGACCGAGGCCGGGCCAGGAGAACACGGTCTCGGTCATCACCGCGCCGGTCAGCAGGCTCGCATAGGCCAGGCCGCCAAGCGTAACCACAGGGATCAACGCGTTGCGCAGCGCATGGCCCAGCACGATGCGCCATTCAGGGAGACCCTTCGCGCGCGCCACCCGAACGTAGTCCTGCGCCAGCGACTCCAGCATCGAGGCGCGGGTCGTGCGGGTGATAAGACCGAGCGTGGCCGCGGCGAGCACCGTCGCGGGCAGCACGAGATGCGCGGCGGCGTCGCGCAGCGTCTCCCAGTCGCCGGCGAGGACGCAATCGATCAGCAGCAGCCCGGTGACCTTCGGCGGCAGGAACGCGATCGGGTCGACGCGCCCCGGCCCGGGCGCGATCTCGAGCCAGCCGTAGAACACGGCCAGCATGACGAAGGCCAGCCAGAACGTCGGCGCGGAAACGCCGATCAGCGAAACGAACCGTGCGACATGGTCGATCCAGCTGTCGCGCTTGACCGCGGCCAGGATGCCCAGCGGAATGCCCACGATGACCGACAGCAGGAACGCGACGGTCGCGAGCTCGATCGTCGCGGGCGCGAAATCGCGGATGTCGTCCAGCACCGGCCGCTGCGACATGATCGAAATGCCGAAGTCGCCGTGCGCGACGCCCTTCAGGAAAATCCAGTACCGCTCCCACAGCGGCAGGTCGAGGCCCCACTTGGTGCGAAACGCCTTCACGAACTCCGGATTGGAGGCCGCGAGGTCGCCAAGCTGCGCCAGCGCCGGGTCGCCCGGCGCGGTATTGGCGATCAGGAAAATGACCAGGGTCGCGAGCAGCACCATGACGAATGCCGTCACGACCCGGTTGGTCAGGTATTTCAGCAAACGGGACGTCTTCCTATCGTCCCGCCGGGAGTCGCCGCTCCCGCATCGTCAGACGGGCTTGGTGGCGCCGAGCTCCGCCATCCAGCCGGCCGCGGTGGGCTTGAAGCCCGCGACCGACTTGCGCACCGCGATCTGGTAGGTCGGCTGGATCAGCACGAACAGGTTCGCCGCGTCGACCATGCCTTCCTGGTACTTGCGCCACAGCACGGCCGCCTTGGCCAGGTCGCGCTCAGCCGACGCCGCGTCAACCACCTTCATCATTTCGTCCGGCGGCGTCCAGTGCACGCGCTTCGCGACGCGGTTCACCGTGGCCGACGCCCACAACTGGTTCTCGACCGCGGGCGGGTTCCAGAACGTGAGCACGGCTTGCAGCTTGCCCTGCGTGAACAACGTGCGCAGGTTCACCTGGTCGATCGGATTCAGGTTCGCCTTGATGCCGACCCGCGCGAGGTCGCCTTGCAGCTTCTGCGCGAGGTTCTGGTACGACACGCCGGCGATCGCGTTGTTCGAATACGTGAGCTCGAAGCTGAAGCCCTCCGGATTGCCCGCGTCGGCGAGCAGCTTCTTCGCCTTGGCGAGGTCCTGCTGGAAGCCGATCTGCTTGGTGAGTTCCGCCGTCGAGCCGTTGACGCCCACGGGCAGGAAGCTCACCGGGCGGACGGCCGAGCCGCCGATCAGCGAGTTGATGATGCCGTCGTAGTCGATCGCGGCACCGATGGCGTGGCGGTTCGCCTTCTTTGCCAGCGCCGGATTCGCCTCGGCGTTCGCGGACACTGCCATGTAGATGAAGTCGAGGCTCGGCGTGCCGATGATCTCGATCTGCGGGTCGCCCCTGAGCGTGGCGATCTGCTCCGGGATCAGGTTGAAGGCGATGTCGATGTCGCCGCGCTTCAACGCGAGCAGCTGCGCCGCGCTTTCGCTCATGTGCCGGATCACGATGCGTTCGTAGCCAGGCTTCTCGCCGCGGTAGTTGGCGTTGCGGGCGAGCTGGATCTGCTGGTTGCGCTCCCATGCCGTGAAGGTCCAGGGAGCCGAGCCCGCCGAGTTGCTGTTCAGCCAGGCCGTGGCCTTGTCGGCCTCCTTGGCATCGGCCGCGGCCGTGGCGCCCTGGGTCATCATGAACTTCGAGTCCAGGATCGAGAAGCTGGGCGCCGCCAGAATGGTGAGCAGCGGCTGCGTCGGGTCCTTCATGACGATGTCGACCGTGTCCGGACTGACGATCTCGACCTTGTCCACGTGCGCGATGTATTGCGCCGGCTGGTCCTTGAGGTTCATGACCCGCTCGATCGACCACTTGACGTCGTCGACCGTGACCGCGTTGCCGCTGGCGAACTTGGCGCCCTGGCGAATCTTGAAGCGGATGGCCTTGCCGTCGGGCCGGTATTCCCAACTCGTCGCGAGGCCCGGCTTCAGGTTGATGTAGTCGCCCGGCGCCATGGTGACCAGCGTGTCGTAGGCGTTGTGGACGGTCATCGGCGACGAATACTGTGCGAGCCGGGCCGGATCGAACGTGATGCTGTCGCCGATGTCGAGCCCGATCAGCAAAGCGTTCTTGCGGCCCTGGGCTTGAACAATGCCCGGAAACGGGGCAAGTCCGGCGACGCCCAAAGCGCCGACGCCGACGATGAATTCACGACGGCTTGTCGTTCCCGGTGTCCGGTATCTTCTGCTCATGCCGCTCCTCCAATGATTGTTATGTTTGGTTTGAATCTGCCCTGTGAGCCGGGCTTGAGTCAGCGTAGGACAGCGGCAAAGGCCATGTCAAGACCGTTCTGCGCCAACTCCGCACCCGAGTCTATAATCGCGGATCCAAGGCGGCGCGACGTCCGCCATCGACGTGCCATCGCCCGCGAGGAGCCCCCATGTTCCGTCTTTCCCTTTGCTTTGCGCTTGCCGTGTTTGCTTCCGCTGCGCTGGCGCAAACCGCTCCGCCGGGCTACCCGGCCGATTATGCGCAGATCATTGCCGCGGCCAACAAGGAAGGGAAGCTGGTCATCTACAGCGCGCTGGACACCAAGGCGGCACAGCCGCTGATCAAGGATTTCAACGCGCTCTATCCTGGTATCAAGGTTGAATACAGCGATCTGAATTCGACCGAGCTGTACAACCGCTTCATCGCGGAATCGGCATCGGGCCAGGGTTCGGCCGATGTGATGTGGAGTTCGGCGATGGACCTGCAGGTCAAGCTCGTCGACGAGGGCCAGGCGCTGAATTACCTGTCGCCCGAAGCCGCGAAACTGCCGGGCTGGGCCGTCTACAAGAACCAGGCCTACGGCACGACCTACGAACCCGCGGTGTTCATCTACAACAAGCGGCTGGTTGCGGCGGATGAAGTTCCGCAGGACCACGCGGCTTTTGCCAAGCTGATCAACACCAAAGTCGACAAGTACAAGGGCAAGGTCACCACGTACGATATCGAAAAGAGCGGGGTCGGCTTCATGTTCGTCGTGCAGGACAGCAAGTTCTTCCCCGGCATGAAGGAGCTCGAACAGGGCTTCGGTGCATCCGGCTATCGCGTCTACGGCAGCACCGGCAACATGCTGGAAAAGGTTTCCTCCGGCGAACACCTGCTGGGATACAACGTCCTCGGTTCCTACGCGCTCGTCCGCGCCAAGAAGGACCCGGCACTGGGTGTCGTGCTGCCGAAGGACTACACGCTGGTGCTGTCGCGCGTGATGTTCATCGGCAAGCAGGCGAAGAATCCCAACGCCGCCAAATTGTGGGTGGATTACATCCTGTCGCCGCGCGGCCAGAAGCTGATCGGCAGCGACGTGGAACTGTTCTCGATCCGCAATGATGTCGACGCCGAATACACGGCGGCGTCGCTCAACAAGCAACTGGGTCCCAACAACGTGAAGCCCATTCCGGTCAGCGCGGAAATCGTCACCTACCTCGACCAGAAAAAACGGCTCGACTTCCTGAGCGCCTGGAAGGCCGCGCTCGCCGCCGGTGCTGCGGGGAAGTAGCTTCGGGCAAGTAACCGCGGACCAGGAGCAGGCGCCGCCATCATTTTTGGCGTCATTTCGAGCGCAGCGGGAAATCTGAAGTTGCGCGAAACCTCCTGAAAAGCAGATTCCTCGTCGCCAAGGCTCCTCGGAATGACACCGAATTTTTCGCCAGCCTGCTGGTGAACCTCAGGTTTCCTCCGGAATTGTCATGCGCACGACCACGCTAGCCGCCGTACCGCGCGGCCTCACCATCCTGGTGACGGCCGCCGCGGTGCTGGCGCCGCTGGTGCTGATCCTCTACCAGAGCTTCCTGACTGCTCCCTTTTTCGATCCGCGCAAGACGGTCGGGATCGGCGCCTACGAATTCATCTTCGCGGATGCCGATTTCTGGCAGGCGTCGCTCAATTCGTTGCTCATCGCCACCGCCATGGTCGTCATCGCGGTGCCGCTGGGTGGCCTGCTCGCGTTCGTCATGGAACGCACGGACCTGCCGGGCAAGCGCTGGATCGAGCCGCTGATCCTGGTCCCGAGCTTCGTGTCGCCAATGGTCCTGGCCTTTGGCTTCGTCGTTGCGGCGGGCCCGGTCGGCTTCTATACCGTCTGGGTGACGGAACTCTTCGGCGGTGCGCCCTGGGGAATCTATTCGCTCACGGCCATCGGCATCATTGCCGGACTGCTGCACGTACCCAACGTCTATGTCTATGCATCGGCGGCACTGAAGAGCCTCGGGTCCGACGTCGAGGAAGCCGCCCGCGTCGCCGGCGCATCGCCCTTTCGCGTTGCGGCCACGGTCAGCCTGCCGTTGATCATGCCGGCGATGCTGTTCGCAGCGGTCCTCGTGTTCTTTCTGGGCTTCGAACTGTTCGGACTGCCGCTGGTGCTGGGCGACCCCGAGGGCCACCTCGTGCTGTCGACGTATCTGTACAAGCTGACCAACAAGCTCGGCACGCCCTCCTACCACCTGATGGCCGCGGTCGCGATCTGCATCGTCGCCGTGACCTTTCCTCTCGTTCTGCTGCAGCGCTACCTGCTGCAGAACGCGCGCAAGTACGCGACGGTCAAGGGCAAGGCCGGGCGCATGCGCGAGTTGCCGCTGGGCAAGTGGAAATGGGGTGCCGCCGCGCTGATCGGCCTCTGGCTCTTCGTCGGGGTGATCGTGCCGCTGTCGGGCATTGCCCTGCGCGCATTCGTCACCAACTGGGGCTATGGCGCCATGCTGTCCGAGGTCCTGACGCTGGAACATTTCCAGTCGGTCTTCGACGAGCCGATACTCGTGCGCGCCATATGGAACACCATCCTGATCGGCACCGTCGGCGGCGCCATCGCCGTCGCCTGCTACTGCGCCATCGGATTTGCCACGCACCGCCGCAACGATGGCTGGTCGCGCTTCGTCGACTATCTCGTGCTGGTGCCCCGCGCCATTCCCGGATTGCTGGCCGGCCTGGGATTCCTGCGGGTCTTTCTCTTCTTCCCGCCGCTGCAGCCGTTGCGCACGACGATATTCAGCATGTGGCTCGCCTACACCGTCGTGTGGCTCGCGTACGGCATGCGGCTCATTTCTTCGTCGCTGATGCAGGTGTCGACGGAACTGGAAGAGGCTGCGCGCACCGTCGGCGCCAGCCGCGGCCAGATTTCGCGCCAGATCACGCTGCCGCTGATTCGGCACGGACTGATTGCCTCGTGGCTGCTCGTGTTCATGATCTTCGAGCGCGAATACTCGACCGGCGTTTATCTGCTGGCGCCGGGCACCGAGGTGATCGGCGCACAACTGGTTTCGCTGTGGCAAGGCGGCGCAATCGACGTGGTCGCGGCGCTGTCACTCATCAACGTCGTCCTGGTTGGCGTCGGACTCGCTCTCGCGCTGCGCTTCGGCGTCAAGCTGCGCGACTGAACGAAACTTGGAATTGAGGAAAACGTCACATGGCTGAACTCACCGTCGACAACCTGCATCTGACCTACGGCGACAACCCGATCCTCAAGGGCGTGTCGCTGACGCTCAATCGCGGCGAGGTCGTGTCGCTACTGGGCCCGTCCGGCAGCGGCAAGACCACGCTGTTGCGCGCGGTGGCGGGCCTCGAGACGCCCCACGAGGGCACCATCAGGATCGGCGACAAGGTGGTATTCGACGGCGCCGCCCGTGCCGATATCCCGGCCGAAGGGCGCAATCTGGGCCTGGTGTTCCAGTCCTATGCGTTGTGGCCGCACAAGTCGGTGTTCGACAACGTGGCCTACGGCCTCAAGCTGCGCAGGATCGGCAACGATGAAATCAGGACGCGCGTCACCAAGGCGCTCGAGCAGCTTTCGCTGGGGCATCTGGGCGAACGCTTCCCGCACCAGCTTTCGGGTGGCCAGCAGCAGCGCGTCGCGCTGGCCCGCGCGCTGGTCTACAACCCGCCGGTGATCCTTCTCGACGAACCGCTGTCGAATCTTGACGCCAAGTTGCGCGAAGAGGCCCGCGCGTGGCTGCGCGAACTCATTGTCAGGATGCAGTTGTCCGCGCTGTGCGTGACGCACGACCAGAGCGAGGCCCTCGCGATGTCGGACCGCATCCTGCTGCTCAACAACGGGCGGATCGAACAACAGGGCACGCCCCAGCAGATGTACAGCGATCCGGTCACGCTGTTCACCGCCGATTTCATGGGCAGCAACAACAAGCTGACCGGGCGTGTCGTCGATGTGCATGACGGCACCGCGTTGCTGGAAGGGGACGGCTGGAAATTGTGGGGGACGGCGCGGGAAAGCGCCAGGGCGGGCGCGGAGGGCACGGCGATGATCCGGCTGGAGCGCATCCGCCTTGCCGATGGCCCGGGCGACAACCGCCTCGAGGCCGGCCTCACGACGTCGATGTACCTGGGCGACAAGTGGGAGCACCTGTTCGCCCTCGGCGAGTCCCGGTTGCGCGCCTACGGCGACAAGCCGCTCGCGGCCGGCCGGCATTGGCTCGAAGTTCCACGTGAAAGCCTCTGGGTGTTCTGATGAACCAAGCCTCGTTCCCCGCCACCGCCGACCTCTTCGACGCGCATCCCGACGCCGCGTCATGCACATTGCCGTTGCGCAGTTTTGGATTGCGCCGCCGCTTCGCCGGACGGATCCGCACCGTGAAGTCGTACCAGGACAACGTGCTGCTGAAGGCATTGCTGAGCACGCCGTCGCCGGGCGAAGTGCTGGTGGTCGACGGCGGTGGATCGCTCCAGTGCGCGCTCATCGGCGACATGATCGCGATGCTCGGCATGAACAGCGGCTGGGCGGGCGTGATCGTGCACGGCGCGATCCGCGATTCGGTCGCCATCGATGCGCTCGACTTCGGCATCAAGGCGCTCGGCACCAACCCGCGCAAGAGCACCAAGAACGGCGATGGCCTGGTCGACGTGCCCGTCAGTTTCGGCGGTGTGACCTTTGTTCCGGGCCACTGGCTCTACAGTGACGAGGACGGCATACTCGTCTCCCCGTCGCCGCTCGCCGCGTAGCACCCTTCGCCGCCGCGTCAGCCCCGCTGCATCGGCAGATTGAGGCCCTTCGCCCTCGCTACGTCGATGGCCTTCGCATAGCCGGCATCCGCGTGCCGCATCACGCCGGTCGCCGGATCGTTCCACAGCACGCGCGCGATGCGCTTGCCCGCGGCCTCCGAGCCGTCGCAGACAATGACGACACCCGAGTGCTGCGAGTAGCCCATGCCCACGCCGCCGCCGTGGTGCAGCGACACCCACGTGGCGCCGCCGGCGGTGTTGAGCAACGCATTGAGCAACGGCCAGTCGGACACCGCGTCCGACCCGTCCAGCATCGCTTCGGTTTCGCGGTTGGGGCTCGCCACGCTGCCGGTATCGAGATGGTCGCGGCCAATGACGATGGGCGCCTTCAGCTCGCCGCTGGCCACCATGTCGTTGAAGGCAAGGCCCGCGCGATGCCGCTCGCCCAATCCCAGCCAGCAGATGCGCGCAGGCAAACCCTGGAACGCGATGCGCGAGCGCGCCATGTCGAGCCACCGGTGCAAATGCGCGTCCCCGGGGAACAGTTCCTTGACCTTGCGGTCCGTTTTATAAATGTCTTCCGGATCACCTGACAATGCCACCCAGCGAAACGGCCCCTTGCCTTCGCAGAACAGCGGCCGGATGTACGCGGGCACGAATCCCGGAAAGTCGAACGCATTGACCAGGCCTTCGTCCTGCGCGACCTGCCGGATGTTGTTGCCATAGTCGAAGGTCGGGATGCCCTGCGCGTGGAAAGCAAGCATCGCCTCGACGTGCGCCTTGCACGACCGCTTGGCGGCGGCGACCAATTTCCCATGTTGCGATGCGTCCTGCTGCGCCGCGCGCCATTGTTCGACCGTCCAGCCAGCGGGCAGATAGCCGTTGACGAGGTCATGCGCCGACGTCTGGTCGGTCACCATGTGCGGCTTGACCTTGCGTCTCACCAGTTCAGGCAGGATCTCCGCGGCATTGCCGAGAAGGCCAACGCTCACCGGCTTCTTCGCCGCGCACGCGTCCGCAATGATCGCGAGCGCGTCGTCGAGATCCTTCGCCTGACAATCGAGATAGCGTGTGCGCAAGCGCATGTCGATGCGCGACGGCTGGCACTCGATCGCCAGCATCGACGCGCCGGCCATCGTCGCGGCGAGCGGCTGCGCGCCGCCCATGCCGCCCAAGCCCGCGGTCAGGATCCACTTGTCGGCGAGCTTGCCGCCGTAGTGCTGGCGGCCGGCTTCCGCGAACGTCTCGTAGGTGCCCTGCACGATGCCCTGGCTACCGATGTAGATCCAGGAACCCGCCGTCATCTGACCGTACATCATGAGGCCCTTGCGGTCGAGTTCGTTGAAGTGCTCCCACGTCGCCCATTTCGGAACCAGGTTCGAATTGGCGATGAGCACGCGCGGCGCGTCGGCATGCGTCTTGAACACTCCG